>Ga0208480_1000016_pt1 | contig 79393 bp, 64 predicted proteins | sample NGESurshal092012_4_FD_184485 | JGI IMG/M metagenome (GOLD analysis project Ga0208480, IMG submission 184485) | Arctic peat soil microbial communities from Barrow, Alaska - NGEE Surface sample F53-1 shallow-092012 (SPAdes) | ecosystem: Environmental > Terrestrial > Soil > Wetlands > Peat ... | reverse complement strand
CGCTGAACCCTGCTTCAACCTATCGCACTCGCGAGCGACTTTCATGCGATTCCGCGGCCCGTAGGGCCATGCTTACTCCTTGGCAGTCGCGGCTCTGTTTCGGTTTGCCGAGGGCCACTAAAGTTGTGGCTGCGACAAGCCACTAGTTTGGCGGGTAGCCCATGCAGTTCTTTTTCCGCACTTGAGGTCAACGAAACTCGGTAACTCACCGGGCGAGCTTGCCGCTTTTGACGAGCGCCGCCTTCACTTTTTCGAGTGGGATCCGCTTTTCGTTCCGCCGGGAACGGGAGACCAGCACATCCTCGATATCTTCCCAAAGCTTCCGATGTTTTCTCAGGTCGAGTTGAACGGCCACCTTGCGGCCTTTTTCATCGGTGACGAATTGGATTCCGTTCATGGCTCTATTGTCCTTCAGGTAATACGCCGCCGCGGGCGGTGATGAGGCCATGTGCGTCGGGAAACTTGATTTCCTCGCGTTCAACTACCACTCGACCGGCTCGCCTGGTTTGAGCGTCCAGACCTCGATCGGATCCTTCTTCAGCTTTGCGGCGAGATCTTCTGGGCGGCCGGTGAGCGCGGGGAAGGTTCCGTAGTGCATCGGGATGACTCGCCCCACTTTGAGAAATCGGGCGGCGTGGGCGGCCTGATGCGGGTCCATGGTGAAATGATCGCCGATGGGCAGGAAGGCGAGCTCCGGGTTATAGAGCTCGTGAATCAGCGCCATATCTGAAAACAAAGCGGTGTCGCCCGCAAAATAGGCGGATCGTCCGCTTTTCTCCGTCAAGACATAGCCCGCCGCTTCGCCGCCGTAAATAAAATCGTCCCCATCTTTGATGGAACAGCTATGCAGGGCATGCGTCATGGCGAGCTTCACGAACCCGAGATCCACTGTGCCGCCTTTGTTCATGCCGATGGTGTTTTTGACGCCTTTTTTTTCGAGCCAGGCGGCGGTCTCAAAAATGGCGACTACTTTGGGTTTGAACTTCTTCGCCACCGGAATCACGTCGTTGATGTGATCGAAATGCGCATGCGAGATAGCGATGGCGTCCACCCGCTTGATCTCGTAATCCTTGGGATAGGCGGGATTGCCTTGAATCCAGGGATCCATCAGCAAAACCTCGCCCGAATCGAAACGAAGCTCAAAAACCGCGTGGCCCAACCAGGTAATCCGTGTCATTCCGCTCCGTTAGATGCGGTCTTGGGCCTAGCTGGTACATCGAGACCGACGCCGATTTTCGCCAATCCCGGAATAGAGACCGGCATTTTGCCCGTAATCGGGATTTCACCCAGGATTGCCTTTGCGGCCGCAATCTCCGAAGTATTCGAATAGCTGAAGGTGGCGGCATAGGACCCGGCGTCCGGAAATTCGCGAAGCAGGTACGGATTGTCGAGCGAGATCAGCGCAACCGGAACTGCGCCATGCACGAGCGTCTTCACAAATGTATTCAGTCCGGCTTGGAGCGCCAAGGTACTTGCGGATACGGAGAGAAAAGAAGCTACGTAAATCTCGCCGCAATGCGACGTATCGGCGGCAATGGCGGCGAGAACGTCATCCGGCATAGCGGGATTCGCGACATAGACTTTCAGGGTGGTTACACCGCGGCGCAAGGCTGAGGCGAGGATCTCTCCGCGCGGGGAAAACTGTCCTTCGTCCATCACCACGAGACAAGGGACGGGCGCGGCGGGCATGGGGAACAAATGCTTGTCGTCCTTGACCAGCGTGACGGCGCGATCCGCGACGCTCTGCGCCAAATCGTCGATCCGGGGGTCTTCGATACCGGCAGCGATCGCGTCGAGATTTACGAAACGGCTGCGGAACAGGCCGACCCGCTGCTTTGCGGCCATTACTTTCGACGCGCTCGCATCGATTCTCCGGCGGGAGATGCGCCCGCTGCGCACGGCGGCCATCAATGCGCGAATGCAAGCTTCCGGGTCGCTGGGCATGAGCAGCACATCGGCTCCGGCTTCGATGGCTCGCACCGCGATTTCACCCTGGGAAAACAACGCGGCGACACCCTGCATCTCTAAAGCGTCGGTAACGACGATGCCTTTGAATCCCATCTCGTCGCGCAGCAGCCCGGTGAGCACGTTGCGGGAAATGGTGGCGGGAATCTGCTGGGGCTCAAAAGCCGGGACCGCCAAATGGCCGGTCATGATGGAATCGACTCCGTGGTCGATGGCCGCGCGAAACGGAACCAGTTCAACCGACTCGATCCGCTCGCGGGGCTGATCGATTTTCGCGAGCTGAAGATGGCTGTCTTCCGCAGTGTCTCCGTGGCCGGGAAAATGCTTAGCGGCGAGCAGGACATAATTCTTCGGATCGGAGTGCGCGCCTTCAATGAACGCCGAAACACCGGCAGCCACGGCTTGCGGATCTTCCCCGTAGGAGCGCGTGTTGATGACGGGGTTGTCCGGATTATTGTTCACGTCGGCGTCGGGAGCAAAGACCCACGTTACGCCGAGAGCGCGGGCTTCGCGGGCAGTGGCCTCACCCAGCTGTTTTGTCGCTGACAGATCATGCCCGGCTCCGAATGCCATCAACGAGGGAAAGCGAGCTGTTTCCGAGACCCGCATGGACGCGCCGCGCTCGAAATCGGAAGCAACCAGCAGAGGAGTTCTGGCGAGGCGCTGCATACGATTGATGAACACCGCCATTTCGAAAGGCTGCGCCTGAATGACGCGGCCGCCGCGAATACGCCCGGCAACAATAAACCCGCCGATGCGGTCTTCCCGCACCCAGCGCAGGAAATTCCGGTATTCGGCGTTATCGGCTGGAGGATAGTCGCCATAGCCGCGAACGACGATGAGCTGCGCGATGCAATCGTGGAGCGAAAGCGAACGAAGCAGAGGCGACCGGCTCGAATGGGCAGTTTTGGAGGAAGCGGCCGAGCGCGCGGCCTTCGCGCTTGTTTTCGCAGATTGGGCTTGGAGATTACCGCCCAGGAACGACGCAAACACGCAGGAGAAAACAATTGCGATGCCGCGATAAATAGTCATGCTCCCCACTATAGGGGGTTAGTTTGTTAGCGGCAGATTTTCAGGATTTGTTTCCGGCGGGCTGGGAAAACGGCGGCTTATTTCCAGGATGAGAGGCGGCGGGCTTTTTCGGAAGGCTTAATAAACGTTTGGTGTGGCGGACCAGCGTAGCGACTTCATTCGCGCTCTTTTGAATGACGACGTCGGCTCCGGTATTTTCCGGGCGGAGGCCGAGACTTTCGGCAAAACCAGTCAGCAGAATAATCGGATTAGCGAATTTTTTCGCGCGCAATTGACCGATGAGCTCCAATCCGTCTATCGGCGACATTTTGTAATCCGTTATCACCAGATCGAAATTCTGCCGTTCGAGTTGGCGCAGCGCTTCAATGCCGGAACTGGCCGGGACGACAGTGTATCCCAATTCCTCGAGGACGGAGCAGCGCGCGATCACGCCATCGCGGTTGTCGTCGACCAGCAGAATGGTTGCGGGAACCTGAGCGCGGAGGGACGGAGCGGATCGCATCGAGGACCCAGTGAAGTTAGCAAACACGGCGCGAAGTGTCAATGAGTCTCTATCGAATTCAAACGGCGAAAGATTGAGTGCTTGACAGAGGCGCACGATGTGCGCCATGGAAACGAATACGCCTCGCGCGGTGCGCCGACTTATGGGAACACGCCTCGCGCGGCGCGCAGGCGCAATGGATCAATCCACTTCGCGCGGCGCTTTGTAGCCGGCTTTCGCGAGCACCTGATACTTGATCGGCTTGTTCTTTTCGTTCACGACTTTCAGGGGTTCGTTCGTCGCCGGATTAATCAACTCGACTTTAATGCGACGGAACCTACCATCCCGCGCGGTATTCGTGGGGTGATACGACAGCGAATATTGATTACGGAGCGAATCTTCAATCTGGCGGAAAACGGATGGATATTCTCCATAAAACCGCGGAAAGAAGGACATTCCGCCGGTCTCTTTGGCGAAAGTCTTCATCTCGTTATCGGCTTGAAGAAATGTCAAATCCGCCGGTCCGCTCATGCCTCTCGATTCCGCCATCATCCGCGCAATCTGCAAAATGCTGATCGAATAAATAGGAACTCCCGATTCCTGCAGCGATTTCCGCGCGGTATCGAAAGTAATTTTGCTGAAAGTGTCGAGGCCGGTGCTGATAAGAAGAATGGCTTTGCGGCCTTCAATCCCCGACATGCGATCCGCCATATCGGTCAACGCGTCGAAGACGTTGGATTCGCTGAAGCCCGGGATGCGCAGCCGCGCCATGGCTTCCTCGGCCTTTCGCTTATCGGGCGAGAAGTCGGAGAGGATCGTGGTGTGAAGATCGTAGGTAACGACGGCCACGTTGTCGTCAGGCTTCAGCGTTTGCAAAAAACCGTAGGCGGCTTGCAGCGTTTCGTACCAGCCTTGGCTCCAAAACGCTTGAAACCTGCCGCTGAATTCGATCAGCATACAGATGGTCATCGGCGCTTCGCTGTGTCCGAACTGGGTGACCTGCTGTGGAACTCCATCTTCGAGCACGCGAAAGTTCCCCGGTGAAATACCCGGAATAAAATGTCCCCTATCGTCAAGAACAGAGACATCGACGTTCACCGTAGTAGCGTTCGAGTGAAAGGTCGGCGTATCCGCCGGGATATCCTTGGGCTTCTTGAATTCCGATGGAATCGGCTGCTCATCGGGCGGTGGAGTATCGGCAGGCTTCTTGGGCTTGGCTACCGAATCGCTGTTCTGCGGTTGCGGGCCCTCCTGAGCGTAAACGTGTAGTGGAAGGAGGCTGGCCAGCACGAAACCGAGACTGGCAGCGCCCGCGGAGAAGAAACGGAACTTCATAGCTACTGAATCCTTACTGGATTATTTGTCTAATGCACCCAACGGTCACGATTAGAATCTTTCTTACGAAGATATACCTCAAACTTCCTCTTGGCGCGGCGCAGCTTCCAATCCTGGTAGCCCGCGACAATAGGCTGCCGGATCTGCGATTGCAGCTTCCTTCCGCGCAGCAGAAGGTATCCGGTGACCAGGCCGCCGAGGTGCGCCAACACGGCGACGCCGCTTCCCTGACCGCCAACGGTCGCCGAGAACGATTGGAGAAAAACAATCGCGCCCACGATCATGACAAAGTATTTCGACTTGATGGGGATGAGAAACCCGAACAGGACAGTCTGGTCCGGAAACATCACGCCATAGGCGACTAAAATGCCATAGATTGCGCCGGAAGAGCCGATGGTTCTTACTTCCGCGCCACCGAAAATATAAGCGGCGGCGACCACGGTCAGCCCAGCGCAAATTCCGCAAGTGAAATAGAAGCGCAGAAAACGCTGAGTGCCCCAGACACGCTCGAGCTCCACGCCAAACATCCACAACGCGAGCATATTCCAAAGAATGTGCCCTATTCCGGCGTGGAAGAACATGTACGTGACGAGTTGCCAGATGGCGAAGGTCTGGACCACCTGGGCCGGCATGAGGTAGAAATTCTGCCGGAAAAACTCGACGCTGCCGGTCGCTCTTAAGATGTATTCGAGAAGGAAGAGACCGATATTGACGATCAGGAGCCACTTCAGGCCGGCGGGGAACCGATTAGAAGGGGCATATCGATTCACGTACGAACGCGAACTGAAGGACATCGATGGCGGGAGTTCCTCACTTGAGGATAACAGACAAAATCGAAATCGAATCCAGAGAGAACGACTACGAAGGGCGGAACTACTTTTCCCGTTGGGTGTGACGCTTCAGGATGCTCTTGGCAAGGGTTACCAGAACAGCCAAGGCCAGCCAGACTAACCAATTGGATAACGGACCGGCCGAAAAGACGAACGTGTTGGTCCAGCCGAGATCGGCAGCGAGGCACCAAAACGTCAAGGCGTAGGCGGAAAACACCGCCGGACCCATGAGAGCCGAAAGAACCGCTCCGAATTCCTGAGCGGTGTCGCCCGCCCAAGCGCCGGCGCGCCCAAGAATGGTTCCAGTGGCTTGCATCAAACCTACGGCCCATGCTCGGGCAGGTTCGATTCGTATGGCGGTGGCTGTTGTTCTCGTTTCAGGCATTTTCGAAGCCCTTCTGTTTTCCTGATGCACGCCAAGTACCGAAAGTTTCCCGATTGCCGAAACCACCGTCAGTTGGACTTATCGGCTAATCGCGTCGGCGCAGAGGACGTCTACTCTGTAAAAAATTCGTGCGATTCAAAGCAGACTGCCGTGATTGAGGATTACAAGTTACTGTAGCTGCGATATGAAAATCAGAACAAAGCGTCGTCACGCGCGGGTACTTCACGCTTGGCCCAGCGATTGAGCAGGCGCGCGGCGCATAGCAACAGGGCAGCCGCGAACAACCAAGCTTGCCAATGGGAGAAAACGCCATGCGAGATGAAGAAATCCGACGTTAATTGGAAACTGGCGGCAATGCTCCAGAAACAGAGGGTGAACGCAACTAGCGCGGCAGGAGTAAGCAGAGTTGCCAGAACGAGCGCCACCTTCCGCAGGCGAAGCTTGCCGCCGCCTTGCGGCTGGTTCACGCGAATGCGGACTAACATCTGCCAGACCCCGTTTCCTTACTTTATCCGGCTCGCCCTCGCTTATACTTTTTCCAGGACTTTTATACACCCCTGAGGAGAACGAGCTGAGCATGCAGAAGATCAAGACCGCGATCGTTGGAACCGGCTTTATGGGCAAAGTACACGCCGAAAATGTGCGGCGGCTGGGAAACGTGGAGATCGCCGCGGTAGTCGGCAGCCGGCCGGAAACCGCGCGGAAATTCGCCGAGAGCGCCGGGATACCGATCGCGACAAGCAACATTCAAGACGTTTTAGACAACCGCGAGATCGCGGCGGTTCATATCTGCACTCCGAACGTGGATCATTTTCCGATGTCGCTGGCAGCTATCGATGCGGGCAAAGCGGTGCTTTGCGAGAAGCCGCTGACCATGAACGCGGATGAAGCGCGACGCCTGGTGGACGTCGCGGCTCGCAAGAACGCTGTGAACTGCGTGGAGCACAACCTGCGCTATTACCCGGTGGTGCAGCAGATGCGGCAAATGATTGCACACGGCGATCTGGGCGAGATCCTGATTGTGCAGGGAACCTATTCGCAGGATTGGCTGCTGTACGACACGGATTGGAACTGGCGTCTCGATTCCAAATCAAACGGCAAGCTACGGGTGATGGGAGATATCGGCACTCATTGGATGGACATGATTCAGCATCTGACGGGACTCGGGATCACCGCCGTGTGCGCGGATCTGGCGACGTTCCATAAGAAGCGCAAGCGTCCCAAGGGATCCATCGAAACGTTCTCAGGAAAGAAAGCGCAGGCCGGGGAGTATGACGAAGTTTCAATCGATACCGAGGATTTTGGGATGGTCATGCTGCGGCTCGGAGAAAAAGCGCGCGGCGCATTCACGGTGAGCCAGATGTCGGCAGGCTGCAAGAATCATTTTGCGTTCGAGATTTTCGGGACGAAAGCCGGAGTGGCCTGGAACCAGGAACAACCCGACACGCTGTGGATCGGCCATCGGAACGAGCCGAATCAGATCATCATCAAGGACGGATCGCTATTCTATCCGGAGGCAGCGGCGTTTGCCGACCTGCCGGGCGGGCATAGCGAAGGATATGACGATTCGCACAAGCAGGTCTTCAAACACTTTTACGCGAGAGTAGCCGACCCCGCCGCCCCGATCGATTATCCGACCTTTGCGGACGGACTACGCGAGATGGTGCTGCTCGAGAAAGTTGCGGAGAGCGCGGCGAAGCGGGGCTGGGTAGAAGTGGAGGGCTAGGCTGCCCGTTCCTGTTATCCCAAGGCTTGATCGAGATCCCAGATCAGATCTTCGACATCTTCTAAACCGATCGAAAGGCGTACCAGCTCAGGAGTGACTCCGGCGGCGGCCTGTTCTTCAGGGCCAAGCTGTTGGTGCGTGGTCGAAGCCGGATGAATGACCAGGCTGCGGGCATCGCCGAGATTTGCGAGATGAGAGAAGATCTTCAACTTATTGATGAAGGCTTTGCCCGCCTCGTAGCCGCCGCGAATGCCGAACGAGAAGACCGCGCCGGCGCCTCGGGGCGTGTACTTCTGGGCGAGATCGTAATAAGGACTCGAGCGGAGCGAGGCATACTTCACCCATTCGACCCGGGAGTGGCTGTCGAGGTGTTTGACCACGACGAGGGCGTTCTCGAGATGCCGCTGCATGCGCATTCCGAGCGTTTCAATGCCTTGTATGAAGAGGAATGAATTGAACGGACTGACGCAAGGCCCGATATCGCGCAGCCCTTCTACGCGCGCTTTAATAATGAAGCTGATGTTGCCGAAAGTGTCCCAGAACTTGAGGCCATGATAAGCCGGCGACGGCTCGGTGAACTGCGGAAACTTGCCGTTATTCCAGGGGAACTTGCCGTTATCGACGATGATTCCTCCTATGGAGGTGCCGTGGCCGCCCATGAACTTGGTCAACGAATGCAGCACCACGTCGGCTCCATGATCGATGGGGCGCGTGATGTAGGGGGTCGCCATTGTGTTGTCCATCACCAGCGGCAAGCCGTGGTCATGCGCAATTTTCGCGATGGCGGCGATATCGAGAACATTGCTGCGAGGGTTGCCGATGGTCTCCCCATAGAGCAATTTGGTATTGGGCGTGATCGCCTTGCGGAAGTTTTCCGGATCGTCCGGCTCGACAAAAGCGACGTCATAACCCAAGCGGCGCATGGTGACATCGAACTGTGTGTAGGTTCCACCGTAGAGAGTGCTTGCCGAGACAATTCGATCTCCGGGCGCGGCGAGGGTGGTTAAGGTAAGAAATTGGGCCGCTTGACCGCTCGAAAGTCCCAGAGCCGCCACGCCATTTTCGAGCGATGCAACACGATTCTCGAGCACCGCGGTGGTCGGATTCATGATGCGTGTATAGATGTTCCCGAATTCCTGCAACGCGAATAGACGGGCGGCATGTTCGGTGTCATCGAAGGTGAAGGACGTGGTCTGATAAATGGGCACGGCTCGGGCATGAGTGGAGGGGTCGGGATCATATCCGGCATGCAGGGCTCGGGTGTTGAAACCGAGTGGTCGGTCGATGTCTTTGACAGGCATTTGAAACCCAGTATATTCGGAATATCGATTGACTAGCGGGTATTTGGCCGCGCAGACCACTTTCGAATATTGACCCCGGCCAGCAGGAGACCCAACGCCAGGCAGGTCCAGGCGAACCAATCGCCATGGCGCGCGTAGAAAGTAGTGGCTTCGACCACGCCATACTGAACCGGCTCGGCTATCACTTGGTAAGGCGGCAACTCTTTCACTATTCGGCCGGCGGGATCGACGATGGCGGTGATTCCATCGTTCGTCGCGCGGATGATATAGCGGCGGTTTTCGACCGACCGCATGCGTACCAGGAGAAGGTGTTGCTCGCGGGCTTCGGTACGCCCGAAATAGGAGTCGTTCGAGAGGTTCACGAGAACATCCGCGCCTCGCTTGGTGAACTGCCGGACGAGATCGGGGAAGGCCGATTCATAGCAGATGAAGACGCCCAGGCGATGGCCGGCGGCGGGCAGCACTTTGATGTCGTGGCCAGGAACGAAATCGCCGGCTTCCTGCGTCACGCGATTGACGAAGGAGAACAGCGGCGGAACAAATTCGCCAAAAGGCACGAGATCGATCTTGTCGTAGCGGCCCAATTCAGTTCCGTTGGGCCCCAAGAGAACAGCGGAGTTCAGCGGTTGATTTTCGGAAGTATAGGCGACGGTCCCAAACAGAAAATAACCATGATGAATGGCGATTTGGGCGGCGGCGGCGTGGAATTCGGGATCGTTGTAGTAGTAAAGCGGAGCGGGCAGCTCAGGCCAGATGACGAGAGGAGCGGGTATGGCTTCGGAGAGCAGGCTCAATTGTTGTTCAGTCTTTTCCTGCAGCAGCGAGGTCCACTGAATATCGGGATCGATGTCCGGCTGGATCAGGAGCGCGGTGTTTTCGGCCGGAGTTCCTTGCGGGATTGCGGGAAGAAGCCATAACAGCGGCAGCACCAGCAAGGGGGCGAGACGAAGCCGGGGATACCGCAGGAAGACCAATGCCAGCGCGGCAGCGAGCATCGCGAAGACGAAAGAGAGTCCGTAGACGCCGATATAGGGCGCGAGCCGTAGGGGCACAGACATGTCGATTCCCGCGTTACCGAGGGCGAGCCAGGCGAAACCGAAAGTGCCGTGCGTGCGCTCAATGCCGGTCCAGAGCGCGGCGACAGCGGGGATGGCATAGGGACGCCGCATCAGCGGTCCGGCGAGGCAACTGAATACCGCAAGATGCAGCGCTTTGATAATGCAAAAGAGAAAGAACGATCCCCACGATCCGAAGACTCCCATGCCGCCGTGCGCTTCGAGAACGAATTGAATCCAGGTGCAGAGGAAAAACCAATAAAAGATACCGGCCGCCCAGCCGTAGAGGAATCTCAGCCAAGCTTCGTTGGTGCGGGCCAGCGCGATCAGCAATGGAGTCAAGGCGACGGGCGCGAGGAAGCGTTCATCGAGCTTCGGGAAAATGAGCAGCAGGAGGATTGCGGACAGGAGCGAAAGAAGGGTGTGAAGGAAGATGCGGGAGTAGTAGGGCGGGAAGACTCTGGCCTGACTAGGCATTTGCCTGGACGGCTTCTTCGCTGACACGGTCGGCCATATAGGAGCTGCGAACAAAGGGGCCGCTGAAGATCATGTTGAAACCGAGGGAGAGGCCGAAATCCCGGTAAGCGTCAAACTGTGAGGGCGCCACAAATTCGGCAACGGGAAGATTCCTGCGAGTGGGCTGAAGATATTGGCCGATGGTGGCGATGTCGACGCTAGAAGCCAGGATGTCGCGGAGCAGGGCATGGACCTCTTCAGGAGATTCGCCGAGGCCTACCATCAGACCGGATTTGGTAAGCGCGCCGGGTTGGTATCGCCTGGCGAATTGTAAAACCCGCAAAGACCGCTCGTAATTCGCTTGAGGCCGGACGCGGCGGTAGAGTCGGCGAACCGTTTCCATATTGTGATTGAAAACATGCGGGCCGGCGTCGAGCACGCGGGCGACAGCATCCAGGTCTCCGCAGAAATCGGGTGTAAGCACCTCAACGCGCGCAAGCGGAAGCGCTGCACGAACCGCGCGAACGGTTTCGGCGAAGTGGCGAGAGCCGCCATCGGAAAGATCGTCGCGGTTCACCGACGTAATCACTACGTAGCGAAGATGCATGCGGGCAGCCATTTCGGCAACCTGAGAAGGCTCATCCGGATCGAGGAAGAAGTCCTGTTTGGCCGCTGAGCCCTTGGGCACCGAACAGAAGCCGCAACCGCGCGTACACAAATTGCCGAGGATCATGAAAGTGGCCGCGCCGCGGTGAAAACATTCGTGGATGTTCGGACAGCGCGCCGATTCGCAAACCGTATGGAGGCGTCGGCTGCGCAATTCAGTTTTCAGAAGATGGACGGATTCGAAATGGGTGCGGCCCTTGCGCAGCCATTCGGGCAGCCGGGGCCGCGCGGCCGGCTGTAAAGCCTCAATGGGAACAAACGTGTCGGATGGCACGAATCTTCATTCTTGCATCAGAGCAAAGCGAGGCCACGCAAGCGGTAACAGTGCCCGGCACGTCCGCTTCCCGACAAACGGGAAAGACGCCAGTGACGACAAAGCGTAAAATGGTAGAGCTTCGGCAAAGCGGATGAAAAGCCTTGTCTACACGTTCTTCTTTGTGGTCATAGCCTTGCAGGCGCAGACGCCGAATTCCGCAGCGTTGCCGGTGGTCTCGAATCCGGAGAGCAACCTGCCTACGCAGAAGGTGGGTCCAGGCGATCTGCTTTCCATATCGGTGGCGGATAGCCCGGAGCTGACGCGCAACTTTCGCGTGGCGGCGGATGGCACCTTAGCCTTACCCCTGCTGAACGAAAAGGTGACGGTAGCGGGCAAACTTCCTTCGGATATCGAAATGGAAATCGCCGATGCTCTGGTGAAAGATCAGATATTAGTCCGGCCCGTAGTCTCGGTGTCCGTCGCTGAATACCGCAGCGTACCGGTAAGCGTGTTAGGCGCGGTTCGGCACCCGATCACTTTTCAAGCGGTGGGCGACGTCACGCTTCTGGACGCGCTTACCAAGGCGGATGGATTAAGTCCGGACGCCGGCCCGGAAATCCTGATCAGCAAAGCGCGCGGCTCGCCGGACGGCGCCTCGACGGGGCTGGTGCAGCGGATTCCCGTGAAAGGGCTTATTGACGAAGCCGATCCCACGCTCAACATCCGGCTGTATGGCGGGGAGGAGATACGCGTGCCTGAAGCGGGCCGCGTATATGTAATCGGGAATGTCAAAAAATCCGGCGCGTTTCCGATTCAGGACAGCGGCGACACGACGGTTTTGAAAGTACTCGCGCTCTCGGAAGGCCTGCTGCCATATTCAACCAACGAAGCATACATTTACCGGCGCGAAGCGGGCAAAGCGGGACGGGATGAGATTCCAATCGAAATTAGCCAGATCATGAACCGCAAAGCTCCGGATGTGCCTTTGAAGTCGGACGATATTCTATACATTCCCGACAACAAGCATCGGAGAATGACCATGACTACTCTGGAGAAGATTGCAGGAATCGGCGTTGCGACAGGCTCCGGCCTGCTCATCTTCCATTAGACGAGGGACGACCGAACAGGAATGAAACAACTCGAGCGAGTCCCGTCTGAACTGGTCGACGGACGCCGGACGCCTCAGTATCTGTCGCCGCAGCAGCCCTATCCGGAATTTGAAGCTACTCAGCCGTGGGTCTCGCCATCGCACTACCTGCTGGTGGTCTTCCGGCAGAAGTGGAAGATTCTAGGCTTTGTCGCGACTTGCCTATTAGTGACATATCTGGTTTCTTCGCGCCTGACGCCGATTTATGAGGCCACAGCCAAGATTGATGTAGACCGGCGCGTTCCCGCAGGTGTAATCGGGCAAGAGGCAAATCAGGGATCGTCGGACGACGATTCGGACGCGTTTTTATCGACGCAGGTGGAACTGATTCAGTCGGACGCGGTACTCCGGCCGGTGGCCGACCGTTTCAATCTGTTGCAGCGGGAGAGTCAACTCGAGAAGCTTCCGGCTGAGAAGGCCCGGAAAAAATCGGACGCGCCCATTTTTTTGCGACAACTGAAAGTGACGCGGCCGCTGAACACGTATATTCTGCGGATCAGTTACCGTTCGCCCGACCCGCAGCTTGCGGCGGATGTCGCGAACGCCGTGGCGCACTCGTATCTGGAACACACGTTCGAGATTCGCATGCAGTCGTCGGTCGCGCTCTCCACGTTCATGGAGAAACAGATGGATGAGCTGAAGGCGAAGATGGAGCGCTCCAGTCTGGCGCTTGCGAAATTCGAACAGGAGTTGAACGTCATCAACCCGGAGGAGAAGACCAACATTCTGTCGGCGCGCTTGCTGCAGTTAAATACGGAATACACCAACGCGCAAGCCGACCGGGTGCGCAAGGAAGCGGCATACAACGCGATGCAAAGCGGCTCCGTGGCGGCTGCGGAGGTTTCAAGCCAGGGCGAGGAGCTAAATAGGCTGCAGGACCGCGTGAATCAAGCCAAACAGCATCTGGCCGACGTTTCGACGATCTATGGCGTGAACCATTCCGAATACCGCAGGGCGGCAAACGATCTGGTGGAAGTGGAGCGGCAGTTTGAGGAGATGCGGAAGAACGTGGGACAACGCGTCGATACGGATTACCTCGAAGCCGTGAATCGCGAGGAGATGCTGCAAAAAGCGGTCTCCGAAACAAAGTCGGACTACGATCAACTGAACGCCCGCTCCTTCGAATACCAGCAACTCAAGCGCGACGCCGATGGCGATAAGACGCTTTATAGCGATCTGGAGCGGCGGATCCACGAAGCGGGAATCAACGCCAATTTCCAAAACAGCTCGATCCGAATTGCCGATCTCGCGCGGCCGCCGGACACGCCGGTTTTCCCAAGGAAGGCGCTGAATCTTCTATTGGCATTCATCATTTCGTCGGTAATCGCGATTTGCGGCGCCATTCTGGTCGATGTACTCGATAACACAATTCGCGATCCCGAGCAGGCTGCGCGCGCGCTGGATACGAGCGTGATCGGAACGCTGCCCACAGTGAAAGCGATGAGACGCCTGATCAGCCCGATGGCGCAGGATCTCGATGGCGCATCGGCCGAAGCGGGCGGCGATGACCCAGCGAGCGGGTCGGGTTTGGTGCGTTATAGCACGCCTGGAAATGTAGCCGGAAAGAAAGCAAGCAAAGGCGCGCTGAAGCCGAAAAAGAGCATCGCTAACACGGGCTATGAGGGGATCTCGTCCTATGAGGAAGCGATCCGGACGCTGCGGCACTCGATTCTACTGCCCGACTTCGAGCGGACCGTCCGATCGCTGCTGATCACCAGCGCCGCGCCGGGTGAAGGGAAAACGACGGCGGTTATTCATCTTGCGATTGCGCATGCCGAGCAAGGGAAGAGAACGCTGATCATCGACGCGGATCTCCGCCGGCCAACCGTTCACAAGAAACTGAACCTGAGCGGCGCGCTGGGTCTATCCAATGTTCTGCTCGGTGAGATGAGTTGGAAAGATACGGTACTCAAAACGGAGCATTGGCCGGATCTCGACATTGTTCCGGCGGGTTTGGCATCGCGCCGCGCTTCGGATCTGGTCGGCTCCATGATGGTGGACATTCTCGATGAAGCGGTTAAGGAATACGATTTGATTTTTGTTGACGCGCCGCCGCTGTTAGGATTCGCGGAAGCGATGCAGGTGGCGACGGCGGTCGATGGAGTGGTGGTAATGGCTCGCGCGGGGCAGACCAGCCGAAAGGCGGTAGCGACAGTGCTCGCGACACTGACTCGCCTGCGCGCCAATGTGATGGGCATAGTGCTGAACGAAGTCGATAAAAACACGAGCCACGGCTACTACTACTACAACGACTACCGCAAGTATTACGCGAACAATTCCGGCCAGAGCAGCTAGGAGCGCGTCTGCGTATTCTGGAGCGGTTCAAGAATCATAGCGAGCTGCTCCACGACATCGCTTCGATTTATGGCGTCCAGGTTGCGAACTACGCCATTCCGCTGGTGACTCTTCCCTATCTTTCGAGAGTGCTCGGGCCCGCAAGCTGGGGAACGATCGCGATGGCGCAGGCTTTCGCGATGTATGGAAGCCTGGTAGTGGAATATGGATTCGTCTTTTCGGCAACCAGGCAGTTGGCGCTCGCTTCCACCGGCAAGGAAATTCAGGATATCGTGGCTGGAGTTTCCGGCGCTAAGCTTCTCCTCAGCGCAGCTACTTTCCTAGCCGCCTTCGGAGCCTACCTGGTTGTGCCGCTTTTTCATAAGCATCCATTGCTGCTCTGGGCGGCGGTCGGCTCCGAGATTATCAGGGCATTCCTTCCCAGCTATTATTTCTTTGGAATTCATCGCGTCGCAGTCGCGTCGATGCTGGATATCTCCGGGCGGACGGCGGCCGCGGTGGGCATCTTTATTTTCGTTCACAGACCCGCGGACGACTGGAAGTTTTTCGCTCTGCAAGGCGCTGGAGCCGGCGTGGCGTTCCTGATTGGACACGCGATGATTCAAGCGCGGCACCCGCTGCGCAGGCCCAGGCTAGGGATGGCCTGAGAATGCTGCGGGAGGGCGGCCCGATGTTTCTCTTTCGTAGCGCGCACAATATTTACGTATTGGGAAACGCATTTATTCTGGGCCTCTTCGCCTCTCCACAAGCGGTGGGATATTACGCGGGCGCGGAAAAAATCAACAGCGCCGCGGTGGGGCTGCTGTCGCCTGTGACCACGGCGTTATATCCGCGCGCCGCCGGTCTCGCTAAGAGTTCCATGAGCAAGGCGGCCCGCCTGACGAAGTTCTCGCTTTACGTAATGGGCGCGCTCAGCGTCGTGCTTGGACTCATCATGTGGTTCGGATCTTCCTTAATCGTGCGGATCATTCTGGGGAATCACTTCGCCGAGTCGGGCGGCGTGCTCAAAATTTTGAGTTTGAGATCGCCTGTGGTTGCCTGGACCAACGTGCTTGGGTTTCAATGGCTACTTGCGCTCGGTCTGGAGAAATCGCTCCAGAAAGTGACACTCGCCGCTCTCGCTCTGAACATTTTGCTTGCAACCTGTCTTGCTCCACATTTTGCCTATTCCGGCATGGCTTGGGCAGTAGTGATCTCTCAAACAGCCGCGGCTTTCGGCATTTACATTGTGCTGAGGCGGCGCAAGTTGAATCCATTCGCGATCGCCTAGGACCGAGCTTATGCCTGAAGGTGGCCTTACGGAAACGGATTCGTCGGAAGCGGCTATTGGGAAGCGGCAGACGCCATCCTGCGCAGTTCTGGTGGTCTCCTGCGACCGCTATCGCGATTTATGGAAGCCGTTCTTCGCACTCTTCCGGCGCTACTGGCCCGACTGCCCGTTTCCCGTCTATTTGGGCAGTAACTTTGCAAGCTATCCAAGCGAACGGATCACTTCGCTCCAGGTGGGCGAGGATCGGTCGTGGAGCCGGAATCTTCGCTTTTTCCTCGAAAATATCCCTTCGCAATATGTTCTGCTTCTGCTCGAAGACTTCTTCCTGAACCGGCCAGTCTCAACCGCGGCGTTTCTCGAACGGCTAAGCGCTTTTGACAGGCTGGGAGGAAGCATGCTTCGGGTGTATCCGAAGCGCGGACCTAACCAGAAGCTAAGCGGCTCGAGATCTATTGGAGCCATTCACCGGCTAACGCCGTATCGGGTTTCCGCCCAAGCCGCTATCTGGAACCGGCAGGAGCTTTTGGCGCTGCTGCGCGACGATGAATCCGCATGGGAATTCGAGCATGACGCAACGGCCCGCAGTCAAGCGAAAGAAGATGGATTCTTCTCTACCTATGCGCCGCTTGTCTCCTATCGCCACGTAGTGGAACAGGGCGAGTGGTTCTGGTCGGCGGCTTCAAAGTACGGGAAACAGAATATTGGCTGCGACTTCGGCGCGCGGCGGGTGATGGGGCCGGTGACGGCGGCGATGAAGAGGGTCAACAATGGCCGAAGCTGGGTGCTCGATCGATTCATGGACTGGCGGCTTCGACGGCGCATTCGAGGCTCGGCGGGAGTGGAGGCGAATGCGTCCCAACGCCGCGAGAACCTGCGCATTGCGTTCCTGACCAATATCATTCCGCCTTATCACCGGCCCGTGCTCGATCTCCTCGCGGCTCATTACGGCGCGCTGCGGGTGCTGCTATCGACACCGATGGAATCCAATCGCCCCTGGAAGCCCACGTGGGGCGGCCTGGATGTAATCATTCAGAAAACGATCACGCTGAAGGGCCGCTGGCGGCATCCGAACGGCTTTAGCGAGCCACTAGCCGTTCACCTTCCGATCGATACTTTTCGACAGCTCGGCAAGTTCAGGGCGGCTGTGGTCATTTCGGGTGAAATGGGCGCTCGCACGCTGCTGGCAACGATCTACCGGAGGCTTCACCGGCGCACCAGGCTAATTGTGTGGGCGGAAGTCGCTGAATCGACTGAGCAGGGACGCGGTTGGGCGAGGAGAGTATTCCGCCGCCTACTGCATCGGAACGTGGATGCGTTTCTGGTGACCGGAGAGAGCGGCTCGCGCTATATCCGCAGCCTGGGGGTGAACGACCGCAAAATATTCAAGATCTCGTACACGACGGATTTGCAACCGTTTGTGAAGCTGCCGCTGGAGCGGCCCGAAAGCGCGGCGCGACGCCTCTTGTATGTGGGTCAATTAGTCGAGCGCAAAGGTCTTGTCCCGTTCATCGAAATTTTGTTCAAGTGGGCCTACGCGAATGGCGATCGCGCGGTTGAGCTTGTTCTGGCCGGCGATGGGCCAATGCGCGCCACGCTAGAGCGGCTCGCTCTGCCGCCGAATGCCAAGCTCACATTCCTGGGTAGTTTTTTCTATGAAGATCTCCCCAACGTGTATGCGGAAGCCGGCATTTTTGTTTTGCCGACGTTAGCGGACACTTGGGGCGTGGTCGTGAACGAAGCAATGGCCGCCGGTCTGCCGGTGCTTGGGAGCACTTACAGCCAGGCCGTCGCCGAGATGGTCAAGGACGGCAAGAACGGCTGGGTATTCCGTGGCGGCCATGCAGACGGGATGTATGGCGCGCTGGATCGAAGCATGAACGTTCCGAGCGAGAAGCTGAATGAGATGCGCCAATGCGCGCGCGAAACAGCCGAGCATCTGACACCCGAGTACGTGGCCGGGCTGGTCGAAGCGGCAATCGACGCCTGCGCGAAAGATTTGCGATAGGCAGAAAGTACAATAGTCATTCTCATGCTCCGGCTGACCGCTGTATTGCTCGGCTCCGCGCTGCTCTGCTGCGCTCAGGATTGGTCGATTGATTCTCTCTACACGCGGCCGTACTTGTGGGGCACGTGGCCGTCTCAAATCGCATGGGCGAAGCACGCCCACATCCTCGGGTTCCTGTGGAACGCGAAGGGGGAGACGTTTCGGGATCTTTATGTCTACAACGCCGATACCGGGAAGCTGGCGCGGCTGACCGACCTGAAAGGCCTGAAAGATCCGATCAATGAAACCGACGCCGAAAAGGACGAACACCGGAAAAACTACGTTGTACCGCCAGCCGGATTGACTTCGTTCGATCTTTCGGAAGATGGCGCAAAGGCGGTCTTCTCGTATCGCGGCGACATTTTTCTGGCGCATACCGGCGGTGGGCCGATCTTACGAATCACCAAGACCAAAGCGCCGGAAGTAAACCCGCAGTTTTCACCGGACGGAACAAAGATCGCCTTTACGCAGGGAGGCCAAATCTATGTTCTCAATCCCGGTATAGGAACGATCGAGCAGCGGACAGACGTTCGGCCGCCGGCCGAGCTGACCAGCTTCCGATGGTCGCCGGACGGAAGATATTTTTCTTACTCGGTTCAGCCGCTGCCCGGACGCACCATTCCCTTGCCGGTGTATTCGGGTCAATTTGTTACGGCATCCACATTTCCCCGCACCGTTGCAGGCGATTCGCCCAGGCCCTGGCAATATTACGTTGTCGAGAGCACCGGTGACAATCCACCGCGGTTGCTCGATACCGGGCGCGGTTTCGCCTTTCGGGCCGCTGAATGGTCTGAAGATTCAAAATACCTGGCGCTCGCTTCAGAGGCGACCAATTACAAGAGCGAGGACGTTCGCGTTATCGATGTGAATACCGGAAAATCCAGGGTGGTGTTTCATCAAACCGACGACCGCTGGATTGAAGTCTCGGATGTGGGCTGGAGCCCCACATCCGAGCGCATTTGGCTCACCAGTGACGAATCGGGCTTTGAGCATCTGTATACAGTTCGTCTCGATGGAAGCGATTTGAAGCGGATTACGAAGGGTTCCTGGGAGATCCACAACGATCCGTTCTCGCACAGCCCGCAGTGGCTTGGAGATCATATCTATTACTCGTCTACCGAGGAGGGAACGACGGAAAGGCAGCTTTACCGGGTGAAAGCCGATGGCACATCCGCTCCGGAACGCTTATCACAACATGAAGGCCTGAATATCGCGTGGATTTCCGAAGATGGGCGGGAACAGGCAATCCTCGAAGCCGACTTGAAGAATCCATTCGATCTGTATGTGAACGACGCGCGAGTGACTACTTCTCCGCTGTCCGGCTTCTATAAAATGCAATGGGCCGGGAGCCGTTTCCTCACTTATCCATCGATCAAGGACCACAAGCCGGTTTCCGCGCGGCTGCTTCTGCCTCCCGATTATCATCCGGACGACCCGAAGCAGAAGCCGCGGCCGGCGATCCTCTACATACATGGGTCGGGCTACGCCACGAGCGTTCTGAAGCAGTGGGGCAGTTATCAGGAACTTCGGTTCGTATTCAATAACTATCTGGCGCACGAGGGATACCCGGTGCTCGAGATGGATTATCGCGGGAGCACAAACTACGGGCGCGATTGGCGGAGCGGCGTGTATCTGAATATGGGCGGTCCCGATCTGGAGGATGTGCTCGGCGGAGTAGAGTACCTGAGGAGCCTGAAGAACATCGACATGTCGCATATAGGCATCTGGGGCTGGAGTTATGGCGGCTTTATGACTGCGATGGCGATGTTTCGCGCGCCCACTGTGTTCAAGGCGGGCGCAGCGTTTTCGGGAGTGTACGATTGGGCGAATTACAACGCCGGCTATACGGACGAGCGGCTGACGTCGCCAGCCGAGAATCCCGAAGCTTACGAGCGCAGTTCGCCGATTCACTTCTCAAGCCAATTGCAGAACCACTTGCTCATCCTTCACGGTATTGTCGATAACAACGTTCTTTTCCAGGATGCCGTGCAGCTTTCCGAAAAACTGATCCACGAAGGGAAACCGTTCGAAGAATCCTTCTATCCCGAGGAGAGCCATGCCTATATTCGCGACGAAAGCCTGAAAGACGCTTTCGGCCGGGCGGCTAGATTCTTCGATCAATACCTAAAAGAAGGCCAAGGCAACCTGGCGCGATAACGTTCTCCATTCCCCATGGCGATTCCATTCCAGCTTCCGCGTTTTTATCCCATTCTCGATACGGCGGCGCTTGCCGAGCGCGAGTGTCCGGCGAGCATGGCGGCCCAAGCGCTGCTGGAAGGCGGGGTGAGAATCCTGCAATACCGGCACAAAGAGCAGTGGACGCAAAAGCATTTTGACGAAGCCAAATCGATTGGGAAGAGCTGCCGCGAAGCGGGCGTTTTATTTGTATTGAACGACCGGGCCGACTACGCTCGCTTGCTCGGAGCCGCACTGCATGTTGGACAAGAGGACTTGCCGCCGGTGGCTGCCCGCCGCGTGATCAGCGACGAGGTACTGGGCTTCTCAACGCATAATCGCCTGCAACTCACCCGCGGCGACGAAGAACCGATTGAATATTTGTCCTTGGGACCCATATTCTCGACAGATTCGAAGCAGCGGGCCGATCCGGTGGTGGGCATTGAGGGGCTTCGTACACTCCGCCCGCTCACCAGCAAGCCGCTGGCAGCCGTCGGCGGCATAACCTTGAACAATGTGGGTGAGGTCCTGAATGCCGGAGCGGACTCGGTCGCGGTTATTTCCGGCCTTTTACCAGACGCTTGCACCAAAGCCGCGCTTCGACGCCGGGCCGAGGAGTGGATACGTTTCGTAAGCGTCATCACTCCACCTCGCGCAGTCTAGGCCAAATGCAAAAACCCCTCGACCGTTTCTGGACGACAGAGGGGTATTGCCAGGGACATCTTTCTACTTTTCCAGCTTGGGATCTTCTCACTTTGCTCGGCTGAGACGATATGTTTAATATGGATAGACTTGCGTGTTGCGGAGCAGCAGCAGGGTTGGTCGCTTGAAACGACAGTTCAGCCTCGCAAATGGAGGCTTATGCTAACCGGAATCGTTCTCGATTGCTGCTTCAATTGAAGGGAAAAGGTGTTGCCACAGTGGCTGAAATTGCGCTCTGCAATCCCTCGAGAGAAAAGGAACCGGCGGGTCTCGACGATCTCCAGATGCGAGGTCTGGTCCAAGACTTGCACAGAGTAAAGGCTCATATATACTGGTGCGATCTTTTTTTGACTGCGATGCTGGGATGGATTTCATTCTCCGCAGCCGTTATTCTGCGTCCATTCTCATGGGGCATGATCGCCGGATCCGCTGTTGCGGCATTGGCGCTGTATCGGGCACTTTGCTTCATGCACGAAATAACCCACCAGAGTCAGCGCACGCTTCCGCGATTCCAAACCGCTTGGAACTTCTTGGTGGGCTATCCGCTCCTCATGCCGGCGTTCGCCTACGTGGGAGTTCACAACGATCATCACAAGCTGAGTACTTACGGCACGGCGAGCGATCCGGAGTACCTTCCGTTCGCTCGATCCGCGAAGCTCACTACGGCTTTTGCGCTGGAAAGTGTCCTGATCCCGGCAATTCTGCTAATTCGATTTCTAGTGCTGGCGCCGATCGGATTCTTCTGGCCGCGTCTTGAGAATTGGCTCGTCGTTCATGCGTCCTCCCTCACAATGAACGTTCACTACCGGCGAGCGGCTACGCCGAAGCTGGTGAATCGAGTCCGGTTGCACAGCATGGGCATTCTGCTCCTTTGGGCTACTGTCATCACGCTCATCATCCGGGGAATTCTTCCCTGGCGCGTGCTTGCGATCTGGTTTGCCGTTTCGGCTATAGCTAGTTTTCTGAATACGATGCGGACACTTGGAGCGCACGCTTACGAAAGTTCTGGGGAACCTCTCGACCGTGCAGGGCAATTGTTTGACTCAATTGACACCCCCGGGAAGTTCTGGACCGAGCTCTGGGCGCCCGTTGGCTTGCGTTATCACGCCCTGCATCACTACTTCCCCGGTATTCCTTACCATAACCTGTCAGAAGCCTACCAGCGACTAGTAAGCACGCTTCCGGTCTCAACTAGCTATCGAAACATGAGTAGTCCCAGTCTTCCACATTCACTTCGCAGCTTGTACGGCAAAGGCCTTCGGCCTTGGAAGCAATAGCCGGAACAGAGTCGCAGCTTCCAGCCGCTATGAGACGCGAATCCAATAGCGCTTGCAGGTGGAGGGGAGCGCGCACGTCGGTGGTAAGAAGTTTAACGAGAGACCACAGCGGAGAAAATGCGCTTCGGAATCATTAGCCCACCTGTTCCCGGTCACATTCATCCGTTCGGAGCGCTGGGACGCGAACTGATTGCGCGAGGGCACCAGGTGGCCCTCTTGCACATGCCAGATACAGAGCGGCTCGCGCAAGCTCAGGGACTCGAATTTGAGCCTATCGGCCAGAGCGATCATCCTCCTGGTTCGCTGCGTGAATCGTTTTCACAGCTAGGGCGGCTGAACGGGCTTCGAGCGTTACGGTTCACGATCCGCGCAATCGGCAAGACAACCGAAATGATTTGCCGCGATGCTCCAGGGGCGATCCTGAAGCGCGGTATCGATATTCTGCTGGTTGACCAAACCGAGCCAGCCGGCGCAACCGTAGCGGAGCACCTAGGCCTTTCGTTCATCACGATTTGTAATGCGCTTGTGTTGAATCGCGAGGACGACGTGCCTCCGCCATTCACTGGCTGGCGATATCGGCCGAATCTATGGGGCCGCGCCAGAAACCGCATGGGTTATGCGGTTTTCGACGAAATTATGCAACCTGTGCACCGGGTTCTCCGCAAGTACCGGAAGAAGTGGGGACTTGCGCCCCTGAAGACTCCTGAGGGTTCGTTTTCGAGACTTTCGCAAATCAGTCAGCAGCCGGCTGCTTTCGACTTTCCGCGACGCGAATTGCCTCAAAACTTCCACTACGTGGGGCCATTACGAAGTCCTGCCCCCACGCCGATTCCTTTTCCTTGGGAAAGACTCGATGGCCGGCCGCTAGTCTATGCATCTCTGGGGACGCTTCAGAACGGCAAAGAAGAGGTTTTTCGGTGCTTCGCAGAGTCGTGTTTGGGCTTGAACGTCCAGCTCGTCGTCACGCATGGAGGAGGGTTAAAGGAGGAGATCGCATCTTCGTTGCCAGGAAAGCCCTTGGTCGTCGGCTATGCTCCGCAATTGGATGTCTTGCTGCGCTCGACCCTGACCCTGACCCATGCCGGCCTGAACACCGTGCTCGATTCCCTCAAGTGCGGTGTTCCGATGGTCGCCGTCCCTATTACCTATGAGCAGCCTGCAATTGCGAGCCGTGTGCGATGGGCCGGCGTAGGCGAAGTTCTCCCCTTCGCCAGGCTTAATGTTCGACGTCTGCGGCAGGCCCTTGAACGCGTCCTGGGGGATTCCTCTTACTTCCGCAATGCTCAGCTTTTTAAGGAGTCGATTAACCGGGCCGGCGGTGTCAAAAGAGCAGCCCAAATTATCGAACGAGTCGTCTCCGGGCAAGTTCTGTAATCAGTTTTACCCTGAGCTACGTTATCGCGACGTCCTCGGAGAACGTATCCCTTGGCCGAATGCCACAAATTGTCAACACCTATTAAGTACCAGTTGGGCAGTACCACTAGTCCACAAAGTGGTACCGCTAGCGGTTGCGGAGCCTTAGCACCTGAATTACAGTGTAATGAGAGGAGAACTTCTCTGGCTCTCGATCGGTCGCCGCAGGGGCGCTGAATGGCGAGGAAGAATCAATTCACCTTCGGAGGACAAATGAAAATAAACCTGAAACCTTTCTTGATGGGCATTGCACTTGGTGCGATTGCCACAGTTCCATCCTTTTCTGCGAACATAGCACTCGGTATTAACGGTGCCGCCGACGTGGGACCAACCTTTTTGAACTTTGGGAACTACCCCACCGATACGACTTACCCGGCGGCTCCAGGGTATGGGACTTACGTAGTCTCGACGGTTACCTCGGGCAGCATGTTCCAGACGGGAGGGGTAACGACTGGAGAGGCCGGAACAATTCAGAGCTTGGACGAAGCAATGACAGTGCCCGGAACCACATACGCGCCCAACCCGCTTACTGCCAAGCCTTTCATGACGTTTGATACTGGTGGTTCCAATCTGGAGGTATTCTTAACTGAACTTCTTCCTGGCACCTCAGTAGGGCCATTTACCCTAGTCAATACGCCTGCCGGGGCGGTTGCAGCCTTCGGTATGGATGGTTTTGTTTACAATACAACAACTAAGAGCGAACAACAAATCCTGGGCGATTTTTCCGCGACTTTTGTTGGCGAAACGGTTGCCGACCTTGAGGCGGAGGAGGCAGGTGGCGGCAATATCACGACACCGTTCTCTGGAACGTTTCTGGTGACGGCGGTCCCCGAGCCTGCATCGCTGCTGCTTATGGGAGTTGGACTGCTGGCTGGCGGTTTGATTGCCCGGCGAAAGGTTCGCAGCTAAACCCGGAAGTACAGATATATACCCGTTCTCCGAAACCCTCGTGCAGGCTAGCTGCACGAGGGTTTCGCTTTTTATCCGCCGATCCTTGCACCGCTTACGTCCGCCAAGCGGAAGTTACTTTCGAACGAGCGAGCGAAAATTCCTCACCGCTCGTAATCGAAGTCGCTATAATTTAGGCAAAATGCCTTCGCGATTTGCAGAACTCAAGGGAATTCGACAAATTATCGTACTCGTTAGCTTCAGTTCAAGCCTTTGGGCTGGGCAAACGGCTGTACTGTTCCAGCCCATGTCCCCCAATGGAGGGCCGTTTCCAACTGACGCACTTACCGTGAGTGATAGAGCTCAGAAAACCGGAGTACGTATAAACCTTCCGGATTCAGTCGACGATTGCATCTCCACAGCTAGTCCCAGCGTCTGTAGTAACACAACTCTGTTGAACCAGTTGGATGGGTTCAGCGTCAATCCGCGCTTGATGGTTTGCTTCTCGGCTGCAGTGGACCCAAACACTTTACAAAACGGAATAGCCCTAAGGCCGCTCAGCGGTGGGTTCCTAGGGTTCTTTCCCGGGCCTGCGGTAACAATCAACCAGATCATCTTCGATCCATCAAGCAACTGTGCGTTCGCAGAACCGAATAAAGTTCTGAATCAGGAGAGCCGGTACCTGCTTACGGTGACTGACTCCGTGCACGATAGCCAAGGGAAGAAAGTTAAAGAGGACGATGCCTTTAAGGATTGCCTGAAGAGCCACGAGCCATATTGCCAGGAACTCGCTGAAGCTCTGGAGCAGGTCTTGCCCCCTCCTGCTTCCCAAAACAAGGTGGTGGCAGCGTCGCTCTTCACGACGATGAGCGCTACAACCTGGTTGGAACAAGCTCGGTGTTTTGTGGACTCAAATGAACCGCCGGTGGTTCTGCCTGCTGGTGTTCCGTCTTCGTTCAATCTAGGGCAGTTGAAAAGCATAAATTGGATCCCGGCGCAGAGTGGATTGTCCGCGCAAGATATCCCACTTACCGCGCTTTCGGGCGTAGCTCAAATAGCCTTCGGGCTCTATTTGTCTCCAAACTTCCTGAATCCTGCTAACGGCACCATATCCGTAACTCCGACGAATGCTCCCATCTCCGGCCCAGTACCGGTTCCGGGTATCCCATCCGGTTATGTTCCAGTCTCATTTCACGTCTTCCTTCCCGCCGGTTCACCGCCTCGTGGCGGGTTTCCGCTGGTCATCTATGGACACGGTTTGGGGGACAACCAGTTCGGGGCTCCGACATTCATAGCTTCCACACTCGCGAAAAACGGATTTGCAACGCTCGCGATCGAGATCACCGGGCACGGCTACGGAACAGCCAGCACGGTTAACCTGACAGATTCCCAGGGCGCCGTCCACGTCGTATCCACCCCGGGGCGCGGGATTCTTCTTCCGGGCAATACCGATATCGGGCCCACGGACGGCTGTATTGTGCCGGGAGCGGTCGCGGTGAGAGACTGTGCGCGCCAGACGGCAGTCGATCTGTTTGCGCTAGTCGACACAATTCAGAAGACCAACGGCCTGGGTCTGCGAATCAATCCGCATCAGGTGTACTACGTCGGGCAATCGTTCGGGTCGACATACGGGACACTTTTCCATGCTTTGGAACCGGATGTGAAGACAGCAGTGCTGAATGGCGATGGAGGAACCTCGGTCGACACGGCTCGACTTTCTATTTCCGGACGCCCGCTTGCGATCAGTTACCTATTCTCGATCAATCCTGCACTCTTGAATGTATCTTCAGGCGCCGCTGCTCCTGAGCTTTATTTTCGCAACACCCCCGATGCCGGCGCATTCAACGACAATTATGTCTTCCGCGATAGCCCGCCAGTTGTAAACACTGTTCCGGTTGCAATGGCGATTCAAGCTGCATTCGAGGCGGCGGATTGGTTAGGAATGCTCGGAGATCCGCTCAGCTACGCGCCTCATCTGAAGAACTCGCCTTTTTCCGGTGTCCCGCGAAAATCGACACTCTTCCAGTTTGGATTTGGAGACCTTGAAGTTCCGAATCCGACAGAATCCGCTGTCATTCGAGCGGCCGATGCACAATCTGGGTGGTTCTTCCGATTCGATGAAGCGACGCTGGACGATGGGCACCCTGAACTGCTGGGAGTGATGATGCCGGGCGTGCCGTTTCCGATTTTGCCTCACCGGATACTGAGTAATCCCACTATTTTCGACGTGCCGGCGGAAACCTCGCTCGCTTTGGCGGAACAGCGGCAGGTTGCCACCTACTTCGCGTCTGGCGGAAACTCTAATCCGGATCCCAATCAATTCGTAACCGCACCATTCTCGCCGAGCGAGCACCTGTTCCAGGTGCCGAAAATCTTGCCCGAGCAGCTCAACTTTCTTCAGATTGCCCCCTGAGCGCCGCTTGGATCCGGGCTCAGTCTGCGATGTGGCGTTTATCGCGATACGTCTGGTGGGCCCTTTCCTTCAGTCTCGTTGAGTGTTAGCCCAAGTGGAAGCGATTTTCAAGGATTAGCTTACGTCGCCGACTTGCAACCCGGACTTTCGTCGTATCGTCCCGGGGCCAGAATGCCATTCGGATCGAAGGTTTTTTTCAGCTTTCTAATCAGTCCCGTGTAGGCGTCTCCGTCGCGGGTCTCGGCCCTCGATTGAATCCCGAGGCGGTACGGGTAATACCCATTCCGTGCGCAGCGGCTGACCAGTTCGTCGTAGCACGTCATCGCTTGCTCGTCTTGACCCGCAGTTTCTCGATCATAGCTAATCGAAACAACGCACGAAACCGTTCGCGGCGTCAGGATGGTAAGCGAAATCATTGGCTCGAAGCCGAAACTGAGCAGAGTCTCATTTGCAATTTGAGCCAGGTTCGCGACCTGGGTTCCGTCGGCAGGCGCAACAGGAGCGCACCACAGCAACCCACATCGGTCGCGGTCCGGGTCGGGATCCGCCGGGACTGGGATACGTTTGCGCCAGTAAGCCGAAGCCAATGAATGGCTGGTCGGAATTCCACGCATTAACCCGAAAACCGGCTCGACAAGTTCAACCGTGTGCCGGATGTCCCAGCCGGTTAGCAACTTGAAAGGCTTGGCGAAGCGTTTTGCGATTCGGAGCGTTCGGGCGCTAAGGAATTTTAATTTTCCAGGCTGACCGGCAACTGCTTTCTTCAGCAGTTGTTTCGCTTCGGAAACGTGCCCCTGCGTACCATAAAGGCCGCCCGAGGCATTCCAACAGCCAAAACTGAGATCTTTCCGGAAAGCCGCCATCAGTTCGCCGCTCAAGGGAGTTTGTTCTTTAGCGGCGGCCCAAGGGTATTGTTGCAATCCGCTTAGCACTTTATAGTCGTTTCCGATGTGAATGGAACTGCGGAGAACGTCGTTAATGCGAAGTCTGCGTAATGAATTGACTAAGCCTGGCAGCCCGTCGATTGAGTCACAACGGAAAAAGAACGCCTCGAAAGCTTCGGGTTCCGGCATGAGCCAAATGGTCATCCGAGTGACCACGCCGAGATTCGATTGCGAGAACAGGCCATCCAGGCTAGGGCCCGCACCCCACCGTGATACCGGCGCGGCGCGCGAATCCGGAAAACGCGCCGAGCCGGTTTGGATGACCTCTCCGGTTGGAAGCACCACTTCCAAACCGCACACGTGTGCGAAATGGTCCCCGTAGGGCGTGTGCCCAAAACCGCGTTCCATGGCGTTTCCGATCAAGCTGCAATCGGGACTGGAACCGGTTGCATCCATCCATAGACTGGACCGGCGGCTCTGCAAAAACTCATGCAAACGCGACTGTGTAACTCCTGGCTCGACGGTTACATACCCAAGTTCCTCATTGAAATCAAGGATGCCGTCCAGCCGGCTGAGATCCAGAATTGCACACTCGTCCGTCGGCGGCACTCGTGAGCCATAGCCCCAATTCTTCCCGCTGCTTATCGGATACAGTGGAGTGCCGAAGCGGTTAGCGATACGAAGACATTCCTGCACCTGTTCCCGGTTGGCGGGTCGCAAAATAGCCGGAATTCGCTGTGTGGTGGCGAACGTTGCCGTTTCCGCTGCACGAAGAGCGGGCCCGTCAGTCCGAATAAACTCGGCCCCGAGAATCTGCTCCCAGCGCCGAAGCGAAAGTCTGAGCGCTTCTGAAGCCACCGGTCTTGGTTGTTTGCGCTAGTTGTAAACCGGCGCCATTCGCAGCAGCAGATTCTCCCCAAGGGCAGCTTCGCTGGCACGTTTAGCCCAGAACGGAGCGCCAACGCGCCGGATCATCGGCGTGTTGGCGATTTTAATCCTTAGCCGATTGATTAATGGAATAAACCTTTCTGCTGGGGACCGCGAGTCGAAGCGGAGCAATTCCATTGTGCAGCCATAGTGCTTATCTTCGTAGGGCGGCAATTTTTCGCCGCCAATCTCGAAACTCACGCCTCCAATTCTGCGTAATATAGATGAGGAGTGATGGCGTACGGTCGCGGTGCATGCGGCCAGGCATCCGCCCCACAGGTGAGCCAGAGCGTAAGACGCGACCAGGATTTCAAGCGCGGCGCTAGTTCCTCGCCACTCCTCACAAAGTGCCCATCCGCCAATTTCTACGTACGAGAGGTGGTGTTCCCGGGCCCGCTGTAGATCGATCTCCATGGCTTGCCGTACCCTTTCAGCCCAGGCAGGATGTCGCGCGATGGAAGACTGGCAGATTCTAAGGTCTTCGAGCGCGACGGTATTCGGATGTACTAGGTACCTGGCACACCCAATCGTTTTCTCGTCACTATCCCTGAGAAGAATATGCCAACTCTCTTCGTCGCCCCGCATACGGAAGCGGCCATCTTCGTCCAGTTCCCACGGCTGAATAGCACCGTCCTTCAGGTAAACGCGACCTCGCAGGCGTTGCATCGAGGTGAGACTTTGGTAATAAAGTTGCTCATTGATTTCCGAATCGCCGAACGTCGGGCTCGTGGGCGTTTGCGGCGGGGCTAGTATCTGGAATCGGTAATTCTGTCGCATGAAAAAAGTGCGTTCATTTTCTCCGCTATTAATAACATCAGGACGCCATGACATATGGCTACATGCTTACGCTTCCGCTGCAAGGCGAACGACTAGCGCAACCGTTCAGGTGAACGGGTTTTCATCATAGTATTACTAAGGGGACTAGAATGCAATGGAAAAATTGATTGTGTTTATAGGCATTGATCTTTCAGGTAAGTAGATCCCAAAATGAAGTACCCGTGGGTCGAAGGTTAGGTGTTCCAGAATGTCGTTCGGTACCGCTATTGCCGTTAACCACCCGGAGCAAGTGCTACTGCGTTGGTTCGAAGGCGCGGATTCCGCGTCGCGCGAAGAGTTTGTCGATCTCGTGGAATCGCAGCCATACGAGGTCTTGGTACGAAGTACGCTCCAGGTGAGCGAGAATACACAAGTATACCTCACAGGAAAGCAGTATACAGCAAATGGAGTGGCTCGGTCTTGCCGAAAAGACGCAAGTTCGTTTATCGTGACCATCTTGATTGAGAAAGATTCCGTTGTTCAACGCGGGCACCAATGGGATCCCGGAGTTTTCGCTGTCGAAGACTTCCTCACCGAGCAGCAAGAAGCCGAAATCCTGCAGATGCTACCGGAAGACGCCTCCCATTCAATTTTTCCTCGGTTAACTGACCAGAATTAGCGGACCTCCGTTAGCTCGAAAGCCCTCTCCACGAGGTGCTAAGCAGTTCTAAGATTTCCCCGTGGTGATAAGCAAAGGCTAAGTTGAATCAAAGTACCAGAAGCGGTACGCTTGGTACCAAATACGCGAATTTCGCTTATACAAACGCGGTAGTGTATAGATTTTATTAGAGTTAATATGATTTCCAGTAATCGGGAAATGAACGCTATGTATACCCCTATACACGCGCTGTATAAGCCAGCGGGAATATTCGGGTAGGGGGCGGATTCGACGCCTGGCTCGCTGCCGTTCGATAGCAGATGAAGCCGACGCTCCAACGTAGCCAGCACTTTATTATCTGGCTGGGCCTCCTTCCCCTTCTGCTGGCGCTGATCGCCTATCGGGTCAGCTCGCAGCATGTGGAGAGCGTGGAGGCGACACTCTCGACAGACGGCCTAATCCGCAGGCTCGATGAACTGCTCTCGACGATTCAGGACGCTGAAACAGGCCAACGCGGCTATCTGCTGACCGGGCAGACGCGCTACCTGGAGCCTTTTCTGAACGCAAGCGAGCACGTCACACCGCGAATTGCCGCGATCAAGGCAATTGCGCTGCGAAGCGGCGTATCCCGGCAGAATGTGGAAGAACTGCGCCGGGCGATCAACGGCAAGATGGCCGAACTGCGGAAAACGATTGAGCTCCTTAACTCGGGCCACAACCGGGCCGCTCTAGCCGAGGTGGAGACCAATCGCGGAGAGGCGTATATGACCCAGATCCGTAGTTTGATCGCCAAACTGAAGGACCAGCAGATTGCGACTTTCCGGGAAAGGCTCGATCTGCAGCAACGGAGGCAGGAGGAGCTCGAGTTGGTGCTCACGATCGGAGTCATTCTCGGACTCCTGCTGCTGTTTCTGGCGTACAGATTCAATTCCCGGTATGAACTCGAACGGGACCGGGTGGAGACGGAGATCCGTAGATTAAACGACCATCTCGAATCGCGAGTAATGGAACGCACCGCCGAGATCGAGGCGCGGACCAAAGAATTGGAGCGGCGGTCGGCCGAATTACAGCGCTCCAATGCGGATCTACTCCAATTTGCATATATCGCGAGTCACGACCTTCAGGAGCCTTTGCGAATGGTGGGAAGCTACATGGGCTTGTTGTCTAAGCGGTACGGGGGTCAGTTGGACGAAACGGCGGACAAGTACATCCAGTTTGCGGTGGACGGAGCGAACCGGATGCAGGCCCTGATTCACGATCTGCTGAGCTATGCACGCGCGGGCACGCAGGCTATTGACAAAACACCGATCCCCGCGGAGGGCATCGTCGAGCGGGCATTGACAAATCTGGAGATGGCGATTCAAGAGAGTTCAGCGGTTGTGCATTACGGAAATTTGCCGGAAATTGAAGCGGATGAGACGAAACTCACGCAGGTAATGCAGAATTTGATTGGTAATGCCATCAAATTCCGAAGACCGGACCTGCCTCCGGAGATTTTTGTGACCGCGAAGCAAGAGGGGGCAGAGTGGGTGTTCGAAGTCGCCGACAACGGTATTGGCTTCGAATCGAAATACAGCGACCGGATCTTTCAGGTATTCCAGAGACTTCACGGCGTGGGCAAATATCCCGGAAATGGAATCGGCTTGGCGATCTGCCGGCGCGTCGTGGAGCACCACGGCGGAAGATTGTGGGCCGAATCTCAGCCCGGAGTTGGTTCCAAGTTCTTTTTTTCACTGCCGCTTGCAACAGAGTCCCCGGCAAACGAGTCACACGGTACAAAGGGGAACAACGTGACAGCTCCGCGGCAAGCGGCCCGTGCTTGAATCGCCTCAGCGATTCGAAATTCTGCTGGTAGAAGATAATCCCGGCGATGTCTTCCTCACCCAAGAGGCTTTTCGGGAAAGCCGGCTGGCACATCGGCTTTCCGTAGTCGAAGACGGCGAGGAGGCGGTGCGCTTCCTGCGGCGCCAAGGAGAGCACCAGGCCGCGCCTAAGCCGGATCTCATACTGCTCGATTTGAATCTGCCCCGGAAAGACGGGCGCGAAGTGCTGGCGGAAGTAAAGAGCGACGACGCGCTGCGGCATATTCCGATCATTGTTCTGACTACGTCGGAAGCCGACCAGGATGTCCGGCGCGCCTACAAACTGCACGCGAATTGCTATCTCACGAAGCCCATTCGCATGGACGATTTTCTACAGAAGATCAAATCCGTGGAAGACTTTTGGCTGGGTTTAGTGCGTCTGCCCGCACAGTGATGGCGGGACATTTCTATTGACTTTCGGCATTTGTTCGCCAACACTAGGAACCAGGGGGACAAATCGCATGGCGCTGACCCGGCGGCAAAAAGAGTTAATGGATTTTTTGTCGGGCTTCATTGAGCGGCAGGGATACAGCCCAAGCTACGAGGAGATCGCCTCAGGGCTGGGGCTGGCATCGCTCGCGACCGTGCACAAACACATTCAGGCGCTCGAAGCGAAACAGTATGTGCGGCGCAGCTATAACCACAGCCGGTCGCTCGAAATTGCGGATCGCTACTTCTCCGAGGAGAAGGCGCGGCATCCCCGGGGAATGGACGCCACAATCCCGCTGCTGGGCCGCATCGCCGCAGGGCTGCCGGTAGAGGCTATTGCCAATCCGGAGACGCTGCACTTTTCCGACTTCGTAGGGAACGACAGCACCTTCGCTCTTGCGGTGCGCGGCGAATCGATGATCGAAGATCACATTTGCAACGGCGATTTCGTGCTGGTCGAGAAGACGGATTCGATCAAGAACGGAGATATTGTGGTGGCCTTGCTGGAGGGGTCCGAGGCTACGCTCAAGCGATACTATCTTGAGGCGGACGGGCGCGTACGGCTACAACCGGCGAACTCTTCCATGACGCCGATTTTTGTCAATCCAGACAATCTGCGCGTGCAAGGACGGGTGCTTGCGGTAATGCGAAAGTACTGAGTTCCGGTGATAAACTGGCGCTAGTGGCGGAGAGCGGCACAGCGCGGGCGGAAGCGGCTGGAAGTCTCGGGAGACGCCTGATCTTTTGGGATTTTCCGAGGGCCTCGTGGCAATACGACGTAGCGGTCGCAATCATTCTGCTGTTCATATTCGCCACTCCCCGCGATTGGTTTCGCGATCAGCCGAAAGCGTCGAGTATCGTATTAATGTCTTCGCTGCATGGCTCGAATCGCGTTTTTATCGCAACCGAGCTGCTCGAAAATGTCCCGGAGGCGCAACGTCCGGCGCGAGCCCAGTCGTTAATTCACCAGCGAACCGGCAAGACCTGGCACGTCAAGCGCGTCGAACCCATACGAGACGAAGCGGAGCAGGAAATAAAGGGATTCATCGCGTATACCGCGCCCTAGCTCCGAGCATCTTCTAATCAGAATGAAGATCTTCCTACTTGCACTGTGTATTTTTGTATCCGGAAGCGGAGCGCGCGCTCAAAGCGTAGACGACATACTCGCGAGGATGGACCAGGCTGCGCCGAACTTCCATGCAATGTCCGCCGATGTTCAAATGCTTACTTTTACCGCGATCCTGAGCGATAAAACAATCGAGACGGGAACGCTCAAAATGCAAAGGCTGAAAGGGAGCGACGTGCGCGCGGTGATCGATTTTTCCGGACAGACGGATGCCCGCGTAATCGCTTTTCTGGGCAAGATCGTCAAGATCTATTACCCCAAGCTGCATGAGTATCAGGACTATGAGGTAGGAAAGAACAGCGACGTGCTCAACCAGTTCCTGTTACTTGGGTTCGGCTCGTCCGGGAAGGAACTGGCGCAAAGTTACACCATCACCTCAGAAGGACCGGAAAAAGTTGCAGGCGCGGACACGACAAAACTGCTGCTTGTTCCCAAGGACGCGAAAGTTCAGGAACATCTGACGAAGATCGAAATGTGGATTCCCGCTAACGCTCCCTATCCGGTACAGCAGCAGTTTTACGAGCCTTCCGGCAATTACCGGACAGTCACCTACAGCAGCATCAAACTGAATCCATCCATTCACGGCGTTTTGGAACTGAAGTTGCCCCCTGGTGTGAAGAAGCAGAAGCAGTAACCTTTTCGCAGGGCGATCCGTTTGATAGGAAAGATGGCCGGACCCAAAAAAGCTTCGGGACGATTAGCGTTTATCGACTGGACGCGCGGATTTGCCGCATTGGTAATGTTGCAGGGACATACGTTCGATTCGTTTACGCGGCCCGATCTGCGCGATAAGGGTCCCTACATTCTATCGCAGTTTCTGGGGGGCATGCCGCCGGCGATCTTCCTGTTTCTGACGGGAATCACCTTCGCGTTTCTAATGGATAGCCAGGAAAAGCAAGGCGCCGGCGCTGGGAGGCGCGTGGTAGCCGCGTTGAAGCGGTCCAGATATCTTTTCCTGCTGGCGTTTCTGTTCCGCATACAACTCTACGTTTTCGGTTTCCCGACCAGTCCGGCGAGAGAGCTTCTGCGGGTGGACATTCTCAACTGCATGGGCATGGCGATGTTGATCTTTGCGCCGATGGCGGTGTTTACTACGCGGGAGCGGATTCGCCTCTGCACGGTGTTGGGTCTGGTAGTTGCGGGGCTCGCGCCGGTGGTGAGCATGATCGATCCTTCGAGCGTTCCATGGGTTGTCCGGTCTTATTTTTTTCCAAGCTATAACTATTTCGGATTCTTTCCGTGGGCTTCGTTTCTGGCCTTCGGAATGGTGGCCGGAAGCGTGCTGAGGGTGGTGAAGCAAGAAGATATGAGCCGCACGATGTTGTGGATGATGGCGATCGGCATCGGGTTGGCGGTAGCGGCGCACCAGCTTTCGAACCTGCCGTACTCGTTTTACGCGAAGAGCGAGTTCTGGCTGAACAGTCCGGCTCTCATCATGATCAAGATCGGGGTCGTGCTGGCGATTCTGGCGTTGGCATTTTTATGGGCCAACCTTGCCGCGGCGCAACGATGGAGCGTCTTCCGGCAGCTTGGAACGACTTCGCTTCTGGTTTACTGGGTACACATCGAACTGGTATATGGACGATGGTTCGGCCTTTGGAAGGAAGGGCTCTCGGTTCCACAGGTGATCGCGTTTACGAGCGTGCTGATCGCGCTGATGACGGCGCTGTCGATGCTGCGGACGCGTTACAAATCGGTCGGCGCGTTTTTCAGGCCGGCGGCGCTTCCGGAGCCAAGGCGTGCATCGGGCGATTAGCTCGGTTAAACTTTAATTCAGCACGTCCTAATAAACCCATGCGTGTACTGGTTGTCGAAGATGAAAAGCGTATTGCCGATTTTCTGTCGCGCGGCTTGCAGAGCGCCGGCTATGCGGTCGATGTAGTAAATACAGGCGGTGAGGCGATCGAGAGAGTCCACTCGACCGAGTACGATCTGGTGGTGTTGGACCTGGGGCTACCGGACGTCGACGGCCTGCAGGTTCTGCAAAAGATCAAGAATCGCAAGACCATTCCTCCGGTCTTGATTCTCAGCGCGCGCGATTCGGTGGACGACCGCGTGAAGGGCCTCGAACAAGGCGCAGACGATTATCTGGTAAAGCCATTCGCCTTTGTGGAGTTGCTGGCGCGCACGCGGGTTCTGCTGCGGAGAGGACAACCCACGCCGGAGAAACTGCAGGTGGGCGATCTGGGGCTCGACTGCATTCGGCGGAAAGTGACGCGCAACAATGAAAATATCGAGCTCGCTCCGAAAGAGTTCAGCATCCTCGAATATATGATGCGCAACCGGGGCCGCCCGCTGAGCCGTACCATGATTGTGGAGCACGTCTGGGACATGGACTACGACGGACTCACCAACATTGTGGATGTTTACATCCGGCATCTGCGCAGCAAGATCGACGATAAGTTTGCGGCAAAGATGATTCACACGGTGCGCGGAATCGGCTACATGCTGGACGCGCCGGAAGCGCCCGAGCCGGCTGCGGAAACCGTCAATGTGTAGGTAATTCCGAAATGCTCTGGACGAAACTGCGCGACGTGAAGCTCTTCCGTACGCTGCGGTTCCGGCTAGCGAGCACTTTTCTGCTGCTGTTGGCCGGTGTTCTCGCGGTAGTCGGAGCGGCGGGAACAGCCACGCTGCGCACCATCCTCGAGAATCAAAGTGAAGCCGCGCTGCACGAGCAATTGGGCGCGATGAAGGGGTACATCCATTTCGACGGTGAAGGCACCCCCTATTGGTTTGACGATCCTTCGGACCCGGAAGAAGCCGCGACCGTGGGACGGCTCAAAACCGTTTTTGTCATCGCGAACGATCGGGGTGAAGCGAGAGATGGGTCGCCGGATCCCGCGCTGAAACAGCTTTTCGATCGCGGCACCATCCTATTCGAGCTGGCGCAGATCGAACAGACCAAAGAACCCCTGATCAAGACCTTCATCGCCAAAGACAAAATTCCTTACGAAGTGATCGGCAGCACCATGACGGATGCCGACCACGATCAAAAGTGGTATGTGGCGGAAGGCCGCAGCCTGGCCGCGGATCGTCTAGTGCTACGCGGGTTCCGGCGAAAGTTCTTCATTTTCCTTCCGATCGCGTTGGTGGTCTGCGCTCTGGTGAGCTGGTACTCGGCCGGGAAGGTGTTGAACGCGCTCGAATCGGTGGAGAAGGCGGCGCAAGAGATCACGGGATCGAATCTCGGCCTGCAGATTGCGAAACGCGGCGCGGACGACGAACTGGACCGGCTGATCGATTCCTTCAACCAGATGAGCGGACGGCTGAAAGCATCGTTTGAGCAGATGCGGCAATTTTCAACCGATGTATCGCATGAACTGCGCACTCCGCTGACCGCCATTCAGGGACAACTCGAGGTGGCCCTATTTACGGCAACCCGGAAAGAGCAACTGCAGGAAGCGATCGAGAACGCTTTGCAGGACGTCGAGCGTTTGGTAAATCTAGTTCGCGCGCTGCTGCTGCTTTCGCAATCCGAGTCGGGCCAGATTCCTATGAACAAGAGCGTGCTGGATCTGAGCGAACTGGTGGAGGATCTGGTGGATCAATTCCAGATTCCCGCGGAAGCGCACGATATCGGATTGACCCATCTCGCTCATGAGGCTGTCCCGTGCGAGGCGGACCGAACCCAAATCGAACGCGTGGTCACGAATCTTCTGTCGAATGCGATCAAGTACACGCCGGCGGGCGGCTGGGTGCGCGCAAACGCGGAGAGCGCCGGCGCCCACGCGCGTCTCATCGTGGAAGATTCCGGCGTGGGTATACCCAAGGACCATTTGCCGCACATTTTCGACCGCTTCTATCGGGTTCCCGATCCGAATCCGGAGAAAGGGCTGGGACTGGGATTGAGTTTTGTCGCAGCTATCGTGAAAGCGCACGGAGGCGAGATTCACGTCGAGAGCGAAACCGGATCCGGCTCGCGGTTTGAAATCCTGATTCCTACCGGCGCGGCGCGGGTGGGCAATGAGACCGCGGCTACAGCGATTCGTTCAGCAGCCGAGCCAGGCGCAGTCCCGCTTTAATCAACTGGCTGCGGACGATTGGCTTCATCTCGTCTATATAAGGGGTCTCAATATGAAGCCTCAGGCCGGTAATCGCGAGCGGCGCGACTTTGCAGGAGGCCGGGAACTCGATCGGCTCGACCGGAATTTGGAGAGGACGATAGATGTCCTTCTCGGCGAGCTCGTGCGATTCCCAGACCCAGTCATCCTGATTGCCCTGGGCCAGTTCGCGATTTTCCGGGCCAAGCGCCTGGATCTGCCGCTCCAGGGACGCTGCAAGCGATTTGTCCCTCGGATCGATGGCGTTTACGATTTCACCGTCCCAGAGGGCGTGCAGGTTGCGGGCCTGACCCAGCGGCGGATCGAGAAGCTCGCAGTTTCCCCCTAAATCGGCATCGGAGATGGCGTGCAGCGGCTGGTGAACGTCGCCGACCAAATGGACTACAAAGCGAAGCGCGTCGAGCTCGCTCCAGCGCGAGCCTGACGTTCGCGAGGAAAGCTGGGCGGCGAACAGCCGGATGCGGGCGGGCGCGCAATTATCGTTCTCGCAGCGTTCCGGTATGTCCGATTTATGGTCCTGCCGCGTCAAATCGATGTAATGCCAAGCGCCGGTGTGGTTGTCGTTCTTGGTCTCATCCGCCCAAGTGGCTGCTCTAGCGAGGGCGTCGGCGATGGCTTCGGAAGTGTCCGGAACGTCTAAAATACGGGCGATTCGGGTTCGCGCAGCGGGCGTGAGATGAGCCGCGGCGATGCGCGCGATCACCTGATGACCGGTTTCCCACCAGCCGAAAGCGGAAAAGGGGGAAAGCAAGGAACAGCTTAGAAGAATGGAGAAAAAGCGGCGCATGGTCCCTCAGACCACCGTAATACAGCATGACTGCGTTTTCAACCATGAGTATTAATCGCTAAGATTATTAGACTTCTAGTGACTCATATGTTAGGGTGGGAGTATGGATTTTAATCGGCTGACGGAGAAGTCGCAGGAGGCGATTCGTCAAGCCCAACAAAGTGCCGTGGACTACGGCAACCAGCAAGTGGATGTGGAGCATCTGCTGTTGGCGATGCTGGAGCGAGAGGGAGGGCTGACGCCTTCCATACTGGCTCGCGCGGACGTTTCGCTGGAGAACCTCGATAAACGCCTGACTCAGGAGATTGAAAAGCTGCCGAAGGTAAGCGGCAGCGCGGTGCGGCCCGACCAAGTTTATATCACAACGCGGCTTTCGCACCTGTTGACGGTGGCGGAAGAGCAGGCCAAGCGGCTGAAAGACGAGTACGTCTCGATTGAGCATCTGCTGCTTGCGGCAGCCGAAGATCAGGGCACAGCCGGGAAGCTATTGCGGGAATTCGGATTGACGCGCGACCGGCTAATGAAGGCGCTGGTGGAAGTACGCGGAAATCAGCGAGTGACCACGGCCAATCCGGAGACGACTTACGAAGCTCTCGAAAAATACGGGCGGGACCTGACGGAACTGGGTTCCAAGGGCAAGCTCGATCCGGTGATTGGGCGGGATGAAGAGATCCGGCGCGTAATTCAGGTTCTTTCCCGGCGTACGAAGAACAATCCGGTGCTGATCGGGGAGCCCGGCGTGGGCAAAACCGCGATTGTGGAGGGTCTGGCTCAACGAATCGTGCGCGGGGACGTGCCGGAGGGGCTGAAAGACAAGAAAGTGGTGGCGCTCGATATGGGCGCGCTGATCGCGGGCGCGAAATTCCGGGGCGAATTCGAAGAACGGCTGAAAGCTGTTTTGAAGGAAGTGCAGTCGTCGGAAGGGCGCACAATCCTTTTTATCGATGAGCTGCATACGGTGGTCGGCGCCGGCAAAGCGGAAGGCGCCATGGACGCGGGCAACCTGCTGAAGCCGATGCTCGCGCGCGGCGAGTTGCATTGTATCGGCGCAACCACGCTCGACGAGTACCGGAAATATATAGAAAAGGATGCGGCGCTCGAGCGGCGCTTCCAGACGGTATTCGTGGATCAACCGTCGGTGGAAGACACGATTTCCATTCTTCGGGGTTTGCGGGAGCGCTATGAGCTGCACCACGGCATCCGGATCAAAGATACGGCGTTGGTTGCGGCGGCGGTGCTTTCAAATCGGTATATTACCGACCGTTTTTTACCCGATAAAGCTATAGACCTGATGGATGAGGCGGCAGCGAAGCTTCGGACCGAAATCGATTCCATGCCGAGCGAGCTGGATGAGATTCTGCGCCGGACAATGCAACTGGAGATTGAGCGGGAGGCCCTCAAAAAAGAGAAAGACGCAGTTTCCCGGGAGCGGCTGACTCGTATTGAGAAAGAATTGGCGGAGTTGAAAACAGAATCCTCCGCCTTGCAGGCGCAATGGGAGACCGAAAAAGAAGGCGTGCAGCGGGTTAGGGCGCTACGTGAGGAGATCGACCAAGTCAAAATCGAGATCGGGCAAGCCGAGCGAGCCTACGACCTGAACAAGGCCGCCGAGCTGAAATACGGCCGGCTGACTGGATTGGAACGGCAGCTAAATGCCGAGCAGGAGCGGGTTTCCGGCAAGCAAGGCGCGGCGCGTCTCGTAAAGGAAGAAGTCGATGAAGAGGATATTGCCGAGGTGGTCAGCCGGTGGACGGGCGTGCCGGTTTCCAAGCTCCTCGAAGGCGAGATGAAGAAACTGCTGGCGCTCGAAGACGAGTTGCACAAGCGGGTGGTCGGGCAAGACGAAGCGGTGCTGGCGGTGGCCGAGGCGGTGATTCGCGCGCGGTCCGGCTTGAAAGATCCGAAGCGGCCCATCGGCAGCTTCATTTTTCTGGGGCCTACCGGCGTAGGCAAGACGGAGCTGGCTCGAGCGCTGGCCGAGTTTCTGTTCGACGATGAGCGGGCGATGATTCGCATCGATATGTCGGAATACCAGGAGAAGCACACCGTATCGCGATTGATCGGCGCTCCTCCGGGGTATGTCGGCTACGACGAAGGCGGCCAGCTTACGGAGGCGGTACGGCGGCGGCCCTATTCCGTAGTCTTATTCGATGAGATCGAAAAGGCGCATCACGACGTTTTCAACACGCTGCTACAACTACTGGACGACGGACGGCTGACGGACGGCCAGGGGCGTACCGTCGATTTCAAGAACACGATCGTCATTATGACCTCAAATGCCGGGAGCCACCGGATTCTCGAATACCGAGGCGCTTTTGAAGGCGAGGAATATAGACGGATGAAAGAGGCCGTGCTCGAAGAGCTGCGAAGCGCTTTTCGGCCCGAGTTTTTGAACCGCCTGGACGAAATTATCGTCTTTCATTCTTTGAGCGAGGAGCAGCTGAAGCGAATTGTCGAGATTCAGCTTGACGGCTTGAGAGCGCGCCTCGGAGAACGTCACATTGTTCTTGATCTGACGGATGCGGCGAAAACGCTACTGGTCCGGAGCGGGTATGATCCGGTTTACGGAGCACGGCCTTTGAAACGGGCGATTCAACGGGAAATTGAGACGCCGCTCGCAAAGGGTATTGTGGGCGGAGAGATACGGGATGGGGAGACCGTGCGGATCGATGCGAATCCGGACGGCCCGGGACTGCTCTTCCAGGTGGAAGGCCTGGAAGCAGCGGAAGCGGCGAGTGTATAGCGGTTTGAAATTCCGTATGTAAATCGAAATCGTATTTATTACGTCCAATGTTAGGAACGCGGCTGCAATTTTCGTGAGCCGCCAAAAAGAAAGGACTTTGGAGGACATGTCAAACGTGGTCCAATTTCGCCGTTCAACAGCAATTTTGACGCTGCTGGCGGCTTCTATCGGCGGCGGCCTGATTGCGGCCTTCGCGGTAGCTACTCATTCCAATTCGCCGGTTTCAGTGGTCGCACGGGCGGACACGAACAACCAGCGCGTCAGTCAGCTTTCCAATTCGTTCGCTGACATCATCGAGAAGGCCTCGCCGGCGGTCGTGAAAATCAGCATGACCCGAATTATCAAGGCGTCAGCGCAACAAAGCAACAATCCATTTGCGTCGGACCCCTTCTTTCGCCAATTTTTCGGCGGACAGGGAGTCAATCCCCGTCCGCGGGACCAGCGCGAAGAGGGTCTCGGTTCGGGCGTAATTGTCGGGTCGTCCGGCTACATTCTGACCAATAACCACGTGGTGGAGAAGGCCAACAGCCTGAAGGTCGAACTTTCGGACGGACGCAGCTTTACGGGCAAGGTCGTCGGGGCCGATCCGCAGACCGACGTAGCCGTCGTTAAGATCAACGCCTCCGATTTGCCGACTTTGCCGTTCGCGAATTCAGACGCGGCGCGGGTGGGCGATCTGTGCTTCGCCATCGGAAATCCGTTTGGCCAGGATCACACAGTCACTATGGGCATCGTGAGCGCCAAGGGCCGCCATCTTGAGTCAGGCACGTACATTCAGAATTTCATTCAAACCGATGCCTCCATTAACCCCGGCAACTCCGGGGGCGCGCTGATCAACGCGAGAGGCGAGTTGATCGGTATGAACACCATGATTCTGACCGGCGGCTCTAGTTTTGGCGGAGAAGGCGGGAACGTTGGCATCGGCTTCGCGGTTCCCTCCAACATGGCCAAACAGGTCATGGATCAAATCATGAAGACCGGCAAAGTGTCCCGTGGGTACATGGGCGTTAGCTTACAGAACTTAACTCCGGACCTGGCTCAGCAGTTCGGGGTCAAGGACACTCACGGCGCAGTGATCGCCGATGTGACGCCGGGCGCTCCTGGAGAGAAGGCCGGGCTGAAATCGGGAGACGTGATTAGGGCAATTGATGGTAAGAAGGTCGACGGATCGGACGACCTCACGATGGACGTCATTTCGCATACGCCCGGCAACAGCGTGACGCTCGATATCGTAAGGAATGGCCAGCCGATGAAGGTCAACGTAACGCTGGGCCAGCGGCCCGGTGGCGTCGATTGGGACCATCCTAACCAAAGCAATGGAGACAACAACGATAACGACGACAACGGAAATACCGGTAACGTTTCTATCCGGGGCATCCATGTCGAGACGTTGACTCCCGAGCTTGCCCAACAGGTTGGAGTTTCCGCCGGCACGCACGGCGTGGTAATCGATAGTGTCGACGCCGACAGCCCCGCCGCCGATAGCGTCGGACGCGGCATGATCATCATAGCCGTCGACCGCCATCCCGTAACCGACGTTCAGCAATTCAAGCAGCTAATGAACCAAGCGGAAGGGAAATCGGTCCTGCTGACCTACAATCTCGGCGGTCAGACCGGCTTCACGGTTGTTCAGCCGAAGTAACTGACAACTGGAGCAACGCCCGGAGGAAGGTTGACTTCCCCCGGGCTTTTTTGTCTTTTTAAAAATATGAGCGTTTGACGCGCAGAGAACTTCAGCAGCTTATTGTAGGCTCGGCGCATCGAACGGATAGGTAAGCTTCGATGGCAAACAACGACTTTCAACTATTGCCGGCGCTGCCGCTGAAAAACACGATTCTGTTTCCGGGGCTGCTGCTTCCGTTATCGGTGGGGCGGGAAAACTCGCTCCGCGCGGTACAAGCGGCGCTGAATACAGAAGAGAAAGAGATCATTCTGATCGCCCAGCGGGACCCGCAAATGGAATCGCCGGAGCAGGACGATCTTTACACAATTGGAACCAAGGCCGTGATTCGCAAATCATCGCGGTCAAACGAGGGGATGATGGAGATCCTCGTCCTGGGCACGGAGCGGGTGGTTCTGGTCAAGCTGGAAACAGTAGAGCCTCACCTAACCGTTAAATTCCGTGTGCTGTCCCTGCCACAGGACGGTGGATCTGAAGTGGAAGCGCTATCGAGGGCATTGCTCGAACTAGCGGCAAAAGCGATTGCGCTGGCGCAGCCGCAAGCAGCGGCGGAACTGACCCGAATGCTAGCGGGCAATGAGGATCCTCTTCGCTTATCGTATTTGCTGGCCAGCATTTTCAGCCTCGACTTGGCGCGGGAGCAGAAGCTTCTCGAAGCCGAGAGCCGCGTGGATGCTTTGCGGCTGATGCACTCCTACCTATCGCACGAACTGCAGGTACTCGAGCTGCGCCAGAAGATTGCTTCGACGGCGCGCGACGAGATGTCGAAGGAACAGCGCGAATATCTGCTGCGGCAACAGCTTCGGGCGATTCAGCAGGAGCTCGGCGACAAAGATGCGGACAAGGCCGAAGTGGAGTTGCTGCGGGAGCGGTTTGAGAAGGCGAATCTCCCGGAGGAAGCGAAGAAGGAATTTGAGCGCGAGTTGGCGCGGCTGGAGCGCTTGCCGGCGGGCGCGCCCGATTATCATGTCACCCGCACCTATCTGGAGTTTGTGCTCGATCTGCCATGGAATGCCGCGACCGAAGACAATCTGGACATCGCGCATGCCCGGCAGGTTCTCGATGAAGATCATTTCGGATTGAAGGAAGTAAAGGAACGCATTCTGGAGCACTTGAGCGTTTTGAAACGCAATCCGGAAGCGAAAGCTCCGATTCTGTGTTTCGTGGGCGCACCGGGTGTCGGGAAGACTTCGCTCGGTCAATCGATCGCGCGGGCGCTGGGCCGCAAGTTTGAGCGCTTCAGCCTCGGCGGTATGCACGATGAAGCCGAATTGCGGGGCCACCGCCGCACCTATATCGGAGCAATGGCGGGCCGGCTGCTGCAAGCCATGCGGCGGGCGGGGGCTTTGAATCCCGTGCTGTTGCTGGACGAAGTTGACAAGCTCGGACGCGATTTCCGAGGCGATCCGGCCGCAGCTTTGTTGGAGGTTTTGGATCCGGAGCAGAACAAGACTTTCCGCGATAACTATCTGGATATGGCCTTCGATTTATCGAAGGTGCTGTTCATCACGACCGCCAATTCGCTCGATACGGTACCGCAACCCTTGCTGGACCGGATGGAGATCCTGCGGCTGTCCGGGTACAGCGAGGAAGAAAAGCAGCAGATCGCGCGGCGCTATCTGATTCCGAAGCAGTTGAAGGCGACGGGATTGACGGACGAACAGATCGAGTTCACGGATGAAGGGTTGACGACGATAATCAGCGGATATACGCGGGAAGCCGGCTTGCGACACCTTGAAAGAGCGATTGCGCGGGTGGCGCGGAAAGTGACGCTGCGCTTTGCCGAAGAGCAGGTAGGCAAGGTTATTGTTACGCCGGAAGTGTTGAGCGATCTGCTGGGGCCGGAGATGTTCCTACCCGAGCACATGCGTAAGACCATGCCGCCCGGAGTGGCGACCGGACTTGCCTGGACCGAGGCCGGCGGCGACGTTCTGTATATCGAGAGTACGCTTTTGCCCAATGGTAAAGGCTTGACGCTGACAGGACAGTTGGGCGAGGTCATGCAAGAATCCGCGAAGATCGCGCAGAGCTATATCTGGGCGCATGCAGCGGATCTCGGCGTGGACCCCGAGCTAATTAAAAACAGCGGAGTCCATGTTCACGTGCCTGCCGGGGCTATTCCAAAAGATGGGCCTTCGGCCGGGGTCACGATGACCACAGCGATGGCTTCGCTCTACGCGGGCCTTCCCGCCCGAAGCGACATTGCGATGACCGGCGAAGTGACTCTGGCGGGCCTGGTGCTGCCGATCGGCGGCATCAAGGAAAAAGTTCTGGCCGCGCGGCGCGCCGGAATTCATCGCATTGTTTTACCGCAAGCCAACAAGAAAGATCTGCGCGAGCTGCCGGATCACGTCCGGCAGGAGATGCAATTCCACTTCGTCGAGCGCGTGGAAGAAGTGCTATCGCTGGTTATTCCGAATATCAACGTGAGGCCGCTAGCTCTAGCAAGCTAGCGGGCCCGGGTGGTCACTCGACTTGGTAATTCGGAGCTTCTTTGGTGATGATGACGTCGTGGACATGGCTCTCGCGCAGACCGGCTATGGTCACGCGAAGGAATTTAGCTCTTTGCTGCAGCTCCCCGATGGTGCGGCAGCCGCAATAACCCATTCCGGCGCGAAGGCCGCCGACCAACTGGTACGCTAAATCGGCAAGCGGACCTTTGTAGGGCACGCGGCCTTCGATTCCTTCCGGCACGAGCTTTCCGCTCGCGGATTGTGAATAGCGCTCGGCCCCGCCTTGCGGCATCGCGCCCATCGATCCCATGCCGCGGTAACTTTTAAACGTGCGCCCTTGATACAGAATAGTTTCTCCGGGGCTCTCGTCGGTGCCGGCAAGCAAGCTGCCGATCATTACGGAATCGGCGCCGGCCGCGATGGCTTTCGTGATATCTCCCGAGTACTTCACGCCACCGTCGGCAATGAGCGGCACGCCCGCTTCGCGAGTTGCCCTGGAACATTCGGCGATGGCCGTGATCTGAGGCACTCCAGCGCCGCTCACTACGCGGGTCGTACAGATGGAGCCCGGACCGATTCCGACTTTCACGCCGCTCGCGCCAAGGGCGATCAGATCGCGCGCGCCCTCATACGAGGCGACGTTGCCCGCGAGCACTTCCACATCGGGCAAAGCTCTCTTCACCGTTCTGACCGCGTCCATGACGCGCTGGCTATGTCCGTGCGCGGAATCGATCGCAATGACATCCACCTTTCTTCGAAACAGCTCCTGAGCTCGCTCCAGAAAGTCTCCCGTTGCGCCAATAGCCGCGGCAACCCGCAGCCGGCCCTGCTCGTCTTTGGCCGCGTTCGGATATTTCAGCTTCTTTTGAATATCCTTTACCGTGATCAGGCCCTTCAACGCAAAGTGTTCGTCCACCACCAGGAGTTTCTCGACGCGGTGCGTGTGCAGAATCTTCTGCGCTTCTTCGAGCGTGGTGCCCACGGCGACAGTGATGAGATTTTCTTTCGTCATCACTTCCGAAATGGGCAGATCGTAGCGGGTTTCAAAGCGCAGATCGCGATTGGTCAGAATTCCGACCAGTTTTCCGCTTTTCGTCACCGGAACGCCGGAAATACGATAGTGGCTCATCAGCTCCAAGGCTTCGGAAATCCTACGTTCCGGCTCAATCGTAACCGGGTCCACAATCATGCCGCTCTCGCTGCGCTTCACGCGATCGACTTCTTCGGCCTGCCTTTCGATCGTCATATTGCGGTGAATGATTCCGATGCCGCCCTGTTGCGCCAGAGCGATGGCCATGTGCGATTCGGTGACGGTATCCATGGCGGCGCTGACGATGGGAATTTTCAGCTCGATTTTCGGAGTGAGGCGCGTGGTGGTGTCCGCTTCGGCGGGCGTGATCTCGCTGTGCGCGGGCTGCAGGACCACATCGTCAAAAGTGAGCCCTTCCTCTATCGCCTCGGAAATCATTGCGGTTAAACACATGCTAACAAGAGCCGTCTGAGCACCGCTCTGGGCCTGTTTTTTTAATTATTTAGGCGGCTTGCGGCAGATGGGCTCGCCGGTATACTGAAGACACGTGAACCAGGTCGGCCGCTTTGAAATCAAGGAGGAGCTAGGCCGCGGCGCCATGGGCGTGGTGTATAAGGCGCTCGATCCGGCAATCGGCCGCACGGTTGCGATCAAGACGATTCGCCTCAGCGAGTTGATCGATCCCGAAGAGCGCCAACGGGTGCGCGAGCGCTTGCTGCGCGAGGCTCAATCGGCCGGAGTTCTCTCCCACCCGAACATCGTAACCATTTATGACGTCCGCGAAGAGGAGGATTTCGCATACATCTTCATGGAATATGTGAGCGGCGCTTCGCTCGAGAAGATGTTGCGCAAACGCTCGCTTCCGGACAGCGCGGCGTTGCTGCAGTTCCTGCGGCAGGTAGGCGAGGCGCTCGATTATGCGCACCGCAAGGGTATAGTACACCGCGATATCAAGCCCGCGAACATTATCATCTCCGAGGGAGGGCCAGGCGTTGAGCCGCTGGCAAAGATTGCCGATTTCGGCGTCGCCAAATTTGTTTCGCATGAGATGACGCACAGCGGAACGATGATCGGCACTCCGAATTATATGTCCCCGGAGCAGATCCAGGGAATCACGATAGACGGACGATCGGACCAATTCTCGCTGGCAGTGGTGGTTTACGAAGTACTCAGCGGCGAGAAACCATTCGTTGGAGAAGCCCTCCCGGCTCTCTTCTACCTCATTTGCACGCAGAAAGCAAAACCCATCGAAGAGGTAAACCCGGCGTTGAGCGCGACAGTGGGCAAAGTGCTTCATCGGGCACTGGCGAAAGATGCCAATGGGCGATTCGCATCCTGCGGCGACTTTATTGGAGCCTTGTCGATCGCATTGGGAGATTGCCCCAACTGGACGCCGGCTCCGAGGCCGGCTTTGGCTGCGGTCGGGAGCATGCTCGATGCGACCGCAGCGGATACAAATTATCGCAAGGCAGCGGCGTCGGCGGCTGCAATCGCAGACAAAACTCCCAGTGAAGTGCCGCAGCCGAAGCCCCCGACTCCCTCTCCCGGAGTATCTTTGACCGGCGGTGGTCGCCGCGGCGGCATGATTGTGCCGGCTGCGGGCTTCGAAGGCGAAACTCTTCTCGGGCAACGGACAACCCGCGAGCTGCCGCCCATTCCGAGACGCCGTCACACCGGCGAGAACGAAGAACCTGAGGAGGAACGGCAAGGGCGGTCCATCGGCCGGAAGTTTGCTGTAATCCTGGCGTTTTTATTTTTGATCGCCGCGGCAATCGTCTTCATCGTGCGGTGGAACTCCGGTCCAAGCGTACCCACTCAGACGCTGGATACAAATGCCGGACCGGCTACGCCGCCTCCAACGGAGGAAACCAAAGCGGCCAAAAAAGCGACGCCCACCACGCCGGCTGCACCGCCGAAACAGGCTCAAGAACCGGCCAGTAACAGCCTGGCTCAAGCAGAGAAGCGCCAGATCACGCCGGCTCCCGCAAGCGCTCCCCCCGTTGCGAACAATGCGTCCCCCCAGCCCGGCGGCGTGGACGATGTGGATCTGCTGAGCGAGCCGCCCGGAGCGAAGATCGTGATCGACGACAACCCCGAGTTGACTTGCGGCTCTCCCTGCACTGTCTCGCTGTCCAACGGACGGCACACGCTGACGGCTACACTCAACGGCTATAACGTGGCGCGACGCATCTTCACCGTGCCGGAGGATAACAGCTTATTTATTGCCTTGAGCAGGAGCGTGGGCGTTGTAGTGGTAACTTCGTCTCCCAGCGGCTCGACCATCTACGTTGACGGCAAACCTTCAGGGCGAACCCCCGCGACGCTGCACCTATCCGCCGGACTCCACCGGTTGTTATGGGTTAACGGATCCAGCCAGCACGAAGAGGCGGTAGAAGTGCAGAGCGACAGCTTTGAAGCGCGAAGCTACCGGTGGCAATAGTTTCGCTACTGTTGCGAGGCGGGTAACCCGGCCCAATAGCCGGGCCTGGTACGTATGACGGCATCCGGACGATCTTTGATCTTCACCTGCAATGTGCAAAAAGTGGGCGTCTGTTCCTCATCGGGAGTGAATGTGAGGATGTAACGACTGTGAATCTCGTTGCCCAGCGCGATGAGATCGTTTTCGAGCTTCGCCTGAGTTTCAAATCCCAGGCGGCGGCCGCCGGTCGCCGCAGTCAGGGCTTCCACAGTATTCTTTTTCGCCATGCGAGGCGTCTCTGTGAAAATGGCCAAATAATTCGCCGCTCCTCCGGAATCATGGCTCCGACTTTTCGGATTTTCGCAAAAGCGCCGCCGCTGTCATGGCAAGAACAGCAAGCCACGAGAGGGAGGCGAGTCTCATAAGACGACGGATGCGTGAAGGCCCAAGGCGGTTTCCTCTTCCGCTGACTCAACCGGGATTCTTGGCAAGATCGCGATAAGCCGGATAACCGGGTATTCCAGCGGCTGCCATCACTGCACGGTTGACCGCGCGAGATATGACTTCGGCTGCAATCGCACCGATCATCGTCGGCTCCACCTTCACCTGGATGCCCGCAGTGGCGGCGGCAAAGACAGTGTCGCCATCGTAGGCTGTGTGGACAGGATTAATAGTCCGCGCCAGGCCATCGTGCGCCATCTGCGCCACTTTGGTCACTTGGGTCTTGTTTAGAGTTGCGTTCGTTGCAACAATACCGATGGTCGAGTTCTCATTTATACGCGAGATACCGAGGTTGCCCCTCATGATCTGCGCCATTGTGTCCAGGAAGCCTTCGCCATCGGGCGTGCGCGCCCCTGCGAGAATTCGCCTGGTCTTGAAATCAAGTACATCGCCCATGGCATTTACCGCCACGATAGCGCCAACCATGATGCCGGATTTGCCCAACTCGAAGCCGGCAGTTCCGATTCCACCTTTCATCGCGAACTTGTTACCGAACAGTTTGCCGACAGTTGCGCCAGCGCCTGCGCCGACATTTCCCTCCGCTACACTCGAGCTCGAAGCGGCTTGGCATGCGCTATACCCTGCTCCAGCATCCGGACGAATCTTCGGATCGCCAACATTCAAATCGAACAAGACCGCGGCCGGAACGATGGGAACCACCCCGACGCCGACCGGGAAGCCCATGCCGTGCTCCTCCAGGTAGCGCATGACGCCGGTCGCCGCATCCAGGCCGAACGCGCTTCCGCCCGTGAGGAGAATAGCGTTCACCTGCTGGACCGTGTTGATGGGGTTAAGAAGATCCGTTTCGCGCGTGCCGGGAGCGGAGCCGCGCACATCGACGCCCGCAACCGCCGCTTTATCGAAAAGCACGACGGTGCAGCCGGTTGGTCTGCGGGAATCGGTGAAGTGACCAACGCGAATGCCGCCGGCATCTACGATGCTGCCGTGAGATTCCGGCTCAGCAGGCGCGTCGAATGCCGATTCGATGGAAAATCCCGCCAGCGATGCGGCCTGTAGAAAATTACGTCTTCCGATTGCGCCGCTTTTTTTTGAATCGCGCATGACCTGCTAATCGATCATAGACCTTGACGCCGACTATCCGTTTTTCGTCCCTGCGTTGGGTGGCTTTCGGAGTATTTGCAGTGTCATCGACACTCAATTATCTCGATCGTCTGCTGCTGAATACTCTTGCGCCATTGATCATGCTGCAACTGGGCTTCAACCAAACCGATTTCGGCTTGCTGATTTCGGCGTTTTCCATCGCATACGCCGCAAGCTCGCTGTTGACCGGCTGGTTTCTGGATCGCGTAGGAGTGAACCGGGGAATCTCCACGGCAGTGACCTGGTGGTCCGCAGCCGCGGTGGGGACCGGGTTGGTGCGAAGTTTCGGAGGTCTTGTGGTTTGCAGAGTAGCGCTCGGAGTTGGCGAGTCGGCGGGAGTTCCGGCGGTCGGGAAGCTGAATGCTATCTATCTCAAGCCTGAAGAACGCGCTATGGGAGCGGCAGCCAATCAAATTGGCCTCAGCTTGGGAGCGCCGATTGCCGCTTTGTTCATCGGCGTCGCGACTTCTTATAGCTGGCGCGCGCCCTTTGTCATCACCGGGCTTTTCGGATTGCTTTGGATTCCAGTCTGGCTGGCGGTCAATCGCGTCATTCCGCCGCAGCAAGGCGCTGAAGAATCCAGGGATCTGAAAACGCGCGGAATAAATGAATTTTCCATCTTGCGCGATCGCTCACTGATTCTGCTGGTGATCGCGAATGTGCTCTGGATGGGCAGCTATTCGCTTTGGTCCAATTGGACGACGCTCTACCTGACCCACGTTCATCATTTGACGCTGCAACAATCGGCGCACTATGTCTGGATTCCTTTTTTGATCTCAAATCTAGGCGGATTCTTCGGCGGGTGGATGTCGCTCCGCTGGATCAGGCGCTCAGTGGAACCGGTGGCGGCGCGCCGAAAGGCAATTTGGGTCAGCGCCTTCGGCTCATTAGTCACGTTGACTCTTCCGCTCGCCCCGGATGTGCGATGGGCGACGGCCATCATCTCAATGAGTTTCTTCTTCGCTCTCGCGGGCAGCGTGAATCTCTACGCAATTCCAATCGATATCTACGGAGCAGCGCGCTCGGGCCTGGCTATTTCGGCTTTGACGTGCGCGTTCGGCATATTGCAGACGGTGATTTCGCCGATTATCGGCTATCTGTCGGATCACCAGCTCTACACGCAGGTTGTCTGGATCGTGACCGCACCCCTATTCCTGAGCGCGGTTGTGCTCATGGGCATACGGAACGAACGGGCAGGAATATCGGGCAGAAGTTGAAGGCGAAAAACTCTAGAACGCGAGGATGCGCTCGCCTTCACGGACGATATCATCCACCTGCGGCAAGATCTCCTCTTCCATCTGCGGGCTATAAGCGACCCAGGTGTCCAACGCGGCAACCCGCCCGGCCGGCGCATCCAGTTCGGTGAACAGTTCATCCGAAATTCGAGCCGCGATTTCAGCTCCATATCCCCACGACATCGTATCCTCGTGAGCGATCAGCACCCGGCTGGTCTTTCTGACGCTCGCGCAAATCGTTTCCCAATCGTAAGGCGAGAGCGTTCGCAAATCAATCACTTCCACCGATGCATCGCGCCTGCGCTGCTCAATCTGCAACGCGGCCTGAAGGGACTTCTGCACCAGCGCGCCGTAGGTCACAATAGTGAGGTTCTGTCCCAGCTTCACAATTTTGGCCTTGCCGAAGGGGATCGTGAAATCGATTCCCGGATGCGGAGCGCGGTTGTACGGCTCGCGGTATAGCTTCTTGTGCTCCAGAAACAATACGGGATCGTCGCAGCGAATCGCGGTGCGAAGAAGTCCGCACGCGTCCAGGGCGTTAGAGGGAAAAACGACGCGCAGACCAGGAATATGAGTGAACGTCACTTCGCCGCATTGGCTGTGATAAATCGCGCCGCCTGTCAGATAACCGCCAATCGGAACGCGCATCACCATCGGGCAAGCGAAGCCATTGTTCGATCGCCAGCGAAAATTCGCAAGCTCATCGCGGATTTGCATCATGGAAGGCCAGATGTAATCGAAAAACTGGATCTCGGGAACGGGCTTTAGGCCCCGCACCGCGAGACCAATGGCCCTCCCGACGATTGCCGCCTCGGCCAGTGGCGTATTGAAGCAACGCTTGCTCCCAAACTCGCGCTGCAGCCCGGAGGTCGCTTTGAACACGCCGCCTTTGCCCTTCACCTCCGACAAATACTCTTCGCGGCTGCAATCGGCGACATCTTCACCGAACACCAGAACGCGCTCATCGCGGCGCATCTCTTCAGCAAGCGTTTGATTGATCGAGTCAATCATGGTACGCGGCTCGCCCTGGAAATGCGGTTGGGCCGCAAACACATCGGACTGCGGATCAATCGCATCGGAATATAAATATTGGAACGCGGAACCTCGCGCCGGCGGTACTTCGCGCAACACTCGCTGCGCGATATCGGCTACTTCAGTGTCCGTCTCGCGCATAATGCGCTCCACGGCGTTGCGGTCGAGAAAACCTTCACGCACAAGAAAATCGGGAAACGTGCTGAGCGGGTCCTTGGCGGCCTCCCGCTCGCGCTCGGATTTTGGCTTATAGACCCGTTCGTCGTCGGAAAGCGAATGCGAATAAGGACGGACAACGGAAGCGCGGACCAAAGCGGGCCCGTGACCGCCCCTGCAGTAATCGGCGGCATGCTTCAGCGCACCGAACGATTCGATAAAGTCCGTACCGTCCACTTCGAGACGAAGAAGCCCGGGAAAGCCTTCGAGCAGCCGCGCGATATTGCCTCCCGCCGTTTGCCGTTCTACCGGAACCGAGATGGCATAACCGTTATCCTCGACAAGCACCAGAAGCGGCAAGCGATCGAGGCAGGCGATGTTCATCGTCTCCCAGAATTCACCTTCGCTGGTCGCTCCTTCCCCAGCGCAAACGAGCGTAATCTCGTCCGAGCCGGGGGCCAAATAGCTTCTTCCTTGAGCGCAGCCGGCCGCATGCAAAAACTGAGTGCCGGTCGGCGAAGAGCCGGTTACGATGTGCAGCGAAGGAGAGGACCAATGCGACGGCATCTGGCGTCCGCCGGAACTGGGGTCCCGCGCCGCGCCGACCGCCTGCAGCAGCATGTCTTCCGCGGTCATACCCAGTGTGAGCGCCAGCGTCCGGTCCCGGTAGTACGGAAAAACCCAATCGAATCCCGGCTTCAGAACCATACCGGCGGCAGCCTGAGCAGCTTCATGACCCGCCGCGCTGACCTGGAAGAAGATCTTACTTTGCCGCTTCAGCAGAACTTCCCGATCGTCCAGGCAGCGCGACAAGTACATAACCCGAAACGCCCGAACGAGCATTTCACGGTCGAGTTCCCCAGGCAGCGCGAAGGACGCCGCCGGCGAAGACTGTATGGTTTGGGTCCGGGTGGTCGCCAACCCGTCATTATCTCGCGGCATGCATCGGATTACCATGAATATAGTACGTGTTCAGAGGTCAAGCCGCACGGACTTGCGCCGTGCTGCGCTCACTCCGCCGTTCTTTGCTCCGGATGCTTGGCCATCGGCTTCAGAATGTCGTCCAGAAGATCCGGAGAGCGCGCCTCACGCTCGAGATGCGGATACCTCTCGCCACCGTGATAATCAATGGTAATCACCTTGAAAAAGCCGGCGTTCTCGACGATGAATTCTATGGGCTTTGTGTTTACCTTTGCTTCGCGGACAGCGCGATGCAGCAACTCATCGGTAGCGCGTCGGCCATTGACCGCAACCAGTTTCATGCCAGGGCCAAGACCCGCATTGTAAGCCGGTGATCCCATCAGAACATCATTGACGGTCTCTTCCGCGCCCACATCCATACCCAGTGAATACCACGTATTGACTCCGCGGTCTCTTGACTCCACCGCCCGGATGAACTCATTTTCTCGATTGTTATATTCGATGCGGTATCCGCCGTTTGCAATGCCATCGAGCGGAGCGCGCGGCGCTTTGGAGGTGAGACGGTCTTTTAAAAAGCCGGCCCAATCGTATGGCTGAATCGCATTCAGATTTGCGACCACGTCATCGAACGTGTACGGCAGCAGGCGGGGCGGCGTGTTGCCGCCGAGACCGAGGAAGCGCGCGCAAAAATCGTTCAACGATTTCTTTCCTTTGGAAATCTTCCGGATGGTTGTATCGACATCGAGCCAGATCAGCTCGCCTTCGGCATAATAATCGACCGAGCGGCGCCAGTTGTCCCACTCCTCGCTTGTTTCATACAGCGTCTGCGCGGCGGTCGCGGTATCCTGCAAGTCGCGCCACGTGCGGCCGGGACGATGATCCATTTCCGCGGCGGAAGCCGCCAGATAGGAGCGATATTGCTCCGGAGTCCAGATGCCGCTTCGCTCGGCAAGAACATCTCCCAGGTATTGGGTTAACCCTTCGTAGACCCAGAGCAATTCACCCTTCATGGGCTGCTGGTAATTTGCAGTAACCAGACCGGCCGGACGCCGGTATTTTCCGTTCCAGGAATGAGTGAATTCGTGCGGAAGCAGATCGCCCTCCAACATGTTCAGGTCGTCATCGAGAAAAGTTCGGGCTTCTACGCGATCGTCGCTTGACTGATGATGCTCCAGCCCGAAATGGGCGACGCTGTCACTCAGCGTTAAAAGAAAGTGATAGCTGTTGTAGTGACGCGAGGCGTAAAGGACGCCTGTTTCGCGCACCAGATTGCTGAATGCGGCGACCTGGTCCGCGCTGACGTTCAGATCCTCGGGACCATCCGCCGCCATGTCGAGATAGTGCTTGGGCGTGATTTCCTCCGCCAGCGGAATTTCCCTAAAAAAGCGTCCCGCCAGCAAGGGCGAGTCGACCAGTTCATCGAGCGGCACCGGCTGAAATTGCGTTGTGTCTCCTTCGGTGGAGGAAGCGGTCAGCGCGGTCCCAAACTTCCACCCTTCCGGAACTTTGATCGAAGGCTGAAACTCCACTTCAGCCGCGGATTTTCCCGCAGGGTACAGAACAAGTTCATTCCAGCTCACTATCGCCAAATTGGGACTGGTGGAAGCTCCTGCGGAGAATCCTGTCGGAGCGGCCGTGGCGAGAAAATCGATTTTGGCGTCGAGGGTAGTCGCGCCGGCGGGCACGGTTAAGTGAAATGCGAACATATTCACGTCATCGCGCTGCCACGCGAGAGTTTGTCCATTAGCCGTGAAAATGAGTCCCGCGGCGTTGTCAATGGGGCCAGTCGGTCCGTGTTCGCCGGGAATCCACTGCGGATAAACCAGAGTCAGCGGACCCGGATGCACGGGAATAGAAAGCTGCGCGTGCAAAATCTTGCGGGGCGCATCGGCCAGATCGACCAGAATGGAAATGGGACGGTTGGTCTGGGCCGGAGCGGAAACTCCGCAGACTGCCAAGAGCGCTAAGGACAGGAGCCGCGGGGGCCGCCAAAGCGGGAACGAAATCTTATATCGCAATTACCATGATAAGGGCGCAGTATTCATAAATTCGCGCGTAGCGTACTCCGGCTGGTTAGCCGCGAGATCCGGCGTCTGTTTCGCGCCTGTGGCGGCGTGGTACTTCAATTCACGCCACAAACTACCACTCAACGCCGGGCCCGCCGGACGCTTAGAACGGAAATCCAATCGCTTCCCGCCATTCAGAATCAAGACGATTTTTCTTCGCACGCGATCTGGACGGCCGGCCGTAGAAGATTGCGTGAACTGATCCTGAGCCGCGACCCGCGCGGATTTCTGACCTGGGACATCGTCACGGAAACCATGTTTCCTTCCTACGGGCCGTTCGTCCGCGAGGAATTAAAGCTGCTGCGGAAAAATAATTGGGGTGTATGGAGGACCGCCTTGCGGGAACCCCGCCTAGGTCTTCCCTTTCCTTGCTTCATTTACCCGCGCAGCAGCGCCAATACTATTCATCACGCTTACCACCTGTGCCGTTTTCAACTGGAAACTTCTTCGACGATCTCCGATTACAGCGTCATTCTCGAGTTCGGTGGAGGATACGGTTCTTTATGCCGGCTTTGCCACGGGATCGGATTCAGAGGCAAATACATTCTCTTCGATTTTCCAGAGCAATCCGCTTTGCAGCGGTATTATCTTTCGTCCGTCGGATTGGCGGAGATTGTCACGATTTCAGACGTCAACTTACTGAGAGAGACGGCGGAATCGACGTCGGGAGGGCAGCGCTTGTTCATCGCAACCTGGTCCCTGAGCGAGAGCGCTATTCCGCTGCGAAGAGAAATCGCCGTAATCGCGCAGTCCTTCGACGCCTTCCTCATTGCCTTTCAGGAAGAGTTTCCTGGCATCGACAATCCGGCGTATTTTCGGGAATGGCAGGCTGCTTTCCCCGATGTGGCATGGACGGAATCGAAGATTACGCATCTCCCGGAAAATCGCTATTTGTTGGGATCGAAGAAAACGCCGCATTGCTCCAGGCGTGAATCGGTCTGATCGCGACTGCGCTCTCAAGCATGTTATCGTGCAATTTCAGGCGCTTTTCGTAGTTCCGCGCGGCCATGCCTACTTCAGCCGAAACCGCCCTTGCCGTTGAAACTCAACTCGTCACGTTCCCCGCTCTACCCTTGGATTGCGGCACGACGCTCTTGCATGTCGACATGGCTTACGAAACTTACGGAACTCTGAACGCCGACTGCTCGAACGCCATTCTGGTTCTGCACGCATTTTCGGGTGACGCTCATGCGGCGGGCATCGGCAAAGAGAATGGCCAACCGGGCTGGTGGTCCGCAATGATCGGGCCGGGCCTCGCCTTCGACACCGAGCGTTATTTCGTCGTCTCTTCTAACGTTCTCGGAGGCTGCCGCGGCACAACCGGCCCCGCTTCCATCGATCCGGCCTTGGGGCAGCCCTACGCAATGCGCTTTCCAGTGATCACGATTGCCGACATGGTGCGCCTCCAGAAGCTGCTGATCGACCATCTGGGCATCGAGCGGCTTCTGGCCGTGTGCGGCGGCTCAATGGGCGCCCTGCAGGCGCTCGAATGGGCCGTGGCTTACCCGGATTCCATCGCCTCCGCTATCCCGATCGCGGGCACTTCGCGCCATAGCCCGCAGCAAATTGCGTTCAACGAAGTCGGGCGTCAGGCGGTCATGTCCGACCCGGATTGGAACGAGGGCGATTATTACCAGACGAAACCTCCCGCGCGCGGCCTGGCTGTGGCGCGCATGATCGGCCACATCACTTACATGAGCGACGCTTCGATGCGCAAGAAGTTCGGCCGACGTCTCCGCGATAAGGATGCCTTCGGTCTCGACTTCTCGGCCGATTTTGAAGTCGAAAGCTATCTACGCTATCGCGGCAGCCAATTCGTCAATCGCTTTGACGCCAACTCGTATCTGTACATCACGAAAGCGATGGACTACTTCGATCTCTCGGCGGCCCACGCTTCGCTCGCCGCGGCCTTCAATTGCGCCCGCGCCCGCTTCCTCGTGCTGAGCTTTACTTCAGACTGGCTCTACCCTACCTATCAGTCTCTTGAAACCGTCAGCGCGCTTCGCAGCCGGAACATCGACGTGGCGTTCTCCGAACTCACGTCCACATACGGCCACGATGCATTTCTCGTCGAAACCAGAGAGCAGAGCGAAATTATCGCCGGCTTTCTCGACAGCGTTTACCGTGGTCTTCACAAAGGCCATTCCCAGGACGCGCCGTCCCGCTTACCGGATTCGCAGCCCATCAGCCAGCAGATCGTCAATCGTCTGGATTACGCCATGATCGCCGGCATCGTCGAGCCCGGCTCACGCGTTCTCGATCTCGGCTGCGGCGAAGGAGAGTTGCTCGCGTGGCTGCGGGAGCACAAGCGGATCGACGCTCGCGGAGTCGAGATCGACCCTAATAAAGTGCGGCGCGCCATCGCCCACGGCGTGTCCGTTTATCAGAGCGATATCCAGCAAGGCCTCACCGACTATCCCGATAATACATTCGACTACGTCATTCTTAGCCAGACGCTCCAGGAGATGCTTTATCCGTTGCGGGTCTTGCGTGAAATGCTGCGCGTAGGTCGCACCGCTATCGTCACGTTCCCGAATTTCGGACATTGGACTACGCGCCTCTCCCATCTGATTAGCGGACGCTCGCCCCAAACCAAGCTGTTCCCCTACATTTGGCACGAGTCGCCCAACCTGCATTTCCTCACTATTAACGACTTCATTTCGCTTTGCCGCGAACAGAAATGGATCGTTGAACGAAAGATCTTCGTCGCCGGAAATCGAACGGTACGCATCTTTCCCAACTTCTTCGCTGAAGTCGCTGTGTTTTCCATTCGGCACTCACAGTAGGCGAATTTGCGGCACGAAATGAGGGCCTGTCATTGCCAACCGCCATTGAGAATTTTGTCGAGCGAAACGAATCCCGCTTCCTGAATGAGCTGCTGGATTTTCTGCGGATTCCCAGCATCAGCACGCTTCCTGAGCATAAGCAGGACGTCGCCCAGGCCGCTCAGTTCGTTTCGGGCAGCCTTGAGCGCGCGGGCCTGGAAAATGTCGAAGTAATCCAGACGGCAAGACATCCGCTGGTCTACGCCGACTGGCTCCGCGCTCCCGGTCGGCCCACGGTCCTCTGCTATGGCCATTACGACGTTCAGCCTCCCGATCCTCTCGAGCTTTGGAAATCCCCTCCATTTGAGCCGTCCATTCGCGATGGCAATATCTATGCTCGCGGCGCGTGCGACGACAAGGGGCAGATGTATATGCACATCAAGGCTGTCGAGGCCTTGCGCGCAGTGTATGACGGCAAGCTTCCCGTCAATTTGAAGTTCTTGATCGAAGGCGAAGAGGAAGTGGGCGGAGAATCCATTTCCAAGTACGTGCCGCGGCACAAGGACAAGCTGAAGGCCGATGTAGCTCTTGTTTCCGACACGGAATTGTTCGCCGATGGAGTTCCAACGCTGTGCATCGGTTTGCGCGGCCTGGTGTATCTCGAAATAGAAGCGACCGGTCCGGCGCGGGATCTCCATTCCGGAATGTATGGCGGCGCAGCGCCGAATGCCGTCTATGGCCTAATCGAATTACTATCGAAAGCGAAAGACGCGGACGGCCACATTCTCATTCCCGGCCTTTATGACCACATTGTTCCTCCCGATCCCGCCGAGATTGAAAGCTGGAACCGGCTTCCCTTCTCCGAAGAGGAGTTCCTGAAGCACGAAGTTGGGTCTACCGCCTTAACGGGCGAGCCTGACCAATCCGTCCTGGCACGTATCTGGGCGCGCCCCACTTTTGAGGTTCACGGAATTGCCGGTGGCTTTACAGGCGCCGGCGCCAAAACCGTGATCCCGGCCAAGGCCACGGCTAAAGTGAGTGTGCGTTTAGTACCAGGGCAAGATCCCGAACGGGTATTGGCAGCGCTAAACGACTGGACGAAGCAAAATACCCCGAAAGGCATTCAGGTCGAGGTTCGTGTCCTGAGCGCGGGACCCGCGATCTCAGTTAATCCGAATCATCCCGCCATCGATATCGCGGCGAAGGCCTTCAGCGAGGCGTTGGGTAAGCCGACCGTATTCATTCGCAGCGGTGGATCCATTCCCATTGTGGGCGAATTCGCGAGCCACTTAGGTATCCCGACAGTACTGATGGGCTTCGGTCTTCCAGACGATGGTCTACATTCTCCTAACGAAAAGTACCAGATCGGCAATTACTACAACGGCATAAAAATCATTGCCAAGTTCCTTGACGAATACGGCAGAAAAATAGCTAAATAGGAAACTGGACCCCGCACAACATGATCTGGCAGCCGGATATGGAGTCTTCGCCTCGCTAAACAACTCCAAACGGCGCGGTCGGATCCTATGACTCCGATTTTGAGCGTCGAGCAGCTCTCCCGCTCCGAAGAAGTCACTCGCGATGCGGGTATCGTTTCGGCAGGAGTCTTCGTGAGCCGCATCACCGGACTTGCCCGCGAGATGCTGATGGCGTATGAATTCGGCGCCGGGCTCTCTTACGATTCTTTCCTGCTGGGTTTCCGCATCCCGAATCTCACGCGCGATCTGTTCGCTGAAGGCGCGCTCTCCTCTGCCTTTGTCCCAGCTTTCACAACTTCGCTCTCGAGAGACGGGCGGCGCGAGGCCGCGGAGCTTTCGAACCTGGTAAGCACTGCCCTAATCCTGATCGTCGGCTTGATTTGCGTGCTCGGCTCTGTCTTCGCTCCTCACCTGGTGTCGCTTCTAGCGCCCGGGTTCGCTTCTGAGCCAGGCAAATTTCGCCTTTCGGTCCGGCTGACGCGCATCATGTTTCCCTATCTTCTTATGGTTGCGCTCGCCTCACAATGCACCGGGATGCTGAATTCCACGGGCAATTTTGGCATTCCCGCTGTGGCTTCCGCATTCTTCAATGTCGGTTCTATCGGCTTCGGCCTGGCGTTGGGCTTCTGGCTCGGCCCCTATATCGGAATCACTCCAATCGAGGGAATGGCCTATGGCGTGGTGCTCGGAGGGTCGCTTCAACTCGCCTGGCAACTTCCCAGCCTTCGGGCCCTCGGATTTCGATTTAGACTCACCTTCAACTGGTCACATCCCGGGTTGCGGCAAATCGCTTGCCTGATGCTGCCCGCATTGTTAGGCAGCGCTGCCGTGCAGGTGAACGTCATGGTGAACACAGGCTTCGCATCACGCCTTTCGGACCCGCTGCGCGGACCGGATGGTCCTGTCAGTTGGCTTGGCTATGCCTTTCGTTTCGTCCAACTCCCGTTGGGCTTGTTCGGAGTGGCATTTGCGTCCGCCATGCTGCCCTCAGTCTCAAGAAGCGCCGCGGCGAGCAACTTTGAGGAGTTTCGAAAGACGCTCTCCCGCTGGTTGAGTATGGTGTTCCTGCTTACGATCCCTTCCTCACTGGGTCTGGTTGTGCTGGGCCGGCCGATTGTAGGGGCCATTTATCAGAGTGGCCGTTTTGAAGCATACGATACGAAACAAACTGCGCTCGCGCTATCCTGCTACGCACTGGGTTTGCTCGGCTATGCTTCGGTTAAGATCTTGAATCCGGCGTTCTACGCTTTGCGGGACGCGCGCACGCCGATGTATGTAAGCGTGTTTTCTATTGCTCTGAATCTCTGCATTCCTCTGCTCTTGCTCAACTACTTTCACCTAGGCTTTTGGGCATTGGCGTTAACCACGGCTGTAGCTGTCACGCTGGAGTCAATGTGTCTGTTTGAGTGTCTCAGGCGCAAGCTTGGCGGCATGGAAGGGCGCTATCTGATGCAGAGTTTGATGCGCGTTACCGCCGCATCCCTGGTAATGGCTGCCACCATCGCAATCCTCAGCTCCCAGATGAGCCGTCACCTTGTCCCTAATCGCTGGAGCTATTTACGAGAGCTCGCGATTTGCCTCCCGATAGGCCTACTCGTGTTCGTCTGGGCATCGCGCATTTTCGGCGTCGTTCTACCCCACTGGCGGGAAACAGACCGATTTTCTACGGGCGTCGCCTATTAGCCTCTACTGCGGCGGGTTCTGAGGCTTTTCGCCTGGACGATAAAGCGATGGAATCTTCTTTTTCTGATCGTCCTCGGACTGGCTGGCCTTTTTGCGGTCGGCCACTTCCTTAGACGGCATCAGCGCTTCCCGATCCTTCTTCTCTTTTGCATCCTCGGCGGCGAGGTCGACGCCGCGCTTCTTGGAATCTTCGAGAGATAGTTCCCGGCTGTCGCTGGTCGTGTCGATGGCTTCGTCCAAGACGAATTTATACCGGTCCATGTCCTTCGGCTCGGAATCCTGGATCTTGTTCAGTTGATCCAAAAAGTCCTTCTCCGCGTTCAGAACCGCCCCTGTTCCCTTATCGACGGGCAAGCTGCGCCGCAGAGCATCGTCGGAAACCGAATCCATGGCTTCGATGATCTTGCTGTAATCCTCGAGCGTGTTGTGAATGAAAATGCTTCGTCCCGGCTTGTCTTTCGCGAGGTGCTGCTGAATCAGATCCATCCGCTGCTTGGCAAAATGCACGTATAACGCCAAACGGTCGTTCGGCTCCTGAGCCTCACGCACCTGATCCACCTCGTCCGGCGTCAGGAAATCGCGATCCTGCGCGCTCAAAACCGACGCCGTCCAAATGGTAAGGCAGAGGAATAAGCCGAGCTTCATTTCCTCATCACTCCATCCAAAAGCTTATCGTGAATCTCATCCAGTTTGCGATTGGTGTACTCCGCCCAGCCGCGCTTTTGTATCTCTATATCGTCAAGCAGACCTTGCATCCGCCGCTGCAGATTGGCCACCTTCAATTCAGCCTTCTTGTAGTACTTCGCTTTACGAGCCACCGCCAACGAAACAACGCATTCGTTCAGCGCATTGGTCATGTCTTCCAGTTGCGCGTCGCCTTTCTGGATATCCCCTTTCTCGTAAAAATCCCGCGCGTTATCGAAGGCGGTATCCGCAAAGGTCAGTGCCATCTCGGAGCGTCTGGTGGGGTTCTGTTCAGCTTTCAACTCCGTAAGAAAGGATTGCGCCGGCGCAAACGGCACGCATGTCGCGAATAGCAGCCCAATCTCGATCAGCGTTGCCAGTCTGTCAGACACGCTCATCGGTTCGCCCCCTTTTCAAGAATTCCGCTCTGCCTCGCGATGAACTCCTGATCCGGACGCTTCCCCCCATTCAGTTGCGGAAATCGCCGATCGTTCACGAACCCGGCGAAGTACAGCGCGGCGAGCCCGGCCAAAAACCCTTGCCAACTATTCTATCGAGATTTTTCCTGGCCCTGGGCGGCCGCGGTCGCCTCTTTGTGCAGACGGTTCATATTCAAACCCTGGATGGCTAACGCAATGAATCCGACAATGACCAGCGGAATGGTGATCACAGCCCACAGGATGAGTGAGAAACGCTTCGCGTGTCCAGCCGCCAATCCGAACATCTTGATCAGCGTCTTTGCCGTAACCCACTGAAACGATCCGATATTCCCGGGCGCCTGTGGAACGACGCTGCTGAGCCGGAGCACAACCATCAGCACGAATGACGCGGTCCACGGCACGGCCAGGTCATTTGCCAGAACCAGCGCGTAGATCGGCACGATCTGAGCGATGATGAAGACGCCGCTGACGAAAAACGAAAAATACAGATAGCGCGAATGGCCGATCAGGTGCAAATCTTCTATCAGGGTGTTGAACCAGCGCGGCCAGGATAGCCCAAACCACGGATCGAGCGCCTGCGTCCTGGTATACATCGCAAAGCCGATAATGAGGCCACAAACCGCAATCAGGATGCCGAGAATGTAGCCGCCCTCGACGAGCACTTCCGGAAGCTTGCCCATTTGAAGACAAAATAAGAAGCAGATCATCAGCCAGACGCCGTCGAAGATGCGTTCGATCAGAGCCGAGGCGAATGTAACGGAGAGCGGGATGCCGGTGGATTTCGATAGCAGAAAGCAGCGAATCAGCTCACCGGCGCGAAGCGGCAATACTTCATTCGCGAACAGGGCTACATAGATGGCTTCTACCGGCTGAGCGAAAGAAACGCGCTTAATCGGCGTCAGCAGCAGCTTCCATCGCCAGCCCTGCAGCAGGTAAACGAGAAGATTGCACACTAGCGCCACGCAGACCCAGTTCCAGCGCATGTGCCGGACTTCGCTCCAGATGTGGGTCAGCCCAGCGCCGTTCAGCACCCAGGCGAGGCAGATGAGCGAGACCACATTCGTGAGAATGACGATCACCCATGACCTTACCCTCGGCTTGCCTTCAACGGGCCTGGGAGACGCGATTTGCGTGCTCACGCACCCCCATGATATCGCCCGTCAAACATACAGGCCCATGGCGCGCTTCGCCTTCCCGACGGTATCCTGGGCAATCGGCAAAACGTGCTCTTTCCCCGTCATCAGCACAGAATCCAGATATGTGGAATCGGCTATTACCTCCCGATACCGCCGCTGAATGGGCTCCAGACGAGCGATCACCGCTTCGGCGGCAAGTTTCTTGAAATCGCCGTATCGCATTCCGGCAACTCTATCATTTGTGATGGAAGGGTCGCAGGCCCGAGCGATGGTGAGAAGATTCGCAATTCCCGGTCCCATTTTTTCCGGATCGACCGCCGGCTGAGAATCCGTCGTCGCGCGCGCGATTTTTTTCTGGATGACCTTCGGCTCGTCGAGCAGTGCGATGGCGTGCCCCGAGCCGCTCGCGGACTTGCTCATCTTCTGAGTGGGATCGTCAAGGCCCATGATTCGGGCGCCGATCGTGGGCAGATGAGTCGCCGGCATGACGAACGTTTCGCCATAAACGGAATTGAAGCGTTGGGCAATATCGCGCGCAAGCTCCAAATGCTGAGATTGATCTTCGCCGACCGGAACGAGGCTTGCCTGGTAGAGCAGAATGTCTGCCGCCATCAGCACCGGATATTGCAGCAGACCATCGCCGGCGCCCTCCTGCTTCTCCGCCTTCGCTTTGAACTGCGTCATCCGGTACAACCAACCGAGAGGCGTTACGCAGCTCAACAGCCACGCTAATTCGGCATGCCCGGAAATGCTCGATTGCACGACGATCGAGGACTGCTCAGGCTCGATACCGGCGGCAATAAACAGAGCGGCCGTTTCGCGAATTTTGCTCGAAAGCTCTTCGGGTTTCTGATATACCGTGATCGCATGCAGATCGACAATGCAAAAAATGCAGTCATACCGGCTCTGAATCTCAGCCCAATTCTTCAGGGCTCCGAGATAGTTGCCGATGTGTAATTCGCCGCTGGGCTGGACGCCGGATAGGACTCGTGCTTTCATTCCGATAGAGCGAACCTTTATCGTAAGGGATGGCTGCTGAAAACGAGACGGCTTCCCTTCCGCTGAATATCGAAAAACTTGTTTACGGCGGCGAAGGCCTGGCAAGACTCGATGGCCAGGTGGTCCTGATCCCCTACGTTCTTCCCGGTGAACGGGTCGAAGCCGTCACAGAGCGGGTAAAAACGGGGCTGCTTCGCGGCTCTTTGCTCTCGATTTTGGAATCGGTTCCGCAGAGGATCGCGCCCCGATGCGAGTATTTCGGCAAGTGTGGAGGTTGTCACTATCAGCACGCTGAATATACATTTCAGCTCGAACAAAAGCGCGCCATCCTTCTCGAGACGCTACAGCGGCTGGGGGGGATCGCATACCAAGGCGAGATTCACATTCTGAGCGGTGAACCCTGGTGCTATCGCAACAGAATCCAGCTTCATTTCAGTAACCGGCAGGCGGGATTTCATAAGGCCGGATCTCGCGATTTATGCACCATTGACCATTGTGAGATCTCTTCGCCAATGTTGAACGAGGTGATTCTCAAGTTGCAAAGCGCCGCAAAACAGCCGGAATGGCCGGAGTTCTTGCGTTCTCTCGAAGTCTTCACAAACGAAGAGCAGGTTCAGCTCAACATCGTCGATACTATGCGTCCGGTGGCCGCCCGATTCTTCGAGTGGTGCGGCACGTTTCTTCCTTTTCTTGCCCGAGGTCCCATCGAGTATCCAGCCTCCGGACGCCGATTCCGCATCAGCCGCGGATCGTTTTTTCAGGTGAATCGCTTTTTGATCGATTCGCTCGTCACCGAAGTTTCGCGGGAGGCGGAGGGACGCCACGCGATCGATCTCTATGCGGGTGTAGGGCTGTTTTCGCTGGCTTTAGCGAATCGTTTTCAACGCGTCGACGCGGTCGAGCGGAGCACTCCCGCCTTTCGAGACTTGGAGTGGAACATCGATCGAAGCGAAGCTGATATTCGCAGCACGAAGGCTTCCGCGGAAGATTTTCTCCGAGAGTTAACCGGAGCACCCGATTTGATTGTGGCCGATCCACCTCGGGCCGGTCTCGGCCGTGATGCAACCAGCGAGCTGCTCCGCATTAAACCGCCCCGATTAAGGCTGGTCAGCTGCGACACGGCCACACTCGCGCGCGATATCGGAAGACTGATTGCGGGTTACCGCATCGAGCGGCTAGCTTTGATCGATTTGTTTCCGCAGACTTATCATTTTGAGACGGTCGTACACCTGGTTAGAAATTGAAGCCGCTTTACGCCTTGCGGAACCCTTGCACCAGACCACTCCACTTCCGGGCAATGAGTTCGGCGACGGTAAGCGCGATCGCCAGACCGAGGAACGCCGGCCACAGTTGCCAACTTATGTAAATGGATCGTCCAGCCGCGTCGAAAATCGAGCTGGGCGGCGGATTGAAGCGGCCTCCCGTCAGATTGGAAATCTGCGCGAGCAGCGTGTCGTTCGACCCGTAATCCTGCAACTCTTCTTCCTCCCGGTATAGGCCGGTTTCGGGAAATGCGGGAGTTTCGATAACCGGACGAATACGAAATAGCCCGCGCAATCTCCCTATATGCAGATGGCCGCGATAAAGGCGTGGCGCGGTCTTCCGGACTTCAATTGCTTTTTGAAAATGATTCGGCCCGATGACGAAAATCTCGGGTGGCGCGGCAGGCTCCCTCACGCCGGCGCCAAGGTGGTAACTGACTACAAGGTCCTCATTCGCTGTGTCGAATTGAGCGGTAGCCTCGCTCTGATCGGTGTGCGCCAGCAGATCGCGCGTAACATTGATCCAGAACTTATCGAAACCAGCCCACCCTACCCAGGATTGAGCCCACCGGCTCTTTGCATCCGAGGTGAATACAGCCGCGCGTCCCAGACCATATTGCCATCGAACGTAAAGCGGATCTTTCTTTTCCTGGTTGATTTCCAGAATAGTTTCCGCAGTCGGCTTCGCGGTGAAGCGCGCATAGCCTTTCAGCGGCGGCGCATTCTCCATGCCTACGCCATCGAGAATCTCCGCGGGCCGCTCCACAATCGGCGAAAGCGGCTTCTCAACGGCGGTGGATCCACTGTAATCCCGCACATCTTTCAGCAGGATCTGTTCGAGTCCCTGCGGCTCATTCAAGAAATAGCTTCTGCCGCCGGAAGCCTCGGCAATTTTCTCGAGATAAGTACGATTAACGTCCTGGCCGAGTCCCACTGTCGAAATCGTCACCTGGTGGGCCTGCGCTTCTCTCGCCAATTCGAGGCTGTCGCCTTCTTCGGAAATTCCATCCGTCAGCAGCACGATGTGCTTGTAAGGGGATTTGGACAATAGCACCTTGCGATATGCCTCGGTGAGAGCGGGCGCAATCTGCGTTCCGCCGTCCGGAGTGATGCCGGAAATCAAGCGTTTAATGAGCGATTTGTCTTCCGCGTGCCGCATGGGAACCGCCCACTGGTAAGAGTTGTCGAAGATCAAAACGCCGATCGTATCCGCAGGCTGAAGATGGTCTACTACGCCGCTTGCCGAAAGCCGCGCCAGCTCAATCTTTCTCCCTTCCATCGAGGACGATTTATCGATAATGAGCGCGACACAAGTGCCCTGCGGCGTTTTGGGAGGCGCGAGCTTCGCCGGCAGAACACGGTCCAGCGCGTCCATCTGTTTGTCGTCTTTGTAGATCTGGCGCTCGCCGCCAATCAGCAAAAGGCCGCCTCCATTTTTCACGTATTCCTCGAGACGGTTTTTTTGCTCTGCAGTGAAAACGTTGAGGTCCAGATTGTTCAACACCACTAGTTGAACGCCGGCCAAGCCTTTATCGATCAGCAATGCATCCCGTGTGAGATCGAAATTCGCTTCCCTGAGCGCTTGCAGCAGGTTCGTTTCGGTGCCGGGAGGGTCTTGCGAAAGGTAAAGAACCTTGGCGCGCCTGAGTTGAATCGCCTTTTCAAAGCTCAGCTCACCCGCTGCTCCAGCCGTGATTCTGCCGGAAATGGAAGTTGCTCCCGTTGATTTCACGCGAGCATGAATGCCGACAAAGTTGGCGCCCTTTTGAAGTTCAATTGGGTTGCTTCCTAGATCCTTGCCGTCGACAAAAATTTCGATAGAGGCATGTTGCTCTCGGGGCGAATTCAAGGTAAGGCCAATGGGAATTTGCTCACCAGCGTAAGCTGCACGCGGTATGGATAGCGATTCCAGCCGAAATCCGGCGTCATTGCGTCCGGCGAGCGGAATCGTATCGACCGGCACATGCAGACGCTCGAGCTCCGCAATCGCGCGCGCCGCACTTCCTTCATTTTCGTTGCCATCGCTGATCAGTACCAGGCGCGGCAAATACCCGTTCGGAATGGCGGACATGCTATCGGTCAATGCGGCTTCGAGATTCGTGCCGCTGGCCGCCTCATCCGAGGCCGGAACGAAATGCACTCCACCCGCCATCTCCCGCGGCTGAAGGGCGCGAGTCGCGCTGGCAAAGGGAAGCACTTTCATCCAATTGCCGAGCTTATGATGCTCCATTTGAGAGACCATTGACGAAGCATGGACAAGATCGTCGCGCCTGATGCTGCCGGAGGTATCGACGAGAACAACCGCTGCCGTCTTGGTCTCTGGTAGGTTCATGACAGGCTCGGCAAGCGCCAGAATAATAGCGGCAAAGCTCAATCCCTTCAGCGCCAATGAGAGCCTTCGCGCCGTCGCGCCCCACGCGGACGCGGCCCATAGCACAGGCAGTAGCAGCAGGAGCAGGAGTGAAGGATGAACGAAGCTCATCTCGAGACTAACTCCGTTTCGCGCTGCTGCGCTTCTCGAGACTTGGCCGGTGAGCTCGATTTCGGCCATTTCAATCCTCGCCGCCGGCCAAACAGCATCCACTCGATAAACAATCCTGAGCCGCCAAGAACGGCGAGCCATTTCCACAAATCGACAGCCGCCGGAACAAAGCGGCTTGCAGCAGGCATGCCCGCCGCTGTATTGACAGGAGGCTTCCATTCAAACTCGGCGACTTCCGGAAGCGTGAGCGAAAGGACTCGTTCGCGGTCGTCCGAAACGATGTGAACGATACTGGGACGACTGGCAAATAGCTGGAGCGTCTGGTTTCGCACCGTGAACGGCACTGCGAAACCACTTTCATCCCTGACGCGAATGTGCCCCAAGGACTCTCTTGGATCGAGCGTCACCGTGGCCGCACCCACTTGCCCAGCCGTGATATCCAGCTCTCGAAAGGACTGAGGCGAGAGCCATCGCAGGAGATTAGCGAACAGAAGCGGAGTCGTCACTTCAAATCTGAGCTGGCCGTCGAGAGGATCGAATCCGACCACGGCAATTGCCGCGTGATTCTCATTCGATCCGCGTGCAACCACGATGGGGCCCTCCGGAACGCTCGCGACCGGCACATCTCCCTCGAAGGTCTGGAAGACTTCGGCGCTGGGTACGCGAACTTCCTTCGCGTGCAAACCCGCGCCTAAAGCTGTCTCGGAATTCCAGTTTTTTACTACCGCGTCGCTTACGACAGTCTTAAGAGCCAACGGCAACCGATCCGTTGGGGGCTCAATCCAGAGGCTCGCAATCTTCGGCTGTTGCGGAACGCCGATTCGATCCAGCACCATGACATCCGCCGCCGGCTTCGCCTGATATTCCGAGGGAGGGAGAAATTTCACGCTGAGACGATGATTTGCCTCGAGCAGCGGCCGCAGCACATCCGGACGATCCGTATACACTGCTACCTTCAACATTCCGAGCTTGGGAAGTTCCAGAGTGGCTTGATTGTCACTGGAGAGATCGTCGGCAGGCGCGATTCTTGCAACCAGACGCCCGGCTGTGTCGGTGACGAAGTTGTACTCCGCGGCCACTTCCTGTCCCGCTGCAAGCGTGAGCACCCGAGGCGCAAACATAGTCCCCGCGAACTGCGTCTGGAGCCGCACTCTGCGGCGCTCTAAGCTGTAATTCTTGAGCGTCACCGTAGCCTGCCAGGAGTTTGGGTCTTCATCGCCTCTCTTGACGCCGATGTTCCGAATGCCGCAGTTCGCGCGGCTCGCCTCGACAGTGATTGCACGCAAGTTCGATAGGCCCGGCTGGGTGAGGTCGCGCTCCGGAATCAGTCTCGGACCGATATACACAATTTCGCCCGGCTGCCCTCCCGACCAGCTCTGCGCCTGCCGGGCGAATGAAAGCGCCTGATCGATGTTCAACGCGGAGAATCCCGCTTCCGACGCATTCACGGCGTTCACAAGCTGTGTGCGATCCGATGTAAAAGAAGTGACAGGCGTAGCCAGAGCGTCGGCTCGTAGCAGCAGGACGCGGTCGCGCGATGGGAGCGCCGCAAGATATTGCCGCGCAACTGCCTTCTCTCGGTCCAGAAGGCTACCCTCGCCCGTTGCTTCGGCCGTCCACGACGACGTATCGAGCAGCAGCACCTGGTCCCGAGCCCGCCGCGCCCGCGGTCCCCACTGCAACTGAGCAACCGCGAGCAGCAGCAGCAGCAGGCTCGCAAGTTGCAGCATCAGCGACCAGGGCTCGCGCATCCGTTTCCGTCTCCGCTGCTCTTGCGCGGTCAGACCTGGCATCCAAAAGCGCAATGTTGAAACAACCTTCTTCCGCTTCGTTCGATCGAGCAGGTAAAGCGCGGTTATCAGTCCGCCGAGCGCCCCCAGGAGCGTCAGGAACTCGCCGGCCGTGAGGTTCAGAAAAAACATGAAGTCTTCAGTAGCCGCCTTGAACCATTGTCAGAGGCCCGAAGATGGCCTCTTCCATGGGCATGTGAGTGGAGACACCCGCATAACGGCCTCCATTGCGCATCGCGAGTTTCTTGATTTCCTGCGCGTGCCCATCGAAAGCCTCTGTATAAACCTCGCGCCCCCGATCGTCGAGCGCGATCTTCACATGAGCGCCGGATTCCGCGTCGATCAATTCCACTTCGCCTTTGCCGTCCGGCCGGCGGTCCTCTTCGCCCCAAAGCTGGATCAACAGGAGCTCATGGCCGAAATCCGCCAGGTATTGCAACGGATGGAGACAATCGGCGTCATCTAGAAAGTCGGAGATGACGATCGTAAGTCCCCGCTGCGGATACGCGCTCAAGTACTGGCGCGCGGTCTCAAAGTAATTCGTTTTGCCTTCCGGCCGCAATGCCCGCAGATAATTTTCGGCCGGTTGAAAGCGATGCCGCCCGCCGCTAGCGAGAAACGGGTCGAGAAGCCGGGATGAGAATGGTTGCAGCAGGATGCTGTCCAGCCGCACTAAGCCGATGTAGACGAGAGCAGCCGCAAGTTTTCGGGCGTAGTCGAACTTGGTCGAATCGCCTTCTCCCGCGCCCGCGGTCATGGAGGCGCTGACATCCAGCAGCAAACGCACCGGGACGCGCGGTTCAACCTGGAACATCTTCAGAAACAGCTTTTCAAAGCGCATGTAGGCGCGCCAGTTTACCGCGCGCAAATCGTCGCCCTGATGGAAATTACGGTGGTCCAGAAACTCCTGGCCCGGTCCGGCAAAACCTGAAATATTGTGTCCGCCGACTAGCCCGTTAAACGATTTTTGCCAATTCAGCGTCAGGCGCTCGAGCCTCTCGAGGAAATGACGGTCTACCAGCGGTTCGGGCATTTCAAAGCGCGTTCTTATTTATTTACGAACCGCGACACTATGCAGAATTTTTTCGAGAATCGTCTCAGTGGTCTCGCCATCCGCATGCGCATCGAAATTCAGAATGATCCGGTGGCGCAAAACGTCCGGCGCGATCGTAATCATATCTTCTATGCTCAAGTGCAGGCGTCCGCGCATTAACGCCAGTACCCGCCCACACTCGATCAGGCCTTGCCCTCCGCGCGGAGAGCTTCCATACCGAACGTAACGGTTTGTGATCTCCGCCGCATACCGCGTTCCGGGCTGAGTCGCCATCACCAACTCAATCGCGTATTCCTGAACGTGAGGCGCCACAATTACCTTTTTACAGATGGCTTTTAATTCGGCGATCTCCCGCCGGTCCATCACCTGGGAGACTTCCGCCTCGTCCCCTTTAGTGGTGACTTCGACGATCCGGTTCAAGTCCTCGCGGGAGGGATAGCGGACCAGAATCTTCATCAGAAAACGGTCGAGCTGCGCTTCGGGAAGTGGGTATGTACCCTCCATTTCAATCGGATTCTGGGTTGCCATTACCAGAAATGGAGCGTCCAGCGGATAGGTCGCGTTCCCACTGGTAACCGTCCGCTCCTGCATCGCTTCGAGCAGCGCGGATTGCGTCTTGGGCGTGGCGCGGTTGATCTCGTCGGCCAGAACCAGGTTGGCGAAGATCGGTCCGGGTTGAAAGTGAAGGCTCTTGTGCCCGCGATCGTCACTCTCCATCACCAGACTCCCCACGATGTCCCCCGGCATCAGATCCGGCGTGAATTGGATTCGCGAATAGCGCAGATCCAGGACTCGCGCAAGCGTTCGCAACAGGGTGGTCTTCCCCAAGCCGGGAACGCCTTCGAGCAGCACATGGCCGCCGCTGATGAGGCAGATCAATACGCCGTCGATGACATCCGTTTGCCCTACGATGATCTTGCCGATTTCATCGCGCACCCGCCCGATGTCGCTAATGGCGCGATCCAGAATCGTCGCATCGGCAATCAGTGTTTCCGCCATGTTAAATCGTTCCAACGAGAGCTGCTCACAGCAGATTGGCGGCAACTACTGAGAATGAGACGCGAAGACCATATGGGTCGGTTCCACTCCCCGGCGCTCGCAATCGGCTAAATAAAGTCTGCCATAGCTCTCGACGATATAGTCCTGGCGTGAGAAACCGAGTTGATTTGCGGTCGCGTCAATCCACTCGCCGGGGCCTTCCAACTCCAGAAAATCTCCTATCGGCGTCTCGTCCCAGGTGACGACTCCCGTCGCCTCCTTCGGAACAAATTCCGTCCTATATTTTTCGTATCGGAACCACGGCTCGAATCCGAGCCGGCTCAGTATCCGGCCGAGGGATTGGATCGAGCCGACGCTGGTCTCGATCTCATTCCTGCTCTTGTAAGGACCAGGATCGCCGCCGCCTTTCCAGGTGATGACTTCTTTCTGCCCTGCCTGCCTGAGACGCAGGAGCATTCCCTGACGGCGGAGGCTTTGATCCCCCGTGTCGTAGAGGGTGTTCGATTCAAACTGCCGCGGAACGGATTCGCTCAGCCCCGCCGCCCGCAGACGCTCGGCTATCCCGGAGGAATTCGATAACCGTATTTTGACTTCGGTCTCTTTGCCGTCTTTCATTTCGCGAGGTCGCTACTTGAATTTTCGCACCCGTATAATAAAGACACACAAGAGGTCGACAGAAGCGCGCCCGTAGCTCAATTGGATAGAGCATCGGTCTTCGGAACCGAGGGTTGGGAGTTCAAGCCTCTCCGGGCGTACCAGAACTTACAGAGCGCCGCGAAGACGCATTTTGGACAACCCCCGAATTTGACCCCAATCGGTCTGAGGTGTGCGTCACCTCAACTCGAGACAGAATGGCAAATGATTTTGTTTGTCCAGGACGCCGCCCTAGGCCGCACTGACTTCCGTCTCAGCGTCAATCAATCACGCCCGGATCGAACGGATCGGGCTTTGCCCAGTGCCGGGCAGCTACAGCAGCTAACCTCGCTCGTGGTAAGTGCCGTTGAAGCTAAGGGCGTCTACGTGTCTTTAACGGTCGAGCCCGCTGATATTCTTGGTAGCGGATTCCTGGCACGGGCGGGGAGAATTTCAATGGCGAACGACGTAGCGCCTCAGGACCACATTTCCGGATTAGACGTTGCCGCTAAGATAGCTGGCCTAGCGCTATTGTTTACCTACCTGTCCGCCTGTCTTTTCTTTGCCGGATGGGTTTATAGGTTTTCGTTCTTCAATGTGTTCAATATCGGAGTGGAGGCTCTGGATCTTCCTGCCTACGGTTACACCGTTTACGGAATACTCGCGTTTCACGAAATAGAGATAAAGCTGTGGTTGCTGCCGATGGTCGTCGGCGATGGTCTTGTCGTGTGGTATTTGATACCGATGTCTATGAAACGTGGGATGTCGTTTCTGAAGAACCTGCGTTGGAAACCGCTGAGACTTAGGGCTCTAGCGGCATTGCTCTGGGTGTTGCCCGTTTATGCTCTTGTCTTCGGGTCGCACGAAGGTAAAGCTGATGCCCGAAAAGCATGGACGTATTGCCCTCACGTCCATTTGACCTTCAAAGCCGTTGACCGGCAGCCGTATGAAACAGCGTTATTAGAGGCCAATCAAGAACATCGCCTGTTATTACTCACCGAAACGAAAGATCTGGTTCTCGTGTTCGGAGCGGAGCCACTGCGGGCTTCAGAGCATCATGTCTTCATTTTGGCACGTGGAGATCTTGCGTCCGTAGACATCGCTTATCCATAACAACCCTCCCCTTCTCATCGCGGCGACCCGGCTTTGAGCGCACAAATCCGCCACGGCCACGAGCAATTTCAGTGCGTGGGCGACCGTCCGAACATGCCATCCTAGCTCGTAGCTCTTCCATAACAGCTTAGAAAATTATCAGACATGCTCCGCCGCATCCGCAAGCCCGGCTGTTCATTTCCGGGACAGAATTCCTCCTAACCGGTCAAACCAATCACACCGCACAGGCTCCCCGACCCGGTCTGCTCTCAAAAGCCCCTCTATTTCTATAACTTCGCAACTGGCGACTAAGTTGCTCACTTGTTTGATCATTCGGGGAAAACGCCGAAAGGAGCAATTCGATGAAAGCTGTCATTTTGGGTCTCGCCTCCACACTTCTCGTTACAGGTTTCGCGTTTGGAGCGCAGGAGGACGGATCCTTCGATAGATCGCTTGCCGTTTCCGGTTCGGTCGATCTTGATGTAACAACCGATTCCGGCGGGATCACGGTGACAACCGGGTCTTCCGGATCTGTGCGGGTTCACGCGATTCTCAAAGCGCAGCGCGGATGGTTCGATTCGGGTGATGCCGAGGCGCGGATTCGGGAGTTGGTGCGCAATCCGCCTGTGGAGCAGACCGGCAATCGCGTGCGAATCGGATATGTGCATGATCGCAATTTGCTAAAAGGCATTTCCATGCGCCTGGAAATCCAGACGCCGCCCGACACGCAGCTTCGCGCCCGTGCCGATTCCGGCGGAATCGATGTCGACGGTATCAAAGGCCCGGCTGATTGTCACACGGATTCGGGTGGCATCGAAATTCACCATGTCGGAGCCGATGTCCGAGCGACGGCGGATTCCGGGGGCATTCACATCGGTAACGTCAACGGCGCGGTGTTCGCTCATGCCGACTCGGGCGGAATCGAAGCGACGGATGTCGCCGGCACAATTGACGCCCAAGTGGATTCAGGCGGCATTCGGCTGGCTCAGACCAGGCCCGCCTCCATTCACGCCAGGGCGGATTCCGGAGGGGTCACCGTGAAGCTTGCGCCGGGCGCCGGATATGACATTGGTGTCGAGTCGGGAAGCGGCCGTATCTCTGTTCCCGAAATGACCGTTAAAGGCAGTTTCTCTCCTCATCACGTAGAAGGGCAGGTCCGGGGCGGCGGCCCGCTGATCGACATTCGGGTAGATTCAGGGAATATCACAATCGAGTAGAGCCTCCAGGCGAAGCCTGACTTTTGTACATCGCGGGGCTTGCGAAACCGTGCTGAAGAACGGCGGCGAAATTCCGGTTATGTGCTAAGTTTGAACCTTCCCGGCAGGTTTCGATGGAAGATCGTCTCTGGCGTCGCTATAGAAACTATCTTTTCCTGGCCCCGCTTTTTGCGCTCGCGTTGTTCCATCAGATTACTTACTCGGTAGTCGCGATCAACCTGACGGTACACAGTACAGCGGTTTCCGAAAGCCCCTTCGCGACGGGTAATGGGACAGTAACAGCGGTTAACGCGCGAGCCGCGAAGTCGGGCCTCCACGCGGGCGATCGCATTACAAAGATCGATGGAAGAGATCTCAGGAACGAGCGAGTGCTCTATGAAAAGATCCGAAGGCACAAGCCGAACGACCTAATCGCCCTCACGATCATTCCTAAAGGAAAATCCGCCGTCCAGACCATTCGGGTCTCCGTGGCGGCAAATATGCCTGGGCGTGAAGGTTTCGACGACGGCATCGCCATCGGCGATGTATCGGGAAAAGGCATCGCCGCCGCCCTGTTGATGGCCTCCTTGCAGGCTTCGCTTCGTGGGCAGGCCATGATGGGACAAGCCGATTTAGCCCGCTTAATGATGAATGTGAATCAGCTCGTTTACGATGCGACGCCGATGAATCGCTACGCGACCTTTTTCTACGGCCAGTACAATCGGGATACTCGTCTGTTCACGTATGTGAATGCCGGGCATAATCCTCCCATGGTGTTGCGGCGCGCGCCCGAAGGAACGGTTCACGTGATCCGACTGGATCCGGGCGGCATGGTGGTCGGGCTGTTTCCAAATGCGCCGTATCAACAGGCATTTCTGCTAATGGAGCCCGGCGATGTCTTCGTAGGCTTTACCGACGGGATCAGTGAAGCCATGAACAACGATAAAGAAGAGTGGGGCGAAGAGCGGCTGATACCAGCCATCGCGTCACATTCCGGCCGTACCGCCGCTGAGATGATTCCAAGCCTTATGGCCGAAGCCGACCGGTTCGTCTCGGGCGCGCCGCAGCATGACGATATGACGCTGGTTGTGCTGAAGATGTGTGAAGCAGCGATTCAATGAAAGCGTGACAAACTTATGACCCGTAGACAGCTCGGAATGGCCATAGCGGCGGCAACCTTTGCATCCGGCGAATCGGCGCCTGGGTATGGCGCAACGCTCCCCGAAGCAACCGAGCAGATGAATCGGAGCGATTTTGACCCTGTTCGCTGGACTTTGGAGCAATACAGATTCGCGCCGCTCCAGCTCACCTTCCGCGCAACCGATAAAGCCGGCGTCGAAGCCTGGCAGCGGGAGCTGCGAGCCAAGTTGACCGAATTGTTGGGAGGCTTTCCTCAGAAAACGGCACTCAACCCGCAAACCATCGAAGTGCGGGACTACCCTGCCTATCGGCGGGAGAAATTTGTCTTCGAGAGCCGTCCCGGCGTCGCCGTGCTCGGTTATCTGCTCACACCCTCAAGCGCAAAACGGCCGTATCCGACCGTGGTTTGCATCCCAGGGCATGGACGCGGAGTCGATGACATCGTGGGAATTGATGAGCACGGGAACGATCGCGCCGGTAAGCCTGGCTACCAGCACGATTTTGCGATCCAAGCCGTAGAGCATGGTTTGGCGGCGGTCGCCATCGAACCCATGGCATTCGGATATAGGCGTGACCCCCTTACTCGAAAGAAAGGGCCTACGGAGACCGCTTGCCAGCCTGCCGCCGGATCGGCGCTGCTGCTCGGACAGACCATGATCGGCTGGCGCGTTTGGGACACCATGCGCTCTATCGATTGGATTGAAACCCGCCCCGAATTAGATGCCAACCGGGTCGGCTGCATGGGAATTTCCGGCGGCGGCACATGCGCGCAATTTACTTCCGCACTCGATCTGCGCATCAAGGCGGCCTTTATAAGCGGCTATCTGAATACCTTTCGGGACAGCATCATGAGTGTCTCCCACTGCATTGATAACTACGTGCCGGGCATCCTCAATTGGGCCGAAAATTACGATGTCGCGAGTCTGATCCCACCCCGCTTTCTCTTCTCCGAGGGTGGCGACCGCGATCCGATTTTCCCGGTGCGCGCCACCCGTGAGAGCTTTGCCAGGGTAAAGCGGGTTTATGAGATTTTGGGCGTGCCCGAGCGGGCGCAGCAGGAAATATTCGAGGGCGAGCACTCGTTTCATGGCGTCCAGGGTCTCCCCTTTCTCGCGAGGGCGCTTGGATGATGTGTACGGTTCCGCGTCCCTTCGCGTCGAACATTTGAACCTGACATCGCAAGAAAGAAGGAAGTATATGCCAACCAATCGAGGCGTCGTTTATATCGGACCAGGGAAAGTTGAGGTCCAAAGCATCGACTTCCCAAAGTTGCAAAACCCGCAGGGTAAGAAGATCGAACATGGCGTGATCCTTAAGATCGTTTCCACCAATATCTGCGGATCCGACCAGCACATGGTGCGAGGACGTACATCGGCTCCGAGTGGGCTGGTTCTGGGCCATGAGATTACCGGGGAAGTAATCGAAAAAGGCAGGGATGTCGAGTTTATCGACACAGGAGACCTCGTTTCCGTGCCGTTCAACGTCGCCTGCGGCCGCTGCCGCACCTGCCGGGAGCAGCAAACCGGCGTATGCCTGAATGTAAATCCGTCACGCGCCGGTGGCGCTTATGGGTACGTCGATATGGGCGGCTGGATAGGCGGCCAGGCGGAATACGTGATGGTTCCCTACGCGGATTTCAATCTTCTCAAGTTTCCCGACAAGCAGCAGGCTCTTTCGAAGATCCGCGATCTCACCATGCTCTCCGATATTCTGCCTACCGGTTTCCACGGCGCGGTTAACGCGGGAGTTGGCGTCGGATCGACTGTTTATATCGCGGGCGCGGGTCCCGTTGGAATGGCCGCCGCCGCGTCGGCCCAGATACTCGGAGCGGCAGTGGTGATGGTCGGCGACATGAATGACGAACGGCTCAAGCACGCTAAGAATGTCGGGTTCGAGCCGATTGATCTGAAGAAAAGCGATAAGCTCGAGGAACTCATTGAGCAGGTGGTGGGCGTGCCCGAAGTGGATGCCTCGGTGGATGCGGTCGGCTTTGAGGCCCACGGCCACGGCGCTCAGCACGCTACCGAAGCGCCTGCAACTGTCCTGAATTCCTTGATGACCATCACCCGCGCCGGCGGCGCAATCGGCATCCCGGGTTTGTATGTCACCGAAGACCCGGGTTCAAAGGATGAGGCCGCGAAGCAGGGCAACTTGCGCATGCGCCTCGGATTGGGATGGGCCAAATCACACCGGTTCTACACTGGCCAGACGCCCGTGCTGAAATACAATCGCCAGTTAATGCAAGCGATACTCCACGATCGCCTTCCCATCGCAAAAATCGTGAACGCCACGGTGATCCGCCTGGACGATGCGCCCCAGGGCTACGAGAACTTCGATAAAGGCGCCGCGAAGAAATTTGTCCTCGACCCGCACGGCATTCTCGGCAAAGCCGCCTGAGCCGCGCTCAATCGTCGAGAACCGGCTCCAGACGCTCCTCGGACTGGGGCCGAAGATCGTGGTGGCGCATCAAAGTTCGCGCGCACGTGTTCCAGCGCAAAATAGCATCGTCGTTCCCTGTCGGACGCAGTGCTTCCGCCTGCTCATAGCAGCGCATCGCTTCTATAAACTCGCTGTAAGCTTTCGAGGCCCAGCCGAGCAGCGCTTGCCGCATGCGCGC
>Ga0208480_1000015_pt1 | contig 81291 bp, 75 predicted proteins | sample NGESurshal092012_4_FD_184485 | JGI IMG/M metagenome (GOLD analysis project Ga0208480, IMG submission 184485) | Arctic peat soil microbial communities from Barrow, Alaska - NGEE Surface sample F53-1 shallow-092012 (SPAdes) | ecosystem: Environmental > Terrestrial > Soil > Wetlands > Peat ... | reverse complement strand
CCGGGGGGCTGGGGGCCGGGGGGGGCCGGGGGGCCCGGGGGCTGGGGGCCGGGGGGCTCTTGCTGGGGCGCCGGGCGCTAGGGGTGGGGGAGCCCGGGGCTCGGGGTGCGAGGGGTGCGAGGGGCGCGGGCGCGGGGCGGCTTCACTTGATCAACCGGCTGGCTCGATCGACTGGGCGGTCGAGGAGGCGTTCTGAAGAAAGTAGTTGACTGACTCAGTCAGCTACTTTGCAATGAAGGTCGCAACATGTTCTTCGCCGCCCAGCCCGGCCGACTACATCCGACGCCTCCCGGGGCCGACCCGGACCCCGCGCCGGCACCGGCACTACCACGTCCGGCCCGCCGCGCGAAACGTACGAAACCCGAGCGGACCGCGCCGGATTCCCCCGGCCGTCGGCGCTAAGCCCGCGGTCAGATCGCCGCCGGCGTCGGCGTAAGATCAAACGCACTGCTGATGTCCCCTGTGCTCGACGGTCGCGAACGCCTGCTGCGGGAGCTCGCGACCGAGGTCGGTGACCCGAGGGTCCTCGACGCGATCGCGTCAGTCCCCCGGCAGGCCTTCGTTCCCGAGGACCTGAGGGAGTTCGCCTGGCTCAACCAGCCGCTTCCGATCGGCGAGGGACAGTCGATCTCCCAGCCGGTCGTCGTCGCCCACATGTGCGAGTTGCTCCGCCTGACCCCAGCAGACCGGGTGCTCGACGTCGGCACCGGGTCGGGCTACCATGCGGCCCTGCTCAGCCGACTGGTCGGCCACGTCCACTCGATCGAGCGCCGCCCGTCGCTCGCGCGTCAGGCCGCCGAGAACCTCCGGGCCGCGGGGATCGAGAACGTCACGCTGATCGTCGGCGACGGGACGCACGGCTACGCCGAGGCCGCGCCGTACGACGCGATCAACGTGGCCGCCGCCAGCCAGGACGGGGTCCCGCCGGCACTCGAGGGGCAGCTCGCCCGCGGCGGGCGGATGATCATCCCGACCGGCGGGACCGATCGCCAGCGGCTGGTGCTGGTGGAGCGTCTCGGTGACGGCGAAGTGCTGCGGACGAGCCTTCAGGACGTTCGCTTCGTCCCGCTCGTCGGCGGCACCCCGGGGACCTCGTAACCTGGTCAGCCCGTCTCGCCCGCCCCGCGCGGCTCGAGGACGTCCAGCGCGCCGGCCGCGGCGAACATGCGGTCGACGATCGGGTAGCCGCGGACGACGACCAGCCGGCGGCCGATCTCGCGGGCGCGATTGACGGCACCGACGATCACGTGAACGCCCGAGCTGTCGATGAACGTGAGATCGCGGAGGTCGAGGACGACCAGGCGGGAGCGCTCGAGCGCTTGGCGGAGGGCGAGCTGGAGCTGGGGTGCGCTGGCGATGTCCAACTCACCGACGACGTGGAGGCACCCAGAGTCGGGATCGTTGTCGATCCATGAGTCGGCGAGCACGAGCAGAGCGTCGGGGGGGCGGGCGCTCGCATCGGGGAGAAGCTTCAGACTGGGCACGACGGACCTCCAAAGGTAGGAACCCTCAGAAGTCAGATCGTGCTGCCCGCCTCGCGCCCGGCCGACGTCACGGTGATGCCCTCCAGTGCGTCCATGGTACTCCGTGGGCCAAGGCTCACGAGCCTCGTTGGTCGGGGAGTAGCTCGTGATCGTCGACGAAGTCGGTGGGCGCGAGGATGAAGACCTCGCACATGATGTCCGGATCCTGCTGGTTGCCGCTCATGAAGCCGATCACCCGGCGACCGGTCGCGTGCTGGATGACGGCTTCGAAGCGCCCGCGCATCAGCTCCTGGAACTCCATCCGCTGGGCGATCACCGAGGCGCCACGGCCGCCTTCGAGGAGGGTCTGCTCGACGCGTGAGAAGCCGCCGCGGAGGAGACAGACGACCAGATCGTCCTCGTAGTAGGACTTGGCGCGGCTCGGGCCGCGGCCGTAGAACTCGCGCAGCAGGCCGACCATCCCGTCGGAGACCGCCGTCAGGACATCGCCGTGTGCCTCGGGAGGCTTCTTGTCTTCTCTTCGGCTCATCGCGGGATCCGTGGCGCTCGCTCAGCGAGACGACGGAATCATAAGCCCGGGAGGAGTCGACGGGAGCTAGCGCGAACGTGACCTCGGCGAACGGAGCGCGAAGCCGCGCAGGCGGTCCTCGGTCAGCGCCTGACCGGCGGCCGCGTGCCCGGAAACGCCGTGGGCCGCACCACCGGGGAAGGTCGCGGCGCCGGTCAGGTAGAGACCGTGGAGCGGCGTTCGGTAGGGGCTGAGCGACGGGACGGGCCGGAAGATGACCTGGTCGAGCGTGTAGCTGCCGCCGCCGACGTCGCCGCCGACGAGGTTCTGGTTGCGGCGCTCGAGATCGCCGGGCCCGAGGACGTGGCGGGCGAGGATGCGGTCGCGAAAGCCGGGGGCGAAGCGCTCGACATGGGCCTCGACGCGTTCGACGTGTCGGTCGCGCTCGGCGTCCCAGTCGGCGCTGGCCGGGCCGTGGGTGTAGGCCCAGGCGGTGTGCTTGCCGGCCGGGGCGCGCGAGGGGTCGGCGAGCGACTGCTGGCCGAGCAGGAGGAACGGCCGGTCGGGGAGACCCTGGGTGGTAGACGCCGTCGCGAGCACGTCGGCGGCGTCGCCGCCGACGTGGACGGTGCCGGCCTGGCGGGCGATCGGCGAGGTCCACGGGATCGGTCCGTCGAGCGCCCAGTCGACCTTCAGGGTGCTCGGGCCGTAGCGGTAGCGGCCGAGTGACCTGGCGTAGCGCCCGCCGATCGCGTCGCCGGCGAGGCGGAGCAGGGCGTGGGGCATCACGTTGGCGATCACCTGCGGGGCGGTGATCGGCTCACGGCCGGCCAGCTCGACGCCGACGAGCCGTCCGCGCTCGGAGACGATTCGCGTGACCTCGGCGCTCGTGCGCACGATTCCCCCGTGGGCCTCGAGATAGGCGACTAGTGCGCCGGCCAGCCGGCCGGCGCCACCCTCGGGGCTGGGCCAGCCGGCGCCGTGGCCGAGCAGGTTCAGATACGCGGCGGCGATCGCGGAGCCACGGGCCGGCGGGGGAACATCCGCGTGCATCGCGGCTCCGTAGAGCCAGGCCTGCGCGCCGCTCCCGCGGAAGAGATCCTCGGCGAGTGCCTGGGCGGGCGAGAGGAGCAGGCGGACGAAGCCGGCCACCCCGGCGACGCCGAGCCCGGCGACCAGCCGGGCGGGCCCGGTCACCGGCGGGAACCCGGAGAGCATCGTCGCGGCGAGCGCGTCGAAGTGGTCGACGTAGGGCGAGGCGAACGACCGCCAGCGGTCGCCGTCACCCGGGCAGAGGGCGTCGAGGCTGGCGGCCGTGCGGTCGAGATCGCGGTAGAGGCCGACGGCCGCGCCGTCGGGCGAGACGGGGTGGGCCATGCAGACGTCGGGGTGAACCCAGCGGAGACCGTGGCGGTCGAGCGGCATCCCGGCGTAGACGGGCGACGCGGCGGCGGCGGGATAGACCGCGGAGAAGGTGTCGTGGAGAAAGCCAGGGAGGGTCAGCTCCTGCGTCTGGACGGCGCCGCCGGGCCGGTCGGCGGCCTCGAGCAGGAGAACGCGGCGTCCGGCCCGGGCGAGGCGGATCGCAGCCGTCAGGCCGTTCGGACCCGAACCGATCACGATGGCGTCGTAGTCGGTCATGCGGTGGCGAGGGCGATCTGGTGGAGCAGGCTCCTGCCGGGGCCCATGAAGTGGCCGTCGTCGGCGGTCAGGTCGAGGACGAGGATCGTCTGGCCGCCGTCGGGCACGGCTCGGGGCTCGTTGCAGCCGAAGTCGGCCTGGCCGTCGTCGAGCTCGTCGAAGTACTGGCCGAGGGCGGAGGCGTCGCCGGGGGTCACGAGGGTGGTGACGGTAAGACTGCGGAGGGTGGTCGGGCGTCGGCCGTGTCAGTCAGCCGGCCTCAGTCGGCGGGGGCGTCTGGGAGCCGGCGGAAGGCGTCAGTCATCTCGGCGTCGACGGGTGACGCGTCACCCGGGCGGGGAGCCGGGTCGGCAGCCAGGTCGGCGTTCGTCTGGAGGACGGCGGCCTCGAGGAGGTGACGAAGCTCGGCCTCGTGACCGGGAACGACGCCGGCGACCGTGACCCGCCGTTTGGTCGGATGGACGCGACCCCAGGCACTGCCGGTCTGGTGGAGGCGCCGCAGAACGGCTTCGAACTGGGTCTTCCAGGTCTTCGAGGGGTCGCCGGTCAGATCGACCTTGAGCTGGCGGTCACGAACCTCGGCGGTGGACCAGTCGAGCTCTCGGGGAGTCGAGTCGTGCGTGTCGGCCATCAGGTGGTCTGCCTCCCGGACCGTGGGTTGTCGTTCTTCGCGCTGGAGCCGTGGTTCGTCGCCATTGGATCCTCCGAGACTACGGGTGCGTGACCGGCCGGCTACCCGCTTGCGTGTGGCACGAATCGGCCGGCGTCCGGGGTGAGGAGCGCGAGAGGTGGACGTGCGGCTGTCGTCGACATCGTGGGTGCCGGTAACGCTCGCGAACTCCGGATGGGCCTCGGCGCACCGAGCGAGGCGGCGAGGAGGCGCTCGGGGGACCGAGGGTAAAGGGCGCGGCCGCAGGGGCTGTACTGCGATCGCGTGGCCGCTCTCGGCGATCGCGCCGGCCTTTGTCAAGCTCAGGTAGATAGCCGAGATCCCCTGGGAGTTCCATCGTGCTCCTGCGATGTTCTCCTGCTCCGATGGGTGGTCGCCGAACATGTGGCGCCATGCGGTGGTCTCGAGCGGTCCTGCGGTCGCGCGTTCCAGCGCGTTCAGGAGCTCGGGCTGTGGATCATGTCTAGACGAAGGCGCCGTCGCTCAGCTGGGAGATGTGCGCCAGGACGTCCTCGAGCTGGGCGCTCTGGATCCGGTCGGCGGGCCGCTGCCCGCCGAGCAAACGGTGGGGTGCGAACAACCACAGGCGCGCATGATCGGGTTCGTAGAACTCGGCGAGCTCGCCGATCAGCCATTCAAGCCTCAGCAGTTTCTGAAGACCATCGGGTTGTGGCGAGGACTTCCCGGTACGCCAGCGCGAGATCGTCCGTGGCGCGGTGTCGAGTAGCTGAGCAACCTCGCGCGAGTGGATCCCACCACGCTCGCGGATGCGGTCCAGGCGTTCGGCGACGGCCGTGGAGGCCATCACGCGGTCCTCTTGAGGCGGGGGTGGACGGGCTTGCCGGCCGGGGCCTTGGCGACGGTCGGCGGCGGCCCGGCTTGTTCAACTCGCCGAAGCATCAGCCGCCGGTGCTCCAATCGCTTGCGCGCATTCGAAGCTCGGCTCAACCTTGGTGACCCGCAGGAACTTGTCGCTTGCGGGTCGTAGGAACCCCTCGACGTCCATGCTGGGCCTGACCGGCTCGGGTCGTCGGCTGATTTCCCTGACCTCACGTTGTCGCTGGAGCAGGAAGTGGCGACGGGGTCGCGCTCCGTATCAGTCGGGCCCCGGGTGCAGCAGTTGCTGTCGCGACAACCGGAGGCCGAGCGCATGCCGGGCTTGACGAATGACGCGGCCATCTTCTTGCGAGTCAGGAACTCTCCGAGACCGTGGATGTACTCGCCGGCGGGCGAGGGCGTCAGTCGAGATCGAACGCGGCTTGAATCGCGTCGCTGAGCGCCGGCTCCTGCGGATCGAGGAGAACCCCGATCTGGGCGCCGAGGGTACTCGTCGGAATCGTCGTGATGTTGTCGCAGCTGACCACTGAGGGTTCCGCAAGCCCGTTCGCGACGTCGAGTCGTACCTCCGTTGATAGCCCTCGAATCGTCGAGGTGATCGGGGCGACCGTGACCGTCGTCAAATGCGGACGCACGAGCTCTCGCGTAAGGATCAAGACTGGCCACGCCTTGTCAAGATGGGCGACGTGAATCGGCCGCATCAGGCGAGCATGGACGGAAGGCCTGCCGCGTGCTCGGCAAGGCCGGACAGCTCTGGATCTGGACCGCTGCGGGCCAGGATCTCGGCGTCACGCCCTGCGATGAAGCGCCTACGCTCACGCTCAAGTGCTTTCGCGACGACTGCAGCGCGACTGCGTCCGGCGCCGGCGCCAACGATCTGGTCAACGAATTCGACTAGGTCGTCAGGTAACCGGACCGCGATCTGCTTGCTCATCCCATTACGGTAGCTGAATGGGAGCGCATGCTCGCAAGATTTCGGGCGTGAGGCGGTACAGATCGACGGCGGATGACCAGACCTGGATTGGGTGACGAACTGCGCGACGCGCAATTGTTGCGCACGGTCGGCGCCAGCCTCTGGTGGGCACTGGCCGTCCCGGCTCAGCCGCGACGGGCCACCTTCGCCTGTCTGCCGTGCGCGCGGCGGCTCAGGTCGAAGCCGCGGTGCCAGTGCTTCGGTCGTCGCAGCGGGCGTGCCACTCATGATCCAGCAGCGCGTAAACGACCATGTCGGTCCACGCGCCCTTGAACATCTCGGAGCCGCGATGGCGGGCCTCCCGGCGCATCCCCAGCCGGGACACCAAGCGCTCCGAGGCGCTGTTGCGGGCGTCCATACGCGCGACCACACGGTGCAGTCCCAGGCCGTCCGACTTGTCGAAGGCGAGATCCAATACCGCCGCGCACGCCTCGGCGGCGTACCCTTGCCCCGCGACATCCGGGTGAAAGACGTACCCGATCTCCCCTCCGGCGTGGTCGGCCGACCGGAAGAACAGGACGACGTCACCCACCAGCCGCCCGCCGGCTACCAACTCCACGCCGAGGGTCAGCGCTTGACCTTCCGTCGTGATCTCCCGGCGGCCCAGATCACCGGCCAGCCGGCCAGTCAGGACGTGTTCGTCCATCGGCTCGAACGGCAGGTAGCGGCAGACGTCGGGGCGACCGCGGTAGGCCAGCAACTCCTCGATGTCCTGGACGGCCAGCGGCCGCAGCCTCAGTCGCCGGGTCGTGATCGGATACGACGGACACAGCTCCACGAACCAATTGTCCCGCACTGTCCCACCGCCCGGGGCCTACTCTGGGACCCGGATTTTCCGCAGCCTGCTCGCGGAGGGCTCACGGCGACCCCGTCGACAGACCCGCCACGCCGCCGCTTTCGCGTCGGGACGGGATGAGCCTCGGCGTACTTCTTGACCGCCGCCATCGTCCGCAGGTTCTCTTCGTCGAACGACCTGATGATCAGCGGCCGCAGGGGACGGAGGACGATCGGCATAGCGATGTCCAGGACGAGCCACCGGACGACCTTCGTGCCGCCGCCGGCCTGCTCGAAGGAGTAGTGGATGTGAACGTCGACCGTCGCCTTGAGTCGGCTGACCTGAATTGTGGTGGAAAATTCAGTGACCCGGACGACTGGAAGCCGGTGACGGATCCCCACCAGTCCTTTCCCGGTTCACCGGGCTTCCAGGACCAGGCCGCGCTGCCGTCCAACGACGATGCAGGTCGGCGTCCGGTCAATTTTGGAGTTCGAGCGTCGTGAGGCCCGCGAGGAGCGCGTCGAGTCCGATCTCGAACTCCTCGTCGTAGCTGTAGCCGGACTTCGCGAGCTCGGTCGTGACTTCGATCAGGTACGGGTACGCGTCGGCGTCGATCCTCCGGCCGACCCTCTCGACCACCTCCCTGGACTCCTGTGCCGTGTCGAACGGGAGGGTCTTCTGCTGCAGAGCGAACCCGTAGACGTAGCTGTCCAGCGCCGACAAGACGTGAACCGCGTCTCGCAACGAGAAGCCGGCTTCGCGGAGGCACCCCATCGTCGCGTTGTGGTGGCGCCGGTTCGGGGGACCTGGGTTCTCGCGCGACTCCATCAGCCCGACCGCCCACCGGTGACGCAAGAGAGCCGCGCGGACCGAGTGCGCCCGCCGGCGCATGGCGGTCTTCCAATCCGAGCCTGTCGCGTCGGGCAGTTCGATCTCGGCGAAGACGACGTCGATCATCGCGTCGACGAGCGCCTGCCGGTTGGCGACGTGCTTGTACAGCGCCATCGGCACCACGCCGAACTCCTGAGCGAGCTTGCGCATGCTCAGCGACTCCAGGCCGCCGTTGTCGGCGAGCGCCACCGCCGCGGCCAGAACCCGGTCTCGGTTGAGGGGAATGCGGTTCGTCTTGGTCATCGGCCTTGACAGGTGGACAGCGTACACCTATGCTGTCGCCACACAAGAGGTGTACGCCGTACACCAGGATCGAAGGAGTCCCGATGCAGCCCCTCAGAAAGACCGCTCTGCTCGCCGGCGTGTTCTTCCTCGCCACCGAAGTGACCTCGATCGCCGGCCTCGCCCTCTACGGCCCCGTGCTCCACCACCCCGACTACATCGTCTCCGCGACCGGCCAAGACTCCAGGGTTCTCCTCGGCGCGTTCTTCGAGGTGCTGCTCGTCATCGCGATGATCGGCACCGCCGCCATGCTCTTCCCCGTCGTTCGCCGCCAGAACGAGCGCATCGCTCGCGCCTACCGCGCCGTCCGGTACTTCGAGGCGGCGGTGATCGTCGTCGGCATCCTCTCCATCGTCTCGATCGTCGCGCTTCGCCAAAACGCCAGCCTGGCCACCGGCAAGTCGCTGCTCTGGCTGCACGACGCGACCTTCCTCCTCGGTCCAGGCTTCGCAATCGGCCTGAACTCCGGCCTCCTGGCCTATCTCATGTACAAGTCGCAGCTGATCCCCCGGGCGATCGCCGTGCTGGGCATGGTTGGCGGATCGGTGATCTTCGCGTCCTCGTTCGCGGTCCTCACCGGGCTCTACGAGCAGACGTCGACCGTCGGCACAGCCATGGCGCTCCCCGTCTTCGCCTGGGAAGTCTCCTTCGCCATCTGGATGATTGCCAAAGGCTTCAAGGCCCCGCCCGACGCGGCCCCTCACAACAACCGCACCGCCCCGCTGGGCCTCGTCCCGGCCTGACCACGCGTCGCATGGCACGCAGGACCTGGAGCCCCCGCCGACCGGGGGCTCCAGATCGTCTTGGGTCCCTGAGCTCAACGACCCGCGCCGGGAGTCCTTACCTCGGCGGCCGCCGGCCTCGGAGGCCCAGACGCGGACACCCCGGAGATCGAGCGCCGCCGAGTCGTCGATGGGTTGGGTCGGCGACCCCCCGGGAAGAACAGTCCTACGATGGCCGACCGAAAGACCTCCGAGGCTGGTGACTCGGCCGCTTCGAAGACGGTCAGCGCAGCCCGGTCGGGAGGCTTCGGCTGGGCCGTCCGCGCCGGCTTTGTCGCCCGCGGCGTCGTCTACGGGATGATCGGCGCTCTCGCTCTCGCCCTGGCGCTGGGTGCGACGGGCGGGTCAGCAACCAATCAGCAGGGCGCGCTCGCCCTGCTCTCCGGCGAGCCGCTCGGCGGCCTCGCGGTCGGCGTGCTAGCGGTCGGCCTGCTCGCATACGCCGTCTGGCAGATCGGGCAGGCGGTCCTCGGGCGGGGTCTCGAAGATGCTGATCGCAAGCCCCCGGCCGAGCGGATCGGACAGCTCGGCGTCGGGGTCGTCTATCTCGGCCTGTTCGTCGTCGCCGTCAAGGTCCTCTTCGGCGACCCCAGCAACGAGTCTGGCAACCAGCGCCGAGCCGCCGGCGACGTGCTCGGCTGGCCGGGCGGCCCGTGGATCGTCGGCCTGGCCGGGGTCATCTTCGTCGGCGTCTGCCTTTACATGGCCTACGACGGGCTGGCCACCAGCTTCGTCGACGAGATGAAGACCGACGAGATGACCCCGAAACTGCGCGACGTTCTCGACGTCCTCGGACGGGTGGGCCTGGCGTCGCGCGCGGTGGTCTTCGCCCTGGTCGGCTACTTCCTGATCAGGACGGCGATCGATTTCGACCCGGCCAAGGCGATCGGTCTCGACGGCGCGCTCGAGAAACTCGCCCAGCAGCCCTACGGATCCTGGCTGCTCGGGGTCGTCGCGATCGGCCTGATCATCTTCGCCGCGTCGTCCCTCGCCGAGGCCCGCTACCGGGAACTCTAGGCGCCGGACAGAAGCTGTACACGCCGGACGCGAGCCGTGGCGCCGGGGGTCCCCTATCCGTCGACCATCAGCCCCTGCAGCGGCCCGACCAGCCGTTCCGAACGCCTCGAGACTCCCGGCAGAACCGTCAGCCGCCGGTCGGGGATCTCCCCGGCATCCAGTCGTCGCCGCGACTCTCCGGCCAGCGGCTTCCACAGGTCGTCGATCACCCGGGTCGGATCGCCCGACACGGCGGCCCTCGAGCGATCGAGGTGCTCGGCCCACAGGCGATGGCGGACGTCGAGGACGACGGCCGAGTCCTGGGTCACGACGTTGACCTCCGTGTCGTTGAACAGCGAGTGCGCGTTGAGGTTGGCCGAGCCGACCGTCATCCACCTGTCATCGACGATTCCGATCTTCGCGTGCACGTAGACCGGCGCCCGCTGTCCGGTCGCCGGGTCCCCGGTGTACAGCGTGCACGCGAGCAGGCGCCCGCGACCCGCGTCGGCCTCGGCCAGGACGCCGAGCTGGCCCTTGGTGTCGTCGGCTCCGTTGTTGGCCCGCGCCGGCAGGAGGACGACCACCCGGAAGTCGGGGGTCGGCGGCCGGCGGAGCTTTTCGGCGAGGATCCCGACGAGCTCCGGGGACCAGAGAAACTGGTTCTCGAGGTAGACCAGGCGCTCTGCCGAGCGCAGCGCCCGCGAGTAGGCCTCGAGGATGCGGAACTGCCCCTTCGGCGCGAACTCGTAGACACGCTCGGGGATCGTCGCGACGAGTTGGAGCTCGACCTCACCCTCGGGCTCCGGGACGAACGACGGGTCGAGTCGCTCGCCGGCGACCTCCTGCCACCGGCGGCGGAAATGCTCGGCCACATCGGCCACGACCGGGCCGCGGATCGAGACGGCCGCGTCGTGCCATCCGACGGCCTGACGATACGGATGATCGGTCTCGTCGAAGCGGTCGCCACCCAACCCCGTCAGGTCGATCCCGCCGACGAAGGCCAGCCGACCGTCGATCACGATCAGCTTCTCGTGGTGACAGTGGGCCGGGCGCTCGCGCCGGTCGACGACACACTGGATGCGCGTGTCCCGGCAGAGATCCTCCCGCCCGCGACGCACGTCGGCACGGGTCGGCTTGAAGACCGGGATCGGAGCACCGGCCCAGACCAGGACGCGGACGGGGACGCGCTCGGCCAACTCGGCCAGCAGGTCCCGCACGGTCGGCGCGCCCGGCTCGTGCCCGAGCCGAAACCCCGCCTCGACGTGCCAGCCGGCGATGTGAACGTACGACTCCGCGCCGGCGAGCGCACCCGCGATCCGCGGCAGGGCGGCCGCTCCGTCGATCAGCACGTCGATCGCGTTCCCCGGCCGTGGCGGAGGATCCCCGGCACACCACAGGCCCGCCCCCGACGGATCGAGCGCCCGCCCCCAGCCGAGCCGCGAGAGCCGCCGCCGGTGATGGCCGCGCGTCAGCCACTCGACCGCGTTCCCGACGCCTGCGTCGAGACGTTTGACGGGGTCCGTCTTCAAGCACTCACCGTCTCCTCCGGATACCCGCGCACGCGATTTCAGAACCGGCGTCTGCTCGTATTGCGTGATTGGTGTCCGGCAATCCGTGCACCGGCACCTGACCGTCGACGCGGCCCCGCGGCTCCGACAACCACCGATCGGCCGGAACGACCGGTACGACTGGAACGACCGGTACGACCGGTACGACTGGAACGACCGGAACGACTGGAACGACCGGAACGACCGGAACGACCGGAACGACCGGAAGTATGATCGCGACTCCGTGACTGAGTCAGCCACCCTGATGACGGCGCTCGGCGACTTTTTCGCGAAGGCGCCCCTCCCGACGGGTGACGGTGAGACCTGTCGCTCGGTGGCCCTCTTCTCGCTCGCCCCCCTCGACGCCCCGCACCCCGACGGGGTGCCAGTCGGAGCGCTCTTCCAGGGAGCCGGCCTCCGCGGCTGGTACGAGGACGCCGTCGATGCCTTCCCGACCGTCGTCGCCGGACGCACGATGACCGGTCCGCCGACCGTGATCCCCGAACACGTGCGCAGCCGAATCCGGATCCAGCGATCGATCTTCTGCACGCTCCAGTTTCCCCAGGGTCAGGCCGTCGGCCTACTCGCCCTGGAATGGACGATTCCCAGCCTCCTGGACTTCGGCGCGCTCGTCGCCCTCCGTTGGGCACTGGACGACGGTCGACACGCCGTGGCCGAAGAGTTCCTCGCCCCACCCGGGCTCGACTTCCACCAGGTCCTCCTGCTGAGCGATCGACAGATCCTCGCGCTTGAGGCCCACTGCCGAGACGAGCCCGACGCTCAGGACGCAGAAGCCGGCGGCCGCGATGCCTACCAACGATTTCGCGGTCTGCTGCAACTGTTCGCATCCGGAGCCGATCGATCCGACCGGCCGCAACGCTCCGACCGGCCAGAGCACCTGACGGCCCGCTTCCCCAGCGAGCCCAACCGGTACGTCGCCAGCGCGGCCGCCGTCATGCCCGGTTCGAGCGTGCTCGGCGGACAAGCCCCGGATATCGAGCTCTCGATGATCCTTGCCGCCGCGCAGGCCCTCGCCAGCCTCGCCACGATTCGAGGCATCCACAATCGGGCGGCGGCCGCCCTCACCGAACTGCCTCAGGACAAGCGCCCGCCTCTCGCGCTGCTCCAGCACGTCGCTGCGACCGTCAGTGACCTCGACCTGGAGCTCGGATTCGGCGTCGAGGCCCAGCTGTCAATCCGCATCCGCGTGCCCCTCCTACCCGTCGAGCAGTACTACGAGAGCCTGCTCGGCATGCTCGGCATGAAGTCCGCGGTCCAGGTCACGTCGGACATGCTCAGCAGGCTGACCAGAGTCCTCCAAGCCCGACAGACAGAGACCGAGGCCAGGAGGGCCAAGGTCGTGGGCATCGTCGGTGCCGGCGTGGGTGTCGCCAGCGCGGTCGCCATTCCCCTGACGCTGATCCTCGCGTTCGTCGGCTCCAACGTCCGGCAGGCCCTGACGCGGGCACAGGCAGCGAACGCATACTCCGTTTTCGACCTCAAGCACTTCTTCGGCTATTACCTCGTCCTGCTCTCACCCGTGGTACTCGGCCTGGCAGCCGCGCTGGCCGTGCTCAGGCTCTACCGGGGTGGCCCTCGACCGTCGTCGGCCCACGAACGCCGAACGGTCGGATCCGATCGCGACGCGATCGTCGACGACCAGCTGCGAGGCCTGGACTCGGGCCTGACGCCCGGCCGGGCCCTGATCCGAGAACCGAATCAGATGCCCCAGGTGACGCTGGAGGTACGGCCGGACGAGGACACCGCCAGCCTCGGGTTGTGAACCGCCGTCCGCACGCGCCGATGACCTACTTCACCGTCTCCGGCCAAGCCCCCTCCGGACCTCTCTCCGGAGAGGACGCCATCCCGTTCGACCTGGCCATGGTCCGCGCCCAGGACGCCGGTGGCGACTGGATCGTCACCGACGGCCTGTCCCGGCTGATCGACTTCGGATCAAACGGACCGAACGCCCTTCACGCAGTCGCGCTGATCAGGCACTACGGGTTCACCCATCAGTGCTTCGTCGGCCGGCCGCACCCTCCGTTGACCTACTTCAGGAAGTAGACCCCGCCCGAGCTGCGGCCGGCCTCCGCCGGGGCAGGATCGCCCCGCACAAATGACTCAGGCGCCGCCGAACGCCGCGTAGTACTGCGCGAACGTGTCCATCCGCAGGGCGAACACCCCGTCGCCCGGCAAGGTCAACCCCTGCCACGTCCCCGGCAGGACGTTGAGCGTCGCCTCGGTGTTGCCCCACGGATTGCGCAGGACGACGTAGTTGTGTCCGCCCGACGTCTCGGTCCCGAGGATCGAGTACGCGTGGTTGGCGACGATCCCGCTCGTCCCGTCGTAGTGGACCGTTGCCGATCCCGTGCCGAACGTCCACGCCACCATCGGATCGGTTGCCCGCCCGTTCGTGCAGTGGCTGTTGATCTTCGTCCACGCGTCGGCCGCATTCGCGTTCTCTCGCCACGGCGGCCGACCGACCAGCGCGGCGACCCCGTGATCCGGCCAGTTGTAGTTCAGCTCGTTGTAGTTGGTGCTCGACGGCTCACCGAAGCCCGTCGCGCCGATCACGCCGATGAACGCCTTCTCGAGGTTCGCCGGCCACGTCTCGCCGGCTACGTTCGACCGCGCGTAGATGTACCCGCCGCCTGACTGCGGGACGTCGTCCTTGACGACGTACGATTTCCCGTTGTCACCCGCGTCCATCGAGTAGAACGTGAACTCGTAGTCGGCCCCGCCCGCCGCGACGACGCCCGTTCCGGCCTTCAGCGTCCGCTCGGAGATCAGGTCCGGGTGACACCACGCGACCGACGCCATCGACGAGACCAGCCAGCAGTCGGCGAGCCCGCCCTGGACCGGGGACGTCGCCGTCGGAACGTCGACGATGAACTCGCCCGGCACGTCGTACGACAGGTCGCTCAGCACGATCGGCCACCAGATCGGCCGCTCCACCTCGATCGCCTGAATCACCGCCGATGACACCTTCGCCTCGGTCACCACGGGCGCGACCCTCGCCTCGGTCACCGCCGGGGAGACCTTCGCGGCCACGACCTCGTTCGCAGCCGCCGGCAGCGCCGGAGCTGCGAGGACCCGGGCGATGCCCGAGAACACGACGGACCCGAACTTCGGATCGAAGAGCTGGTCATACGGCTTGCCGAGTGCGCTCGCCACCGTCTCCTGGAAATCCGCCGCCTTCGGATCCAGCGTACGCCCGAGCTTGAACTCGGCGATCGCCTTGGGGTTTGCCGCCCCGATCGGCGCGGTGCTCTCCGCCAAGACCCCAGCCACCAGGTTCGTGTCCGCGAGCCGCCCGGCCAACTGCTCCCGCGGCGCTTCACTTGTTGCCATCTGAATTTCGCCCCTTTGTGTTTGAGTCCTACGCGGCCCAACGTACGCCGGCGGTTGCCCCCCGTGTGTGAGACCGCGCACACATCGGACGCATTGCGCAGACGACGACAACGGGCAACGGGGAACGGGGACGGGCGACAGGGAACGCTCGGCGTCAGGCTCAAGCGTCCGCGTGGGCCCGTGTGACCTCGTCGATCGCCGCCCGCAGCTTGACCGCCACCTCGTCCACCGCGTAGTCGCCCAGCCGCGCCCGCCCCCGCCGCGCCAGCTCCTCCCGGAGCTCTGAGTCCGACACGACCAGGTGGATCAGCTCCGCGGTCAGCGCCAGATCCCGGTCGCCGGTGACGATCGCCGCGTCGCCCGCCACCTCGACCACCCCGCCGCTCGGCCGGGCGATCACCGGGACGTCGAAGTGGAAGGCCTCCAGCAGGGGGATGCAGAACCCCTCGTGCTCCGAGAGGCAGACGAACACGCTCGCCTCCTGGTAGCAGCCCCACAGCTCCTCCCGGCTGATCCCCGACCTGAAGGTCACCGCCCCCGGGGCCAGGCGGTCGGCCAGGCCCACCAGCGACGCCGCGTACGCCGGCGTCAGCGGCTCGCCCACGAGGACCAGACGGGCGTCGGCTTGCCGATGCCTGCGGTAGAGCGAGAACGCCCCGATCAGCTCGTCCTGGCGCTTGTGCGGCGTCAGCCGGCCGACGAAGAGGATCGTCGGCGGCCCGTCCGGCCGGTCGACCGCCGCCGCGTCGGGTCGGGTGAAGAGGATCGGGATGACCGCCGTGCGCTGGGCCCCCGCCTCCGCCAGCTCACCCGCGTTGAACCGTGACACGCCCGCCGCCAGGTCGACGCCCTTCGCGAACTCCGGCAGCTGACGACGGCCCAGCGAGCAATGCACCGCGATCGTCGGCTCGTAGTCCCAGAACCACCGGGCCGGCGTCACGTTGTGGTAGACGAGCAGCTTCGGGTTCGCCAGCTCGAGGACCCCCCGGAGCTTCGGCGCGTACGCCGAGTAGTGGATCACCAGGACATCGTCCGGGGCCGGGTCAAACGACTTGAACGGCCGCACGCGACCGGCGATCCGCGGGTCGATCGACACCGCGTAGTCCTCGCCGCCGAAGCCCCACTTCCCGAACAGGTCCCGGTAGATGACGGCCTGCGTCGTGACCGCGTCGACCGGACCCGCCCCGCTCAGGATCTGATGGACGATCACTCCCGCCCCGGGCTCTCGACGTCGCCGATCCCGCGTCCGATGTCCGCGTCCTCGAGGTCGGCGATCCGCCGTCCGAGCTCCGCGCCCTCGAGCTCGGCGATCCGCCGTCCGAGCTCCGCGTTCTCGAGGTCCCCCAGCCTGTGGTTGACGTCCGCCAACCGCTCGTCGAGCTCGCCCAGTCGCCCCATCAGGTGGACGTTGACCCGCGTCTGCTGGGACGCCAGTTGGGCCGTGTACTGGCGCGTCAGGTGGACGAGGACCCGCTTGACCGCGCTGATCGGCGCCCCCCACCGCCGGGTCGACACGACCAGGTCCATGTCCGGCTCGATGATCGCCCACTCGAGCAGCGAATCCGTCGACGGACGCTCCGGCGGCTGGACCCGCCACCCCTCGAGATCCTCGGAGTACGACCCGTCCGCCCGCTCGCGCTCTAGCGAACTCCGGGCGGCCGCGACCGCCTGCTCGGGCTTCATCCGCCCACCCCGCCGCCCCGCGCCCGGCTCATTCGGCCACCGGCGTTCCCATCAGCTCGTGATAGAAGGCCATCCCCGGCCCGCACGGCCCGTCGTAGGACACGCCGCCCCCGTCGAGCACGACGACCCGCTCGCACGTCCGCTCGATCAGGGCCGCGTCGTGCGACACCAGGACCAGCGTCGCCCCCGCCTCGATCTGCGCCGCGATCCGCGCCTCGCACTTGCGCTGAAACGCCTCGTCCCCGACCGCGAGGACCTCGTCGATCAGGAGGATGTCCGCCTCCAGGTGCGCCGCGATCGCAAAGCCCAGCCGGAGGAACATCCCCGACGAGTACGTCTTGACCGGCGCGTCGATGAAATGCCCGAGCTCCGAGAACTCGACGATCGCCTCCATCTGAGCCTCGATCTCCCGCCTCCCCAGACCGTGCAGCGCACCGTTGAGGAAGACGTTCTCCCGCCCGGAGAAGTCCCGCCCGAAACCCGCCCCGACCTCCAGCAGGGAGACGATCTTCCCCGACGTCGACACCCTCCCCCGGTTCAGCGGGATGATCCCCGCGAGCACCCGCAGCGTCGACGACTTGCCCGCGCCGTTGCGCCCCACGATCCCCACCGTCTCGCCCGGCTCGATCCGCAGCGTCACGTCACGCAGCGCCGTCACCGGCGCCGGCCCCCCGTCGTCCTCCCGGTTTCGCCGCAGCAGCATCTCCTTCAGCGTCCGCCCCCGATCCGCTCGCACGCTGAAGCGCCGCGTCGCCTCCTCCAGCACGATCGTCCCCGCCGCGAGATCCCCCTCCACCGGCAGCTCCACCGTCCCCGACCCGCCCCTGCCCGAGTCCCGCACCGCCCGGCGGTTCCCCGCCCCGCTCTCGTGCGCCCGAGCGCGGTCCACAGAATCACCACTCATACGACGACCGCCAGCTCGCCCGCCAGCCGCCGGAACAACCACAGTCCCCCGGCGAAGACGCCGACTGACATCGCCACGACGTAGCCCGTCGTCGCCCACCCCGGCCACGCCCCGTCGAAGGTGACCGATCGGATCCCCTCGATGAACGGCGCCATCGGGTTGACCCACCGCAGCACCGACTTCAACCACGCATGGTGCGCCGCCCCCGGGAAGTTCGACGCCCGGTAGAAGATCGGCGTGACGAAGAACCACGGCAGGAACGCGGCCCCCAGGATCGGCGCGACGTCGCGGAAGTACGCGTGGAGGACCGCCGCCCCCAGGCCGAGCCCCAGCGCGAAGACGAACAGCGCGAAGACGTAGAACGGCAGCAGGATCAGCCACCCGCTCAGCGATCCGTGGACGATCACGACGATCGGCAGGATCAGCCCGAGGATCGTCACGAAGGTCGCCAGCTGGACGCTCACCACCGTTCCGGGGATCGTCTCCCGCGGAAAGAGCGCCTTGCGGACGAGGGCCCCCTGGTCCAGCAGCGACGTCGCCGCCCCGAGCACCGCCTGCTGGAAGAAGTTCCACGTCACGATCCCCACCAGCACGAACAGCGCGTAGTCGTGGATCGGCGGCTCGAACCTGGTCTTCAGGACGTAGGTGAACATCACCGTGTACGCGCCCATCAGGACAAGCGGGTTGACCAGGTACCACAGGACGCCCAGCGCCGAGCCCTTGTACTTCTGGCGCAGCTCCCGCCGGACCATCTGCTCGAACAGGTACCGGTAGCGCAGGGGTTCCCGGGGCATCCCCTTGATTATCGCGGCACGTCCCAGGGCGACGCGCTTGCGGCGCTAGGGTCGGTCGCCAGTCTCGCCCGTCGCACGCCCCTGACAGTCCTCGCGTTCCGTCGTCTGGCCAACCAGACGCGCGTCGTCGAGAACACCGCGCTCGCCGGCGTCCATGTCGTGCAGATCCTCCTCGGCAAGCCCGAGAACCCCGACCCCTTCTTCTGACGGCCTGAACTGCCGACCGGCGAGACGCCGGCGTGGACCCCCGTTCACGGCGCAGCAGTCGGCGATTTCACGCGCGAAGCCAGTCTTCGACAGACAGGCCCTCGACCCGTGCGAAATGACGAACGTTTCCGGTGATCACCGTCGCACGGTGTACGACCGCCGTCGCGGCGATCCGCAGGTCCGGGTCGGCGAGGCGCATCCCCCTGCGCTCGAGATCGCTCCTGATTCGCCCATACGCCTCGGCCGCCTCGCGGTCGAACGACAACACCCGGGTCTGCCTGAGCAGGACCAAAGCCCGCTCGTAGAGCTCCGGCCGACCGACCTTTCTCGCCCCGTATGCCAGCTCACCGATCGTCACCGACGTCGTGCACTGCTCGGCCGCCGGGACCTCTCCCAGCCGAGCGACCATGCTTGGCGCCGGGTTCCGCCGCATCAGCTCGCTGATGACATCGGTGTCGAGGACGATCACGAGTCCAGCCGCGGCGGAGGACGAGATTCCTGACCCACTCGATCCTCCGCGGCCCTGGCCACGGCATCCGCGAACTCCGGGGCGTCGTCGAAGGCTCCGACCAACGCCAGGAAGCCCGTCGCTCGGCTCTCGACCCGAGGCTGAAGGTCCGAGAGCGGGACCAGCGCGGCCATCGGCGTCCCGTTGCGCTCGACGATGAATCGCTCGCCCCGGTAGCGAACCGCGCCAAGCACGTCGGCAAACCGGCGCTTCGCCTCAGCGACACTGATTGACGTTGGGTCGGGCGAGTTCGCCGGGGGGTCCGGGGGGTCCGGGGGGTCCGGGGGGTCCGGGGCGCCGGATGTCATGATGTCATCTTACCTCACCGCCGCACCTGCTGCTGGCGGCCATGCACATCCGCATGAAGCGCTGCGATTTCGCATGCTAATCTCGTGGCATGCCCAAGACCGTGCAGATCCGTGACCTCGACGACGCCGTCTACGCCGCCCTGGCGCTCCGTGCCGCCGAGTCCGGCCTGAGCGTGCCTGAACTGCTTCGCGCCGAAGCCACGCGCCTGGCCGGCCGCCCGACCGTGGAGGCCTGGCTCGCACGCACCCGCCGACGCTCGGCTCCGGTGACGAACTCCGACGTGCTCGCCGCACTCGACGAGCAGCGCGGCCCGTGGCCCGATGCTGGTGGTTGACGCGTCATGCCTGTACGACGCCTTGATCGGCGCGCCCGCCGCCGAGGCGATCCGCGAGCGACTGGCCGCCGATCACGATCAGGTCGCCCCGCACATCGTCGATGTCGAAGTCTTCGGCGTCGTTCGCCGCGAGCATCTCCGGGGGAACCTCGACGCCACGCAGGCCGCTCAGGCGATCGAAGCCCTCGAGCTCTGGCCGGGCGAGCGCTTCGCCCACCGTCCCTTGCTCGCGCGGGCCTGGGACCTGCGCTACACGGTGCGCGGCTGGGACGCGATCTACGTGGCGCTCGCCGAGGCCTTCGACGCAACCCTCGTGACCACGGACCGGCGCCTCGCCGCCGCCCGAGGCCCGACCTGCCGGATCGAGGCGATCGACGGCCGGCAGTAGCCGACGTCAGGCGTCAGCCCCGATCGTGCGCACGTCGTAGTCGGCGAAACGCCGGTCGGCCGTGACGATCGTCATCCGCTCGCTGCGAGCCTGCGAGATCAGCAGCCGGTCGAACGGGTCCCGGTGATGCATCGGCAGACGCGCGACGCCCAAGCCGTGCTCAGGAGCCAGCCCGAGGATCCGTAGGCCACTCTGCTCGATCCGCTCGCGCAGGTCCGCGTTTCCTCCAACTCCCAGAGCACCACGTGCGTGTCCAGCAGCAGCCTCACACCGGGCCGTCGAGCATCTCGTCGATCTCCGCCTCCGTGAACTCGAGGTCCTCGCCGATCGTGATCCTGCCAGCCAAGGACCCCCGCGCCGCCAGAAAACGGACTCCCGGGCTCGTCGACGGATCGATCTGCACGAGGCGTGCCACCGGCATACCGTTGCGCGCGATCTCGACATCCTCGCCTGCCTCGACGCGGGCAAGGAGCTTCGACAGGTTCGTCTTTGCCTCGCCGACGTTCACCCGCATGCCTTTCATCCTAGAGTTGTTGGTCAAGTTTGACCAAGCGCAGCCAGGCAGTTGGCTGAGTTGAACCCCCGCACTCAGGCGACTTCGAGCACCAACCCCGCAGCTCCGCGCAGCTCCGCGACCCGGCCGGCCTCGGCTTCGAGATCCGCCTTTGCCACCCGCCCGATCTTCTCGACTGTGATCGCCGTCTGCCTGCCCTTCGCCTTGACGCGCCAGAGGCCGACGAGCCGACCGTCCTCGACTATGGCGCCCGGGCTCGCCACCGGCCGGAACAGCCGCTTGCGCAGCTCGGCGTCCGGCGCCAACAGCGGCCGATTCGTCTTCTGGAGATACGGATCCCCCGGCGGGAGCAGGCGGACGCCGGCCGCGTCGACCGGCGACTCGAGCTCGCCCGCGTCCCGGGTCAGGGCCCACGCCCTGCCGTTGGCCTTGCCGCCCGGCCTCCCGCGCGCGTTGCCGATCGAAACCTCGCTCAGCTCCCCCTCGACCTGCTTCCACAGGCGCGCCGCGTGCGGCTTGGCGATTCCCGCCCACGCCGCGAACTCGCCTACCGTCGACGGGCCGTAGAAGTGCAGGAACCGCTCGACCGCGCCCGACGCCGCCGGCGTCCGGCCCGGCCTGCCGGGGACGTACCGCCGCTCGGAGTCCAGCCGGACACCCGCCTTGACCACGCCGTACCGCCAGAGCATCGGTGCCACGTGATGGCTCCCGCAGCCCTTGCACCACGGCATCAGATCCTTTGAGACACGTTCCCGAAGCCCCGCGTGAAGCTCGTTCTTGTCGGGCCGCGCCCCACCCGCGACAGCGGCCCTCGTCGCCTCGGCGACCTCGTCGAGCGCCGCGGTCGCAGCGAAGCCGTGCTCGGCCGCCAGGCCCTGGACCTGCCGCCCGAGCTGGACGCCTAGCTCGTCGTCGTCGGTCGCGACGAGCGCCCGTCCGTAGAGGGCGAAGTCGTCGGGCGCGACCGCGTGGATCGCCGCGCGTGCGACGTGGGCGACGACAAGCTCGCCCGAGTCGGTCGCCGCGTCATAGGACTCCCGCGTGACCCCCTCGGCCCGCGCCGCGACCGCGAGGAGCGCCGCGTCGCGCGAGAAGTCCGACGCCGGGCACGACGCTGCCTCAGCGAGCGTTCTCGCGTCCCGGCTCGCCAGGCCCGAGCGTGCCAGACGGAAGGCCAGGATCTGCTCGACGTCCACTGACCGTCCCGGCTACCCACGAGTCCCCCCGGCAAAACGCTTTCGCCGGGCCGCCAGAGGCCTGCGGGAGGCCCGAGGGTCGCATGATGTCATCGTGGTCGCCCGGCCTCCCGGGGCGCTCAGAACGCGTTGGACGGGCCGGGCAGGCTGCCGCCGAACATCACGGTCACGTAGTCGCGGGGCGACGCGCCGTCGTGTGGAAGCCGCCCCTGCCAGTAGGCCAGCATGCCGAGCACGGTGGTCGCCGTGAGGAGCGCCACCGCGCCGATCACCGGCCGGCGCCAGCGGGTCGGCCAGACCGCCGAGACCAGGGCCGCGAACGGGACCGCCAGGATCGGGACGAGATCGACGAAGCCACGCTGTCCGAACGCGACGCCGAGGTCCCATTGATGCCATGCGCAGATCAGGTACGTGTCGAGGACGATCGCCGCGACCGCCGCCCACGCCCAGTCGCGGTGGCGGCGCCAGAGGATCGGCAGGCCGATCACCGCGAGCGCAAGGACCGGCGCGTACGGGAGGAGCCCGTGCGGCCGCCACGAGTAGAGCGCCGCGAGCTGCGGGTGGGTCCAGTTGAACCCCTCGCCGACGTACGGGCTCGCCAGCCAGTGACCGGTCGCCCGCCCCCAGATCACCTCCTGGGGGATCAGCGGCGCCACCGCGCAGGCGCCCGCCGCGGCGATCCTTCCGGCGTGCGCCCGGCACGCGGCGATCCGGCGGACCAGGGCGGCTCGGCTGTCGACGCCGAGCAGCGCGAGCCCGCCGACCAGCACGACGTTCGGGATCCGCAGGAGGATCACGATGCCGGCCGCGAGACCCAGCGCGATCGCCCGCGACCAGGATGACGGGTCCTCGCGGAAGCGCGTCATCGCCAGCGCGAGCACGGCGACCGCGCCGAACGAGTACGCGTGGCTGTAGAGCGGGTCGTAGACCATCCAGTGGAGCAGGCCGGTCCCGAGCGTCATCGCGACCAGCGTGACGGTGACGGCCTCGCTGCGGAAGCGGCGTCCGAGGAAGCTCCGCAGCGCGAGCAGGCCGATCATGCCGGCGGCCAGCGCGCCCAACCCGGCGAAGAACTCCTCCGTGCTGGTGTAGCCGTCGGCCTCCCGGCCGGACACCCTCGCCGCCAGGTGCCCGACGGCGAACAGCGGCGCTGCGATCAACGCCGCGCCGTAGGAGTACTTCTCCAGGTACGCGCCTGAGGGCTGCCTGGTCAACCCGGCCGGACCAAGGGTCGACGGGTCGGGAAAGCGCGCCGCGACGAGCGTGCGAAACGACGTGTCGTGGTCGAGCAGGACGCTCGGGAGGTAGGCGTAGTAGCCGTTGCCGTCGCCCTTCACCCGCGACGTCGTGGTCGCGAGAGTCCCGACGTACACGTAGGCTCCCAATGCAATGATCGCGAGGCAGACGAGAGAGCGTCGGGGGCCATCCACGCGCGTAGTATCCGTCGGGCTCGCCGCCCTCGTGCTGGTCCTCCTCCTCGCCACCTACCTCAGCGGGTCGGGCGGGTCCGGGGGGTCGGGCGGGTCCAGCGGGTCGGGCGGGTCGGGCGGGTCCGGTGCCGCCTCGGCCGACCGCGACTACGTCGTCGCCGCCCTGACCAGCCTGGAAGGTCGGCGGCCGGCCGCCGGCGTCGTCGCATCGCTGATGCGCTCGCCGACGATCAACCGCACGGCGATCGTCGCTGACGCGCTCCGCAGCCCAACGGTCGCGGCGGCCCGCGTCGAGCGCACCTACGCCGACCTGCTCGGGCGGCGCCCGACCGCGACGGAGCTGGCGATCTGGACCACCCGCCTGCAGAGCGGCGACACCCGGCTCACGCTGGTCGCCGCGCTCGCGCAGTCAGGCGGATACGCACGAGTCGCCGGGGGCTCCGGCCAACCGGCGAAGCTGGTCGCCGCGTGGTCGCGGGATCTCGCGGGCGGAGCGCTCGCGTCGGCGACGCGCCGGGCGCTGACGATGTCCCTCGGCCGCGGCGTGTCCCGGGCCCGCGTCGTCGCAGAGATCCTCTCGAGCGGGCCCGCCCGCCGCGCGGTGGTCGCGCGAGCCTACGTCGACGTCCTGCGCCGGCGGGTCGATCCCGGCGGGCTCGCGACCTACACCCGGTACCTGGCGAGCGGCCACTCCGAGGAGCAGTTGCTGCGCGTGCTGCTCGGCTCCCCGGAGTTCGCCCGGATCGCCATGAAGGGCGCCGGCTGACCCCTACGGGACGAACTGCACCGAGACCTGGTTGGAGTAGCCGAACGGCGCGGTCCCGGGCGTCGCGATCCACGACTGGAAGTTCACCGGCTCCGACTGCGCCTGAGCGGCGGTGATCGTGAAATGGGCGGCGCCGTGCGCGTCGGTCCTCGCCTGGACCGGGCTCTGTCCCTCGGTCTGGCCGTTGATCGACGCCTCGCCGGGAACGAGCGAGTCCTCGCTGTAGACGACCTGCGCGAGCGCGACGACGACCCCTGCCCTGTGGATCGGGCCGCCATACCGATCCTGGAGCTGGGCGGTCAGCGCGACCCGCTGACCCACCCTGATCGGCGATTGCACGGCGGCCGGCTCGATCGAGATCGCCTCGACCTGCGGACGCTGCACCGACGCCGTGCTGAGCGCGTCGGGCCGGGTCGTGAACGCCTCGACCACGAATCCGCTGCGGATCGGGACCGTCGCCTGGGTGTTCGGAGCCCGCAGCCGCACGGCGACGCTCGCGTGGGCGGGGAGGACCACGACGCCGGCCCGCCGGCCGTCGAACGGATACCAGAAGCTCGTCGTGTGCCCGAGCGCGAGGACGCTGAAGTGCGGTGCCACCGTGTGGTTCGTCCGGTTGCGCACCTCGACGGTGATCTCGTCGATCGTCTGGAGCTGGCCGGTCGACGTGGTCCCGAGCACACGCAGCGACAGCGGGCCCGGGAGGGCGAGGGCGAGCGCGCCGGCGACCACGCAGACAACCCCGGCGACAAGCAGTCCCGGCGCGAGCCAGCGTGGCCGCGACGCCGCCTCGACGACGGCCGGCCCGACCGTGAGGGCGGCGACGAGGGCGGCCGGGAGCGGCATGATCATGTAGGTCGCGAAGCTCCGCGTCGGGATGAAGAAGACGACCGCCACGAGGATCGGCCAACCCCGCTTGAGCGCAGCAGGTCGGTCGAGGTAGGCGAGCAGCAACAGGACGTAGAGGGCGAGCGCGGCGATCGAATAGGCCGCCAGCAGGCCGCCGCCACGGCCGGCGCCCAACGTCAGGTTGACGAGCCCCTGCCCGTCGGGAATCAGCGGCTGGGCGAGCGGCACGAGGATCCCGTGGAGCCAGTGCCCGGGCGACCAGACGACGAACGGCAGGTTGACGGCGGCGAACACGCCGCCCGCGCTGCGCAGATACCGCCGCAGCACCCGGGCCACGCCGACGCCGCGGCCCCGTGTCTCGAGCCCGATTCCCGCCAGCAGGAACGGCAGGGCAAACCACGGGATCTGCTTGATGCTCATCGCGGCCCCGAGCGCGAGCGGACCGATCCACCGAGCGGCCGACGCCTCGTCTGGATCGCCGTAGCGGTCCCAGCGCCACAGCGCGACGATCAGGAACGGCACCCAGAGCGCGTCGGTCCCGCCGCCGATCACGAAGTCCGAGTACAGGGGAATGCCGATCGGCAGGGCCGCCAGCCAGCGGTACGCGCGCGGCAGCAGGCGCCAGAGCAGGACGGCGCCGGCAAACCAGGCGATCAGGTCGACGATGTTCGCCAGCTGGGTGCGGACGCCGGCGACGAGGAGCGGGACATACGCGAGGAACGCCCCGGCCGGGTAGCTGAGCGAGTCGACCGGCGCTCCGTCGAGCCGAAACGTGCGGTAGATGCTGGGAACGTGGAACAGCGAGGAGGCCGGCGCCATCGACGCCGAGTAGGGGTTGTGTCCGGCGACCAGCAGCTGCGCCGCATACTGGTCGAACGCGGCGCCGTCGGTCCCGTAGCTCGGGTCGCCCGCGTAGGCGCTGAGCGCCCGGTAGACGAGGACGACGCCGAGGCCGAGCAGGACCGCGAGCTGGCCGCGTTCGTCGAGGCCCGCCGGCGCGCTCAGGCTCCACCAGACGGCGACCAGCCCGGCGAGCGTTAGCCCCGGCCCGGCGACGTCGGCCAGCGGGAGATCGACCCCGTAGCTCCATGTCAGCAGGCCGCCGAGGACGAGCAGCAGCGACGCGACCGCCCAGCCGACACGGGCGGGATCGTGATCGATCAGGCGATGAACAGGACCCGGAACGCTCGCGCGCCGGTGATCGCGGTGCTCACGTGCCCTTCGTGCGCGTATAGAAGCAGAAGTCGCCGGGCTTCGCGAAGGAGAACGAGAACGTGTGCGTCGAGGAGTTGAACTGTGACCCGAGCGGTCCGGCGACCCCGCCGGCGGTCCGGGTCATCACAGCGCTCCGGCTGCCGATCCCCGGTCCCCTGACGGCGGCGCCGAGCGCGACCGGGAACGGCCCGGGAAGCGCGCCGCCCCCGGCTGGCCGGAGCACCTCGACGCCGAAGATCAGCGGGAACGCGGTCAGGCCGGCCTGGGTCGGGCGCCGCGTACCGAGCGGCAGGGTCACCTCGATCAGGGCGCAACCGCCGAAGGCGCCCGGCGGCACGGTGATCGTGACGGTCTCGAGGACGAGGTGGACCGTGAGCGAGCCACCCGACGCGCAGATCGTCTTCGCGCCGAGCACGATGCCGAACCCGGGCGCGCCGCCGCCGCCACCGCCGGTCGGTGGGCCATAGCCACCGGACGCGGCCAGCGCGCCAGACGGAGCCAGGCCTACGAGGGCGATGGTCGAGAGCGCCGCTGCCAGCGCGACCCGGCGCCTAGCGTGTTGCATCGCCGCCATCTGCCGGTTGAATCTACCACCTCGGTGCGAGGAAATCGAGCCACGCGGCATCCCTGCGCATCGGGGGCCGGTTCGCCCACCTGTGAGGATCCCGGCGTTGCCGTACATGGAACTCAAGTGATGGGGCTCGACCAGCGCGATGAGTGACGGCAAGCGTTACGACAACACGCTCGATCAGGACCAGCGCAATCATTCGCCACCGCCGGAGCCCATTGAGGCAGAGGCCCGCGACGAGGGACCCGCATGACGTTGCCGAGCTCGAGGCGTTCCGGCCCGGGCCACCCAGCCTGACGCGCAACAGTCACCCGTTGGCCCACCGCCCACGAGCGCATTCGATCGTCCCCGTGCAGCTCATCGTGACCTTGGCCGACGGGCTCCAGGTGATCGAGAACGTCTGCCTGGTGACCGTGGCCTCCGTCGTCACCCGGAAGCTCGTCGCGTGGGCCACCACGGAGATCAGCTTCGACCCGGCCGACGACCGCAGGGTCGGCTCGAGCCGCTCGGCCTTCGCCACGGTCAGACCGCTGTAGCTCCCCCGGTGCTCGACGTTGTAGGTCACGGCGGTCGTCTCCGCCGTCCGGGCGAGCTCCTTGGCCGACGAGTCCGACTCAAGCTCCGCTATCACCGTCGGCCGAGCAGCCGACGGCAGCGCCGCCGCGGCGAGCTGCCCACCGCCCACGCACGCCCCGAGGCAAGCGCCCGCCGCCAGAGCTGCCAAGCCCCGCGCCCGCAGAACGCCCCGCTCCCTCAGAACGCTCCCCGCCGGGTGAACACGGCCGGGACCGTCTTGACGAGGATCGTCAGGTCGAGGAAGACCGACCACCGCTCGAGGTAGAGGAAGTCGAGTCGGACGAGGTCGTCGAAGCCGAGGTTCGCCCGGCCGGAGACCTGCCAGAGGCCGGTGATCCCGGGGAGCACGAGATACCGCTTCATGTGCCACGGCTCGAGCTGCTCGAAGTCCCGCTGGGGGAGCGGGCGCGGCCCGACGAGGGACATCTCGCCGCGGAGGACGTTCAACAGCTGGGGCAGCTCGTCGAGCGAGAACCGCCGCAGGTACTTCCCGACCCGGGTCAGCCGGGGGTCGTCGCGGATCTTGAAGAGGGCGCCGCTCTGCTCGTTGAGCGACTCGAGGTCGGCCTGGCGCTCGTCGGCGTCGTTGTGCATGGTTCGGAACTTCATGCAGGCGAACGGGACACCGCCGATCCCGGGACGGATCGACCGGTAGAGGATCGGCCCGCGGGAGGTCAGGCGGACGGCGACCAGGCTGATCAGGAGGAGGGGGCTGAGGACGACCAGGAGGAGCGTCGCGACGACGAGGTCGAAGGTCCGCTTGACGAGGAAGTCGACCCCCTCGAAGACGGGCGGCTTGAGCTCGAAGAGGGGCACCGACTGTCCGGGTACGAACTCGGCCCGGTGGATCAGGATCTCCATCGTCGACGGGGCGATCCGGACGCGGACGCCGCGCTGGTGGCACTGGTCGATCAGCTCGACGGCCTCGAGCTGGGGGAAGTCGGAGTCGGCGATGATCACCTCGTCGATCCGGTGGTCGGCGATCACCTGGCCGATCCCCGCCAACGTCCCGAGCGAGCGCAGACCGTTGTTGGGGCGGGGCCGCAACGAAACAAAACCGACTACATCGACCGGCGAATGCGGGCCGACGCTGAGGGCCTTGGCCACCGCGTCGATGTGCGGACCCGTGCCGACGACCACCGTCCGCCGCCGGTAACCGGCCGCCCGGAGCAGGAATCCGGAGATCGTCTCGTAGAAGTAGCGCAGCGACGAGACGAAGATCAGGGCGAACAGCAGGGACCCGTAGAAGATGTAGAACGACGAGAACGTCCGGCCGTTGACGACAGCGAAGATCACCGACACCCCGGCGACCTGGAACAGCGACGCGAGAATCCGCGTCAGTCCCGGTCGGAGCGCCCGGTCGGAATAGAGACTCGAGCGGGCGAAGAGGAGGACGGTGACGAGATACGCGAACGAGACTGCGTCCTTCGTCTGATCGAAGACGCCCCCGACGTCCAGGCCGGTCCGGAGCTCGGCCTTCAGGCAGAGGGCCGTGAAGATCGCCAGGAAGACGCCGACGAAGTCGAGACTCAGGAGGATGACGACCCGCGCGAGCCGGCGGACGGTGTCCAGGCGGAGCAGAAACGACAGCTGAGGCGGTCGCTTCGAGCGGACGTCGCGGCTGCTGAGCTCGGCGCTCGCCCGCAGCAATGCCGCCGCCGCGACCGGCGGGGGCGTCCGCGACTCCTCGACAGCTCCATCGGACTCAATCACAGCGCTGACCAACCCCTGGACTCGTGGCATCCTGCCTCTCCAACGCGCCACTCTCGCACATGTAGCGGAGATTCGACCAGACTCCGGCCGACCGCGCTCGCGAGAATCGCCACCCGATCCCGGTCCCTCGCCAAGCGCGCCGACCCCTGAAGATAAGAGACTAATGGTCGCCGACGGACGCGACTTCCACGAGCCCGGCCACCGACCGGCCGAGCCGGTCGTCCGTCGTCAACAGCTGCGCGCCGAGAACCTCGGCGAGGGCTACGTAGCAAGCGTCGTAGGCCGAGCACCGGTCGCGGAGCTCCCAAGTCCGGCGGAGGAGGACGGCATGGCGGTGCCGGACGACCGCGAGCTCGCCGAGCTCCTCGACGACCCGACCGCCCGCGTCGGGCGCGAGCCAACCCCGGCGCGTCCACCGCTGGACCACGGTGACGACCTCGGGGTCGAGCAGCTCGGGAGCGTGGGCTTCGCTGACCGAGCTCAGCGCCCTGGCGACCCCGCCGGCGCGTTCGGTGCCGAGAAGGAGGTCGGCGGCCGCCGAGGCGTCGATCACGATCACGACCGGTCAGCTGTCGATCCGCTCAGCAGCCAGGGCATCGGCCGGCGACTCCGGCACGGCGAGGATCGGCCGACTCGCCAGCCTGTCCAGCATGTCGGCCATCGTCGGCCGACGGGCGATCTCGACGATCTCGGCGCGGACGAGCTCCGAAAGCGACCGGCGCTCAGCCGCCGCCCGGACCGTCAACCGCCGGTGGACATCGTCGGGCACATCGCGGACCTGAATCGTCTTCCCCACAACTCAAACACTACACCCACAGTGGGTGTGACGCTGTGGCCGATAGATGCGGGCCGTTCCCGAGCCGGCGGGAGCTCCAGGGAGAGCTCGACGAGCTCGTCTCGACGACCTGCGACCACGCCGACCGCCGGCCTCCTCGACACGTCCGTGTTCATCGCCCGCGAGACGAGCCGGCCGCTCGGCGAACTCCCGGACCGCGTGGCCGTGTCGGTCGTCACGATCGGAGAGCTCCAGCTCGGGGTCCTGAGCGCCCCCGACGGCGCGAGTCGCGCCCGCCGGCCCGACGCCCGCCGGCCCGACGCCCGCCGGCCCGACGCCCGCCGGGCCGACGCCCGCCGGGCCGAGACACTCGCGCTCCCCCTGCAGCCCAGGAGGCGCACGACCACCGGTAGCTCACCAGCCGATCCCGGCCACGGCCGCCCGAGCCGCCTCCTCTGCCGCCCGGACGTCGCCAACGAGCTCCGGCAGGCCTTCCCCGTGCGCCGCCTCGAGCCGCGCGCACGCCCCGGCCAACCCCACCAGCCCGAGGTTCGCCGCCGACCCGCGCACCTCGTGAGCCAGCCGTCGCAGCGCGTCTCCGTCCGACGCATCGGCGAGCCGCCCGAGTTCCGCAAGCCGCCCGCCGGCCGCCGCGAAGAACATCCTCATCAGCTCGCCGACCGCCGCCCCACTCTCGTCGAGCCTCCGCAGCGCAACCAGGCGATCCGAGTCGAGAACCCCGTCGCCCGCAGCCGGCGCCAACCCGGGCGACCCGCCCGCCGGAGCCGGCGCCAACCCGGGCGACCCGCCCGCCGGAGCCGGCCCGAACCCGGGCGACCCGCCCGGCGCAGGCGGCCCGGCCCGGAGCACCTGATCGAGGGCCCGCTCGAGCTCGTTGTTGCGGATCGGCTTTGCGACGTGGAGATCGGCCCCGGCCTCGAGCGCCCGCCGGCGGTCCTCGGCGAGGACGGCGGCGCTCAACGCGATCACGGGAATCCCCGGTCGACCGGCTGCGCCCCGGCGGATCGCCCGGATCGCGGTCCAGCCGTCCATCACCGGCATCTCGAGATCCATCAGGACGGCGTCGTAGGGCAGGCCGTCCAGGGCTCGGAGGGCCTCCCGGCCGTCGGCCACCGCATCGACGACATAGCCAGCGTGCTCGAGCATCAGCGTCGCGACCCGCTGGTTGACGGCGTTGTCGTCGACGACCAGGATCCGCTCGCCGGCACCCCGGATGCCGGTGGCCGTCGCCAGCCCGGCGGACGGCTCGGTCCCACCGAGCGCTGCGGCCACGGACTCGAACAGTCGGGAGACGTGTGCCGACTTGGCGAGGACGTCGATCGCAAGGCCCGAGCTTCGCGCGGCCGCGGCAGTCTCGGCCCGGTGGGACGAGAGCACGACGACCGGGACGGCGATCCCCGAGTCGCCGGAGATCGCCTCGGCCAGCTCGAGCCCGTCGAACCCCGGCATCGCGAAATCGGTCACGACCAGGACGTACGGCCGACCGGCCGCGGCCGCCCGACGCATCAGCTCGAGGGCGGACCGCCCGTCGTCGGCGGTGTCGACGGACAGCTCCCACGAGCGCAGCCGATCGCAGAGCGGCCGCCGGGCGGTCGCGTTGTCGTCGACGGCGAGCACCCGGGCCCCGCGAAGCCGATCGGCCAGGGTCGCCGGCGGCCGGGACGCGGCGAGGTCGAAGGGGATCCGAAACCAGAACGTGCTGCCCTTGCCGGGGGCGCTCGAGACACCGATCGCGCCGCCCATCAACTCGGCCAGGCGGCGCGAGATCGCGAGGCCGAGACCGGTCCCGCCGTAGCGGCGTGTGGTCGACGCGTCGGCTTGTGTGAAGCTCTGGAAGAGCCGCTGCTGGGCGTCGGCGGCGATCCCGATCCCGCTGTCTGAGACCTCGAAACGGACCATCGCCCGACCCTCTCCGGCGGCCCGGTCGAGGTCGTGGACGGCGGTCACGACGACCTCGCCTTCGGCGGTGAACTTGACGGCGTTGCTCAGCAGGTTGAGGAGGATCTGGCGCAGGAGGTTCGCATCGCCGATGACCCGGCCGGGAAGCTCCGGCGAGAGCGAGACGACCAGCTCGAGCCGCTTGGCGTGGGCGGTCGCGGCGACCAGGTCGATCGTGTCCTCGATCGCCATGCCCAGGTCGAACTCGGCGTGCTCGAGCTCGACCCGGCCGGCCTCGATCTTTGAGAAGTCGAGGATGTCCTTGATCAGCGTGAGCAGAGCCTCGCCCGAGCTGCGGACCTGCTCGGCGTACTCGCGCTGCTCGGCGTCGAGGCCGGTCCGCAGGAGGAGGCCGGTCATCCCGATCACGGCGTTCATCGGGGTGCGGATCTCGTGACTCATCGTCGCCAGGAACTCCGACTTCATCCGCGATGCCTCGAGCGCCTGTTCACGGGCATCCTCGAGCTCCCGGGTCCACCGCTTGCGCTCGGTGATGTCGTGGAAGTAGACGACCGCCCCATCGAGACGGGAGCCGGCGGAGACCGCCGCGACGGTGTAGGCGATCGGCAGGGCCGTGCCGTCGCCGCACCAGAAGATGTCGTCGTCGACCCCCGCCCGCCCGCCCTCGCTGAGCACCCTCCGGATCGGCGACTTGCCGCGCGGCCGGGGGCTCCCGTCGGGAAGCGTGTGGTGGACCACCTCGTACATCAGCTCCCCGACGAGCTTCGACCGCGGCCAGCGGAGCAGGCGGGTGACGGTCGAGTTGACGTACGTGATCCGGCCGTCCACGCCGAGCGCGATGATCCCGTCGGCCGCCGCCTCGAGCAGGAGGCTGTTCTCCGAGGCCAGGCGGGCCAGCTCCTGCTCGTTGCGCAGCTGGTCGGTCAGGTCGACGAGGACCCCGAGGATGCACGGCTCCCCATCGATCTCGAGCTGCTGGGCCGAGACCTGCATCTGAATCGACCGCCCGTCGCGATGGCGGAGCTCGACGTCTGCCGCCGAGACCCGCTCCCCCCGGGCGAGCGCGTTCGAGATCGGCTGGCGATCGCCGGCCCGTGCGTACAGTTCGAGCTCGGCCGCCGAGCGGCCGAGGACGTCGGCGTCCCGCTCGAAGCCGAACGTCTCCAGCCAGGCGGCGTTGACCACCGAGATCCGCGCGTCGCTCATCCTCGAGATGATCAGTGGCAGCGGGATCAGCCTGACGATCTCGGTCAGCTGCTCGGTCGTCCGGTGCAGCTCGTGGAGGATCCGCCGCTCCTCGCTGATGTCCCGGGCGATCCCCGTGTAGCCGGTCACCGCGCCGTCGACGACCATCGCGCTGAGCGTCAGCGAGACCGGGACCCGTCCGCCGTCCTTGCGTACCATCGTCCATTCCCGCGTCTCGGATTCCCCCGGCCCGACGTTCGCGAAGAACGCCCCGAGGCCGGGCTCGACGCCCAGCTCCGCGGCCCGGGCGACCAGCTCGGCCGGATCGACGAGGTCGAACCTGCCGGCGCTGCCGATCAGCTCGTCGGCCCGGTAGCCAAGCAGTAGCTCGGTGCCCGGGTTGGCCAGGAGGATCTCGCCATCGAGGCCGATCGCGACGATCGCGTAGCCGGCGGCCGCCGAGAGTACCGACGCGAGGCTTGCCCGCTCGTCCTCGAGCTCGGCCGCGGCCCGGTTCAGCCGTCGGGCGGTCCCCGCCGAGAGGACGGCCATCACGACGAGGAAGGCCATCACCAGGAGCCCGGTCCCGACCTCGTTGCTGTAGAGGCCCGCGTGGGCGCCCCACAGCCGCAGGCCGCCGAGCACGGGCACGCCGACGGTGGCGGCGAGCATCATCCGTCGCGCCGCCACCGTCCCCGGCTCGCCGCCCCGCAGGAACCGGGTAGCGCTCCGGCCGCGCCGACTCACGTCGCCGTGTCCTGCCGGCGTCGGCTCACGTCGCCGTGTCCTGCTGCTGCCGGCTCACGTGACGTTGTGCGTCCGGTCGATCCGGCGGCTCTCGGGCGGCGGCGTCATGCTCGAGCCGGGTCATCAGCGCCCGGTCGACGGCCCGGTCATCGAGGTAGCGCACCAGGGCGACGTCGGCGAAGCGACCGGCGTCCGGCGGGAGCGGTCGCCCGAGCAGGTCGAGCAACGCCAGCCACGGGAGGTCGACCCCGGCAGCGATCGTGATCGCCAGGGTGCCCGGAAAACGCGGATTGATCTCCAGCAGCCGTGGACGGCCGGCACGATCGCGACGGAGCTGGACGTTCGCCGGGCCGCGGAGGCCGGTCGCCCGGACTGCGGCGCCGGCAAGCCGCTCGAGCTCGTCGTCGTGGACGGTCCGGGCGGTCACGGCGACGCCCGAGTCGACCTTCAGTCGCAGCCGGGGCACCGCCGCGACGATCTCGCCCGTCCCGGCGACGAGCGTGTCGACGGAGTACTCCTCACCGGGCAGCAGCTCCTGGACGATCCAGGTCCCGTCGTGTGGGTAGGCCGCGAGGGCGCCGGCGTCCTCGATCAGGGCGACGCCGACTCCGCCCCTCCCGCTGCGGGGCTTGACGATCAGCGGCAGCTCCCAGCCGGCGAGCTCGAGCGCCGCGTCGAGGAGCTCTGTTCGAGGGCATGGAACAGTCGCGGCAGCGGCGGTCACCAGGCGGTGCTTGTCGAGCGTCCGAGCGAGCGAGTCCGCGCTCGGGACCATCACCAGGGCGCCGTCGGCGGCAAACGCCGGGACGGCCCTGGCGAGCACGATCAGCTCCTCGTCGACGGTTGGGATCACGACGTCGATGCGCCGGTCGCGGACGAGCTCGGCGACGGCCGCGACGAAGCCCGGATCGTCGCCCCGCGGCACGAGAGCCGGCGCCTCGTCGGTCAGGTAGAGGCCGGCGGCGTGGGGGTCGCAGTCGACGGCGACGAGCTCGACGTCGTGGTCGACCAGCGCCCGGAGGACCGCGGTGCCGGCGGCGCCGCCGGCACCGGTGACCAGGACGCGGACGGTCATCAGCCGACTCCGGCCGGGGTGGCGGCGGCCGGGACGGCGGCGGGCTGGGCGATCGCGGCAGACGTCGCGGCGCTCGTGCGGACGACCTCGAGCGGCTCGACGTAGCCGATCCCGCCGGCGAACCGGCTCCAGTAGCGGCCGGTCGCCAGCGTCATGTCGTCGGCCAGGTAGACGCGGACGGCGTGCTGGCTGGCGAACACTCGCAGTGCGCGGAGCTTGGCATCGATGAACTCGGTCACGTCGACGAAGTGTGTCGGTGTGAAGTCGATCACCGTCGACGGCGCCTGGTAGCAGAGCAGGTTGGGAACTCCACGGGCGGCGATCATCGTCGCCCGGTTGGCCGCCCGATGGTCCTGGTGGTTGTCCCGGAGGGTGTGGGTGTAGACGACCGTCGGGCGAACTCTCGCGATCACGGCCTCGATCGCCGAGATCGTCTCGGGGCCCTCGCTGAGCACGGTGTCCGGAAGCTCGAGATGGACGAGGGCGGCCCCGAGCAGCTCGGCCGCGGCGCGGGACTCGGCGGCCCGAGCGCCGGCGTCGCCGCCGTGCTCTCCGCCGGTCAGCGTGAGGATCGTCGTCCGGTCTCCAGCCGCCGCGTGGCGCAGGAGCGTCCCGCCGCAGCCGATCTCGACATCGTCCGGGTGGGCGCCGATCGCCAGGACGACCGGGCGGGCGGCCTCCCGGGCCGAGGCGGCGTCGAGCAGCTCGGCGACCTTGGCGCGGAGCTCGTCGAGGTCGACCGGCTTGGTCAGGAAGCCGGCGGCCCCGCTGCGTAGAGCCGAGACGGCGTAGTCGAAGCGCTCGTGGGCGGTCATCACCAGCACGGCCGGCGATCCCGGCGCCTTGCGGGCCCGCTCGGCGAGCGCCAGGCCGTCGATCCCCGGGAGCTCGATGTCGGTCACCACGAGATCCCATCGCTCGTCCTCGAGTCGCCCGGCCGCCCGGGCGCCGTCGGCCTCGACGTCAACCTGCAACCCGTCGTGCTCGAGCGCGATGCGCAGCATCATCGAGCTGGTCGCGTCGTCCTCGACGACCAGCACCCGGGCGGGGCGTCTTCCCGCCGGAGTCTTCCTTGACCCTTCACCCATCAGATCCAACCTTCCTGTTTGTCGTCACCCATCAGGTCACACGTTCCTCCTCAAGCTCCATCGACAAAAATCACCCGGAGCGCGACCAGCCCGACGAGCAGGACGATCAGGGCCAGCTCGCGGATCAACAGCCGACGCTCGTTCCGGCGGTCGACCACCAGCTCGAGCCCGCCGTCCCAAGGCTGGGTCGGTGAGGCTCCCGGCGGCGCAGCCAGCTCCTCGCCGGACGCCCTGCCCGCCTCGAGCTCTCCTTCGGCCTCGACCCCGGCCTCGACCCCGGCCTCGACCCCGGCCTCGGCCCCGGCCTCGGCCCCCGGCTCGCCGATCACGCGACCACCATCTTGCCGGTCTTCTCGGTCTTCTCCCAGCGAACCTCGGCGCCGCGGGCCTCGTGGATGTAGGACGAGAGGGTGATCGCGCAGAGCAGCGGCCCGTAGCCGGCGATGTGGATCAGGAGCGGGCTGAGGATCCCGAGGCGGCCGGCCTCGAGCCCTTTCGCAAGCCAGGCGACGGCCATCGACCCGGCCAGCCAGACGTAGACCGAGAGGATCAGGCAGTGGACGAACGTGGTGTCGGGAGCGATCCCGACGGCGACGAGCAGGTGCCGGCCGTCGACGCTGGCGAGCGCGGGAACGCAGGTGTAGGCCATGATCGCGAGGGACACCAGGCCGGGAAACATGACCCCCTGAAACCAGGCCCGGCGGGCGGTCGCCGGGTCGATCGCGAACGAGAACAGGGTGATGAAGACGAACGCGATGGCGTTTGTGATCCACAGCACACGGAAGGCATCTGCACTCATGCCGAAGTCGATGAAGAAGAGCACGACGAGGGCAACCGAACCGGCGATCATGAAGGCCGGCATGCCGAGCGTCACGAACCAGAGGACGCCGAAGCCGAACCGTCCGAGCAGCGGCTCGCGCCGGCGGCGGAACCATAGCTTGCGGTAGCGGCGGGTGATCTGGACGTTGCCGCGGGCCCAGCGCAGCCGCTGCTTCCAGAGCGCGCCGATCTCGTTGGGCTCCTCGGCCCAGACGATCGCGTTGCCCTCGAACAGCGCGGCCCGGCCGCGGCGCTGGGTGCGGAAGGTCGTGACGGTGTCCTCGGCGAGCGTCGCCGTGTCGATCCGTCCGCCGATCGCCTCGAGGTTGGCGCGACTGTGGAGCTGGGCGCCGCCGGCCAGGCACATCATCGCGCCGAGTACGTTCTGGGCGCGACGGGCGGCCGCCTGGGCGGTGATGTACTCGAAGGCGATGAAGCGGGTCATCCACCCGGAGGGCGAGCTGCCCTCCTTGATGTAGGCGGTCACCGCGCCGACGCCGGGGTCGGCGAGGTGACGGGTCATCCGGCGGAGGGCGTCGCGCTGGAAGATGACGTCGGCGTCGATGATCAGGATCGCCTCGGCCCAGTCGTCGGCGAGGATTCGCTCGAGCCCGGCGTTCAGGGTGTGGGCCTTCCCCTCGCCGCCCTTGTCGCGTCGGACGTGGACGACGGTGCCGGGAAAGCGCTGGATCCTCCCCTTGACGACGTCGGGCGTGGCGTCGGTGCTGGCGTCGTCGACGACGTAGACGCGGAGCGCGTCGCGGGGGTAGTCGAGCGAGACGAGGCGGTCGATCGTCGCGCCGATCACGGCAGCCTCGTTCCATGCCGGGACGACGACCGCGGTCCGAGGAGCGTAGTCGGCAACCAGGTCGTAGTGGTTGCGGATCCCGTGGACCCCTACGAGGAGGAACTGGATCAGGGCGGCGACCAGGGGGAGGGCGCCGACGAGGACGACGACGAACAGGAGGACCCGCACGACCTCGACGAGCGCCGCGATCATGCGCCGGCCGCCACCGTCCGGCAGTAGTCGTAGCGGCCGATGTGATCGGGCCGGTGGGCGTCGGTCGAGGCGACGACATGGACGCCGGCGCGGCGCATCATCCGCATCGTCCGCAGCGACGGGCACTTCCACCGCTCGCTGACCTCGACGATCGCCCCGTGGCGAACGGCGGCGTCGGCGAGCCGGGCAATCCGCTGGTCAGAGACATCGGCCTCTGAGAGGCCGATCTTCGGCAGGACGCTGAACAGGTGGGCGATCAGGACGCCGGGATGGGCGACCATCGTCGCGATCGTCGCGTGCTCGATCCAGTCGACGACCGTCTCCGGGTCCAGCTCGCCGGCGGCCAGGGCGGCGGCGATCTCTGTCGGCAGGCGGGGACCGTCCGGGCCGGGAACCTGGTGATCGGCCGCGAGCAGGAGGTCGGCGAGCGGGTGATCGGCCGGGAGGTCGAGCTCACCTGCGGTGTTGAGGATCTTCGCTTCGAGTCCACAGCGCACCGTGACCGGCCCGAGCCCACCGACGCGGCGGGTCGCGGCGAGGAAATCGGCCACCCACGGCGTGTCGTGGCGGACGTGGTCGGTCAGGCAGATCAGCCGCAGGCCGCGGTCGGCTGCGGCGATCACGTTCTCGTCGACCGTGCCGGCCCCGTCTGAGAACGTCGAGTGGATCTGCCAGTCCTCGTCGAGGCGGATCGCGGCCGCGCCCGGACCGCCGGCTGATCGTCGCACCTCTCCATTGTGACGCGTCGGTGATCGCGACCGGCACCGGTGGTCTACGACTCGGTTGACTGCCCGCGTGGGCGAGATCAGGGCGCGGCGTGCCCGAGCAGCCGGGCGCGACCGGACTGCTCGAGTGTCAGCCCGAGTCCCTCGCGGAGCTCGACCTCCGGCTCCCAGCCGAGCAGGCCGCGGGCGAGCGTGATGTCGGGCCGGCGTTGCTGGGGATCGTCGACGGGCAGCGCCTCGTAGATCAGCTCGGAGGTCGAGCCGGTCACGTCGATCACGGCCTCGGCGAGCTCGAGCAGGGTGAACTCGTTGGGGTTGCCGATGTTGACGGGGTGGTGGTGGCCGGACTCGGCGAGGCCGATGATCCCGCGGATCAGGTCGGTGACGTAGCAGAACGACCGGGTCTGGGACCCGTCGCCGAAGATCGTCAGGGGCCGGTCGGCGAGGGCCTGGCGCATGAAGGTCGGGATCGCGCGTCCGTCGTGGGGGCGCATCCGCGGGCCGTAGGTGTTGAAGATCCGCACGATCGCCGTGTCGACGCCCTGCTGGCGGTGGTAGGCCATCGTCAGGGCCTCGGCGTAGCGCTTGGCCTCGTCGTAGACGCCGCGGGGTCCGATCGGGTTGACGTGACCCCAGTAGTCCTCGGTCTGGGGGTGGACCTTGGGGTCGCCGTAGACCTCGCTGGTCGACGCGATCAGGAAGCGGGCGCGATGGGCCTTGGCGAGGCCGAGCGTGTGATGGGTCCCGTAGGAGCCGACCTTGAGCGTGTGGAGCGGGAGCCGGAGATAGTCGATCGGCGAGGCGGGGGACGCGAGGTGGTAGACGTAGTCGACGGTCTCGTCGACGAAGTACGGCTCGATGATGTCCTTGTGGAGCAGGACGAAGTCGGCCGGCGGGCGGATGTGCTCGATGTTGACGAGCGAACCGGTCTCGAGGTTGTCGACGCAGATCACGCGATTCCCGCGGCGCAGGAGCTCGTCGCAGAGATGCGATCCGAGGAAACCGGCGCCGCCGGTGACGAGACAGGTGGCCATCCACGGTCGAGGATAGGCGAGTAGGCACGGGCATGCGTGCTCGGGGGGAGCCGTGTGTTTTTTTCTGAGCACGCGCGCCAGGGCGGCCAGGTCGGCGTTGGGTGCACCCGCGTGGGCGCGCCCGCCAGGTCGGCCGGGTCGGCGTTCGTTGCACCGTGTACATGGCGTCTGGGATCTGCGCTCCCACGTCGATCGAGCGTTGCGCGAGTTGAGCGCGGGCAGGCGGTGAGCCGCGGGAATCACGACGAGCTGAGGGCGACGTGGCAGGTCCGTGTTTAACCCGGATGACAGGTCGGTATCGCGCGGTAGCGTATGACTATGCGCAATCCAATCCGCTCCGAAACCGACGCCTTCTACATCCTCTTCGGGGGCGCCCTGCTGATCGGCGTGTCGTTCGCCCTTGCGACACTGGTGACGGCGATCGCCGGCATCGTGGTGTTCGCGGCGGGTGTCGCCGCGGCGCTGGCCTGGGAGTTCAAGACCAAGGACCCCGAACGCCGCCGGCCGCTGCGCGAAGCTGCGCTCGCCGGCAATCACGCGAGCGCCCACGACCGACCTGTGGTTCTCGTCGTCGCCAACCGCACGCTGGCCGAGGCGGGCCTGCGCGCTGAGCTGCGCGAGCGCGCCGCGGCCGGGGCGGAGCTGCGGATCCTCGCGCCGATCCTCGTCTCGCGCGTGCGCTACGTCGCCTCGGATGTCGACCGCGAGCTCGAGCAGGCGCGTGCCCGCCTGGCCGCGGCGCTGGCCTGGGCGTCGGCCGAGGGCATCCCGGCGACCGGCGCCGTCGGCGACCCGCTGGCGGCGCTCAGCGCGATCGAGGACGAGCTGCGCCTCCACACGCCGACCGAGGTGATCGTCTCGAGTCTGCCGTCGGGCAGGTCCAACTGGCTGGAGACGGGCATCCTCGAGCGGCTGCGCGATGAGCTGGAGATTCCCGTGACCCACGTCGTCGGCGCCGACGCCGAGGCTCGGGTGGCCGCCCGCGCCTGACCCACCTGCCGGCCCGCCGCGGCCGGGCGCGCCGTGGTCAGCCGCAGCGGTTCGCCGCGGTCAGCCGCAGCGGCACACGAGGTCGGCCGGTCTGCGCAAGGCCTCCCGCTCAGGTCCGCGCGGGAGGCCCGCTCAGGTCAGGGGGAGCTCTGCGGGAGCCGGGTGAGGTAGGGCAGGCGCTCGTCGAGCGGGCCGGGGCGGCCGAGGTGGTAGCCCTGGCCATGGTCGACGCCGAGCCTGCGCAGCTCCTCGACGGTCGCCCGGTCGCCGACGAACTCGGCGATCGTCGTCGTCCCGAGGCCTCGTGCGAGGGTGACGATCGCCTCGACGACGAGCTGGTCGGTCGGCGTCCGGCAGAGCTCGCGGATGTACTCGCCGTCGATCTTGAGGTAGTCGAAGTGGAGCATCTTCAGGTAGTAGAAGGACGCGAAGCCGGCGCCGAAGTCGTCGATCGCGAGCTTGCAGCCGAGCGCGCGGAGGCGTTCGGCGAGGGCCTGGGCGGCGTCGATGTTCTTGATCGCGACGGTCTCTGTGATCTCGAACATCAGGCGGCCGGCGGGTACCGGGCAGCGCGCGAGGAGCTCGGCGACATCGGCGGCGAACGCGGGGTCGCCGATCGTGGTGGCGGACACGTTGATGCTGAGCATCAGGTCCTCGCTGGCGGCGTGGCTGTCGCGCAGGCGGCGGACCGCCTGCCCGAGGACCCAGCGGTCGATCTGGCCGATCAGGCCGGACTCCTCGGCGTCGGCGAGGAAGGCCGCCGGGCCGGTCAGGTTGCCGTCGCCGTCGGGCAGGCGGAGCAGGAGCTCGAAGGCTGGTGTCCCGGCCTCGGCGATCGCTGCGATCGGCTGGGCGTGAAGGACGAAGGCGTGATCGCGGATCGCGCGGCGGAGGCGTTCGTTGGAGGTCTCGCGGGTCGCCATCAGGTTGCGCGGACTGACGTGAGGATCGTAGAGCGCGCATCGATCCTTGCCGGCGTTCTTGGCGTCGTACATCGCGATGTCGGCCTGGACGACGAGCTCGTCCGGGCGCAGGCCGTCGTCGGGTGCGAAGAGGGCGATCCCGATCGAGCTCGAAACGCGAACTCGCCGGTCGTCGTCGCCGGCCGCCTCGTCCGGACGGAGTGTCGCGAGCAGCTTCTCGGCGACTCCGACGGCCGCGGTCGGATCGCAGCGTGTCAGCAGGATCGCGAACTCGTCGCCGCCGATTCGAGCGAGCGTGTCGGTCTCGCGGACGGCGCCGGTCAACATTGCGGCGACACGCGAGATCAGCCGGTCGCCGGCCGCGTGGCCGAGCGTGTCGTTGACGAACTTGAAGCCGTCGAGGTCGAGGAAGAGGACGGCGCCGGCCTCCCTGTGTCGCTTTGCCTGCCGCAGGGCCCGCCCGAGCTCCTCGGTGAAGCGTCGGCGGTTGAACAGGCCGGTCAGTGTGTCGTGGTCGGCGAGGTGCTGGAGCTGGCGCTCGGAGTGCTTGCGGTCTGAGATGTCGATGATGTGCGTGATCGCGGTCGTGTGCTCGCCGGATCCCCCGGAGAGGACGGCTCCGCTGATCAGCATCCAGACGGAGTGCCCGTCGCGGTGGGTCAGGCGGGTCTCGAACTCGACGTTGGCGGTGTGGCCACCGTCGGTCAGCTCGGCGAGCCTGGCGTCGATCTCGGCTCGATCGTCGGGATGGGTGAGGGAGGCGAGCGGCACGCCGGCGAGCTCGACGACGCTGCGGCCGACGAGCTGCGACATCGCCGGGTTGACCTGAACCAGACGGGCCGGGGCGCCGGCTTCGAGTGAGATCAGGCAGATCCCGATCGGTGCACGGTCGAAGGCGGTGTGGAAGCGCTCCTCGGCTTCGCGCAGTGCGCCCTCCATGTGCACGCGGTCGGTGATGTCGCGGGCCGAGGCATATGTCAGCTCCTCGTCGGGCGAGACCATCGTGGTCCAGTCCAGCCACCTGTACGTCCCGTCCTTGGCTCTGAAGCGGTTGACGACGCTGACGGGGTGCTCGCCGCCGGCGCGGTTGGCGATCCGCTGGAGCGTGGCGGCGAGGTCGTCGGGATGCACCAGGTCGAGCAACGTCCGGGCCATGAACTCCTCAGCGGTCCAGCCGAGGATCTGCTCGACGGCCGGGTTGACGCTCTTGAAGATGCCGTCGAACCCACACGCGACGGTCAGGTCGCGGGCAAGGTCGAAGTAGCGACTGCTGCGCCGCAGCTGCGCCTCGAGCAGCTTCTGGCCGGCGATGTCGCGCGAGATCGACGACGTGCCGACGAGCTGGCCGTCGGCGTTGTAGACCAGCGAGATCCGCAGTCCCACGTCGATCCTCCTGCCGTCCTTGGTCAGGCGGACGGTTTCGAGCGGCTCGACGCGCTCGGTGCGCTCGATCTGCCCGAGGATCCGTTCGTGCTCCTCCTGGCGCTCGGGAGGGACGAGCATCGCGTCGGACTCGCCGACCATCTCGGCCGACGTGTAGCCGAAGAGCTGCTCGGCGGCCCGGTTCCAGCTCTCGATCTGGCCGTCGAGCGACCGGGCGATGATCGCGTCCTCGGAGGAGTCGACGAGGGCCGCGAGGTGTCCCCACGCCTTGGACTCCTCGCGGTCGGACTCCCCCGACTCGCGGTCGGCGCCGGCGAGTCTGCGGTCCCGTTTGGCGCGCTCGCGATCGTGCTTGGCCCGTTTGCGATCGCGCGCGGCCCGCTCGCGGCCCTCGAGACCTCGCGCGACGAGCTCGGGAGCCTGCCGCGTTCGGCGGGCGGAGAACGTGTCGCCATCGTCGAGCTCGAGGGCCCGCCGGTCGGCGATGTCGGCCGTGCGGTCGCGTCGGGAGGCCACGCCGTCGCGCTTCTCGGCCGCGCGGTCGCGCTGACTCGCGGATCCGTCACGGGGGTGCGGCGTCTCCGAGTCGATCGAACCGGTGGTGCGGGTGGACACGATGCCGGCCTTCCCGAGCGCGAACGCCCGAATGCTCTGTGGGAGGGCTCTCCATGGCCGGGACGCGCTGTCCGTGGATCGGCCTAGGAAAGGGTGGCCGACGGCACTCTGCGCGAGCTTCGCGCCACGTAGATGAGCGTTCGTGGCGTACGACACATTGTATCGCGCGGGCCTGGGCCGGCCGGTGCCGGCCGCAGCGGCCAGCACCGGCGCCGGCTCAGGCCGGACGAGGTTGTTGCGGGGGCTCAGGCGCCGGCCGGCTCAGCGTGGCAGTCGGGGTGACCGCAGCCACAGGCGTGCGGCTCGGATCCGGTGTGACCCTTGTGTGCGGCGCACGAGTCCGAGCAGTAGCCGTCGGCTCTGGCCGGGCAGTTGCATCCGGCGTGTGCGCATGTCTCAGCCATCGAGCAGGCCCTTCGCCTTGTCGGAGACCTTGTCGACTGCGTCCTTCACGCTGGCCTTGGCCTGGTCGGTCCTGCCGTCCTGCTTGAGGGACTCGTCGCCGGTGAGGCTTCCTGCGGCCTCCTTGACGCGCCCCTTGGCCTCATCCACGTTCTTGTCGGTCATGCGACTCCCTTCGGTTGCCGTTTTTGCCCACGGGTTGTGGCTACCCGGTCCTCGAGGCTCTCACGCGAGGTTTGCGCTACACCCTGACCACGATGAGCCCGGCGATGCCGTCGACCGGACCGAAGTCATCGTCCTGCGTGACGACGGGCACACCATGCGCGAGCGCGGTTGCGGCGATCCAGAGGTCGTTGACATTCAACCGGCGCCCGTCCTGGGCGAGATGGACGCGGAGCAGTGCCCACGATGCGGCGACGGCGGCATCGATCGGGAGGAGCTCGATGTCGGCGACCGCGTCCAGCGTCGCGATCCGGCGTGCGCGGGCGTCGACGTCGCGCGCGACCAGAACGCCGACGTGAAGTTCCGCGACCGTCACGGGCGAGATCGCAGCCTTCAGGGGAAGTCGCGCAGCATCCAGCTGGCGCCCGGTTTCGCTCGCGATGAAAACGCTCGTGTCGAGCACGCCGCGAGCGAGTTCGGCCACGGTCATCCGACCGGGCCGAGGTCGTCGGTCGTCTCGCCGGCGAGAACTGTGAGATCACCCCGAAGGCCAGGATCGGCCTGCGCGATACCGAGCCGTTGGACCAACTCGCGTCGCGGGAGCCAACGACGTCGGTGGTCTGCGATTCGCACGAGCGCCGCGGCTGGCCTACCGCGAACGGTGATCACGATCTCGTCGCCCTCCTCAACCCTGCGAAGCAGGTCAGCAGTGCTGTTGCGCAGCTCTCTCGATGCCACCTCAATGCGCATGCGACGACTGTAGCATTGCTGTAGCCGTTCTGCCCGCCCTACGGTGTGACCGTGCCAGTCGCCCGCTGCGCCCGGCCGGCGTAGTCGCCGGTGGCGGCCGCGGCGCGGCGGTCCTTGATCGAGCTGGCCGGCGGCCCCTGTCTGACGAGCGTGATCGCGTCGGTGATCGCGCCGTCGACCTCGGCCCGCCAGAGTGGCGCCTCGAGCCGACCGATCAGCTTGCCGAGCGCTCCGCCGATCCCCTTCCAGGTCAGCCCGACGGCTGCGATCACCCCGGAGAGTCCGGCGGCGGTCGTCGTGGCGTGAGTCGGGGCGAGCACGAGGATCGCGACGCCGGCCAGGAACAGGGCGACGACACCGATCACGAGGCCGGGGAGCTGCTTGAGCAGGGCGGTCCCGGTCGCGTAGAGCTTGGCCCCGAGGCGATCGGCGGCGTCGAGATAGTTCTCGGGTTCGAGGAGCTCGGTGCCGCTCTTCTCACCCGAGAGCAGGGTCCGCCACAGGCCACACTGCGCAGCGAGGATCGCGGCGTCCTTGGGCAGGTCGGTCAGGGCCACCCATCGGCGCACCGAGTTCGCGACAGCGCGTCCGGCGTGGGGCGGGAGGGCCGTGCTCAGCTCATCCAGGACGGTGAGCATGTCGGCGATCGGCTTCTGCTCGAAGCGTCGCGGATCGCTGCCGGGCTGGCCGAGCGCGTTGAGTTGACGCCCGAGGCCGTAGGCCTTGGCGAACCTGACGTCGGCCCCGAACAGCGCGACGACGAGGTCGGGCTGCCACTTGGCGGCCGGATCCCCGGCGGCTCCGGAGGCCAGCCCGTCGACGACTGCCTTCGGGTCGAGTCCGGCAAGCTTGAGTGCGCCGAGGATCGTCGTGAGTTGGTGCGCCTGGGCCTTGAATCCGGTCACGGCGGGTAGACCCGGCTCGCCGGGCAGCGGAGACTGCGCCCGGCCGGCGAGGATGTCGTCCATCAGCCACCCCAACTGGAGGCTCGCCCGGACCCGCGGATCGCCGACCGGCTCGGTGGCGGCCGTCCCGGCGGCGGCAAGCAGGGCGTCGGCGACCGGGCCGAGTGCGTCGCCGGGCGCCCCCGCCGCGCCGGACGGCCTTGACGGGGTCTCGCCTGGGGGTTCCTTCGCTACGGCCACCGGCCACACCTCCGCTCGCGGGCTGTTGCGGCCAGCATACGTCCGCCGGCAGACCTCGTCGCCGCGCTCCTCACCAGGACCCTGCCCAATGCGGTGGACCGGGTTGGTCGCTGACTCAGACGCGATCCGACCGCGCGCTGGCGATCCTCTCGGATGCGTCGAACAGGCGACTCGTAGCCTCGCTCCACTCGGACGACGGGACGGCACGAAGTCGCGCCAGGCGGGGCCGAACTTCTTGGCGCTCGGCATCGGTGCGGCCACCTGCTCGGCCAGGACGCGCATCCGGCCGAGTAGGTCGCATGCGTCGAGACCCGGAAGAATCGCCACCTGCTCGAAGGCGTCAACGATTGCCGTCGGGAGCTCCTGCCCGGCGTCTTCGGCAATCGTCCGCGCCAGCGCACGCAGGCAGCGCGCGCTCTCGGCGGTGCTCTCCACTCTGGTCAGCACGGGGTGGCGTCGCTCGTCCTCGTCGTGGACGCTGAATCCGGCCAGCCGGGCCCCCTTGGTGAACAGCGTGAGCGGGAGCAGTGGCGGCGTCAGCGCAACCATCTGCGCGACGGGCGTGAGATTCGTCGGATAGGTGAGGTCGACGGTGTAAGGCCCTGGCCGCCCGACGCATGGTCTCACTGTGCCGGTCACCCGGCGCCCGGCGTTGGGCGCAAACGACTATGCTGCGGCGCGGAATTTCACCATCGGGGGATGAGGGGTAAGGCATGGGGCAAAGGGGGAGGAGGGCGTCTGGCGTGCTGGTCGCCGTCGCGGTATGGGGCGTGGGCGCGTTCGTGTGTCCGTTCACGGCGCTCGCGAACACGAGTCACGCCGGGTGGCCGGTGATCGACGGCATGCTCTTGATCAACCAGTCCGATCAACCCAGGCCACTGGACGGCCGCCCGGGGAGCGATCCGTGGGACGGGACCGATAGCAGCAGGGTCTGTCGCATCGGCGCCCACAACGAGTGCGTCCCGAACGGGATCCCGGTGGCCGCCGTGGGCGGCGTGACATGCCAGGCACTGGAGGCGGCCGAGGCCGCCCTGAGCGCCCAGCTCCAGACGGCGACGCCGACGTCTGAGTGTTCGAGCACCCTGTTCAGCGCCGCGCTCGTTCCGGGGACGATCGGCCACAACGAGTTGCTCGGCGGCGCCGGCAACGACACGATCCACGCCGGGCCGGCCGGCGACGTGATCTGGGGCGACTTCACGCCCGGCAACCAGCCCGCAAGCCAGATCGACTATCTCTACGGCGGCACCGGCAACGACTTCATCTACGCGAGCCATGGCATGAACTACATCCACACCGGCGGCGGCACCGACGTCGTCCACGCGCACTTCGGCCGCGGCGAGATCCACTGCGACTCGCCGGCGGTCACCGTCTACCTCAGCCGGTCCGGCCGGGCAGGCTGGAAGCTGTTCGGCTGCAGGCACATCAGCTACGCCACGGTCGGCTACTGAACGCGGCTACCGGCGGGCGGCGTCGCGCGCGGCGCTCCGCACCCTCGCTGAAGCCTCCGGTGACCCCGGTCGCCTGGACGCTCGGTCACACGCCGCTCGACGACGAGGCCGAGACCCTCGGGAGCGCCAGGCTGTCGCCAATGCCCGCGACGACCAAGCCCGCGGCATCCAACCAGCTAGTCGAGCGCGAGGGCCATGCGAAGCGCCTCGTCCAGTGCGCGCATCTCGGCTGGCCGAGAGTCCCGCGCAGCCCGGCAACCGCTGTCTTGGACACCGTGAGCACGTTGTCGCAGTTCGCCACGGATCCCTCGATCAGGCCATGGGCGGCGCCGAGCTCCACTTCGGTCGGCAGCTCCCGCACGCGGGTCGTTATCAGCACGACGGTCACGTTGGTCAAATGAGGTACCGACCCGCCCCCAGAACGCGCCGGTCGCATCCGCACCCGAGACGGCTTGTCTGACGTGTGACTCGTGTCGAGGAGGCATCGGCCGTCTACCTGGGAATCAAGGCGCTGGATGAAGCGCAGGCCGAGAGCCAGCTCTCCGACGAAGACGCGTCACGCCTGGCATATGACGAACTCCGAGCGCTTCGCCGCGAGCGCGGCGAAGCCGGGTGATCCGCGCCGTCATCGATCCGGGCGTCCTCGTCATCGCTTCGGCGTGAACGTCTTCTCGACGACGGTCACGCTGCTGACTCCCGCGGTGTCTCCTCCCCCACCGCCGTGCGTGAACGTGCCCTTCGCGGTGAGTTTGAGGAGGCTGGCGTGGCCGGTCGCTTCGTGCTTGAGGAGCTTCTTCCCGGCCGCCGTGAGCTTGACCTTGAGCTTGCCGGTCCCGGCGCGGGCGAGCGTCAGCCGGCCGCTGGCGAGGAGCTGCGCCTTGGGCTTCGCCTTCGCGATGTGCGCTCCGGCCGGGACGTAGTACCACCCGACCTGCGCGGTGCCGCCGGTCAGCGCCTTGAACGAGATCGTCTCGCCGCCGGCTTTCAGCAGCGCCGCGACCGTGCCGGCCTTGCCCGACGGCGTGATCTCGCTCAACAGCTGCGTCTTGATCTGCGCTGTGGTCGGGGGCAGCGGGTCGATCCTCGCGGTCCCGGTGATCGTCGGTGGCGACTGACTCGCCGGCGCGGTCGCCGGTGCGCTCGCCGGCGCGCTTGCCGGTGCGCTTGCCGGCGGGGTCCCCGGACCCGGCGTTGCCGGCACGGCCTGCACGACCCCGCTCTGCGCGGAGCTGGCCGGGCTGCCCGCGCCACCGGCATTCGAGGCGGTCTCCTCGACGCGAAGCGTGTGACCGACGTCGCCCGCGGCGAGCAGGTAGCTCTGCGCCGTCGCGCCCGCGATCGCCGTGCACCCACCGCCGGAGGCGTCGCAGTCCTCCCACTGGTAGCTGAACGACGTCGGGCTGTTGGACCACGCGCCGGGCGTCTCGGACAGTGTCTGGCCCTGCGTCACCGAGCCCGAGACCGTCGGCGGCGTGATGTTCGCCGGCGGGCCGTCGACGACGTAGTTGACCGTCGCCGATGCGGGGTTGCCGCCGCGATCCATTGCACTCACCGTGAACGTCCTGCTGCCGCTGGTGGCCGTGTCCAGCGACGCCGGCCCGTCGCAGCTCGCGACGCCCGACCCGGCTCCGTCGTCGCAGGAGAACGCCGTGGCGATCGACGCGCCCTGGGCGACGTGCTGGCCCTCAGTCGGAGTGGTGATCGTGATTGTCGGCGGGGTGGTGTCGGCGGACACGACGGTGCCGGTCACGGTCTGCGTGGCGCCGCTCGTGACGTAGTGGATCTCGATCTTCTGGGGGTTCGCCAAGCACGGGCCCGACGGCGTGATCGCCACCTGCGCGCCGTCCGGCACGCTGTCGAACTGTCCCTGCACGCTCCCGCTGGTCGTGGCGAGGGTCAGCACCTGGCCGACCGGCAGTGGCGCGCAGGACGCGACGAAGCTGACGATCTGGATCGCGCCGCCGAGCGTGATCGTCCCCGTCGACGCCAGCTGTCCGTAGTCGGTGCCGGCGGCCCCACCCGTGCCGAACAGGAAGAACCCGGTCTGGTCGCCGGCGCCGAGCGTGACGCTCGGCGCGCTCAGAACCCGAGGCGGCCCGCTCTCCCCGACGCGGAGGCTGCCGCTGTTGAGCGTGACCGGGCCCACGGTGCCGCTGCCCTGAAGCGAGGCGTGGGTCACCGAGACGGGCTGGGCGTCGATGCCGTCGAGGTCGGAGCCGAGCACGAGCGTGCCGTTGAGGTCCGGGCCGAGGCCTGAGTTCGCACCGACGACGTTGACCGGTCCGATCTCGTTGCTCCCGGATCCGAGGGCGAGATCGGCGCCACCGGCCAGATTGAGCGTCAGCGCCCTGCCGGTGCCCGACAGCGGCTGGCCGAGCACGAGCTCCGTCTGGTTGGGTGGCGCGCCGCTGGCCCCGCTGAGGCTCCACGACTGGGAGGCCCCGAGGATGAGTGGCATGTCCAGCGTCGTGGTGCTCGGCGTCGCGGAGCCTGGCGGCGTGACGGTCAGGCCGCCGCCGCCGAGCGTGACCGCGTTGCCGTCGAGGACGTATCTGGAGCCGCCGTCGATCGAGAGCGCGTTGACGCTCAGGCCGGTGATGTCGTTGCTGGCGTTCAAGCACGCGGCGCTCGGCGGGCTGGCCGTGCAGGCCGCGCTTGTGAGCGCCGGGAAGGCGATCGTGTTCACAGGGTCGGCGGGCGCGACGCCGCCCACCCAGTTCGTCGGGCTCGACCAGCCGTCGCTTCCCAAGGGCGCCGCCCCGCTCCAGGTGACGTCCGCCGCCGCGCCCGCTGTCGAGCAGAGCACACATGAGACCAGCACACCAGCCCACCACCCGCGACTCACCGAGCGCGCGACGGTTCGCGCACGCCGGCCACCCCATCGAACGTACGACATTCCCCCGCAGCCTCCCGTTTGAAAACCCGATCCCGCCCAGACGACGGTCGTGCGCCGGAGGCCGACCTCGATCGCTCCCACCCACCCCCTGTGTGGCGCGCATCGTGGCAGAAAACATCGGGCGGCGCCCAGCCTGGACTACGAAGCCCGCGGTGGCTCCGGCGGCAGCGGCTCCTGTCCGCGCGAGATTCGCGTCAGCCGGACGATCACCTCGTTGGAGGTCGGATGCCGGCGGGCACCGGGGTCGAGCACGACACCCCCGCCAAGCGTGTACCCGCCACCGGGGGCCCGCACGACGAAGCGATCGCCGGCCAGGGCGTCCAGGGGCCGCTCGAGCCGGACCTGCCAGAAGCGCCCGCCGAGCCGGGCGAGGCGAGCGGGGGACTGACCGCCGCGGAGATGCACGACCACTCCGGCGCCGTGCTCGGGCTCGCGCTCGCGACGGGGGCCGAAGTCGAGCGCGGCGTCGATCACGCGGGTCTCGCGGGGCGGGCCGTCACCGGCGAGCCGGGCGGCCGGCAGCTCGACGCGGGCGGGAGGCGCGGCGATCAGCTCGACGAGCGCGTCGCGCAGCGGGCCGACACCGTCACCGGTCACAGCCGAGACGGCATGCGCGGAGCTGCCGGGGATCAGTTGATCGATGCTTTGGAGCACGCGCGTCGGGTCGGCCAGCTCGGCTCTGGTTACGACGCTGAGCCCGGACTCGACGCCCAGCGCACGCAGCAGGGCTGCGTGCTCGCGGGTCTCGGCGGTGATCCCGGCGTCGGCGGCGACCACGATCACGTAGGCGTCGATCCCGAGCGGGCCGGCCGCGAGCATCGCGGCGACCGCGTCGTGGCCGTCGCCGTCGCCGTCGCCGTCGATCAGCGAAACCGCGCGGCCGCCGATCTCGACCACCGCCGCCCCGGGACCCCCGACGAGGCCCAGTACCGTGAGCAGCGTGGTCCTGCCGTGGCCGGCTGCGCCGGCGGCGACCAGGCGGATCGGCATTCGCGGACGGTAGCCGCTGGTCGTTAGAGCGCCCACTCCGGCGGCGGCACCAGGCGCTCGGGCCAGAGTCCGCTCGGAGCCTCCGCGGGCGGGTCGACGGCGACCTGGGAGACAGGTGGCGATGAGCCAACCGCTTCGGGAAGCGGTTCGTCGAGCGGCTCGACGACGGTCGGCTCGGCGGTCGCGAGCGGCCGGACCGACGCAAGCTCGGTCTCGAGATACCACTCGCTCGCCTCGAAGCGCGCGGCGATCGCGGCGCACGACTGGCACCGTTCGAGATGCCGGTAGAAGGAGTCCAGCGCGGTCGCCGAGATCCGGCCCTCGGCGCGCTCGCGCAGCCGCCGGGCGAGCGCGGCGCATTGGCGGCGATCGGCGGCCGACCACCTGATCCGACCGCTGCCCCCGCGTGGCTCGACGACGAGCGCTTCGAGTCCGGCGCGGTGCGCGACGCGCCGCACGGCCGCGAGGTCGGGCTCGAGCCGACCAGTCGTGCCAGAGAGCGCCGCCAGCTCACCGAGCGCTCGCTGCGTTGCCGGGCGGGCCCGATCGGGCCCGAGGAGCTTGGTGAGGTACGAGCGCACCACCTCGTCGTAGTGCATTGTCCTTAACACTACCGGCGTCCAGCGCCCACCAGATCCGGCGGCGCCGTACTCTTTGCGGCGCGATGGCCAGCGCACCCCGACCCCACGAGGAGCCCGCGGACGAGCTGACGGTCGCCCCGGTAGTCGGGCCGCAGGACCCGCGGCGCTTCACAGACTCGGGAATCGAGATCCAGGGCCTCTACACCGAGGACGACCTGCCCGACTCCCTCGAGCTCGGCAACCCCGGAGAATTCCCATTCACTCGGGGCGCGCACAGAGAGATGTACCGCAAACAGCTGTGGACGATGCGGCAGTACGCGGGCTACGCGTCCGCGAAGGAGTCAAACGAGCGCTACAAGTACCTGCTCGCGAACGGGTCGACCGGCCTCTCGATGGCCTTCGACCTGCCGACGCAGCTCGGCCTCGACTCCGACGACCAGCGCTGCCTCGGGGAGGTCGGCCGGACCGGCGTGGCGATCGACACGCTCGAGGACATGCGCAATGCGTTCGACGGGATCCCGCTGGACGTGATCTCGACGTCGATGACGATCAACGCGCCCGCGTGCGTGCTCCTGAGCCTCTACCAGCTGGTCGGCGAGGAGCAGGGCGTGCCGAGCGAGAAGCTGCGCGGGACGACGCAGAACGACATCCTCAAGGAGTACGCGGCGCGGGGGAACTACATCTACCCGCCGGGGCCGTCGATGCGCCTGACGACCGACCTCTTCGCCTACTGCAGGGAGCACGTCCCGCGCTGGAACACGATCTCGATCTCGGGCTACCACTTCCGCGAGAAGGGCTGCTCGGCGGTCCAGGAGGTCGCCTTCACGCTGGCCAACGGGATCGCCTACGTCCAGGCCGCGATCGAGACCGGGCTCGCCGTTGACGAGTTCGCGCCGCGGCTGGCGTTCTTCTTCAACGGCCACAACAACGTCTTCCAGGAGGTCGCGAAGTTCCGGGCGGCCCGCCGGATGTGGGCGCAGATCATGAGCGAGCGCTTCGGCGCGAAGAACCCCAAGTCGCTGATGCTGCGCTTCCACACCCAGACCGGCGGCGTCACGCTGACCGCACAGCAGCCGATGAACAACATCGTCCGCGTCGCCCTCCAGGGCTTCGCCGCCGTCTGCGGCGGGACGCAGTCGCTGCACACCAACGGCTTCGACGAGGCCCTCGCACTGCCGAGCGAGCGGGCCGCGAAGATCGCCCTGCGTACCCAGCAGGTCCTCGCCCACGAGTCCGGCGCCGCGGACACCGTCGACCCGTTCGCCGGGTCCTACTTCGTGGAGGCCCTGACCGACGAGATCGAGCAGCGGGCCTACGGCCTGATCTCAAAGATCGACGAGCTCGGCGGCGCGGTCGAGGCGATCGGATTCATCATCAAGGAGATCGACGAGTCGGCCTGGGGCTACCAGGAGCGCTACCGCATCGAGCAGGACATCGTCGTCGGCGTCAACAAGTACGTCGAGGACGAGATCCAGATCGAGGACATCCTCCGCGTCGACCCCGAATCCGAACGCGACCAGCTCACCCGGCTCGCCGCATTCAAGGCAAACCGCGACCACGACCTCGTCGCGCGGCGCCTCGACGAGCTGCGCGAAGCCGCGAACGGGACCGCCAACCTGATGATCCCGATCCGCGAGGCCCTGCGCGACCACTGCTCGATGGGCGAGGTCTGCGGCGCGATGCGCGACGTCTTCGGCCGCTACCAAGCCCGCATCTGAGGCGCGAAGTCATCCAGCGGTCACGGCCATGGCAGGCCGAGGGCGGCCGCGGCGGTGCTGAGCTTCATCAGTAGGTCACGGGTGGGTACGTGGCCCCTGTGCCCCCGCCTCCTGGGCGACCCGCGTGCGAGAGACCTCTGCAATCAGTGCCGCAGCGGCTTCTTCCGCCTCGCCGCGCTCGCCCAAGAGGACGAGCGCTCCATCGGCAGCCCGTCGCACGGCCGCAAGCGACTGCTCCGGACGCGCCCGAGCGGGCACCGCGTGCTCGAGCATCTTGATCGCGCCGACTCCCGACATCGAGCGCTCCGGCGCCCATGCTGCCCCCGGCCGGTAATGCGTGAGCGCGATCAGCGCGACCGAAAGCGGCTCTTCGCCGGCTCGCCCACCCAGGCTTTCGACCGTGTGATCCTCGGCTTGCAGATCGGGACCGCGGATCGAGAGCGGCTTGGCATAGGGATGCACCAGACCGTCGGCGTCCAGTACCGCGTACTCATCGGACCAGTACTGCGCGCCGACTTGCACCAGCGCTGCCACAAGCGTCGTCTTGCCCGCGAAACTCCTGCCCGGAAGGACGATCGCCCGTCCGCCGACGCCCACGACGCCAGCGTGGACGAAGACGTGATCCGGAGCGCTCGACGCGATGTGGAGACGCATCTGGGAGTCCAACATGCCGAGGGCGAGCGCGACGTCGCAGATCCCGGAAAACGAAGCGCCATCGCACCGGAGATCGACGAGCCCTCGACGACCGGAAGGTAACAGAGCGAAACAGCCGAGTGCAGGTCGGTCGGTCGCGGGAACCGCCCGCGGGGGAAGCACGCTCCGCACTGCTTCCATGAGCCCAGCTGGCGCGCTGACCTCTACCGTGACGCCGAAGGTTTGGACCATCACCGACTCGAGAGTCGTCCCGTCCGGCATCCCCAGAATCGTATCAGTGCCCCGTCTCGGGACACGGTTAGATTGTCGGCATGGACGACGCGGTTACTCTCGCCCGGCTGGGCTTGTCCGTCGTATTTGCCGTTGCGGGCGTGGCCAAGCTGTGCGACCTCACGGGCACGCGGCGGGCGTTGTCTGATTTCGATGTGCCCGACCGACTCGCGGCGCCTGCAGCCGGCTTGCTGCCCATCGTCGAGCTGCTGACGGCGATGGGGCTGGTCTGGACCACGACCGCACGCGCCGCCAGCGCGGTTGCTGTGATCCTTCTTGGGCTCTTCGTGGCGGGGCTCACGCGTGCGCTGCTCCGGGGCGATCGGCCTGATTGCCATTGTTTCGGCCAGGTGCACTCGCGGCCGTCGAGCTGGGAGACGGTGGCCCGAAACGTGGCCTTGGGCCTCCCGGCGGCGTACGTCGCCGTCGTCGGTCCGGGTCCGTCGCTGGCTGCGTGGGCCGACGGCCGCGATGCGCAGCAGCTTGGTCTGGTCGCGACTGGCTCGCTCGCGACGGTCGCGACGTTCACCGCCGCGGTTCTTTGGCGAGAAAACCGGCGGCTACGGACAAGCACCCCAGCGGCCCAGGTCAAGGAGGTCCCGATCGGGGCGCGCGCTCCGCGTTTCACCCTCCCGGCGGCGGCCGGCAAATCTGTTTCGCTGCTCGATCTGCTCTCCGCCGGGCGACCGTGCATGCTGACGTTCGTGGCGCCGGGTTGCGGGCCCTGCGCGAGCCTCCTGCCAGAGATCGCGCGGTGGCGCGACGTACTGTCCGAGCGCATCGCGCTGCCCGTCGTCGTGGCAGGGGAGATCGCAGAGGCCGACCGGCTGAGAGATGAGTTCGGCCTTGGTCAAGTCCTCGCGGATCCGGGATCCGCGATCAGCCGCTCCTATGGTGTGCTCGCGACGCCGTGCTCGCTCCTCGTCGCAGCCAATGGAACGGTGGAGAGCGCGCCGGCGTTCGGGCAAGTGGCCATCGAGGCACTCGTGCGGCTTGCCCTGCGCGCTGCGCCGGAGCCGAGTCCGCCACTACGGACGACAGCCTGAGAGCCAGTCAGAGTTCACCGACGCAGCGCTTCGGTTCCTCACGATCCAGGAACCCTGGAGACCTCAGCTCAGAGTTTCACGCACACCGCAGCGATCCCAATACTCGTGCAAGTCCCGCCCTCGCAATTACCACCAGCACTCGTACTGCAGCCTAATGGCGTGAGGTTGACCGTGGCGCCGACAGGTAGGCACAGGCCTGCAACCCCACCAATGCCCACGCAGTTGGTCGTCCCGGAGCAGTCGTCGTTCTCCGTGCATGCGCCGAGGAGCCCGGTCGTGCCTCCGGACGCGAACGCCGCCGTCGTGCCGACGGTCGCGGAGATGATCAGTGGCAATGCAGCGGCTCCGGCCCCGTACTTCGCCATCCGCTTCAGCGCGTGCCGCCGCGAAACGGCCGACCCGTCAGCGTCCGATTCGGGTTCTGTCACCAGCAGGCGCGTATCGGTCAATTCGCCCAACGCTACAACGACAAGATCCTCATCGGCATCGAGAAGTTGAGCGAGATCCGCCACCTCTCGCTCGCCGTCGCAGGCGTTCCAGACGCGTGCCGCGAAGGAGGTGAGGCAGTGCGCAGCGTTGGTGTCGCGGTCATACACCAAGCACTCCTCGCCAAGTCCTTGGACGACAAGGCCGACTTCGCGGGCCTGAGGCCGTAATCCGTAGCCGTACATCAAGGTAGGTTCTCCAATCAATCCCGGGGGCACGTCCGTTCACCGTGGGCTTCGAGGCAAGATACACAACCAGCGGCTTTCGTCAATTGGACCCGCGGTCCAAGTTGGGACGACTCCCGGCACGGCGTCGGTCACTCCGTCTTGTCGCTAACCAACCAACCCCGGGGCGCGCGATAACGAGCTGCCCCACGTAGTAATAGGAGGCGCGGGAAACGCGTCGCCGTTCACCTTGTCGGGCTGGGCCCGGGCGGGATCAGGGCTTCGGGTGTGGCCGTGTTCGGCGCGGGTGAGCGGAGTCCCGCGAGTGGTTGGTAGGAGCGGGTCGGCGGGTGCGTCGGCGCGTTCGGCGAGCCAGCCGCGCAGGAGGGCAACGGTGGTCGCGGTCAACGGCGTGATCCTTTGTTGCGTTGACGAGCGTGCTGACGTGTGTCCCGTCCCGAGGTCGATGTCTCTGATCGCGAGGCTGGTCAGCTCGGAGACGCGCAGCCCGGTTTGAGCGAAGGGAAGGATCATGGTGCGCGGGCGGCGCCGGAGCCTGTTGATCCGTCGGGAGAGGCGAGCAGCGCGTCGGGTTCGGGCTCCCTCAGGCAGGTAGCGAGGGCTCGATCGAAGCGCTTCGGCGGGATCGCGAGGACGCGGGCGATCAGGGCGGCGTGTTCTGGATGGCGGAGCGCGGCGAGCCGAAACAGCGAGTGGACCGCCGCGAGCCGGGCGTTGCGGCTACGGCGGTGTTGCCGCGGGCTAGCTCGAGACCGTCAGGGCATCCGCCGATCAGTCGGCGGAATCCCGGTCGCCGGGTCGACCTGGCCACCGAGCGCAACCAGCTGACGGGGCTTGCCGCAGTCAAGGCGAATCGCGACCAGGACGTCGTCACCCGGCGCCTCGACGAGCTGCTCGACGCCGCGAAGGAGCCCTGCAACCTGAGGTCCGCGAGGGCTTGCCGCTGGTCGATGGGCAAGGTCTGCGGCCGCGATGCGCGACGTCTGCGGGCGGCACCCGCGGGTATCTAAGAGCGCCGCGCCGCCTACGGCGGTCTGAGCTCGGCCCGGAGCTTCCCGAGCGCGCGGTAGATCCGCGCCTCGATCGTGGTCAGCGGCTGACGAGTCAGCCTTGCGACCTCGGGCATCGTGAGGTCGGCGCCGAAGCGCAACGCGACGGCAAGCCGCTCATCCTCGGAGAGGACCTCGAGGCTGCGATGGACCTCGTCGCGCTCGAACAGAGCGCTCATCCGGGCCTCAGACCAGTCGCGTGGCGCGGGAGTGGTGGTGCGGTCATGCGCCCGCTGCTCGGCCGAGCGGCGACGGGCGTGGTCGCGCACGCAGTTGAGCGCGATCGCGTAGAGCCAGGTCTTCTCGGCGCCACGGCGGGGATCGAACGGCCCCCGCCCGCGGAGGACGCGTTCGAATGTGTCGCCGAGCAGATCCTCCGCCAGCGCGTGGTCCCCGGTGCGGTAGACGAGGAACGCAAGCAGCGGGCGCGCGTGGGCGGCGTAGAGTCGCTCGAAGTCCTGGTGTCTCAGTTGTGCGCCCCTTCGGGTGGAGCCTAGCGCGACGTCGGGCGAACGGGTCGTCCCAAAATTATCGCCGAGAGCCTGTCGGGAACCGGCCAGCTCGTTCGTATGAGGGAGCATGAGCCAATTCGATCACGGGGATCTCCCGCCGGAGCTGAGCGACGTGGCCGATCAGCTGCGGAGTCACCGCTACGAGGCGAGCGCCCTTGAGCTCGACCAAGCCAAGACACGGATATTGAAGCGTGGAGGCGGCCGGCGAGTCGCGAGAGGTGGCGTGATGCGTAAAAGAACTCTGATAACGGCCCTGATCATGTTTGCGGCAATCGGAACGGGCTCGGCGGGAGCATTCAGCTTTGGCGGGGGCTTCTTCTCAAGCTTCCACTTCCCGACCTTGAGCTTGTTCGGTGGCCACCACCACGGGAGCCCTCCAGGCGGGGGATCGACGACACCGCCCGGGAGTCCGGTCGTCCCGGTGGCGGGAGACCCGGCGCCGGTGGCGCCGGCCGCGCTCTCCCCGACGGCATTCTGCGTGATGTACGGCTGCGGAACGACGACCAGGATCGCCTGCTCACCAATTGTCCTGGTGATCTTCAACTTCGCGATCTTCCCGGCTGACTGCGCGGTGACCGTCACCAACAACACGAACAGCGCAACGCCGACGGGCACCGTGACGGTCACGGCCAGCGGGGCAGCGCCGCAGACGTGCACGCTCTCTGGGAGTGGGAACACGTCACGATGCAGCGTCTCGTTCGGGTCGTTCGCCCCCAGCAACCTGCTCCACGGACCGCCGGTCAGCCTCGGACTGTTTTCACGGGTCACCGCAAACTACAGCGGCGGCGGTGGACTGTCTCCGAGCTCGGGCTCCACGACGATCCTCGTCTCGCTGATCGTGTTCTAGACGAGCACAAGAAGGACCTTGGCTCGCCCCGGCTGCTCGTCAGATTGTCTGACGAGCAGCCAGTTGCATTTCCCGCTCGGCGCGACGGCTCGGGTCGCGTCCAGGGTCTAGGCTCCCGGCCATCGTTCGCAATGTTCTGAGCGGGCTGGTACTCCTCCTCGGCCTCGCGCTCCTGGGTTACGTCAGCGTCGGCTCGGGTGGCGCTGGAGGAGGCTGGGTGCTGATCTCCCTGGGCCTCATGGCAGTCGGGCTGATACGCGCCCGCAGGGAGGCCGCGCAGGCAGCAATCGTCTCGAAGATCCTCGCCCGCGCACTCATGCTGCTCCCAGGCGCGCTCGTCGTCTACTTCTCCTTCCAGGATGGGGGCTTCTTTACCGAGCCGCCCGCGCGAGTCGCGGTCCTGCTCGCCTTGATCCTGGCTGGACGCCTCGCGCTGGGGCGCGGCGTTGGCGGCGCCGGACGGTTCGGGGCCGCCACGACGATCGCGTTCGTCGCATATATCGCGTGGGTCCTCGCCTCGGGCGCGTGGTCCGGGGCACCGGAGCGGGCGTTGACCTCGGCGGACGACGCTCTGGTCTACGGACTTGGATTCGTGCTCTTTGCGACCTCCACGAGAGGCGCCGGAGATCTGCGCTGGATAATGCGCGGGCTTGCTCTCGGCGCGTTCTTCGTCTGCATGCCGGCCTTCCTGAGCCGCGCCGCCCCGACGGTCTTGGCAAGCCCCGCTGGCCTTGACACGCCAAGGCTGAGCTATCCGCTGACGTACTGGAACGCGCTTGGACTGCTCGCAGCGCTCGCGATCGTGCTCTGCGTCGGGCTGACCTGCGATGACCGCGAATCACGGCTGTTCAAGGCGCTCAGCGCGGCGGCCATCCCACTGTTCGGCGTGACCCTGCTGTTGACTTTCTCCCGCGGGCCGATCGCGGCCTGCGCCGTGGGCCTGATCGTCTATCTGCTCATCGCCCGGCCGCGATGCCTCCTCACAGCCGCGATCGGAGTTGGACCGCCTACGTTGGCCGCGGTGAGCACGGCCTACGGGGCGACGTCGCTCGCTCAGGTTGTGAATGGAAGCTCGGCACAGGCCAGCCAGGGCCACCGCGTCGCACTGGTCACCGCCCTATGCATGCTCGCCTCAGCGGCCGCCCGCTGGATCCTGGCCGGTCTCGATCCATGGCTCCTGCGCCTCGGGACGGGCAGGCCTCCGGTTCGCACGGCTCGCGGTCTCTGGGCGGCCGCGTTCAGCGCGGCGGTGATCGGCGCTCTGGTACTTGGGGCGCCGCACGCCTTGAACAACGAGTACGCCAACTTCGTGAAGGGCAACGTCGAACCAGGCCATGCGCAGTTGCGCGATCGCCTCACGGACGTCGGCGCGGACGGACGGATCACGCTTTGGCGCATCGCGCTCAAGGAGTTCGACAGTGCGCCGCTCGCGGGCACCGGGGCTGGGACGTACGTGATTGCGTTTGACGAGCACCGGTCGCCAAACGGAGGACAGGTGGTCAACGCCCACTCCCTCTACTTCGAAAACCTCGGCGAACTAGGGATCGTGGGACTCGCGCTGCTCGCGGCTGTCGTGCTCGGCGCGCTTGCCGCGATCAGCCGCCGGGTGCGTCAACCCGAGCGTACGATCTATGCCGCGGTGTTTGCTGCAGTCCTTGTATGGGCGATCCACGCCGGCTTCGACTGGGACTGGCAGATGCCGGCGGTGACGCTCCCGGCTTTCGTCCTCGCTGGCGCGGGCCTCGGCCGACCGTCCGCGGAGAGCCCGGGACCGCGCTCCTTGCTCGCGCTCTGTGCGGTCGCCGCCGCGATCGTTCCGGCTTTGATCAGCGTCTCGCAGACCCACCTCGATGCGGCGGCCACCGCGTTCGCGAAGAACGACTGTGCTGTCGCGACGAGCGACGCGAAGCGCTCGCTCACACCGCTGGGCTTCCGTCACGGGGCGCGCGAGATTCTCGCCTACTGCGATCTCGCCCGCGGCGACCGTCCCGCTGCCACCACCGAGATGGACGAGGCCGTCCGGGACGATCCGAACAATTGGGAGCCTAGGTACGGACTCGCGATAGTGACGGCGGTCGCGGGCGGCAACCCGCGACCCGTCGTTAGAGCCGCCAAGGCCCTGAACCCGTTCGAGGCGGTAACCGACGCCCTCGCGGCGAAGCTCCTCAAGGATGCGCCATCCCTTTGGCCAGACGACGGTCTCGCTGCTGCCCTACCGATCGACGGCCAGTACGGTGGTGCGCTGGTGGCCATGCAGGCGACCACGCGGGGGAGCGGCGGGCGCTGACGCGTGACACGCACGCGAGTGTGGTGCAGGATCGCGCTGAGAAGCCGCTGCAGCGTCGAGTCAGCTGCGGAGTGGCCTTTCCGTCGCCCCCAAATCTGTGGGCGGCCGCGGGCGCTCGGGAACGCCTGCTCTCGCCCCAGCCCAGCTCGTGGGTGGAAGACCCGGCGCGCGCCGGGTCGCTGATCAGCTCGGACGGCCGGCGATCCCCGCTTGTGGTGCGCACCCGTACAAGCCCTCAACAGATCTCCCCCTGATGATGGTGGCACACCCACGAGACGCCTGACGGCCGGTCGAGCTTCGATCGGTTCACGACACATTACTCTCCTCCCAGTCGGCGGCGAGTACGGCAGTGACATCACCAACGACACCGCCCGATGGGGACGCTCGCCGCTTCACCGGACTGCCAAGTCGGCGAGGGAGGCACTTGCCGAGTTTCGCCGGATGGCCGAGCGCGAGGTGGCGACAGCCGTCTTCGGCCTGGAACGCGCCGCTCTGTTTCCCGAGTCGCTGTGCCTGATGGTCCGCGTCGTGATGAAACTCGAAGTCGGCGAGACTCGCCGGCAACGGAACGCGGGCCGGGAACGGGCATCACCACCCTGCACTGTGGGACACGAGGGTCGGCGAGATCGCTCTGAAGATCCCAGGGATCCGCATGGGGCATTACCGCCCGTCATTTCTTGGCCGCGTTGCCCGCTGAAGAGGGGCCGGTGGTAATTGTTCATGACGCCTACGGGAATGGAGGATCCATCAGGAGGGTCGCCCGGCTCGTTGACCGGGTGGGTCAGCGTGGTCTCCCGAGTGGTGAGCCAGTTCGACACAGCATCTGAAGATCAGACCAAGTACCCCGGGCCGGAACGATGGGAGAACTCTACCGCCTTGTGACTCGACTCCAAGACTGAGCGCGTCGGCTGCCTGCGGGTGGTCGCAAGCCCGGGCGGAACTCCCTGCCCCACACCTCCGTACCGAAGCGGGCCTCCATCCTCACGTTCGGCGTTTCATAGGCGAACGGTCACGAGACGTGTACCGCCGAACTCCGCCTCCCTGACCCGCTGGCCAGCGACCGTCCGCGCAAATCACGGCGCATCGCCCACCCTGACTTGCTACCCTAGCGCGACGACGGTCGGCGCGAGACCGCACCGGCGTTGCGGGCGGATGCAGTCAGCACAGGGACCGATGACCCAGCACAACACATTACGCGCGCGGCTCCCGGCGTCGTGGCGGACCCAAGTCCTGCTCGGAGCCGGATTCGCGCTCATAGTTCTGGCCGTCATCCCGCCCGGCAACGTCTCGAGCGACGGAGCATCGATGCTCGCGGTCATGCGATCTTTGGCGACTCACGGCTCGGTCTCCGTCCCGTGCGCCGCCGGCATCGCGGGCCGCGGGGGACGATGCTTTTCCACGTACTACCCGCTGAACTCATTCCTGGGTGTGCCGTTCTTCGCCGTGGGCGAGGCTCTGGGGCACGCGGCGAATGTGTCCACCACGTTCGTCGGCAACGCGATGGCTCAGATGCTTCCCGCGCTGTCAGCTGCGGTGACCGCCACGCTAACCGTAACGCTTACGCGACGTTTCGGGGCGACGCCTATGCAAAGTGTTCTTGCTGGACTCACCATCGTTTTCGGTACCGAGATGGCGGTGCTCGAGCGGACTTTCTTTGCCGAGGCGCTCCTCACAGCGCTTATTTCACTTCAGGTCTGGTGTTTCTACGGGCCAACGCTGAGCAGGTTCGCGATCCCGATCATTCTCGCTTTGACCATCCTGGCCAAACCTCAGGCATTCTTGGTCGGCCCTCTCCTCGCCCTCGAGGTAGCGCGTCGTGCCCGCAGTTGGAAGCCAATTGTCTTAGCTGCGGTCGGGACGGCTTCAGGCGCAGTCATCTATGGGGCTTACGATTACTTGCGATTCTCAAGCGTTACGGATCTCGGTGGCCCGACCCGGACGCTTCACTCATCCGCGTTGACGCCGATTCACCTTGTGAAAGCGCTCGGGTTGCTTACGATCAGCCCAGGTCGCGGCTTCTTCGTGTTTTCTCCGATCTGCGTCCTCGGGCTCGTCGTTTGCGTCCAGCGCCGACGCGAACCACTCGCGCGTGCCGCGCTGATCATCCTGTCGGCGTTACTTCTGGTTTACGTTGGCAATCCGGGGTCGGGATTCAACTGGGCTTCACGTTACCTAGCCCCGGCGCTTCCTCTTTTCGTGGCCGCCGCGTGGTCGACAAGGACTAGGATCCTAGCTTGTGCGCTCTCGCTAATGGGTGTCCTGATACAGTTTCCGACGTTCGTCGGGTTTTATCAGCGGTACTACCTTGAGAACGCGAGCCATGGGATCCTGCCAGTCCAACGCTATTGGAGCGTCTTGCACGGACCGCTTCTCGGCGTTTGGGGCGTTGTGGCCCGCGAGGCCACGGACGCACGCACCGTCAACTTGCGCGAGTTAGTCATGTCCAACACGGGTGGGGCCGGGGTCGCAGATCAGAGGTTTTTTCACGTCGTGAGTGAGTGGTGGTGGATGCTTCCCGCAGCCCACATACCACGACTGCTCGGCGTCGCCGTCTCGATTGCCGCGGCAGTCGCTGGCTTTAGCGCCCTTATCGCGTGGGCCCGCCGACAGCGCGGCGAGGCGGCCACGCCGGGCCGTGCGGTCGCCTGACACCCGTGGACGGCACGCCGATACTTGGGCTGCAGTCTCGAAACTCGCCGGAGCGCCGCAAGTCGCGTTCGCCTGCTTGCCTTCCGTCGGCTGGCGCAACACATCGCCCGCCGGGTCTCGCCATCATGTTTCCGACGACGGCCTAGCGGTTGGCGCGCGGATCTCGAGTACACCTGTCGCTGCTCGCTGCCGTACCCAGTTCGCTGATCGGTGTAGTCTTAGGCCGAGCCCTGCCTGCCTGCTCTCCAGCCATCCCCGATATCGTGTGCGCGACGGCGGACCGCGATTCTGCGCGCCGGAACGCATGGTGACGTCGATCTCTTCGTTGCCCGGTCTGTCGGGATCCAGCTCCGGCCGACCCCCGCTCCCGGCAACGCTTGCGTGAGAGACTTGCGCGGCCCTTCCACCATTTGGACCCGTGCGTACCGCCCGCGTTGCCACGTTCAGCAACCGAGCCGAGCAGGAGGGCGAGGCGTACCTCGTCCTCGTCGCGCGTCCGGAGACGAGTGGTGGCGACGTGGCCACGCGCGGCGCCCGTCTGGTACGGGCCATGTATAGGCCAGAGTTGCACGTCGGAAGGCTGAGGCCGCTGCGCGACGGCGATGCGAGTCTAGCCGCGGCCGCTGTGGCTGGCGCAGCCGGCTGCGTCGTCCTGACAATCGCGTTGGCCTCCGGGCAGTTAGTGGGGCCGGGACTGGCCTCGATTGGAGCCGCCGGATTCGTGCTCCTCGTGATCTGGTGCTTCGCGCATCGCCCGGTCCAACACTCACTGGCCGTCCTTACGCTGTACCTCGGGCTGCTCGATGGGTATCTAAAGTTACGCACAGGCAGCTCGACCGTCACGCTTGCGCGGGACGTCCTAGTGGTCGCGGTCGCAGCTGGCGCCCTGCTCCGCAGCACCAGGGCGCACCGAACCTTCGTGTTGCCTCCGCTTGCCGGATTCGTCCTCGCTTTCTGCGGAGTCGTCCTTATAGAGCTTGCTAATCCCGGCTCCCGAGGTCTGACGGCCGGTCTGGCAGGTGTTCGGCAGCACCTTGAGTTTGTCCCGCTATTCTTCCTAGGCTACGCGTTCCTGCGCAAAGAGTCGCAGATTCGCAACGCGCTGCTGCTGATCGTGTTCTGCGCCGCCGTGGGAGGGGTCGTCAGCTACATCCAGTCGCGGCTGTCACCTGCCCAGCTCGCGAGCTGGGGTCCGGGCTATGCCGAGCGGATCAACGGGACTGGGATCTTCACCGGAGCAGGACGCGTAGCCTTCCTGTCCGGCGGCACAGCGGTCAGACCGTTCGGCCTCGGATCGGACGCGGGATCTGGAGCAGCTACGGCCTCGCTCGCGCTGCCCGGCGCCGCAGCCCTGATGATGACGGCAGGTAGTCGTACGCGATGGTTTGTCGCGCTAATGTCTGTTGGCATCGCGCTTGCGGTCGCGACCTCAGGAAGCCGTGCCGCGATCATCGTGTCGTTCGTCTCGCTCTTGACTTTCGCCCTGCTGGCCGCTGTGTCCAAGAATGCACTGAAGGCTATCGTCGGGACTGCCGTCGGAATAGCACTGGTCTACCTTGCGTTTGTCCAGCTAGGACCGAACAACGCAACAACGCAACGTGCTCAGAGCATCACGCCCAACAACTTCAGCTCCACTTTCTCGAACGAACGCAGTGCCAGCGTCGGGCTCTTGGGCAGCCTTATGGTCAGTCATCCGCTCGGTGTCGGCGTAGGCACCTCTGGACCGGCAGCGCAGGTTGCCGGGGACGCCGGGGCAGCCAAGTACAATTCGGAGACCGAGTGGAACTTCCTGGTGGTTGAAACCGGGATTGTCGGGCTCGTGATATACGTTGCCTTCCTATGTCGCTTGGCGTGGCTCTCAGCGTCACGGATTAGGCGTTTCAGCGAAGCACGACTCCGACTCTGCCTGGCTGCACTGGCGGCTCCGATCCTCAGCATGCTGGTGTCGGGGTTCTCAGGCCCCACGTCTGCCTCGGTCCCGACAGCGCCGTTTCTCTGGCTGGTTTCAGGAGTGCTCGCCTACTGGTTGATCAAGGAACCTCGCGGTCGCGGTGGCGGTCGCGGTCGCGGTCGAACATCACGATGAACATCACGATCGCTCAGGGATGCCGATAGCAAGCGCCTCTAGGCAGTGCTCTGTTCCGGAGAGGCAGGAAGTCGGCCTAGGTTCGATCAGGCGTCACGAGATCAGCTGCCAGCGCCCCGATTCATTTGACGTTCTGCTTTCGCTCCAACCGATCACGTACTGCGCCAGCCACAGCCGCCATTTCTGGGGTTTCCGGCTGCACGCCCTCCTAGGGATGGCACGGCACGCCCGCGGCCCTCACGTGACCGCACCGAAAATCGGCGAGAAAAGCGTTTACTGGTCGCGTTGCCAGCGGCGGCCCGGGCCATTTATGCTGATCTTGATCGGCGATGAGAACTTCCGCGGCCGAGACTTCGAGACTGTCTGGAGGCCCTCGAAGCCCGGATCCAGCGGCTCGCCGCAAAGACGACCGCGGGCACGGCCCGCATCTCGCGCCGATGCGCCCGCGCATCGAGCCGATCTTCCGGGCCCATCCTCTGGACCCTGAAAGACCTCCTCACCCTTGAGCGCTACGGCGCCGGCACCCCTCGACAACCTCCGCGTGCGCCTCGCCGCTCGCTTCGTTGCGCTCACCGCCGCGATCGCGCTCAAACACCAACTCGGACGGCCCAGCCGCTCGCTTGCCTGCTACACCGCGCAAGCCCGTGGCACTACCCATCAGGCCGCGGGCTCGCCAGTCGGATCAGCTCCTCGCCGCCCGAGGAACCAAACAAGGACCGCACTCCGGCGACTTGGCCGTGAAGTCTCACGCGTCGCGGGACCGGCCCCCCGTCCAACGGCGAGCGGCCGCGTTCGATGCGCCAGCTGCCCACGAACGATGCGATCGTCCCAGAGGCCGATCTCGGCACATCGAGGGATTCGAAACCGGCCTCGCGCAGCGCTCGATCGATGGCCTCCGGGCTGAACAGGACCAGGTGCCGAGGCGGGTCGAGATGAAGCCAGCGATCACCGAATCGCCGGTGCCCGCGCGAATCCAGACTCGGGGTCACCAGCCAGAGGGTCCCGTTCGGTCGCAGCACGGCCCGGGCGGCCCGCAGCAGGCTGACCGGATCGGCGACATGCTCTATGACGTGGGCCATAGTCACGACGTCGAATGCTCCCGGCATCGACTCGGCGAGCTCCTCGAGCGGCGCGGCCGAAACGGACAAGCCGGAGGCAAGGCAAGCAGAGACCGCGGCGCCGTCCGTGTCGATGCCCATCGCGTCCCATCCCAGGGCACTCGCGCGGGCGACGAAGCCCCCGCGCCCACAGCCGACGTCAAGCAGGCGCGCTCCCTCGTGGGGCCGGGCCACGTGGCGGAAGGTGCGGTCGTCCGACGCGCGTGACCGTGGCCGTAGGTACCCGAGCAGGAGTCCGAGCCTTGAAGACGGCTCCAGCTCGTAGCCGTAGCGCCGGTTCACGTAGGCGTTGCGGCCCGCAAGGCGCAGTCCGGACAACCCGTCGGCCAGATCTGGCCGTGGCACCAGAGGAGCGCCGTGCGTGTAGTAGCCCTCCCCATACGCTCGCCCAAGCGCGTGCGGAGCCGGCCGAGGATCGAGGAAGGCCGCCGAGCACGCCGGACAACTCTGCAAATCCCACCGTCCGCCCGCGATTGCAAAAACCTGATCGGTCAAACCTACGTGTAGCGGGCGACTAGCCACCGAGTCACAGACCGGACAGGCGCGCACCGACTCGACGTCTGACGTCGGCCACCGATCGTCCAAGGGCCGCGCGACGGGTGCTAACTCCACCCCGAGAACGAGGCGTCTGACTGCGTGGACCCCCGACACGGCAACCCGCGCCACGGGAAGGTCGCGACGCCGCTCGAGCACAGGGACGGCCCGACGACTGAAGAGGGCTAGCAGGACCACGGACGCGAGATGGAGCCGCCGCCCGATCGGCAGGCGGCCAAACACTGGAGAGCGCCGGAGGCACTCGCTAACCATGAAATAGCCGATCGTCAGGAGCGGCCTGACGGCTTGTACCCGGGGGACTCCGAGAGTTCGCGTAAGTTCTCGAAGGGAGGTACTCGCTCCGTCCAACTCTCGATGGATTGCAGTGTCTTGCGTCGTGGAGATCTTGCCTAGCACCGCAATGTTCGCAAGCAGAACCCAGTCATGTCCGAGATGGTTGCGCTGGGGCGGGAGCCTGCGCACGACGTGAAACGGCATGACGCCAGAGAAGACGCCCGTGGGGAGGACCTCCTGGCAGAATGCCCACAGGCGCTCCGCCGCAGAATCCGAGGTGAGGTTCACGTCGTCCTCGAGTCGCGGGATCGCCATGCGGCCTTCCAGCAGAGTCCGGCCCGCGACCATGCTGTGGTCAGGCTCGGCCCCGAGCCTGGCTATACAGGTGCTGATGTAGTCAGGGTCGATCCAGTCGTCGTCGGACAGAAACATGAAGAAACGGTGCGCCGGCGACTGGTCAGCAAGGGCCCGCTGCATCAACCAGTTGTAGTTCCCAGTCAGACCAAGATTCGCCGGCTGACGGTGGAAGACGACGCGCGAGTCGGCCGCTGCGAGTTCGCTACAGATGGTTGGCGTGTCGTCCGTTGATCCGTTGTCCGATATCAGCAGCGTCAGGCCGAAATGGTCTTGGGCCAACACGGATTGCGCCGCTCGTTGGAGCAGTGCTGCACGGTTCCGCGTTGGGATGGCGACGATCACATGCGACGCGCCGCTCGCTGTTTCCACCATACCGTTAGCGTATCGCGGCGGCGAATTTCCGGTAATCCCCGAGCGCGGTTACCGGTTTCGCGGCCGATACAGCCTTCGCGCCAAGACGGTCCTCGTGATCTTGAGCATGCGCTGCGCTGCCGGCGGAGAGTCACCACGGCCACCGACGGCTTGACCAAACGCGTTGCCCCAGAGGACAAACCGGCCCTCGGCAGCGAGGTCTTCGACGGCTCGGCTGACCTCGGCGTATCGGGCGTAGTCGTCGAAGAACACCACACCCGCCGGCCTAAGATGGGGCAGCCAGTCGCGACCGTCCTGCATCACCGCTTCGTAGCTGTGCCAGCCATCAATGTAGAGGAAATCGATCGGCTCGGCCCAGCCGACGGCGGCCTCGGAGGACCGCTTCACGATCGGCCGCACTAGATCGCTCACGCCGCACGCAGCGAGGTGCGTGCTAAAAAGGTCGAATGACGGAAGGCGCGCTGCGCCAAGCATCTCCATCTGCTGGCGGTCACCCGTGTGCGGATCGATTGCCACGACCTGCGGCGACTGCGCTTTCATGATCTGCAATGTCTTCGCGAAAAACACCGTGCTGCGGCCCAAATACGAGCCGATTTCGACCACGCGCGCTGCGGGCAGGTCGCGGAGAAGACCGAACATCGCTGCGGCGTTGAGCGGCCCGAAGGACCCAGGCACGACAGACGCCACGCTCCAGACATCGGCGAAGCGCCGGTCGTCGCGCACGAGATCCTCGATCGTCTGCGTCTCGGCGGCGGAAGCAAGGGCGGCCTTTAGCGCATTTGGCCCAAACACACGATCGCCCCTCCTCGACGTTGCTTGAAACGATGACGAACGATATCGCCCCTAGTAGTGACGAACCGCCACGCGATTCGCGCGGGATTCCTGTGGCGTGGCCGGGCAATTCGACACCGCGCGACGCTGCGACCAGCGGCGGCGGCCCGCGACCACATGGCTTTCCGGAATCGGACTCAACTGGCCCGGGAGATTCGTTCTGCTCGGGGCTCGCGGGCCCGGCACTTGATTCGAGCGGAGCTACCCATCGAGCAGTGGAGTCTATCGCGGTCGGCGGAGCCTGCGCGACTGGCGCCTGTCGATCGAGACTGGTGAGCGGTCTTGACAACAAGACGGTGCGGCGCTGGGAGATCAGTGACCTCGGCGCGCACAATCGTTTTCGCCCGACGCTCGGGCCTACGAGGCCGGCCTGTCCCGCGTGCGACCTCCACCGAACCCTCTCGACCATTGTCCCGCGGAAATAGGTCGACGGCTCAGGCTCTCGCTCCAAGAGGTCCTCAGATTCCCGTCGGCCACCCAGCGGCGGCATGGAGGCCGCGGCCCCTGGCGGGTATTTCGTCGGGATGGCCACCTCGACAATCGACCTCGGTGCCCCCTTCGATCGGTTCAGCGCTGGACTCCTCTCCCGTGCCGTCCCGTCGACCAACGGTCCCGCGTGCTCGGTCGTGCTTATCCGCGCCGGCTTCCGAGGGCTAGCTGGCGCGCCATGAGCGGACCGGCAAGGATCGGGACTGCGTAACCTTGACAAGTCCCGATGGTCGTCTTCCTCCTATACGTTCTATGAAGCGCACGCCAAGAAGCGGGGCGTTCTCCGAGCGGCCGCGACCGAGTGGCTATGTGACCGCGTGGCCGGATAGGGCGACGCGGGTCTCGCGACGACGTCGCGGCTACGACCAGCTTCCTCTGCCGCCGCGTCATCATGCACGGCACGACACCGTGCTCCTCGCTACTACGCGCGAGAGGCGTCATTCCCAGATCGTCGAGCCGTCCCCAAACGCTCCCGGGGCGCGCTTGAAGGCAAGGCGCTCGTTATTGCGCGTGACCTTGGGCGATCTCCCCGGCTGCCCGTTGAGTAGTAACCACTCCGGCGTTCCGCGCGACCACCACTTGTGATTTGAGTCCCGCCCTCCGCCTGCGGTCCCGCTGGAGAGGCAGCACGCGAGCTCAGGGCCGCCCAGGCGGAATCGACGGTGACGCAGAGCCTCCCAAGTCGGTTTCACAGCTCACCCGTCGTAAAGTGGTCTCGATGAGTTCAAGCCTGCTCGTCACGCAGGTGGCCACCGCACTCAGCGGCATCATTGTCGCGCGCGCTCTCGGCCCGGCCGGCAAGGGGATCATCGCTGCGACGGTGGTTTGGCCACAGCTCCTCGGCTGGGTGCTCCTATTGGGACTCAATACTGCGTCGTCAGTGCGCGTCTCCGAATCGCGAGACACGCTCGACTACGTGCTCGGCAATGCTCTCGCGTACTCACTCAGCATCGGGATTCTCGGGACGATCGGCGGCCTACTCCTCCTCCCAGCCGCCCTAGGCCACCTCGGGCACGGAGCGGCGGCCTCGTCGCGAATCACGGTGCTCGCGATTCCCGTCGTCATGCTGGGAGCTGTGGTGGGAGGCGTCAACCTCGGCTTAGGGCGAACACGCCACTACAACGTGATGCAGGTCGTGACCGGGCTGCTGGTCCTCAGTGTCAGCATCCTGCTCGTGGTGTTCGGGGCAGCATCCCCGCAGACAGTAACCGGAGCTGGCGTCCTGATCGGCGTTGTCGCGCTCTGCGTCGGGGCCCAGGGACTGCCGTGGCGTCAGCTTTCCCTGGCGTTCGGAAGACTCCGCGCGGACATAGCGTACGGGCTGCGGGTATTCCTCACAAGCGTCCTGGCGCTCGTGAACGTGAGACTCGACATCCTGCTGATGAGCGCGTTCCTCGGAGCGCGGCAGATCGGCTTCTACTCGATCGCGATCAGCGCGATGCTGCCGATTGCCCTTGTGTACAGCAGCGCGACTACGCTGTTGCTCCCGACCGTGGCCAAAATGCGCGGGGCGAGAGCAGGCGAGTCGCCTGACGATGTTTCCCTTATCCGCCGCACCGCGCTCCGCTACACACTCGTCACGCTCGCGGTAGCGGTCTTGATCGCCGGGGCGTTGCCGTTTGCCGTACCGCTGCTGTTCGGTCGCGCCTTCGAACCAGCAGTCACCCTTGCATGGATTCTCATTCCTGGGTACGTCGCGCAAGGCTATGGCGCGATCATCGACGCTGGCATGGTCGGGATGAGAACGCCTTGGGTCGGCAACCTGTCGCAGGGCGCCGGCGTGGTCGTGACGGCGACCCTGTTGCCGGTGCTGCTCCCTGCCTACCAGGCGACTGGGGCCGCGATCGTCTCGTCCTTGGCATATACGACGACCGCGGCTGTCGCGGTGTGGGCATCTACCCGCATTTATCGCAGAGGCCTACTCGACGCCGGTCCCGGCGGGCCGGATCCCGCTGGCAGCGCCGTCGCGGGTTGAGCCCGCACAGCGGCCAGGTCCGCCACCCGTATCAACCGACTGGAGAGCGGTCAGCGCCCGCATCCCGCTCCCCTGCGGCGAACAGCCCCATCGCCTGCTCGTAGGCCGCCTCATGCTCGCTGAGCACCCGCGCCCACGAGAAACGCTTCGCTCGCGCCGACCCGGCCGCGGCGAGTCGAGACCGCTCGTCTGTGTCGTCGAGCAATGCCGCCAGCGTCCGGCCGAGCTCGGCATCGCTTACGAGTGCTCCGGCGCCGCCTCGAAGGACCATCTCGGCGCCACGATTCGGCGTTGCCACTACGGGAAGACCGTGGGTCATCGCCTCGAGATAGGGCATTCCGAAACCCTCGTAGGTGCTGGCCGAGCAGAAGAGCCAGGCTGACTCATAGAGCACGACCAGCTCCTCGTCCGACGGGAAACGCGCCCACTCAATCCCGGGCTGCTCCACGCACCGATCACTGACCATCAGGAGCGTCGCATCAGGGTGGCGCGGCAGCACCTCACGGGCGAAGCAGTCGGCAAGAAACGCGCCACGCTTCCGGCCTTCCCACGTGCCTACGAAGAGTACCGTTGGATGCCTGGTGCGCGCATTAACGCACGGTGGCCTCGAGTCCCCGACGGCAAGGGCGAGTGAGCCGTTGATGCGATAACCGCGCGGCAACTCGGAACCAATGTCGTAGCTCAGCGTCGCAAGTCGCGACGCAATGACTTCCAGCGGGTAGACCGCCGCCTGCACAAGCTGTCGCCGATGACTGGTCGCCGTCCGCGCCTCGAACAGAGCCGACCCGTAGAACGTCCTCACCGTCGCGAGCGTCCGTCGCAACATGAACCAGTCATCACCATGAAGGTGCAGCACCTGGCAGTCTCCGAGGCACAGTCTGTTGAGCGCGATCGGGCCAAGTGAGAGCCGGGCCGCGCGCGTCGCAGCGCACCATGCCGGCCCGGCGCTCACCAATCCGTACCGCGCGTCCGCCGGCCGGGTCCCGAAGGTGACCATCGTCACTTCATGCCCGCGGTCGACAAGCCGATTGGCCAAGCGATGCACGAACACTTCTACGCCACCCACTTTCCGGCCGGTCTCCGGCAGCGTACTGTGGAACATGGCGATGCGGAGAGCCATCAGGCCGTCCCTCGAGCCGCTCGCCACGAAGCGGCGCCCGCCATGGCGCCGCGCCAACACGCCGCGAGTGTCCGTACCGCGGACCACCGACCCCGAGGTAGCAGCCAGACACTGACTCCGAGGCCTGGCCTGCGGCGCGTCCCCAAAAGCACGACCCACAGGACCCAGGCCGCCCGGCGCAACGGCGGCAGGAAATCCAGCAGCGCCAACGTCTCGTTATGCACCTCATCCTCAAGGGCGGCCATCGTCGCAGGCATCCGTCCATCACCCGCTGGGCGGGCGGCCGGGTAGTGGTCTACGACCACAGCCGGGTCGTAGACCAACCGGCCTCCGGCGCGGCGGATCTCCAAACAGAGTCGGAGATCGTTGTGCACCTGCGCTCCCGCGCCGCGGAGACGTTCATCAAAGCCAAAACGGCGTAGCCATTCGGTCCGGAACGCCATGTTCGCTCCCTTCAGGAGATCCACGGTGCGTGCTGGCCCTATCCCCCGATGGTGGTTCCCGGTTATTCGGCCGTGCCACGCGACGCGGCCGACGACCTGGTGGCGTCGCTCCACTGCGCCGTGTACGACATCTCGGCCGCCCACCGCCGCAACGCGCGGATCACCGAAGTGCGTGATCAGGCCAGAGATCCAGTCCGGCCGCGGTGCTGCGTCGTCATCAGTAATTGCGATGATGTCGCAGCGAACCAAAGCCGTGCCGGCGTTCAGCGCCGCAACCTGGCCCGCACGGTCCGTCAGTACCTCCGTTATCGCCATCTGGGCTCCCGCCGCTCTAACGACCGCGAGGGTGTCATCGTCGCCGGACCGGAGCACCACGATCAGCTGGTCCGCCGCGACGTGCTGGGTACTGAGCGCGCGGAGGCAACGCGCCAGATCGCTCGGTCGCCGAAAACTTGGCACCACGACCGCACACGACAAATGTCGCTTCACCGGCCCATCTCCGTGACTGCCGATCGACGCATCACAGATCAGAGCGCGTTGCGTGTGTGTCGTACCAACCGGGCACCGGCGTGCGCAGGACGTGCCCGATCCGGACCAAAGCCTTGCGCCGCATCGAGGATCTGCGCATCCACGAATGATCCCCTAGATACCGGTACCGGGTGAAGATCCGGCGATAACGCGCAAGCGCCTCGTCACGGGTCACCCACGGACCGACGTCAGGGCCGAAAGGGCCTGACGCGTCCGTCTCGAAGGCAAACGGCATTCCTTTCCCGTCGAGCCTCGTGGCATTCGCGATACGAGAGATGCCTGCCTGCTGGACGACCGCGAAGCGGTCGTAGCCGAGTTGCGCCAACAGGTCGAACTCCTCCACCAGTGCGCTGAAGTCGGCCTTCTCGGACTCCAGCGACACGTAGCGCGGGCGTCCCGTTCCTTCCCTCAGCTCATCGAGACACAACCGATCCGCGCCCTCGATGTCCACTTTCAGGAAGTACGGCACGCCGAACCGCTCCAGCGAGGCTGCGAAGCTGACAGCTGCCACCTCGATCTGGCGACTTGTGCCCAGGCCGCGGTTTCGGTCCGACCAAGCGGCACCTGTCGTCCCGAAGACCGAATTCTCGTGTTGGAAAAAACTGACCGTCTCGCCCGCATCTGCTGCGATTGCGCCTTCGACGATCGTGAATCTGCCCTCGTGGATCTCGCGGGCAAAACGGCGTCGGCAGTGCTCGGCCAATTCCGGATTGGCCTCGAAACCCACGACCCTGTAGCCAAGCGCCAAGTAGTATGCGGAATCCTCCCCGCGGTGGGCTCCGACGTCGTAGATGAGTTGCCTGTCGCAGCCGACCGGGCCATCATAGACGCCTCCCGCCGCCCCGGTCCTCGGAGTTCCCCTTGACCTGCACGGGTTGCGGCCCGGCCTTCGGCGGCGGGCTGCGGGCAACCAGGGCGAACCGGCGTGATGCCGCGCTGAATTCGTCGGTATGGCTGCCGACGCATCCCAGAAGCTATTATCCGGCGAGATGCCGTTTCAGGCGAGCGAAGACAACGCGGCCGTAGCAACAGTCACGGGCCTTCAGTTCCGCGATGCGACGCCGATGTCGTCGACTCCATATTTGCTGCCCCCTGTTTTCAAGTTCGCGGGGGAACTCGGACCGGAGACGCGCGTCCTCGATGTGGGCTGCGGCAACGGATTTTGGGCAGCCGAATTCGCCAGATACGGCTGCGAAGTTGTCGGAGTCGACCCGAGTGAGAGCGGGATCGCCGTGGCGCGCGCCACCTACCCGGCCGGCCGGTTCGAGGTCCAGCATGTGAGCGCGGACCTCCTCGCCGTGTTGGGTGAGCGCCCGTTCGACATCGTCGTGAGCACGGAGGTCGTCGAACATCTGTACAGCCCTCATACATGGGCCACCGGCTGCCTGCGCGCATTGAAGCCCGGTGGCATGGCGATTGTATCCACGCCCTACCACGGCTGGTTCAAGAACGTTGCGCTGGCGTCCACCGGCAAGCTCGACCGTCATCTCGACGCTCTCCGAGAGGGAGGCCACATCAAGTTTTTTTCTCGGTCGGTGCTCTCGCGCTTGCTGACTGATGCCGGCTTTGCCGACGTCCGTTTTGCCGGCGCTGGACGAGTCAAGTGGGCTTGGAAGTCGATGGTCCTTGCCGCGACAAGGCCTGCGTGACCCAGGAAGCGCCGAGACTTCGCATCGCCTGCAGCGGCTTGGTCGCCGCCGAGAGCGGGAGCGCCCCGGCGATGGGGTTCGAGGTCCTACAGGAGTTGCTACGACGCCAACACGAGGTGTCGTTCTTCTCGAAGCGCACCTACGTGTTTCCGGCGGGCCTGGTCGGCGATCCAAACTTTGCCTACCACGACTGCCCTCAGCCCCGCGTGGATTCCACCATCGCCAGACTTCGGGGCGGGACGCCGCGCTGGCTCGGCATGAAGATCGGGAACGCGATCTATATGCGGCGCATTATCCGAGAGATGACGCGACACCACCGGGCGCACGCCTACGATGTCGAGTTGTTTCTCGGGCAGTGGGCGTACGGCCGCGTTGCGCGGTTGCCGGTCGTGAGTTGGGTCCAAGGCGCCCCGGGAAGCGACTCACGATCGGTCAGACGCCACCGAGTTGCGATTCGAGCGCTGTGCGGGTGGGGCGAGTACGCGAAGCTCCGAGCTTACTCCGGGTTCCGTGGCTCACTTGTCGGTCGACCGCCCTTCCGGCACACGGACGTCAGCATCTGCGGCAGTGGCATGTCAAGAGACATTCTCGTCCGGTGCTATGGGATACCGCAACCGGCCGTGACGGTACTTCCCTATCCGCTCGACCTAGCGAGGTTCCATCCCGTGACCGCTTTTCGGAGTGACGCCGCCGCCGAGCTGCTTTGGGTCGGGAGAATCGTCCCGCGTAAGCGGCTTGATCTGTTTCTCGAGGCCGGAGCGCACTTGATCCGGGCGGGCAGGAACGTCCAACTGACCGTCATCGGGGACTTCCCGTTTGCTGGGGGATACCGCGACCTCATCCAGCGGTTCGCGTTTCCGAACAGGCTCACCTACGTCCCCCGGCTTTGCCGCGACGACGTGCGCGCCAGAATGCAGCACGCCTCGGTCCTCGTCGCGCCGAGCGAGGAAGAGGATTTTGGCTCGTCCATCGCCGAGGCACTCGCCTGCGGAACCCCAGTGGTTGTTGGGCCGTCGAACGGCACCGCCGACTACATCGGGGCGGGCGGAGAGCAGTTCGGCGACTACTCCGCTGAGTCCGTGGCGCAAGCGATCGACCGTATTCTCACGCGCATCGCCGACGACGGCGGCGGCGTACGTGCTGCCGCCCGCGAAGCAGCTGTGGCGCATTTTACGGTTGGACGCGTGGTGGATAGCCTCGAGGGCATCCTCAGATCAGCGACGCTGGCCGGCGAGGTGGGCTAATGCCAGACGCGGCGAAACATCAACGCTACCCTTATCGCTGGCTCACATCGGTCGCGCCCCTACATGCCCTGAAAGTCGCCCAGTACGAGATCCCGATGACGTGGCTCCGCCTCACGGGTCGCCGCACAGACTTGCGCTTCCGTGGCGCGTCTGGCTTGCTCGTCAACGTCGGATGCGGCCGCAACGGCAGGCCGGGTTGGGTCAATGTCGACAGCGCCGATGCCCCGGGTGTCACCTGCGTGTACGACTGCCGCAAGCGGATCCCGCTCCCGGACGGCGTCGCCAAAGCCGTGTTCACTGAGCACCTTCTTGAGCATCTCGACTATCAAGAGGAGGCTCCTGTGTTCCTAGCCGAGTGCCGCCGGATACTCGAACCGGGGGGTGTGATCCGCGTCATCGTCCCGGATGGCCGCAAGTACCTGATGGCGTACGCGAGCCGCGACTGGAGGGAGATGCGGGCGTTCAGTCCCCTCGCCACAGACCGTGAGCCGCGCACGACGCTGATGCAGATCGTCAACGAACACTTCCGTCAGGTCGGGCAACACCGCTACTCCTACGACTACGAGACTCTGGCACTGCTGTTAGCGGATTCAGGCTTCGGTGCGATCGTAGAGGCTAGATTCGGCGCCTCCCGTATGCAGGAACTCGCGATCGATAGTCCCACACGTGCGAGCGAGAGCCTCTATGTCGAAGCGTCCCGCAGCTGACAAGGCTGGCCCCGCGACACACCACGACGTGCCCACTGCGGCAAGTCGCTGGATCCGTCTGCGACGAGGCCGGCGCTGAACGTCGTCACGAACGAGTGTCCAAGCGAATTTAGGTCAGCCTCGCGCGCCTGCCTGGCGGTAGAGGTCAAGGGTCGTCTCTGCGATCGCGCGCCAACCGAACGCCTGCGCCCGGACGTGGGCGTTGCGGCGCAGCCGCTCGAGCAGTGGAGGGCTTACGAGCAGCCGGTCCAGGGCGGCCACGAGAGCTGCACTGTCACGAGGCGGGACCACGATCCCCGTCTCCCCGTCTTTCACGACACCCAAGTTAGCCGCGATTCCCGTTGCGACCGGCGCGAGGCCACAGGCCATGGCCTCAAGCAACGCCAAGCTGGCGCCCTCAGCGTAAGTGGGAAACAGTTTTATGTGGTGATCCGCGAGCAGCCCGGGAAGCTCGTGCCGGGCATAGCGGGGTACCACGTTGATTCGGTCGTGAAGCCGCGAGTCGAAGTCCTCTAGAACGTGCGCGCGATGGCACCCGGTACCGATGAATGACATTGTGACCCGGTCATACCGTTCAAGAACCATGTGCAGCGCCGCGGCCCCCTCTTTGATGCCCTTGCGCGGCAGATAACTCCCGACCTGCGCGATCCTCGTATGCTCTGCACCCACGGGCCCTGGGCAGACCGGTAGGCCGAGAAAGGCCTCTTGAAGTCCGTTGGACACGAGTACTGCCCGAGACTCCCGCACCCCGAGACGCCCGACGGCGTAGTTACGGTCATCGTCGTTCAGGAACATGGCAACGTCCGAGTGGCGAAGTGCGTACGCGACCTGCGGAAGCCGCAAGACGTTGTTGTACAACCGATACCGCCAGCGGAGCCGAAGGCCTGCATCGGCGAGTGTCCGGAGATGATCCTCCATCACGACGTGCTCTAGGCCGTGCGACCGCGCTCCGATCACTGGCTGGCTACGACGTTGGAGTCGCCCAAGGGCGATCAGGAGGGACGCATCGCCGCTGGAAGCGTCGACAACGTGCACCGGACCCGACCTCTGAAGCTGCGACAGCCGTCTGGGCAGCAGTAGTGGGAAGAGCAGCAGGCGGGCCTGCTGCGACAAATTGCTTCCGAGATCGTCAAGTGAGAAGTATGCGACCTCGTGACCTAAATGCACGTATGCATCGCCGAGCGCCTGAGTCACGCCCGAAGCACCACCGTCGGCGCTCAGTGACGCGTGGAGCGAGAGGAGGATGCGCATCAACGGAAACCGGGCTTGCGCCGACTGATCGAAATCATGCTGCGCAGCTGTCCCACGCCGGCTGCGAGCAAGGAAGTCGCGCGGGACGACGAGGTCGCGTGCACGGCGGCACGCGAGCCCGGGGCGGCCTCAGTTGCCGTAGCCGTACCCGTACCCGTACCCGTACCCGTAGCCGTAGCCCCCGCCCGGTTGTCGGGAGACGTCGTTCGCGACAACGCCGAGCAGCCTAACGCCTGGGTCGAGCCGCGTGGCGGCCGCAGCTCGCTGGGCAGAGTGGCGTTCTGTCACGCCGACGCGACTCACGAGGATTACTCCATCGACATGCGAGAGTAGGGGGACGGCATCGCTGACTGCGAGTAGCGGCGGCGTATCTATCACGACGAAGTCGAACCGCTCGGCAAGTTGCTCGATGATCTGCTGCATCTTCTCCGACCCCAGAACCGCCTGGGGATTGGGCGGCGTGGAACCACTCGGCAAGAGCGCCAGAGTGTTCGAGGCAGCCGCTGGCGCCCGCGGCTGCTCGAACTCGCCGTCGACCCGGAGTGCCTCTAGTAGTTCGAGATCCGGAGCGTCGATCTCGATCTGGACGAGCGCATCGCTGAGCTCGCATTCGCCTGCGAGCACTCCAGTGAGGCCGGGCGTCTGGCTCACGCCCCACGTCGCGCCAAGCGACGGGCGGCGAATGTCAGCCTCGACGACGACGACACTCAGCCCGGATTCGCGATACGTCAGGGCAAGATTACTAACGATCGTGGATTTCCCCTCCCCGGAGATCGCGCTCGCGACCACGACTCGCCTCACCGGCTTCTCGAGCCCGGCCAACCCGAGATTCGTCTTGAGACTTCGCAGCGGCTCTCGCAACGCCGGCGGCACGGCCGCCACGCCGTCATGAGCCGTCATAGGAGTCGATGTGTGCGGAATCACTGCGAGCAGCGGTGCGCCATAGAGCTCGGGGATCTCTTCGAGTTCCTTGATCCGCCGGTCGAAGCGCTCGAGCGCGAACGCCAGCGCCAAACCCAGTCCAAGGGCAATTGCAAATGCAAACGTCGCGTCGCGTTTGGGTTGCGGGGCGGAGGGAACACCTGGTGCCACCGCCGGTTGGGTCTGGTTGGCGGGTGACGGCCCGGATGCCTCTGCCGCCTGCACCCTGCTGATCGTGTCCGCAATATTCTGGCGCTGTTGCGCCGTGGCCGGGCTGATCCGAAGGGCCTTCAGCTCTGCAGCAAGAATCTTGATGGTTGCCGCGCCTTGCCTCTTCAGCTCGGTGTCGCTGTAGATGATGTATTGCGTGACATAAGCGTTCGCAACCGCAGCTGCCTGTGCGCCCGAGCCGCGTTCTGCCGTGACCGTAATCGAATCGGCTGCGGCGGAGGGCGTCGCCGTGACTGTGCCGAGCAGTCCGGCTGGCGTATCCGGAAGATGGAGCCGTTGGATCACGGCCTTCGTCACCGGCGCCGACAGTAGGAGTGTGGCCTCGTCCTGGGTCGCACGAGGGGTTCCGACGATCGCGCCGCCTTCCGCGATCGAGGCGATCTGCGACTCGGACACGAAGACCTGCGTCGAGCTCTCGTAGCGGGCCGGCTGGCGTTCGGCGATGTAGTACGTGCCCAGGGTGGCCACCACGACAATCCCGACCAGCAACCATTTTCGGCGCCATATCGGCCCGATCAGATCTTGGAGATCGGCGGTATCTGTGGGCGCGGGTTCGATCAAAGGGGCCGTTGGGCATTTCGAGACCGGGAGACCTCCCGAAACTCGAAGCGGCAACGGTAGCGAAAAATGGCGAAGGACCCATGCATGGCGGTGCATCGCCGACACCGCGATTGCGAACAAGGCGCGCAAGGCCGGGGCGCCCCCCCGCGGCGCGTAGGCGGGTGGGCGGGTGCGCCTTCGCCCCGCCCCCCTCCTGGACGCCGACCCTGTCGGGGAGCGGCCAGCTGGCCCCCAGACGCCCCTCACCTCCTACGTCCCGCTCCACAAACTGTCCTGCCGCCGTGCCGCCGAGTCCAGGCCGGGGCAGTCCGGATGAGGTCCGGTGCCCCCGGCCACGCGACGCGCGAAACGACCGACAACGCATCATCCGAGGGAAACGATGCCGAGCGGGTAGTCTTCTCGGGCGTAAATGGTCGAGGACGAGCCCAACAAGCGCCGGGAGATCGAGTCGGCGGCCCTGAGCGCCGATGAGCCGCACTCCCACAGCAAGCCCTTTGGCCGCTTCTGGGGCTCGCACTACTTCACCAAGTGGGCCGCAATCTCACACTCACTTTATGAGTTGGGGCTTGAGGAGGGCTCGACCGTCCTCGACGTCGGAATGGGCACCGGATGGACGACTGTGTTCCTCGCGGAGAGCGGTTTTCGCGCGACCGGGGTCGACATCGCGCCGGCGAGTGTGAGAGTCGGTCAGAGACGAGCACAGCGCAGCGGTGTGGACGCCGCATTCAAGGTCGCCGACATGGACACCCTTGAAATGGGCGAGACATATGATGCCGTGCTCGTCTTCGATGCTCTACATCACTCCACCCGCCAGTCCGAGGTCGTCCGACGCGTCGCCGAACACCTAAAACCGGGTGCGTGGGTGCTCTTTGGAGAACCCAGTTGGTTGCATTCGATCTCGCTCAGTGCGCGGCGAACGTCCAACGACTTGGGCTGGATCGAGCGCGGCATCTCTGTGCGACAATTGAAGTCCGACTGTCGGAGGGTTGGGCTAGGCGAGTTTCGGCGGTTCTACGAAGGAACGGCTCCGTTCACCCCCGGGCTCGGTCGCTTCTGCTGGGAGGTCGGGCGCCTTCTAGGAGCGCAGGTGAACGTCTCTCCACAGACTTCCGTGTGGCTGGCCGCGCGGAAGCCGGGCATCTGACCCATCGCCAGCGTCACCACCGTGAGGCATTCGAAGAGAGGCGCTCTGAGACGCGCCGCAGCGAGACCTGCGTCGAACCCATTCGCGGTCGCCTGGCCCGGCGCGCCGGTGACCAGATCCGCGCCGTGGGCGCAGCGACCCGTGAACCCGCGAAGCTCGCGCAGGTCAGCAAAAGCACGTTGATAGTACCTTGTTGAGTGGTCGCTGGTGTGGTCGCACGAGAGAGCATTGGATCATCGAGATCGATCGGCGCTGACAGGTAGCGCAATGGCCGGTCCAGCACTTCAGGAGCGACCTAGTGTCGTGCGCCGTAAGTTCATTGCTTAAGTGTGGTACAATGCGGCATGGCGAGAACAGGACGACCGAAAGCGGTGTTGGAGCTCTCTGACGCC
>Ga0208480_1000014_pt1 | contig 82901 bp, 77 predicted proteins | sample NGESurshal092012_4_FD_184485 | JGI IMG/M metagenome (GOLD analysis project Ga0208480, IMG submission 184485) | Arctic peat soil microbial communities from Barrow, Alaska - NGEE Surface sample F53-1 shallow-092012 (SPAdes) | ecosystem: Environmental > Terrestrial > Soil > Wetlands > Peat ... | reverse complement strand
GGCCGGCCGAGCCGGCCGCACCGATCCGGGCCCGCAGCGAGTCCGCGATCAGGACCAGTCCGCCGGTGGCGGCCAGCGTCATCACCACCAGCGGGAGGAAGGCCGCCCGGCCGGCGCCCCAGATCGCCCCGACCAGCCTGAGTCCCGGGACGCCCGACGGAAGCTGATGGTGGCCGAGGCCGGCCTGCCTGACCAGCGACCACGCGACCGCGAGCAGCGCGACCAGGCCGACGATCGCCGGCGCCGCGTGCTCGCGGACGACCCGTATGGCCGCGGGCAGCAGAAGGAAGGCGGCGACCACGACGCCCGACAGGGCGAAAGACGCGGCGAGCACCCGGTCCCCGGGATCGCCCAGACCGATCGCCAGGCCGGCGACCAGCACGATCCCGGCCACCGCCGTCGCCCGCCATGCCGGATCCCCGACCCGGGCAGCGATCGCCGCACGCGTGCGCCCGGTCATCGCCGGCTCCGCCCGGCCGGTGCCGTGCTCGACGTCTTCGAGCCGCCCGTCGGAGTCGTCGGGGACGCCTTCGAGCCGCCTGGCGGAGCCGTCGCGGATCCGCCGGTGTTGCTGCCCGGTGGGGCGGGCGCGGCGGGCGCCTTGGGCGCGACCGGCACGCCGCCGGTCACCTGAGCCTTGGCCCCGGGCGGGAGTGGCGTGGCCCCGGGGAAGGGCGAGCCGGCTGGCACGAACTCGGGAAGGTACCGCTCGTTCGTCGGAGCTCCGGTCGACACTCCCGCCGGCGGTTGGCCGGCGGCGGCGCCGCACGGCCCGGGAATCAGCCGGTCGAGCGCGGCGGCCGAGGCCGACTGGACTCGCCGCCGCAGCAGCCAGCCGTCGATCAGTCGGCGAGCGGCGGCCGGGGGCGTGCCTCTCACGTCCGGCCGCGGCTCGAGCGTCACCGGGTATCCCGGCCAGTCGGGCTCGACCTGGGGGTCGACATCGTCGGGATAGTCGCGGACGTACAGGCTGCCGCCGGCCGAGTGGAAGTAGATCGTCAGGATCGGGCTTCCAGGATTGGGGCTGGGGACGGTCCCATTCTCGCCCGATCCCGAGCCCTGGATCGTGCCGAACAGGGTGACGCCGGAGAACGGCGCGGTCCGGCCGCTGAGGATCGACGCGAGCCGCGCGGCGAAGGGGACGACGGCGTGGTGCAGGTCGACGTAGACACACCGGTTGGCCGGCAGGGCGATGATCGTCCGCCGGATTCCCGCGTCGATCCGCAGGGTCACGTCCCCGCGGGCCGGGAAGGTCGTGTGCCGCAGGTCGACAAGCAGCGATCCCAGGCCGGATTTGTAGCCGCCTGCCGGGAGGGTTGCGACCGATCGCGGGGCGATCGCCGCGTCCCGCGTCTGCGCGGCGATCCTCACGCCGCCGACGGTCATCGCGACGGCCGGGAGGACGAGCGCTGCGATCGGCAGGAGGGTCCAGCCGACGGCGACCCGCGGCCAGGTCGCCAGTGCGCCGACGAGGACGGCGGCCGCGATCGCGAGCACGACCCACCCGAAGCCGAAGATCGTTGCCGCGGCGGCCGCGGCGGCCAGCGTCGCGAGGCCGACGACGGCGGCGCAGCCCTGGGCGAGGATCACGATCCCCCGGGTGCCGGCGACCCCGGCTTCGTCGCCGGTGTCCGCCGGGATGATCAGCCAGCAGGCGACGTAGGCCAGCAGGCCGACGCCGCCGACCAGGGTCGCCACCGCGAAGGCTGCGCGAACCGACCCGAGTGGGAGGTCCCGATCACGAGCGAGGCCGGCGCAGACACCGGCCAGCCAGCGGCCCTGGCGCGCTCGGGTCAGCGGGACCGGGAGGCCCGGGCGGCCACCCGTCGGGGGGTCGGTGAGGGGAGTGGTCGACATGGTCGGATTGTCGCCGCCGCCCGTCGGATCCGATAGGCGGGATGACCCGCAGACGTGTACGGGATCTGCCGGACCCCGCGCGACGCCCCGCGGCCGGGTCCGGCGGGCGGGTGGAAGGGGTGGGCGTCGACTAGAATGCGCCGGCGCCGGACGGCTGGACTCTCGGGCGCCACCCCGGCATGCCTGACCCCGACCACGCCATCCAGAAGAAGATCCGCGTCGTGGTCGCGAAGCCCGGCCTCGACGGCCATGACCGGGGGGCGAAGATCATCGCCCGGGCGCTGCGGGACGCGGGCATGGAGGTGATCTACACCGGCCTGCACCAGACGCCCGAGCAGATCGTCGAGACCGTGATCCAGGAGGACGCCGACGCCGTCGGCCTGTCGATCCTCTCCGGCGCCCACATGACGCTCGTTCCCCGGGTCGTCGACCTGCTCCACGCCCAGGGGATCGACGACGTCGTGATCACCCTCGGCGGGACGATCCCGGCCGACGACATCCCCGAGCTGAAGCGGCTCGGCGTGGCCGAGGTGTTCACGCCGGGGGCCTCGACCCAGGCGATCGTCGACTACATCCGCGACGCCGTAGCCGCCGTCGGCTGACCGGTCGCCGTCGGCTGACCGCTCGCCGAAGCGACCGACCGCCGTGTCGCCCGCGGGAGCGGTCCGGCCCCGGCCCGCCCGACCTGGGCCCGGCTGAACACCCCGCCCGGCGGTCGACTGACTCGTCAGTCAACGAGCGCGGTACGATGCATCCAGCGATCCTTCAGCGATCCGAGCCAGCTCGATGCAACCCCCTTTTGCGATGAGGAGTCACCAATGAAAATCTGCGTCCTGGTCAAAGAGGTGCCGGACGCCGCCGTCCAGAAGCGGATCGACCTGAGGACCGGTCGAATGGACCGGTCCGGCGAGCGGAACCTCAACCCGTACGACACCCACGCGATCGAGGCGGCGATGCAGATCAAGGAGGGCGGCGTACTCGAGATCGACGAGATCGTCGCTGTCACGATGGGCCCGCCGAGCGCCGTCCGCGCGCTCCACAAGGCCGTCTCGCTGGGGGCCGACCGGTCGGTGCACCTGAGTGACGACGCGCTCGCCGGGTCGGACGTCGCGGCGACCGGTTACGCGCTGGCCCAGGCGCTCCGGCGGGAGGAGCCGGACCTCGTCCTCCTGGGCCAGCAGTCAGACGACGGCGAGTGCTACACGGTCGGCGCGGTCGTCGCCGACCACCTGAGGATGCCGTCGTTGACCCAGGTCATCAGGCTGGACGTCGAGCCGGCCCACGACGACAGCCCGGCCCGGCTGCGGTGCGAGCGCCAGGCCGAGTACGGGTACGACACCGTCGCGGTCGAGCTGCCGGCGGTGATCTCCGTCGGCGACGCGATCAACGAGCCCCGCTACCCGTCGCTGAAGGCGATCATGGGCGCGAAGAAGAAGCAGCTCGACGTCTTGTCGGTGGCCGACGCGGAGATCGACGAGACGCTGGTCGGCGGCGAGCACTCGGGTGCCTGGTGGACCGGGGCGAAGGCGCCGCCGCAGAAGGCGGCGGGAGAGATCATCGAGGACGACGACACCAACGAGACGGTCGCACGGATCGTCGCCTGGCTGGCCGAGAGGAAGCTGATCTGATGCCCGACATCCTGGTCTACGCGCTCCACTACGAGGGCGCCTTCAACAAGAACTCGCTCGGCGCCGTGAGCGAGGCCGTCCGCCTGGCGGGTGAGCTCGGCGGCGAGGCGAAGGCGATCGTCGTCGGCGACACGGCCACGGCCGAGCTGTGCGCCGGGCTCGGTGGGTACGGGATCACGAAGGTCTACCGGGTCGCCGGCCCCGAGGGACTCGCCCAGCCGGTCGTCGACGCGATGGCTGAGGTCGTCAGGCGGGACGAGATCGCCTACGCGATGTTCGGCGGCGGCCTGCTCGGCTTCGAGATCGGCGCGGGTCTGGCGGCCCGCCTGGAGGCCGGCGTGGCGATGGAGGTCACGGGCGTCCGCGTGGTCGACGGCAAGCTGGTCGCCGAGCGCCCGATCCTCGGGGACACGGCGATCTCGGAGATCTCCTACCGGAGCCCCGTCGGGATCGTGATCGCCCGCCTCAACGCCTTCGAGATCGCCGCGCCGGGGGACGCGGCGGCCGAGGTCGAGGACGTCGCGGTCGAGTTCTCGGCCTTCTCGACCCGCGCGACGATGATCACGCGGGGCGAGCAGCGGGGGGCCGACGTCGACATCGAGGGCGCCGACATCCTCGTCGCCGGCGGCCGTGGCCTCGGCCGGGCGGAGGGATTCGACCTGTGCGAGGCGCTGGCGGCGGCGCTCGGCTCCAACAGCGCGGTCGCTGCGACCCGGGCGGTCGTCGACGCCGGGTGGTACCCGTACGCCGCGCAGATCGGCCAGACGGGGAAGACGGTCTCGCCGAAGCTCTATCTCGCGGCCGGGATCTCCGGAGCGATCCAGCACAAGGTCGGGATGCAGGGCTCGGAGAACGTCGTCGCGATCAACAAGGACGCGAACGCCCCGATCTTCGAGTTCTCAGACCTCGGCGTGGTCGGAGACCTCAACAAGATCCTGCCGAAGCTGACCGAGGCGCTCAAGAGCCGGGCGGGTTGAGGCCGTAGCCGTGGCACCCAGGCCCGACGCCCGGCTCGCCCCCGGCCGCTACCCGCCGCCGGTCGACCCGGCCGGGGAGTTCATCAAGGCCGCGCTCGACCCCGAGGACGAGCGGATCGAGGTCGGCGTGGCGATCGTCGGCGGCGGCCCGGCCGGTCTGGCCGCGGCGAACCGGCTGCTCCAACTGCTCGAAGGCGAGCCGGACCTCCTCGAGCAACTCGGGGAGGTCCCGGTTGCGGTGATCGAGAAGGCCAAGGTCTGCGGGGCGCACAACCTCTCGGGCGCGGTGATGCGCCCGGAGCCGCTCGAGGAGCTCTTCCCCGAGTTGACCCGCAGGGACTGGCCGAGCTACGGAGAGGTTCCCGGCGAGGCGGTCTACTTCATGGCGAGCGAGAAGCGGGCGATCCGCCTGCCGGTGGTGCCGCCGAACTTCCGCAACCACGGCAACCAGATCGTCTCGGTCTCCGAGCTGTGCCGGTGGATGGCCGAACGGGCGGAGGAGGCAGGCGCGTACGTCCTGACCGAGACGGCGGCCACCCAGCTGCTCGTCACCGACGGCGTCGTCCGGGGCGTCCGCTCCGGCGACAAGGGCCGCGGCCGGGACGGGAAGCCCCAACGGAACTTCGAACCCGGAGCCGACGTGACCGCCCGGGCGACGGTCCTCGCAGAAGGTGGCTGGGGACACCTGACGGGCGCGGCGATCCGTCACTTCGGCCTCGCCGAGCACGCCGAGCCCCAGGTCTGGTCGCTCGGGGTCAAGGAGGTCTGGGAGGTTCCCCGCCCGCTGCGCAAGGTCATCCACACGCTGGGCTGGCCACTGCGGATCCCCAGGCGATACCACGAGTTCGGGGGGTCGTGGGTCTACCCGATGGGCGAGAAGAGGGTGTCGATCGGCTTCGTCGCCGGCCTCGACTACGCGGACGCGACGTTCTCGGTCCACGACGTCCTCCAGCAGTTCAAGCTCCACCCGTTGATCCGGGGCATCCTCGACGGCGGCGAGCGGATCGCGTGGGGGGCGAAGGCGATTCCAGAGGGCGGCTACTGGGCGATGCCGACGCTGAGCGCCCCGGGCCTGGCGATCACGGGAGACGGGGCGGGCATGGTCAACGTCCCGGAGCTGAAGGGCATCCACTACGCGATCAAGTCGGGGATGCTCGCGGCCGAGGCGATCTTCGCCGGTCTGAAGGCCGGGTCGACCGACCTGACCGCCTACGAGACCGCGGTCGCCGGGTCGATCATCGCGGAGGACCTCCGCCGGACGAGGAACATGCGCCAGCCGTTCTACCGGGGCCTTGTCGTCGGCGGGGCCGCGGTCAACGCGATGCTCGCGACCGGCGGGCGGTTTCCCGGCGGGCGGTGGTCCAATCACCGGGATGCGGATCAGCCGATGTTCGTCGGCAACCGGCAGGCCGGCTATCCCAAGCCGGACGGGAAGTACACGTTCGACAAGCTCTCGAGCGTGTTCATCACCGGCAACGCAACCCGGGATGACGCGCCCAATCACATCCGCGTCCGGCGAGACGTCCCCCGTGCGGTGGCCGAGACCTGGCGGTGGATGTGCCCCGCGGGGGTCTACGAGCTGCCGGAACCGAAGCCCGGGACGACGCCGGGACCGGGAGATCCGGTCGAGGTCCTCGTCAACTACACGAACTGCGTGCAATGTGGGGCGATTACCGCGAAGGGGGGCCGTCTGACGACCCCGGAGGGCGGCGACGGTCCGCTCTACCGGATAACCTGACGCGCGTTGCGCGGTCTGTTTCTTCTGGCCGGCGTCGGGTGGGCCGACGGTTGCGGGCGAACGCCCGAGCCGTCAGGGACTCGGGCGGCGCCTTGGTCCTCGACGCCTGTGTGGCGACCCCCGGTTGAGCGGCCCGACCGCGCAGGCGCGGCGTCGTGACGCCGTTCGAGGCCGGCCTGCGGACATCCGGACTGTGGAAGAAGTTCCTGCTCGGGAGTCTGGCGATCGTGCTGCTGAGCGCGACCGCCGCGGCGGCGGCCGTCCTGCTCGAGGTCAAGCACGTGTCCGACCTGATCGGTCCGGCCACGCTCCAGACGTCGGCCGGCGTGATCACGCCGGCCCAGGCCGGCAAGGCCGAGACGATCCTCGTGATCGGGACGGACGCCCGTAAACTCTCGCAGGACGTCGCCGACCGGGAGAACCCGCCCCACTCGGACACGATGCTGCTGATCCGGATGGACCCGAGCCATCACCAGACGTCCGAGCTGTCGGTGCCGCGGGACCTGCGCACGACGATCACGACGGTCGCTGGCGCGGTCACGACGCAGAAGATCAACGCGGCCTACACGCTCGGCGGGGTGTCGCTGGCCGCGAAGACCGTCGAGAGCACGCTCCCCGGGATCCAGATCAACCACATCGTCTCGGTCAACTTCGCCGGCTTTCGCAAGCTGATCGACACGATCGGCTGCGTCTACGTGTACGTCGACCGCCACTATTACAACCTGAACATCGGGACGGCGGCGACCGACTACTCGAGCATCGACATCCAGCCGGGCTACCAACAGCTCTGCGGGCAGACGGCGCTCGACTACGTCCGCTACCGGCATACCGACTCCGACTTCGTGCGGGTCGCCCGCCAGCAGGACTTCGTCCGGCAGGCCAAGCAGCAGATCGGCGTGCAGGGTCTGCTCGACAAGGAGGACCTCCTGCTCAAGGCGCTGCACAGCGCGGTCGCGACAGACATCCACGGGACGGCGCAGATCTTCCATCTGTTCACGCTCGCGGCCTTCTCGCTCGGCCGGCCGATCCGGCAGGTCGCGTTCCAGTCCGACCCGAACGTGTTCATCGCAGGGGGGAGCTACGTCGTCTCGACGCCGGCCCAGATCACGGCGACGGTGTCCGACTTCCTCAACGGGAACCCCCCCTCGAAGATCGCCGTTCCGACCGTCAGGCTGCGGGGGGCGACCTCAGCGAAGACGGTTGCCGCGCTCGGGCTGTCGGCGACCCCGGCGAACGACATCGGCCTGGCGAACGTCGCGTCGGTCGGTCTCCCGATCCGGATGTACGAGCCCCGGCTGCGCCTCCAGAGCGGCGGCGCGCCGGACGACGTCCGGGCGTACACGCTCCGCGACGAGAACGGCGCCAGGCACAAGGCCTACGTGATCTCGATCTCCCGCGGCCTGGTCGGCGAGTACTACGGCGTCGAGGGCACGAACTGGCTCGCCCCGCCGATCCTCGCCGGCACCCACCAGACGCGCAGGCTCGGCGGTCGGACCTACGGCGTCTACCTCGATGGCAGCCACATCCGGGTCGTCTCCTGGCGGTCGGGGCACGCGGTCTACTGGCTCAACAACACCGAGGACACGAAGCTGACCAACCGGCAGATGCTGGCGATCGCCGAGAGCGCCAAGCCGATCGCGTAAACGTTGTATTACCACCGCAACATCGGCCTGCTTACGGTGTTCAATGCTTCGCCATGCAACTTTCCCGACTTCCCCGCCCCCGGCCGGCTCATGCCCGCAGCGCGATGCTCGCGATCGCAACGACACTCGCCGCGGCGGCCAGCCTCGGCGGACCCGGCGCGCCGGCCTGGGCGGCGACACCTCCGACGACCGTCAGCCCGACTCCGGGGCCCGGCCCGGGGAAGACGACCGCTAGCCTGAGCGCGTGCCACGTGGCCGCCGACCTGCCCGACCGGTATGCGACGTTCGCGGCGCAGATGGTCGCGACCGCGGCGACCCAGCAGATGTCCATTCGCCTCCAGCTCTACGAGCACACGCCGGGGACAACCGGCTATCGCCTCGTCACCGGGGTGCCGGGCTTCGGCGTCTGGGAGAACTCGGCCCCCGGGATCGGCGTCTTCAACTACAGCCAGGAGGTCACGAGCCTGACGGCGCCCGCGTCGTTCCGCGTCCAGGTCGGCTACCGCTGGCTCGACGGCGCCCGCCATGTGCTCAAGCACTCGACCCGGACGACCGTCTCGTGCGCGGAGCCGGCCCAGCTCCCGAACCTCGTGGCCGGCGCCGTGTCGATCGCTCCGGGCGCGAGTCCGGGGACGTCGACGTACGCGGTGTCCGTGCGCAACGACGGCACGACATCCGCGGTCGGCGGATTCGAGGTCGGCCTCACGGTCGACGGCGCGGCGCTGGACGAGCAGTCGGTCGCCGGGCTGGGCGCGGGCGACCGGACGGTCGTCACGTTCACCGGCGCGGCCTGCTCGCCGGGCGGGACCCTGCAGATCACCGTGGATCCAGAGCACACGATCCAGGAGTCGACCGAAGTCGACAACTCGCGGACGGTCACCTGCAAGTGAGGCCTGCCCGAACCCGGCGGCCCGGCTGCCGGACGCGACCGGCAAGTCGTGGTGAGGGGTCCGGATCAGCCGATCGCCCAGCCGGGTCGCTACACTGTGTGGTCCGATGAACACCGAGATCCACCCCAACTACACAGAGGCCCACGTCCGCTGCACGTGCGGCAACGAGTTCACGACCCGCTCCACGAAGAGCGAGATCCAGGTCGAGATCTGCTCCAACTGCCACCCGTTCTACACGGGCCGGCAGAAGCTGGTCGACACCGGCGGTCGAGTCGAGCGCTTCCAGCGCCGGGTCGCCAAAAGCCGCCAGCGCGCCGCCGCATCGCGGTAGGGCGTGGCCGCGCCGAGCCGGTCCGAGGCTTCGGTGCCCGTCGTGCCGCCGGCCGAGTCGGTCGAGCGGGATTTCGCGAGCCCGTCGGTACGTGACTCGCAGGAGACCCTGAACGCGACGCGCGACGCCCCGGTCGGGGGTCAGGCGGTTCTCGAGGGCGTGATGATGCGCGGCGTGCGGACGTGGGCGATCGCCGTCCGCAAGCCGACCGACGAACAGCTCGAGAGCCAGCGGCGGGAGGTCCCGACCGGTCCGATCGAGGTCCGGATCTTCCCGCTGGACTCGCCCCTGCGCCGCCACCGGTGGATGCGACTGCCCCTGATCCGCGGGGTGATCGCGCTCGGCGAATCCCTGTCGGTCGGGATGCGGGCCCTGAACATCTCGGCGAGCGCCCAGCTCCCCGAGGCGGACGACGAGATCTCCGGCGGCGTCTGGGCCGGCACGGTGATCGTGTCGATGATCTTCGCGATCGGCCTGTTCTTCGTCGCCCCGGTCGGCCTGACCAGCCTGATCAAGTCACGCCTCCACTCGTCGACCCTGTTCTGGCTGATCGAGGGCCTCCTGCGGACGGGCATCTTCCTCGGCTATCTCACGCTGCTCTCCCGACTGCGCGATCTCCGCCGGGTCTTCGAGTACCACGGGGCCGAGCACAAGACGATCTCCTGCTACGAGGCCGGCCGTCCCCTGACCCCGGAGAACGCCCAGGGCTTCTCCCGCCTGCACCCCCGCTGCGGGACGAGCTTCCTGCTGATCGTGATGGTGATCTCGATCTTCGTCTTCGCCCCGCTCGGCCTGCCCGCCTGGTACTGGCTGGTCGCGACCCGGATCCTCGGGATCCCCCTGATCGTCGGCCTCTCGTTCGAGGCGATCAAGTTCGCCGGGCGCAACCGCCGGCGGCGGTGGGTTCAGATCGTGATGAGCCCGGGGCTCGCCCTCCAGCGTCTGACGACCCGCGAGCCCGACCTCACCCAGCTTGCCGTTGCGATCGCCGCGCTGGAGGCCGTCCTCCACGAGGAGGAAGGTGATCTGCACACGGCGGACGAGCTCGTCGGGATCGAGGTCGTCGCCTGATGGTCGAGTCGGTGATCGAATCCCTGATCGAGCAGATCGAGTCCCGCTTCGCCGAGCTCGGCCAGGCGATGAACGACCCCGAGGTGATCGGCGGGGATCGCCAGCGCTACGCCGAGCTCGGTCGGGCCTACAGCCAGCTCGAGCCGGCGGCCGTCCTCACGCGTGAATGGCGGCGGTCCCGGGACGACGCGGCCGGCGCGCTCGAGCTGCTTGCCGACGCCGAGGACGACGAGCTGCGCGAGCTGCTCGAGAGCTCGCAGGCCCGGATCGGGGAGATCGAGGAGGAGATCCGCCTGGCGATGGTCGAGCGGGACCCCAACGACGACAAGAACGTGATCGTCGAGATCCAGGGCGGCGCCGGCGGCGACGAGGCCGGCCTGTGGGCGGCCGACATCTACCGGATGCTCGGCCGCTACGCCGAGCGGCTCGGCTTCCAGACCGAGGCGATGGATATCGGCGAGGGCAAGTACACGTTCGCGATCAAGGGCGACGGCGCGTACTCGGTCTTCAAGTTCGAGGGCGGCACCCACCGCGTCCAGCGGGTTCCGGCGACCGAGTCGCAGGGCCGGATCCACACGTCGACGGCGACCGTCGCCGTGCTCCCCGAAGCCGAGGACGTCGACGTCCACGTCGATCCCAGCGACCTGACGATCGACGTCTACCGCTCGAGCGGGCCCGGCGGCCAGTCGGTCAACACGACGGACTCGGCCGTCCGGATCACCCACAAGCCGAGCGGGATCGTCGTCTCGATGCAGGACGAGAAGTCACAGCTCCAGAACCGTGAGAAGGGACTTCGCGTGCTGCGCGCCCGTCTGTACGAACGGGCCCTCGCCGAGCAGCAGGCCGGGCTCGCGGCCGATCGCCGCTCGCAGGTCGGCAGCGGCGAGCGGGCCGAGAAGATCCGCACGTACAACTACGGCGAGCGGCGGGTCACCGACCACCGGATCAAGCTGACCGTCCACAACCTCGACGCCGTCCTCGAGGGCGAGCTCGGCGAGCTGACGAGCGGACTCCAGTCCGAGGAGAAGCGCCGGCGGCTGGCCGACCAGGCCGGCGACGCGTGACTCCGGCGGGTGGGACGACCACGGCGCGGGCGGTCAGCGTGCGGGATGCGCTCGACGGCGCGTGTGTCGCGATCGCGGCTGGCGGGTCGCCGAGCGCCCGGCTCGACGCCGAGCTCCTGCTCGCCGACGTGCTCGGCGTCCGGCGGGGCCGGCTCCACAGCCACCCCGAGGCGCCGGTGCAAGGGCCGGCGGTCCGGGCCTTCCAGTCGTTCGTCCGCCGCCGGTCGGTGCTCCGCGAGCCGGTCGCCTACATCCTCGGCCGGCAGGCCTTTCGCCGGATCGAGCTGGCCGTCGACCCGCGCGTCCTGATCCCCCGCCCGGAGACCGAGCATCTCGTCGAGGTCGGCCTCGAGCTTCCCCCCGGCGCCCGGGTCCTCGACCTCGCGACCGGGAGCGGCGCGGTCGCCCTCGCGCTCGCCGACGAGCGTCCCGACCTGCGGGTCTCCGGCTCGGATCGCAGCCGGCCGGCCCTGTCCCTTGCGCGGTCGAACGCGGTCGGTCTGGGCCTCGAGGTCGACTGGCAGGAGGCCGACCTGCTCGACGGCCTGTCGGGCGAGTGGGATGCGATCCTCTGCAACCCGCCGTACATCCCGACCGACGTCCTCGCCGGTCTCGAGCCGGAGGTCTCCACGCACGAGCCGGTGCTCGCCCTCGACGGCGGCCCCGACGGGCTCGACGTGATCCGCCGGCTGATCGACCAGGTCGCCGTGACGGCCACCCCGCTGGTCGGGCTCGAGGTCGGCGCCGGGCAGGCCGCCGCGGTCGTCGGCCTGCTGGGTCGCGCGGGGTTTCCCCGCGTCGAGACCCGGCGGGACCTCGCCGGCATCGAGCGGGTGATCGTGGCCCGGCGGTGACCGAGCCGGGCCGCGGGCCGACGGTCGACGAGCTCGCTCGGTGCGTCGCCGCCGGCGGGGTGATCGTGTTCCCGGCCGACACGGTCTACGGGCTCGGCTGCGATCCGGGGAACCCGGACGCCGTCCGCCGCCTCTACGAGCTGAAGGGGCGACCCGCAGACAAGCCGGCGGCCGTCATGTGGGGGACGCTCGACGCGCTACTCGCCGAGCTGGACGAGCTCGGACCGCGCACCCGGCAGGCGGTGGGCCGGTTGCTGCCGGGCCCGGTCACCGTGCTCGTCGCGAACCCCCGTCGGCGATATCCGCTGGCCGGGGCCGGCCTGCTCGGACTCCGCGTGCCGCTCGGCGGACTCGATCTCGATCGACCGCTCCTCCAGTCGAGTGCGAACCTCGCCGGCGGGCGAGACGCCCGCCGCCTCGTCGATGTGCCCAGGTCGATCCGCGAAGGCGCCGACCTCGTGCTCGACCGGGGTGAGCTCCCCGGGGTCCCGTCGACCGTGGTCGACCTCTCCGGCCACGAGCCGTCCGGCGCCTGGCGGGTCGTCCGGGTCGGCGCGCTGACGGTCGACGAAGTCCGCGCTCTGCTCGAGCCGTCGCCGCCGCCGGTCGGGCGGCTCGGCGACGGCTGATGAGATTATTAGCCCGCGCGACGCCCGTCCCTGCGATGCTTGGGCCGCGCGAATGAGGATCACCGAGCTCGACGCGGTCTACGCGTTCATGGTCTCAACGGCGATCGCAGCGGTTCTGACGCCGCTTACGATGCGCTTGGCCGTGCGCCTGGGCGCCGTCGACCAGCCCCGCGAACGCGGCCTCTCGTCCCGGGCGACGCCGCTCCTCGGCGGCCTCGCGATCTTCGCGGGGGCCCTCGTCGGCGGGCTGGTCTTTCTCCCGGGAAGCCGCCTCTGGAACGGTGTGCTGACCGCGGCCGCCGTGATCACGGTGGTCGGCGCGCTCGACGACCGCTTCGACCTCGCTCCCGTGATCAAGCTCGCCGGCCAGGTTGCGGCCGCGGTGATCGCCGTCCACGCCGGGGTCGTCGTCCACCTGATCACGCTGCCGTTCGTCGGCGCGCTCCACTTCCCCAACGCCGGCGGGGCACTGACGACGATCGGTCTCGTCGGCCTGATGAACATCGTCAACTTCTCCGACGGCGTCGACGGCCTCGCGGCCGGGGTCTGCATGATCATCGCGGCCGCGCTCGCGGTGATCGCCTTCGACCTCGGGCGCACCCAGCCGGGGGTTCTCGCGGCCCTGACGGCCGGCGCGGCGCTCGGCTTCCTGCTGCACAACTTCCCGCCGGCGTCGAGCTTCATGGGCGACTGCGGGTCCAACCTGCTCGGCCTGCTGATGGGCGTGCTCACGGTCGAGGGGACGGTCAAGACGCCGGTCGTCGTCTCGTTCGCCCTCCCGCTGATCCTGCTGGCCGTCCCCTTCCTCGACACGACGTTCGTCGTGCTCAAGCGGCTCAAGTACCACCAGCCGGTCTACAAGCCCGACAGCGAGCACTTCCACCACCGGATGGCCCGGATCGGCTTCAGCCCACGCCGGACGGTGTTCTACCTCTACGGCTGGACGCTGATGCTCGCCGGCCTGGCCCTGGCCCTGCGCTTCATCCCGTACTCCGACCATCACGGCCACCTCCATACCGGTTGGTCGCTCGTGATGGGCGGGCTCGGTCTGATCGTCGGGGCGGCCAGCGTCTACCTGATCTACGTGCTCGAGATCCTCAAGTTCAAGCGCCTGGCCACGCTCCGCCAGCGACGCCTCGCACCAGACGCGACCGACCAGGAGATCGAGGCGTCGGTGACCGAGAGCCTCGAGACCGGGGAGTTCGACATCGTCCAGACGACCGAGTCGGCGCCGCGCGGCCCGACGGGCGCCCGCCGCGCCCGCCCGCCGCTGCCCGAGGACAGGTCGCCGGGGCGCCGGGCCTGAGCGAGCGGCGGGCGGGCGGGCGTCTCGGTCGAGGTTGGTCTTGGGCCGGGCCCCGTTGCGGTTGATGTTCGGCGGCGGCGACGCTCACGCGGGGGGGCTTGGCTTGGCTAGCGTGCCGTCGAGGGGCGCTACTTCGGGCTTCGGGAGGTCGGGCGGGGGGCGGGCTCTCTGCCGTGGGACTGGGCGGTGGCGAAGGGGACTCTCCGCGGAAAGTAGCTGCCTGAGTCAGGCAACCACTTTGCGACGAAGGTCTCAGCATCCTCGGCTGACCTCTCTCGAGCCTCTGCCGATCGCTCGCTCGCCGACACCCTCGCCGAGGCCGGCCTGGTCATCGTCGCCGCCCGAGATCACCGAGAACGGGTCCTCCCGCCAACACGTCTTTGCACGAGACACCCACAACTCACCCGTGCCGGCGCTCCCCGGCCTCCGGGCTATCCGAGCACCGGGTAGGCGAGCGGCAGGCGGGTGGCGACGAGATAGGCGCAGAACACGAGGGTCGCGGCGCGCAGGCGCCGATCGGCGGTGAGCGCGGCCGGCAGCAGCGCCCACAGGGCGTACCACGGCAGGAGCCAGGCAGTCGCGCAGAGCAGGGCCAGCGTGGTCCACCCGTAGGCCTCGAGCCACCGGTCGGGGCGGCGCCACGTCTGGATCAGGCAGGCGATCGCGACCAGCGCGAAGGCGACATCGAAGCCGCCACGCACAGTCGAATCGAAACGTCCGAGGCCGAGCCTGCGGGAGACGAACGACGGGACGCTGTGGACGGCGACGAGCTGCTGCTGGCCGCGGAGCGAGCCGACGATGCCCGAGACCTGGCCGCCGAAGCCGATCAGCGTGACCAGGACGACGGCCGCCAGCGCGACGACGACCGCGACGACGGCCGGCCGGCCGCGGCCGCGCCGGTGGGCCGCGATCAATGTGAATGGGAGGGCCAGCCCGGCTGAGGCCTTGATCGCGATCGCGCCGACCAGCGTCGCCGATCCGGTGACATCGCGGCGGTCGAGCACGGCGACCAGGCCGGCGGCGACGAGCAGGCCGAGCAGGGTGTCGTTGTGGGCGCCGCCGACTGCGAAGACGAGCAGCAGGGGGTTGAGACCGAGCAGGGCGGCGGCCGGCGCCGGCGCCAGCCCGCGGCGCTCGGCTGAGCGCCAGACGAGCACGATCGCAGCGAGGCTGCTCAGCACGGCGACGACCTTCAGGGCCCAGATCCCGCCGGCGATGCCGAGCGGAACGAGACCGTAGGTGAACAGCGTGAACAGCGGTCCGTACGGTGTGCTCACGTCGTGCCAGCCGAGGTACGGGTAGACCGCGTCCCCGGTCGCGGCGGCCGCCGTGTGGGTGTAGGGGTCGAGACCGTGGAGGACGCCGAGCCGGGCGAAGTCGAGGTAGCCGAAGACGTCGGCCGAGAGCAGTGGCGGAGCGAGCAGGACGGCGATGTGGGCGAGGACGATCCCCGTCCACAGGGTTCGCCGTCCGAGCGTGCCGGCGCAGGCGACGACGATCGCATAGCACGCGCAGATCGCCAGCAGCAGTCCTTCGTAACCGCCGCCGTGGACGCCCGGGAGCAGGCCGTGGAGGGGTCCGGCCAGCCAACCGGGAAACCGTCCGGGACCGGCCGCGGGCACGAGGCTGGACGCAGCCGCGGCGGCCTTCGCTCCCAGCCCGACGAGCGCGACGGTGAGACCGGCCAGGGCGAGCGTGCCGATCCCCCGGGTCACCCGGTCGGCCGGGCGCCGGCCGGTGTGAGCGGCGCCCGTCGCCTGTTGGGGCGGCGGCGTCGCGGGTGGCGGGGGGCTGGTCGTGGTCGCGATCGACCCATTCTCCCGCTTGCGCCCGGGACCCGTTCCCACGGGTTCCGGCTCGACCGGAGGCTCGCGCCGAGCAGTGCAGAGCCGCGGCGGTACCGGAGAAGATCGTGTTAAGACCGCCGGCCGTTGTGCCGGATCCCGCCTTTTCCGGGGTGGCTCCCGCTACAGTGGGCCTCGCTCGGCGCCACCCGGCGGCAATCCGCCCTGGGTCCCGAGACCTGGCAGCCGACCGCGAGCCGTCGGACGCCACCTGATCAACTTGCGCCTTCGCCGCCAAAACGCCAGCCGGACCCCGCGGGTCGATGGTCCGCGGCGCGTTCTGATCCTCTCGGCCAACGTCGGCGAAGGCCATGCGGCGGCCGCGCGGGCGCTGTGCGAGCAGCTCGAGAACGGACCCGACGACGTCGAGGTCACGGTGATCGACGGGCTGCGGGGGATGGGTCCGCTGCTGCGCTATGTCGTCGAGGACGGCTACCGGACCCAGCTGCGCTTCATGCCGTGGTCCTACTCGTTCTACTACTGGCTGCTCGAGCACGTCGCGCTGATCCGCTTCGTCACGCGCACCCTGCTCTTCCGCCTCGGCGGCCGCCGACTCCGGCGGCGGATCGACGAGCACGCGCCCGACGTGGTCGTGTCCACCTACCCCGCGGTGACCGTCGTGCTCGGCCGTCTGCGCCGACTCGGGATCGTCAAGTGCCTGACGGTCGCGACGATCACCGACATGACCGGCCTGTTCTTCTGGGCCCAGCGGGGGATCGACATGCACCTCGTGATGTACGACGCGTCGGTCGCCCCGGTCGAGCGGATCGCCGGGTCGGGCAGCGTACGACTCGTCAGGCCGCTGATCGGCGCCGCGTTCCTCGAGCCGCTCGACCGGCAGGCGGCCCGCAGGGAGCTTGGACTTCCCCTCGACGGCAAGGTCGTCGTCGTATCAGGCGGCGGCTGGGGAGTCGGCGACCTCGCCGGAGCCGTCGACGAGCTCTCGCAGATCCCCGGGGCGACGCTGGTCTGCCTCGCCGGGAAGAACGAGCTGATCCACGAGAAGCTCGGCAGCCGCTTCGCCGGGAACCCAGACGTCCGGGTGCTCGGCTTCACCGACCAGATGCCCATTCTGCTGGCCGCGGCTGACGTGCTCGTCCACTCGACCGGCGGTGTCACCTGCCTCGAGGCGATGGCCCGGGGCTGTCCGGTCGTCTCCTACGGCCTGCCGGTCGGCCACGCGAAGATCAACACGCAGGCGATGGCCGACCTCGACCTCGTCCGGCTGGCCAACTCGACGGCCGACCTGCGCCACCTCGTCGAGCGGAGCTGCGCCGTCCCGAGCTCGGAACACAGCCCGGAGCTCGACGAGGTGCCCGATGCGTCCGACGTCGTGCTCCGCGCCCCGCTCCGCGTCCGGTCGATCCCGGCCTGGCGGCCCCGCCTGGCGAACACGACAACGGCGCTGATCGCGGCGATGGGCGTCGGGACCTGGATGCTCTCGACCGACGAGTTCGCCGCGGTCGCCCAGCGGATCGTCCCGTCCGTGCGGACCTGGCCGACCGACAAGCCGGACGTCGGCGTGATCGTCCGGACGACGCCGGCCGCGACCGCTGCCGTGGCCGAGCGCCTGCACCGTGACGGCGTCGAGGCGTCGTTCGCGATGACCGGCGTCCTGACGAGCCCGGCGATCACCGGGCTGCGGGCGCTCGGCGACGCCCCGATGTGCGAGATCACCCCGGCCCGGGCGCTGCGCTGGGTCGAGACGAGGAGCAAGCTGCGCAAGGAGGCCCGCGTCCTGCGTCTGAACCACAGGTTCTTCTACCTCGCGCCGCAGGGCAGCCTGACCGTCGGGCAGATCCTGAGCGCCCGGACGACGGGTGCCCGGCGGGTCGTCGGGTCCGTCGCGCTCAACTCGACCTCACCCGTGCCGACCCGGCCGCTGCGGCCGGGCGACGTCGTGGTGATCACACTCGACGGCTCGGCCAAGTCGATCGGATCGATCGATCGGTTCGCAGCCGAGCTGGGCGCCGACCACCTCCACGGCGTGCCATTCTCGACCCTGACCGGCTGACGTCGCCCGAGCGGGCGGAAGCGACGAGTCTGTGACCGAGCCTGCCCGGCCTGGTCTCCTCGGCTCGACCCCCCGGCGGATCGCGGCCGGTGCCGCCGCGCTGGCCGGCGCGTATCTCCTGCCGGGTCTGACGGGCCTCGTCGCGCGTTGGAACGCCGACGGTCACGAGCTCCCGGACGTGCTCAGCCGGCTGGGGATCGCCGACCGGACGCTGGACGGCCGGGACGTCGGCCTGACCTTCGACGATGGCCCCCACCCGGACGGGACGCCCGCGGTGCTGGAGCTCCTGGCCGCGAGGGGCGCCCACGCGACCTTCTTCCTCGTCGGCGAGCAGGTCGCCCGGAATCCCGGGCTCGCCGGGGAGATCCTGGCCGGTGGACACCGGATCGGACTGCACTGCGATCGCCACCGCAACCTCCTGCGACTCGGACCGGCCGCCGTCGGCGAGGACATCGCCCGGGCACGCGCGCGGATCGAGGATCAGACGGGGGTCGGGATCGAGCTCTACCGGCCGCCCTACGGAGTGTTCAACGCCGCCGCGCTCCTGATCGCCCGGACCAACGGCTGGCGGTCGCTCCTGTGGACTCACTGGGGCCGGGATTGGGAGGCCGGCGCGACGGCTGCGTCGATCGCCGGCCTGCTGACCGGCCCTGGACTCGGCGAGGGGTCGGTGCTGCTCGCGCACGACGCGGACGACTACTCCTCGCCGGGGTCCTGGCGCCGGACGGTGGCCGCCCTGCCGCTGGTGCTCGACGAGCTCGAGCGCCGGGGGCTGCGCCTGACGACGAGGGTCTGAGCCCGGTCGGCGGCTCAGGCCGGCTCGGGCTCGGGCTCGGGTGGATTGAGGACCGGCTGCCCGCCCCAGGCCCAGGTGCTCGGACGCAGCGGAGCCATCACGCGACTGGCGGCGAAGCCGGCGACGACGGCGAGCACGGCGCCGGCCGCGGCGTCGAAGACGAAGTGGTTGCCGGTGGCGACGATCGCGAACAGCACGACCAGCGGGTAGAGCCCGCCGAGCACCCGCAGCCAGGGCCGCCTGGTCAGGCGGATCGTGGTCCCGCCGACGAGCAGCGAGAAGCACATGTGCATGCTCGGCACGGCCGCGTACGGGTTGACGAACAGGGAGATCGCCCCGACGTCCTGGTTGATGTGGGCGTAGCGCTGGACCGTGTCAATGAACCCGTACTGCGGGAACAGCCGGGGCGGGGCGACGGGGAAGCCGAGGTGGATGACGAGGGCCAGGCCCATCGCGACGAAGTACATGTTCCGCACGAAGCAGAAGATCTCGTTGCGCCAGATGTAGAGGCCGGCAAGGAAGAGGAGATTGACCGAGAACTGGGCGTTCAGATAGATCCAGTTGATCACTTCGATCAGCTCTCGATGACCGAGGATCCACGACTGGACGTGGGGTTCCCAGAAGGTCCCGGTCGATCGCTCGAGCGAGATCACCCAGCGGGTGTTGGCGAAGGCGACGCTCGTCCGCCCGGCGACGATTCCCCGCACGCCCTCGTAGAGCAGATCGGCCAGCGCCCAGAGCGCGGCTTGGAGCACGGCGTCGGGCCAGCCGTGTGGCAGCCTGAGACCAGCACGTCCGAGCAGCACGCGGCCGCGCGCCACCGTTGTTTCTTGCACACCCATTCGCGACCGCTTGGCAAGGTAGCGGATCGCCTTGCCGGAGCGCCGCGGACGCGGCCGGGCGTCGAGTCGGGGTCGACCCCGGAGTCGGGCCTGACCACCCGGTGCCGACCGAAACGATTCTTTCCTCGCGCGCGAGGCGAACCGGCCGGCGGGGGATGAATGGCGGGTTTCGGGACCAAGCGCAAGACTTCGCGCCGGATGTTACAAACTTGTTACTAAGTCCTTGGATCGATAGGGTGGGCACGCAGCGCGGGTGGACACCGCGCCGTCGGCTTCCCGCGGGAAACCCACCGGCCTGCCGTCTCTGTAGGGTCCAGCACCAGATGACCGAGCCCAAGCCTTTGGCTGCCCACCGACTTCAGTACGCCGATCTGCGGACCGGCGCGACAGCGGTCTCCCGCGCGACTCTGGCACAACCGGGGAGCCTCCGTTGGCGGTAGACGTCGACGCGACGTCCGAAGCGCTGTTCATGGTGTTCCTACGGTATCTGGATGTCGTCCTCGTGGCGCTCATCGCGATCCCCGCGCTCGCGTTGGGTGCGCCGGTTGTCGGCTACGGGGTCGGCGCGGCGACGTGGATCCTCCAGCGGGTGATCGCCGAGGTCGACAAGCGGTGGATTGCCAACGTGACCGAGCCGCGCAGGCAACTCGGCTTCAACCTCTTCGAGGCCTTCGGCCGGACCTGGCTGCTCGCCGGGGGCATCGTGATCGCCGGACTGATCGCCCGGACCGACGGGCTGACGGCGGCCGTCGTGATCTTCGGCGCCTACTCGGTCGCCTTCATGATCCGGGTGGCCAGCGGACCGCCGCAGCCAAGGCGCACCCGATGAGCACGAAGCGCAAGCTGATCTGGGGGATCAGCGGCGTCTACGTGCTGGGCATCGTCCTGTTCGCCGTCCTGTTCGGCGTCAAGGGCCACAAGAACGCCGCGTACCTTCCGCAGGACGAGTTCCACCTGCTGACCTGGGTCCACCTGTTCGGACCGGTCAACCTCAACAAGGGCGTGCTGTACCTGGTGATCGCGGCGGCGATCACGATCGGCATCATGGTCTGGGTGTCCAAGCGGATGACGATGCGCCCGAACCGGGTCCAGACCGCCGTCGAGACGTTCTACAACCTGTCGGTCAGCATGACGAAGGACAACATGGACGACCGGATGGCCAAGAAGTGGTTCCCGGTGATCTGCACGCTGTTCATCTTCATCCTCGTGTCGAACCTGATCGGCTACATCCCGCTGCCGGTCAACTCCGGCGCGAGCTTCCATCTCTTCGGCGCGAAGATCCCGTCCTTCCAGATCTACGCCGCCGACACGAACGTCGGCTTTCCGCTGACGCTGGCCCTGATGGTCTTCATCGCCTACAACATCGAGGGCATCAAGGCCCACGGGTTCATCGGATATGTCAAGAGCCTCGTCCCCGACGGCGTCGAGGGGGGCATGAAGGTGATGATCTTCCCGCTTGAGGTCCTCTCGAACTTCCTGCGGCTGCTGTCCCTGACGATCCGGCTCTGGGCCAACCTGCTCGCCGGTCACCTGCTGATCGGCTTCATGGCCGGGGACCTCGCCGTGCTGCTCGGACTGCAGCTCCTCGGCTGGGTGACCTTGCCATTCGGCATTGCCATCTTCCTCTTCGAGGCGGTCCTGATCGCCGGCCTCCAAGCCTTCATCTTCGCCATCCTCGCGGCCATCTACCTCGGTGGCGCCGTGTCCCACCACTAGCCCTGACAAGGAGCTTCGAGTCGTGCTCAACTTCATCATGCCCGCCTTACTCCACCTCGTGAATCCGCTGATCGCGGCTGCCGCAGCCGTGGACCCGACGACCTACGGCCAGAAGGCCGGTCGTGCGATCGCCCTCGGTGCGGGTGCCGGCGGCGGCGCGGCCGGGGCCGGCGCCGGGATCGGAATGCTGTTCGGCAAGGTGATCGAGTCGGTGACCCGCCAGCCGGAGATGCGCGACGAGATCAGCTCGATCCAGTGGCTGGGCTTCGCCCTGACCGAGGCGTGCTTCTTCTACGGCCTGGTCGGCGGCTTCATCGCCTTCTTCCTCTAGACCGATGGCCCTCCTGACGAATACGCCGATCGCCGACAGCGGGTCGTGGCTGATCACGCCCGACGTGGGGATCATGTTCTGGACCCTGCTGGTCTTCGGGATCTCGCTCTACATCCTCAACAAGGCCGTCTTCCCCCGGATCCGGGATGCTCTCGACACTCGTCAGCGGGCGATCGAGGAGTCGATCGACACGGCGGCCAAGCTCAAGGAGGACGCCCACGAGGTTCTCACGGAGTACCGCGAGCGCCTCAAGGAGGCCCGCATCCAGGCCGAGCAGATCCTCGAGCGGGCTCGGTCGACCGCCGAGGCGGCCGAGCACCGGGCGCTCGAGGAGGCCAAGGAGAAGCGTGAGGAGCTGCTCGAGCAGACCCGCCGCGACATCGAGGCCGAGACCCGGCGGGCGATCTCGGCGATCCGGACCGAGGTCGCGAACCTGACGATCCTCGCGACCGAGAAGGTGACCCGCAAGCACCTCTCAGAGGACGATCAGAAGCGACTCGTCGAGGAGGCGCTCTCCGAGCTGGACTTCACGGCGCTGGCGGCCGGCTCCGAGAGCAACTGAACATGGAAGAGATCGCGACCGTCTACGGCCGTTCACTGTTCGAAGTCGCCCGGGAGGCGGGCAAGCTCGACAAGGTGCGGGACGAGCTCGGCCAGTTCGCCGACGCGGTCGACCAGAATCGGGATCTCCAGGTGTTCTTCTTCTCGCCGTACTTCTCGACCGAGGAGAAGAAGGACGGGCTCCGGGCGATGATCGAGGATGCCGACCCGGCCCTGACCAACTTCCTCGAGCTGCTGCTCGAGAACCACCGGATGCCGGCGATCTTCCGGATCCGGCGTCAGCTCGACCGGCTCTGGGAGGAGGAGAACCGACTCCTGCCGGTCGAGGTGACGAGCGCCACCAAGCTCGACAAGTCGACGCTCGCCCAGATCGGCAAGCGGATCGGCGAGCAGACCGGCCGGCAGGTCGAGTTGACGGCCCGGGTCGAGCCGGACATCCTCGGTGGCCTCGTCGTCCAGGTCGGCAACTCGATCCTCGACGCGTCGATCGTCAACAGACTTGAACAACTACGCAAGCAAGTCGCCAGGGGCTGAGTGGTAGCACCGACCGAGCGACCGGTGGACCATCCAGCGGGGCGTCCCGCGACGCAAGGAGCCTGAGAAGAACATGCGCATCAACCCTGACGAAATCACCAGCATCCTGAAGAGCCGGATCGAGGGCCTCGACACCGAGGGCGCTTCGCTGACCGAGGTCGGCACCGTCCTGTCGGTCGGCGACGGCATCGCCCGGGTCCACGGCCTCGAGAACGCGATGTCGTTCGAGATGCTCGACCTTCCCCATGACGTCACCGGCCTGGCCCTGAACCTCGAGTCCGACAACGTCGGCGCCGTGCTGTTCGGCGACTGGGACCGGATCGTCGAGGGCGACACGGTCAAGCGGACCGGCCGCCTGCTCGAGGTCCCGGTCGGCGATGCCCTGCTCGGGCGGATCGTCTCCCCGCTGGGCGTGCCGCTCGACGGCAAGGGTGAGATCGAGACGACAGAGACCCGTCGGGCCGAGTTCAAGGCCCCGGGAGTCGTCCAGCGCCAGCCGGTCACCCAGCCGATGCAGACCGGGATCAAGGCGATCGACTCGATGATCCCGATCGGTCGGGGTCAGCGGGAGCTGATCATCGGCGACCGGCAGACGGGCAAGACGACGATCGGGATCGACACGATCATCAACAACAAGGACAGCGGCGTCGTCTCGGTCTACGTGGCGATCGGCCAGCGCATGGCGACGGTCGTCGCGATCGCCGAGACCCTCCGGGAGGCCGGTGCGCTCGACAACACGATCATCGTCGCCGCGGCCGCCGACGAGGCGGCCCCGATCAAGTTCCTCGCGCCGTACGCCGGCTGCGCGATGGCCGAGTACTTCCTCTACAAGGGCGGTCACGCCCTCTGCGTCTATGACGACCTCACCAAGCACGCGTACGCCTACCGGCAGATGTCCCTGCTGCTCCGCCGCCCGCCGGGTCGCGAGGCGTACCCGGGTGACGTCTTCTACCTCCACTCGCGCCTGCTCGAGCGGGCCGTCAAGCTGTCGGACGAGCTCGGTGGGGGTTCGATGACGGCGCTGCCGATCATCGAGACCCAGGCCGGCGACGTGTCGGCCTACATCCCGACGAACGTGATCTCGATCACCGACGGTCAGATCTTCCTCGAGCCGAAGCTGTTCTTCTCGGGCGTCCGTCCGGCGATCAACGTCGGCATCTCGGTCTCCAGGGTCGGCGGCAACGCGCAGATCGGCCCGATGAAGAAGGTCGCCGGGCGGCTCAAGCTCGAGCTCTCCCAGTATCGGGAGCTGGAGGCCTTCTCCCAGTTCGGATCAGACCTCGACGCCGACACACAGCGGACGCTGGCCCGCGGAGCACGCCTGGTCGAGGCGCTCAACCAGAACGAGCGGTCGCCGCTGACGGTCGAGGATCAGGTGATCCAGGTCTTCGCCGCGACCAACGGCTTCCTCGACCGGATCAACGCCGACCGGGTCTCGGAGTTCCTCACCGAGCTGGTCTCGACGCTCCGCGGGTCGCACGAGGACCTCCGCGAGAAGATCGCGGCCGGCAACTGGAAGGACGACACCCAGGACGAGCTCCGCGAGGCGGTCAGCGGGTTCGCCGAGGACTTCGGCTACGACCTCGACGAGGACGGCCAGCCGATCGACGACGCGGCGGCGCCGCCTCCGCCGCGCGCAGAGGCACCGGTCGAGACCGAGGCACCGGTCGAGACCGAGGCCGAGGTAGCCGCCGGAGCGGCCGCATAGCCGTGGTCCGCCCTGCCCGCCACGACGCGGCCGCCCGGGTGCGCTGATGTCTCAGCGCGACGTCAAGAACCGGATCGCCAGCTTCAAGAACGTCCAGAAGATCACCCGGGCGATGGAGGCCGTCTCGGCCGCCCGGCTGCGCCGCGCCGAGCAGCGGATCGTCGCCGTGCGGCCGTACGCCGGGGCCCTCCGCCGGATGACCCGTCAGGCCGCCGAGGCCGCCGGCAGCGGTGAGACCGCCCGGCTGCCGCTGCTCGCGGCCCACGAGACCGAGCAGCGGGTCGGGCTCCTGCTGGTGACCGCCGACCGCGGCCTGGCCGGGGCGTTCAACTCGCAGATCCTCCGGGCCGGCTTCCGCGCCGGCGCCGAGCTCGAAGCCGCCGGGAAGACGCCGGTCTGGTTCGCGTCCGGCCGTCGGGGAGTCTCGTCGCTGCGTTTCCGCAACAAGGAGGTGACCGGTGCCTACACCGGCTTCACCGACCGGCCGAGCTACGCCGACGCGCGGAAGATCGCCGAGGACCTGGTCGCCGCGTACGTCGACGGCAAGATCGACCGGGTCGAGATCTTCTACAACGGCTTCGTGTCGGCGCTTACGCAGAACGTCACGCACGAGACGCTCCTGCCGATCGCCGAGGCGACGATCCTCGGCGGTGCCGACGCCGACGAACCCGACGCCGACGCCGACGGCGACGCCGGGGAGAAGTCTGGCCACCGGGCGCTCGTCGAGTACGAGCCCGGGCCCGAGGAGATCCTCCGGCGTCTGGTTCCCGACTACGTCGAGATCTCCATCTACCGGGCCCTGCTCGACTCGACGGCGTCCGAGCACGGCGCGCGGATGACGGCGATGCGCAGCGCGTCGGAGAACGCGGGAGAATTGATCGAGGACCTGACGCTCGAGCTGAACCGCGCCCGCCAGGCGGACATCACCGCGGAGATAATGGAAGTAGTCGCCGGCGCCGAGTCGCTGGTCTAGGACGACGCACCACTGAGCCAATTTTCGGAGCCAGTACGAGGAGCCGATACAAGGAGCCATCTGATGGAAGCAGCCACCGCCCCCACCAAGAAGAACGCCAAAGCCGGCGCGACGAACACAGGCCGGATCGAGGAGATCCAGGGCGTCGTGATCGACGCCGTCTTCCCCGACCGCGTCCCGTACATCAACAACGCGATCACCGTCGCCCGCGCAGATGGGGACGGCGTCCTCGTCTTCGAGGTCCAGCAGCACCTCGGTGACGACCGGGTCCGCGCGGTCGCGATGGACACGACCGACGGTCTCTCCCGCGGCATGGAGGTGGTCGACACCGGCGGCCCGATCACGGTCCCGGTCGGCGAGATCACGCTCGGACGCATCTTCAACCTGCTGGGCGAGCCGATCGACGAGGGCGAGCCGCTGCCGGCCGACGTCGAGCGTCGCGGCATCCATCAGCCGGCGCCAAGGGTCGAGGATCTCACGCCGACGACCGAGATGTTCGAGACGGGGATCAAGGTCATCGACCTGCTCGCGCCGTATGCAAAGGGCGGCAAGGTCGGTCTGTTCGGGGGTGCCGGAGTCGGCAAGACCGTGCTGATCCAGGAGCTGATTCACAACCTCGCCAAGGAGCACGGCGGCCTGTCGGCATTCGTCGGCGTCGGCGAGCGCTCTCGCGAGGGCAACGATCTCTGGCTGGAGATGAAGGAGTCGGGCGTCCTCGACAAGACGATGCTCGTCTTCGGCCAGATGAACGAGCCTCCCGGAGCCCGCATGAGGGTCGCGCTGTCGGGTCTGACGATGGCCGAGCACTTCCGCGACCAGGGCCAGGACGTGCTCCTCTTCATCGACAACATCTTCCGCTTCGTCCAGGCCGGTTCCGAGGTCTCGGCGCTGCTCGGTCGGATGCCTTCGCAGGTCGGCTACCAGCCGACGCTGGAGACCGAGATGGGTCAGCTCCAGGAGCGGATCACGTCCACCCGGACCGGGTCGGTCACCTCGATCCAGGCGATCTACGTCCCGGCCGACGACCTCACCGACCCGGCACCGGCATCGGTCTTCGCGCACCTCAACGCGACCACGACGCTGAACCGGGCGATCTCCGAGAAGGGCATCTACCCGGCCGTCGACCCGCTCGACTCGACCTCGACGATCCTCAAGCCGGACATCCTCGGCGAGGAGCACTTCGCCGTGGCCAACGAGGTCAAGGAGATCCTCCAGCGCTACAAGGAGCTCCAGGACATCATCGCGATCCTCGGCATCGACGAGCTCTCCGACGAGGACAAGGTCATCGTCCAGCGGGCCCGCAAGGTCGAGCGCTTCCTCTCGCAGCCGTTCTTCGTGGCCGAGCAGTTCACCGGCACTCCCGGGGCGTACGTCCCGATCGCCGAGACGATCCGCGGGTTCAAGGAGATCATCGAGGGCAAGCACGACGACCTGCCCGAGCGGGTCTTCCTCCTCAAGGGGACGATCGACGACGTGGTCAAGGCCGCTGCCTGATGGCCCGGACGAAGTTCAGGGTGGAGGTCCTCACCCCGGAGGGCGAGGTCTTCAACGAGGAGGTCGAGATGGTCTCGACGATCACGACCGTCGGATCGCTCGGGCTGCTCGCCAACCACTCGCCGGTCCTCGCGACGCTCGAGCCGACCGAGCTGCGCCTCTACCGCTCCGATACCGAGATCGTCCGCTTCGCCCAGGCGGAGGGCTATCTCCAGATGTCCGACAACCAGGCCCTCGTCCTCGTCGAGGAGGCACTCGACCCGGGTCAGCTCGACCGGGGCGAGCTCGAGTCGAAGCTCGAGGCGGCGCGCTCGGCGGCCGACGCCGCGCCTGCGGACAGCGAGGAGCAGGCCCGTGCCCGCCGGGACATCCGCCGGGCCGAGGCGTTCCTCAAGGTCGCCGGCGCCGCCTGAGCGCCACGAGGGCCGCCGGCGGCCCGGGGGACGGGAGACGGCCCGCTAGTCTCCTCTGCCTCAGATGGACGAGCATCAACTCGCAGCAGCCCTGATCGGCTACGACACCTCGTGTGACGAGGGTCTGCGGAGCGCGGCGGCCTTCGTCAAGGCCTGGCTCGAGACGAACGACATCCGGGTCGACGAGACCAACCACCGCGGCCTCCCGGTCCTGCTCGCGGACGTCGGCCCGCCCGATGCGCCGTCGGTCATCCTCCATGGTCATCTCGACGTCGTCCCAGCCCGAGCCGGCCAGTTCGAGCCGCGGGTCGAGGGCGACCGCCTGTTCGGGCGGGGTGCCTACGACATGAAGGGCGCGCTCGCCGGGATGATGTTCGCGATGCGGGACGCCGCATCCCAGCGGGCCGTTCGCCTCCGGCTGCTCTGCGTCCCGGACGAGGAGTCGGCAGACGTCGACCGGCGGTCGACCGAGGTCCTCGTCCAGGACGGCCTGCGGGCCGACTTCGCGATCACCGGCGAGCCGACCGACCTCCAGATCGGCGTCGAGGCGAAGGGCGTTCTGGCGGTCCGGATCCACGTCTGCGGCACCGCCGCCCACGGGTCGACCCCCTGGCTCGGCGACAACGCGATCCTCAAGACCCACGACGCCTTCCGCCGGATCGAGACCCTCCCGTTCAGCCAGGAGTCCTCCGACCTGTTCGACCGGCCGTCGATCAACCTCGCCCGGATCGAGGGCGGCGACGCCTTCAACAAGGTGCCGGACTCCTGCTGGATGGACGTCGACATCCGCTATCTCCCCGGCCAGGACCCCCAGGAGATCCTCGCGCAGATCCGCGAGATTCCGGATCTCGAGATCGGACGGATGCTGCACCGCGAGCCGGCCACGGTTTCCCGGTCGAACCCATATGTGCTGGCGCTCGGCGACGCCGCCGGCCGCTGGGGCGGGGCCGAGACGCTCAGCATCGGGCGTGACGGCGCCTCGGACGTGATCTGGTTCCTGGCAGCCGGGGTTCCGGCCGTCGAGTTCGGCCCGGTCGGCGGAGGCCACCACGGCCCGGGCGAGTGGGTGTCGCTGTCGTCGCTCGGCCACTACCGCCGCACGCTCGGACACTTCGTCGCCGGTCTCGGCAGGCAGGCCGGCCGCGAGGGGCGCCCGGCGCTGCGGGCGGTCGACGGCGGACTGGCGGTCGACGGCGGGCTGGCGGTCGACGGCGGGCTGGCGTAAGGGCCAGGCCCCGTTCCGCGTGATATTCGGCGGTGGTCACGCTCACGCGGCGAGGGCTTGCCGACCGCGCCGTCGAGGATTGTCAGCCCGGGTCGGGAGGTCAGCTGCGGGCGCGCTCTACCGGGTGGTCGAGATGGGGACTCTCCAAGGAAAGTAGCTGCCTGACTCAGGCAACCATTTCCCGATGAACGTCTCAACATCCCACCTCCGCCGCGCGGAAGGAGCCCGGTCGATCGCGTCCCGCGCCCCCCGCGCCCGCGCCCGCGCCCGCGCCCGCGCCCGCCCCCGCGCCCGCGCCGCACCCGCCCCGCGCCCGCCCCGCGCCCGCCCCGCACCCGCACCCGCACCCGCCCCGCCCCCGCACCCGGCCCCGGGCCCCCGGCCCCGGGCCCCCGGCCCCGGGCCCCCGGCCCCGGGCCCCCGGGCCGACGTGCAGCCGGCCGAGCGAGAAGTGCGAAAACCCGAGTTGAGACCCTCAACTGCTTTCGAAGGTCCAGGCTGGCCTGACTCGGGCCAAACGGGACGAGCGCGGGTCCTTGACTCGCGCTCCCAGGTACCCTTCCCGGCTCATGGTGACCGAGCGCGAGCCGATCGGGGTGATCGGCACCGGGTATGTCGGGCTGGTCACGGCTGCGGGCTTCGCCGAACTGGGCAGCGACGTCTACTGCGTTGATGTCGACGCCGGGAAGATCGAGCGGCTTCGCCGGGGCGAGATCCCGATCTACGAGCCGGGTCTGGCCGAGTCGATCGCCCGCAACCGTGAGCGCCTGCACTTCTCGACGTCGCTCGACGACGCACTCGACCGGGCTCGGCTGTTGTTCGTCTCGGTCGGGACGCCGCCGACCTACAGCGGCGACGCCGACCTCTCCGCCGTCCAGGCCGTCGTCGACGCCGTCCCCTGGTCCAGGGACCGCGCCCTCGTGATGAAGTCGACCGTCCCGTGCGGGACCGGCGCGGCGATCAAACGGGCCGGCCGGGCGCAGGGGATCGAGGACCTGGCCTACGTGTCGTGCCCCGAGTTCCTCAAGGAGGGCTCGGCCCTCGCCGACTTCCTCAAGCCCGACCGGGTCGTCGTCGGCGACGACGGCGACTGGGCCGGAGACGCTGTGGTCGAGCTCTACGCGCCGCTCGGCTGCCCGCTCGTCCGGACCGACGTCGCCAGCGCGGAGATGGTCAAGCTGGCGTCGAACGCGTTCCTCGCGACGAAGATCTCCTTCATCAACGAGATCGCCAACGTCTGCGAGGAGACCGGGGCCGACGTCGTCGAGGTAGCCCGGGGAATGGGCCTCGACTCGCGGATCGGGAGGGCGTTCCTCAACCCGGGGATCGGCTTCGGGGGGAGCTGCTTTCCGAAGGACGTCTCGGCCCTCAAGCAGCTCGCCGGCAACTCGGGCTATCACTTCCAGCTCCTGAACGCCGTGATCGAGGTCAACGAGCTCCAGAAGCGGCGGGTGATCGCCAAGCTCCAGAAGCACATCGGGTCACTCGTCGGGAACACGGTCGCCCTGCTAGGGCTGGCGTTCAAGCCGAACACCGACGACATGCGGGAGGCGTCCTCGCTCGTGCTGTCGGCCCGCCTGCAGGCCGAGGGCGCGCACATCCGGGCCTACGATCCGGTCGCCACCGAGGAGGCCAGGGCGCTGATGCCCGGCGGGGTTGCCTTCGCGGCGTCGCCGCTCGAGGCGATCGAGGGCGCCGACGCGGTCGTCCTCGTGACCGAGTGGCCGGAGTTCGCCGAGCTCGACTGGTCGACCGTCGCCGCTGCGATGAGCGGAACCCTGGTCGTCGACGGCCGCAACGCGCTCGACCCCGACGTCGTCCGGGCGGCCGGCCTGATCTACGAGGGCATCGGGCGGCCGTAGTGGGGCGGACCGGGCCCAGGACGATGCGGCGCGCGTGCAGGCGGTGATTCTCGTCGGCGGCGAGGGCACCCGCCTGCGGCCGCTGACGTCGACCGTTCCGAAGCCGGTCGTCCCGCTCGTCGACCGGCCGCTGATCGTCTTCATGCTCGAATGGCTGCGCCGCCACGGCGTCGACGAGGTCGTGCTCTGCTGCGGCTTCCTCCCGACCAAGGTGCAGGACGTCCTCGGCGACGGGTCGGCCCTCGGCCTGCGACTCGACTTCATCGCCGAGCCCGAGCCGCTCGGCACCGGGGGTGCCCTGAAGTACGCGGAGTCGCGGCTCGACGAGCGGTTCCTGATGCTCAACGGCGACGTCCTCACCGACCTCGACCTGACCGCCCAGATCGCCCAACACGAGGCGACCGGCGCGCAGGGGACGCTGGCCCTGGTCGGCGTCGACGACCCGACGGCGTACGGCCTGGTCCGCCTCGAGGCCGACAACGCAGTGCGGGAGTTCGTCGAGAAGCCGAGCGCCGACCAGGTCGACACGAACCTGATCAGCGCGGGGGCGTACGTGCTCGAGCGGACCGTCGTCGACCGGATCGATGCCGGGCGGGCTGTCTCGATCGAGCGGGAGGTCTGGCCGGCGCTCGTCGGCAACGGCCTCTACGGCTTCCCGTGCGAAGCCTTCTGGTCGGACATCGGAACGCCGGATCGCTACCTCCAGGCGACGTTCGACATCATCGAGGGGCGGATCGACACGGCGGTCGGTGCCCGGCTCGGCGGCGACTACATGGAGGTTGGCGGGTCGGTCGAGAACGCCGGGCGGATCGTCCCGCCGGCGGTCGTCGAGGACGGCTGCCGGATCGCCGCGGGCGCCCAGATCGGCAGCCTCGCCGTGCTCGGCCGGGGTGTCAGCGTCGGCGCCGGGACAGTGATCGAGCGATCGGTCGTGCTGGCCGGGTCGGAGATCGGCGAGGGGTGCGTGCTGCGCGACTGCATCGTCGCCCCGGGCGGGAGGATCGGTGCGAACACCCAGATCACCGGGGGCGCCGTACTCGGCGAGAACGTGAGCATCGGATCCGACAACGTGATCACCAACGGCGCGCGCATCTTCCCCGGCGTCAGCCTGCCGGACGGCGGGATCAGGTTCTGAACGTGGGCTCCCTCGACTGGAAGACGATCGGCGCGTTCGACGCGTCAGCCCAGCTCGCCGACATCCTCGCGATGCCAGAGCACCTCAGCGATGCCCTCTGGCGGGTCGAGTCGGCAGCGATCGCGCCGGTCGACAGCCGCGACGGGCTCGTCGTCGCCGGTATGGGCGGAGATGCGATCGGCGGGATCCTCGCCCGGGCGGCGCTCGGCGACCACGCGTCCCGGCCGATCCTCGCGGCCCGCAGCTACGGGCTCCCGCCGTGGACGACGCCCGAGACGACGGTGCTGTGCGCGAGCTACTCCGGCGAGACCGACGAGACGCTCGCGTGCTACGAGGCCGCCGGGGCGGTCGGCGCTCGCCGGGTGGTCGTGACGACCGGCGGCCAGCTGGCCGAGCTCGCCCGGGCCGACGGCGTCCCGGTGATCCCGATCCCCGGGGGTTTCCAGCCGCGGAGCGCGGTCGCGTACATGCTGGTCACCGCGCTCGAGGTGGCCGCCCTCTGCGGAGCGGCCCCCCGACTGGCCGCGGAGATCGACGTGGCCGCGGCCCACACGCTCAGACTGGTCGCCGAGTGGGGCCCCGACAGCCCGGAGGATTCGCTGGCCAAGACGATCGCCCGGGCCCTTCACGGGACGATCCCGGTGATCGCCGGCGCCTACCTGACCGGGCCGATCGCCTATCGGTGGAAGACGCAGATCAACGAGAACGCGAAGGTCCCGGCCTTCTCGAGCGAGCTGCCCGAACTCGACCACAACGAGATCGTCGGGTGGAGCGGGGCAGGCGGCGTCGGGCGGTTCACTGCGATCTTCCTCGACGACTGCGACATCCACCCGCGGGTCAAGACGCGGATCGAGCTGACCGAGAAGCTCGTCGGCGAATCCGCCGAGCAGACCTTCCGGATCGAGACGCGCGGGCAGACCAGCGTCGAGCGGGTCGTCTCGCTCGTCCTGCTCGGCGACCTCGTCTCGTTCTACATGGCGATCCTCCGCGGCCTCGACCCGTCGCCGGTGCCGGCGATCGTCGCGCTCGAGGACGCCCTCGCCGCGCGCGACTGAGCCTGGCCGGCCGGCGCCGCCTCTTCCCAAGGTAGGTGGACTGAGTCACTGGGGTTCGCACTTTTCGCTCGGCCGACTGCACGTCGGCGCGGGGCGGGGCGAGGTGGCGCCGGGGTGGCGCCGGGATGGGGGCGGGTGCCGCGTCGGGCGCGGGGGTGTGGGATGTGATCCACCGGGCTGCTCGCGGGCGGTGGAGGTGGATGGGAGACCTTCGTCGCGAAAGTAGCTGACTGAGTCAGTCAACTACTTTCGTTGGAGAGTCCACTGCCCGCACGACCCGGTCCGCCCCAGAGAGCTCGCCGGCCCCTGACCTCCCGAAGCCCGGGCCGACCTGATCCTCGACGGCATGCTCGTCAAGCCCCCCCGCCGCGTGAGCATGGCCGCCGGCTACTTTCTCGTGGTCTCCACACGCGCGTGTGCTCCACTGGCCGTCACCGTCCGCGGCAGCCGATCGCTCCGGCCGCCCCGAAGCCCCGAAGCCTCCCCGCCGGGCCGGCAGTCGAGCCTGGCCAGGGGCGCCGACCAGCGCCCAGGAAGACCGCGTCCCGCCGGCCTGCCGGGCCCCGACCGGGACCCGCCGGCCGCCCAACATTGACACATGTGTGGCAAGGTCTGGCGGGTCGCGATAAGGTGGACGGAGGAGATGGATGGCCTGACGATCCACGAGGCTGCTGAGACGACCGGTTGGTCGCCGCGGATGCTTCGCTACATAGAGCGCGTCGGCCTGCTCGCCATGCGCCGGTCGCAATCCGGCTACCGGCTCTACGGGGCCGAGGAGCTGCAGCGGCTGCGGACCCTCCGCGAGCTCCTGCGCAGCTTCGATGTCGGGCTGGCCGAGATCGGTTTCGCGCTACGCCTGCGCCGCGACCCCGAGTTGGGCGACGCGGTGGAGGCTTGGTTCGAGACGGAGGCCCGACGCCCGCAGGACGTGCCAGCTGACGAATGGCTGCGCTGGGAGCAGGACAAGCACCAGGGCCTCCTGGCCGCGACAACACCCACCCCATTGGAGATCATCACGTGAGTACCACCGCCCCGACAGCCGTCCTGACCGATTTCAAGGTCGCAGACCTCTCGCTGCACGTCTTCGGTCGCAAGGAGATCGACTTGGCCGAGCACGAGATGCCCGGCCTGATGTCGACCCGTCGCGAGTTCGCCGACGCCCAGCCGCTGAAGGGCGCGCGGATCACCGGGTCGCTGCACATGACGATCCAGACGGCCGTCCTGATCGAGACGCTGACCGCCCTGGGCGCGGAGGTCCGCTGGTGCAGCTGCAACATCTTCTCGACCCAGGACCACGCGGCCGCGGCGGTCGTCGTCGGCCCGGGCGGGACGCCCGAGGAGCCCCAGGGGGTGCCGGTCTTCGCGTGGAAGGGCGAGACCCTCGAGGAGTACTGGTGGGCGTCCGAGCAGGCCGCCGTCTGGCCGGGCGGTGGCGGGCCGAACATGATCCTGGACGACGGCGGCGACGTGACGATGCTCGTGCACAAGGGCGCCGAGTACGAGCTGGCCGGCGTCGTGCCGGACCCGGCGCAGGCCGAGTCGGAGGAATTCACGGTCTTCCTGACGCTGCTCCAGCAGTCCCTGGCCGACGACCCCCAGCGGTGGACGAGGATCGCCGGGGAGATCAAGGGCGTCACTGAGGAGACGACGACCGGGGTCCACCGGCTCTACCAGATGCAGGAGGCCGGCAGCCTGCTGTTCCCGGCGATCAACGTCAACGACTCGGTCACGAAGTCGAAGTTCGACAATCTCTATGGCTGCCGGCACTCGCTGATCGACGGCCTCAACCGGGCGACCGACGTGATGATCGGCGGCAAGGTCGGCGTGGTCTGCGGGTTCGGCGATGTCGGCAAGGGCTGTGCCGAGTCGCTGCGGGGCCAGGGTGCGCGTGTGATCATCACCGAGATCGACCCGATCTGCGCGCTCCAGGCTGCGATGCAGGGCTACCAGGTCGCGACGCTCGAGGACGTCGTCGAGACGGCGGACATCTTCATCACGACGACCGGCAACGTCAACATCATCACGGCCGACCAGATGGGCCGGATGAAGCACCAGGCGATCGTCGCGAACATCGGCCACTTCGACAACGAGCTCGACATGGCCGGCCTGGCGGGAGTCCCGGGGATCACGAAGGTGAACGTCAAGCCGCAGGTCGACGAGTGGCAGTTCGCCGACGGCCACTCGGTGATCGTCCTGTCGGAGGGCCGGCTGATGAACCTCGGGAACGCGACGGGTCACCCGAGCTTCGTGATGAGCAACTCGTTCACCAACCAGACGATCGCGCAGATCGAGCTGTGGTGCAAGAACGAGGACTACGAGAAGCGGGTCTACGTGCTGCCTAAGCTGCTCGACGAGAAGGTCGCCCGCCTGCACCTGGCGGCGCTCGGCATCCACCTGACGGAGCTGCGGCCGGAGCAGGCCGCGTACATCGGCGTGCCGGTCGAGGGCCCGTACAAGCCTGATCACTACCGCTACTAGACAGGTGTTTTCGCGGAGCCCGCTCCGGCGGGCTCCGCGCGCGCTGTGAAAGTCGCCGACACGGAGGTCGGCCACCGATGGCCCGAGTCCCGATCCCGCCACCCAATGTCGCCGACCTCGGCCTGGCCCGGGCGGGTCTCGCGCGGATCGAGTGGGCCGACTCGCAGATGCCGGTGCTCGCGGCGATCCGCGAGCGTTTCGCCGTCGAGCGGCCGCTCGACGGCGTGCGGATCGCCGTCTGCCTCCATGTCACGGCCGAGACGGCGAACCTCGTCCGGACGCTGATCGCCGGCGGGGCGCAGACCGGCGTCTGCGCGGCGAACCCGTTCTCGACCCAGGACGACGTCGCCGCGGCTCTCGTGACCCACCACGGGGCCGCCGTCCACGCCCGCCGGGGGGATGGCGGCCCGGCCTACGCGGCCCATCTCGCCAGGCTCCTGGAGGACGCGCCGGACATCGCGATCGACGACGGCGGCGACCTGATCGCCGCGGCCCACGTCGGGCCGAAGCCGGCGGCCGCGGCGATGCTCGGGGCGACCGAGGAGACGCGAACCGGGCTCGTCCGGATGCGGACGATGGAGGCCGCCGGCGAGCTGCGCTGCCCGGTGCTCGCGGTCAACGAGGCCCTCACCGAGCGGATCTTCAACGACCGCTACGGGACCGGCCAGTCGACGCTCGACGGGATCCTGCGGGCGACGGACCTCCTGCTGGCCGGGCGGAGCTTCGTCGTGCTCGGCTACGGCCTGGCCGGGAAGGGTGTCGCCCAGCGGGCCCAGGGGGCGGGGGCGTCGGTGATCGTCTGCGAGGTCGACCCGGTCCGCGCGCTCGAGGCCAGGATGGACGGCTTCGAGGTGATGCCGGCGCTCGCGGCGACCGACCGGGGCGAGGTCTTCGTCACCGTGACCGGCGCGCCGGACGTCCTGCGGCGGGAGCACTTCGAGCGGATGCGCGACGGGGCGATCCTCGCGAACGCCGGCCACTTCGACGTCGAGATCAGCCTGCCCGACCTCGCGGCGGCGGCGATCGCCCCGCCGGTGGCGGTCCTTCCACTCGTGGACCAATATGACCTCGGCGGGGGACGCCGCCTGAATCTCCTTGCCAAGGGCCGGGTCGTCAACCTCGCGGCGGCTGCGGGCCACCCGGCCGCAGTGATGGACATGTCGTTCGCCGGCCAGGCCCTCGCAGCCGAGCATCTCGTCCGCACCGGCCGCGGCCTCGCCCCCGGCGTCCACCCGGTGCCGATGGAGATCGACCGGGAGGTCGCCCGGCTGAAGCTCGGCAGCCTGGGCATCGAGCTCGACACGCTGACCGAGGCCCAGGAGAGCTATCTGCGCTCGTTTCGCTAGCGTGACGTCCCGAATGCGAGCGATGGTTCTTGCGGCCGGCCTGGGAACTCGCCTGCGCCCGCTCACCTACGAGCTGCCCAAGCCGATGGTCCCGGTGCTCGACCGGCCGGTGATGGCCCACATCCTCGACCTGCTCGGCCGCTACGGGATCGACGAGGTGATCGCCAACCTCCACTACTTCCCGGAGACGATCCGCGGGTATTTCGGCGACAAGTTGACCTACCGCTTCGAGGAACAGCTGTTGGGGACGGCCGGCGGCGTGCGCAACTGCGCGGACTTCTTCGGCGACGAGACGTTCCTCGTGATCTCGGGCGACGCGCTCACCGACATCAACCTCGACGCGCTGGCGGCCACCCACCGGGAGACCGGGTCGATCGCGACGCTCGCGGTCAAGCGGGTCGCCGACACCCGGGAGTACGGGGTCGTGATCCACGACGACGACGGCCAGATCACCGGCTTCCAGGAGAAGCCCGAGCTCGCCGACGCGCGGTCTGACCTCGGCAACTGCGGGATCTACATGTTCGAGCCGGAGATCTTCGACCACTTCCCGGCCGTCGACCCGGTCGACTGGGCGACCGACGTGTTTCCTGAGCTCCTGTCCGCCGGCGCTCCGTTCCACGTCCACGAGACGCACTCCTACTGGAACGACGTCGGCTCGCTCGCCGAGCTCCGCCAGGGCACGTTCGACGCGCTCGACGGCGGCCTCGAGATCGAGCCGGTCGGCCAGACCGACGAGGTGACGGGGATCACTGTGTGCGAGGGGTCGACGCTCGACGCGAAGGCCGTCGCGTCACTCCCGATCTGGATCGGCCACGACGTCCGGATCGGCGCCGGCGTCCGCCTCCACGGGCCCGTCGTCGTCGGCGACGGGGCCACGCTCGGCGACGGCGTCTGCCTGCGCGAGACGATCGTCCTCCCCGGCACGAAGGTCCCCGACCGGGCGATCCTGATCGGCGCGATCGCCGGCCACGCCGGCATCCTCGAGAGCCTCCGGCCCAGGGCCTAGGCGCTCTCCGCCGGCGTCCACCGCGGTCGCGGTCGCGGTCGCGGCCTCGGCGTCGGCGTCGGCCTCCTCGGCGTCGAGCAGCCGCTCGGCCCGCCGTGCCTCCTGCTCGGAGTCGCGGAGCATGCGCATGAAGATCACGGTCAGGGCGATCCCCATCACCAGCGACTGCTCGAGCGCCATGATCCCCCCGGCCAGCTCCTGATCGGTGTGCGCCCCGAGGCCCCAGAAGCCGCTCTTCCGGGCATAGAACCCGTACAGCGCGTGCGGCGCGAGAACGAGGACGATCCCGAGGATCCCGACGCACAGCTTCGTCGCGGCCATATAGACGGCCGGTCCCATTCCGCCGAGCCGGTGACGGCTGCGGATCGGTGAGAGCAGGTGCCACCAGTAGAGGCCGCCTGCCAACGCGTAGAGGATGTGCTCGAGGACGTGGACGAGCGAGTGGCGCAGCGCCAGGTCATACAGCGCCGGCACGTGCCAGAACCAGACGACCCCGACGTAGAAGGCAACGGCGAACGGCGGCCGCCCGAACCAGCCGACCGACTCCTCGAGGTGGAGCAGGCGACGCGTGGCCGGCCGGAGGATCAGCTTCGTCTGGCCGCAGATCAGGAGGATCGGGGCGATGTCCAGGAGGAGAACGTGCTGGATCATGTGGACGAAGAAGAGGTCGTCGGAGATCGAGTCGATCGGTGAGATCAGGGCCGCGAAGACCGCCAGCAGGCCGCCGAGAAAGGAGACCAGCCGCCACCGCCCGGCGCCTCGGGCCCCGTGCTCGGCCCGGACGAGGCGCCAACGGGGGACGTAGAGGTAGAGCGCCGCGGCGAGCGCGATCAGCACGGCCGGCTCGAACGTCCACGCGATGTGCGGGCTCACGCCGGTGATTCTCGCCTAACCGGCGCCAGCGGCACAACGTTTGTCGAGATGCCGCCTTGTCGCACTGGAACCTACGGCCCCGGCCGCCGGGAGGCGTAGCATCTGGGGGGCGCATATGCGCGCCACATACAGTCCACCGTGAGAGGTGTACAGATGCAGATCGACGTCAAGGGCCGCAACGTTCCGGTGACCGACGAGCTTCGCGAGCACGTGATGAAGCGTTTCGCGAACGTCGGCAAGCAGACGCCGGAGTCCACGCGTCTGGAGATCGAGTTCTCACTCGAGCGCAACCCGGCGATTCCCGACGCGAACATCGTCGACGCCGTGCTCTACCTCAAGGGCACGACGCTCCGGGCGAGCGACCGCTCGTGGGACCCTGAGCACGCGATGAACCTCTGTGCACACGAGCTCACCCGCCAGGTCAAGCGCGACCGCGACAAGCGTCGCCGCAGACGCGAGGCCCGCGTCCCCGGCATCGCCGACCAGGCGTCGGCAGCCATCTGAGGGGAATCGCCGTGGCGTCGTCCGCCGGTGGAGTCAGCCGGCGGGCGGGGTCCCGGCCGCTGGTAGGCTGAGGTTCATGGGTCTCTTCGATCGTGCGCTCAACTGGGGCGAGAGCAAGCAGTTCAAGGTGTTCGAGCAGCGGGTCAAGTTGGTCGGAGCGTACGAGGCCGAGCTCGAGCTCGAAAGCGACGACGAGCTCCGCGAGCGGATGGACGAGCTCCGCGAGCGGGGGCACGCCGGCGAGCCGCTGGAGAAGCTCCAGGCCGAGTGCTTCGCAGTCGTCCGGGAGGTCGGCAGGCGGCAGATGGGGATGCGCCACTTCGACGTCCAGCTGATCGGCGGCATGGTCCTCGACAGCGGGGCGATCGCCGAGATGCGGACCGGCGAGGGCAAGACACTGACCGCGACGCTCGCCGTCGTGCTCAACTCGCTCGCCGGTAAGGGCGTCCACGTCGTCACCGTCAACGACTACCTCGCCCAGCGCGACGCCGAGTGGATGAACGCCCTCTACGCCCCGCTCGGCGTGTCGGTCGGCGTGCTCCAGACGATGCAGCCGTACGAGGAGAAGCGGGCCGCCTATGCATGTGACGTGACATACGGCACGAACTCGGAGTTCGGCTTCGACTACCTGCGCGACAACATGGCCGCCAGCCTCGAGGAGAAGGTCCAGCACGGTGGCCGGTTCTCCGAGGACGGCCGTCCGCTCGCGACGCACTTCTTCGCGGTCGTCGACGAGGTCGACAACATCCTGATCGACGAGGCCCGGACCCCACTGATCATCTCCGGCGCGCCCGAGCAGGCGGCCGACCTCTACGCGAAGTTCGCCCGCCTCGCCCGCCAGCTCGAGCCGGGCAAGACGCCGGAGGGACTGGATCCCCGGACGAAGAAGGAGTTCGTCGCCGACTTCGACTACGAGTTCGAGGAGAAGCACAAGACCGTCGCCGTGACCGAGCAGGGCGTCGCCAAGGCCGAGAAGTTCCTTTCGATCGATCACCTCTACCGGGCCGAGAACGGCCCCCTCGTCAACCACCTGATCCAGTCGCTGCGGGCCGAGTCGCTCTACAAGCGAGACGTCGACTATGCGGTGATCGACGACGAGGTCAAGATCATCGACGAGTTCACCGGACGCATCCTCGAAGGCCGCCGGTGGTCGGAAGGTCTCCACCAGGCCGTCGAGGCGAAGGAGGGCGTCCGCGTCCAGGAGGAGAACCAGACGCTCGCGACGATCACCCTCCAGAACTACTTCCGCCTCTACGACAAGCTCGCCGGGATGACCGGCACCGCGCTGACCGAGGCGACCGAGTTCATGAAGATCTACAAGCTCCCGGTCGTCCAGATCCCGACCAACAGGCCGATGGTCCGGGCGGATCGCAACGATCAGGTCTACAAGACACGCGACGGCAAATGGTCGGCTGTCGAGCGGGAGATCGTCGCCCGCAACGCCCACGGCCAGCCCGTCCTCGTCGGGACGATCTCCGTCGAGGTCTCAGCCCTCCTCTCCGAGCGGCTCCAGCAGCGGGGCATCAGCCACCACGTGCTGAATGCCGTCACCGCAACCGACCCGCGGACGGCGACCGAGGCCGAGATGATCGCCGAGGCCGGCCAGCCGGGGGCGGTCACGATCGCCACGAACATGGCCGGCCGCGGGGTCGACATCCAGCTCGGCGGGAACGCCGAGCATCAGACGCGGCTCGAGCTCGCCAAGCTCGGTCTCAAGCCGGAGGATCCCGACTACGACGAGCACTTCGCGAAGGTCCTCCCGAAGATCGAGGAGCGGGTCAGCGGCAATCGGGAGAAGGTGCTCGAGTCGGGTGGACTGTTCATCGTCGGCACCGAGCGTCACGAGTCCCGCCGGATCGACAACCAGCTCCGTGGACGCTCCGGCCGCCAGGGGGATCCCGGCGAGTCGCGGTTCTTCCTCTCGGCCGAGGACGACCTGATCCGCCTGTTCGCCGGCGATCGGATCTACAAGATCCTCGACCGGCTCGGGAGCGTCGACGAAGCCGGCAACGAGGAGCCGATCGAGGCGAGCATCCTCTCCAAGCAGATCGAGAAGGCCCAGCGCAAGGTCGAGGAGCAGAACTTCCTCCAGCGCAAGCGGGTCCTCGAATACGACGACGTGATGAACGAGCAGCGCCGCGTCGTCTACGCCCTTCGCGACCAGGTCCTCGAGGGCGGCGACATGGCCCAGGCCGCCCGCGAGGAGATCGCCGGCGTGATCGAGCGGACCGTCCTCGAGCACACGGCCGGCGACTTCATCGAGGACTGGGACCTCGACGGCCTGTTCGCCGTGCTCGCCCAGAGCTATCCGGTGACCTTCGGCCCGGACGACGTCGACGACGACCAGGTCGATCGGGAGTCCCTGACCGAGCGGCTCGTAGCCGATGCGGCCACCCTGTATTCCGCCCGTGAGGCCGAGCTCGGCGAGGAGCTGATGCGGGCCCTCGAGCGGTACCTCCTGCTCCAGATCATCGACGAGCGCTGGCGGGAGCACCTCTACGACATGGACTATCTCCGCGAGGGCATCCACCTCCGCGGGTTCGCCCAGATCGACCCGATCGTCGCCTACCAGAACGAGGCCTTCGATCTCTTCACCGACCTGATGACGACGATCTGGTCGGATTTCGCCCGGATGATCTTCCACGTCCAGGTCCAGCTCGAAGCGCCGAACGGCGATGCCCCCGAAGCTCCGCCGCCGCCGATGGCCCCATACAAGCCGGCCGGGACGTCAACCCGTCCGGCGAGCGTCTCGTACTCATCGGGCGGACTCGCCGCCCCCCCGAGTGCCGTCGCCGTCGCCGCGGCCGCCGCCGGCGGGCCGGTCGCCGAGGAGCCGGTCGCGGCCGTCGCGCCCGTGGTCGAGCAGCGCAGGGTCGCAACCGACGAGCAGGTCGGCCGCAACGACCCGTGCTGGTGTGGGTCGGGCAAGAAGTACAAGAAGTGCCATGGCGCCTGACGGCGCGTCCGGCGCGGCCCGTAAGCTGACGCCTGCCGCGTCCGCCGGATTCCCGGAATAGCCGCGTGAAACTCCCCGGCTGGCGGACGGCGCTCGGCCCGCCGGTCGGACTGATCCTCGCCCTGGCCCTCGCCGCGTGCGGCAGCGGATCCGCGGCCCAGCCCTGCCGGGTCTGCGCGGCCGAGCTCGCCCAGACGCGCGCCGACACGTATGCGACGGTCGCCAAGCGGACCTACGCGGAGGAGGTCTACGGGACGCCGAACGGGGCCGCCTTCCACGTGATCAGCAGAATCTCCGCCCTACTCGACGGCCTGACGACCGGGGACTACGCCCTCGCCCGGAGCGCGATGCACCACCAGCCGATCCGCCACGCCGTGGCCGTCCGGGTCACGCGGGGCGGGCGCACCCTGATCGACGTCGGCCTGCGCTTCGTCGTCGGCGGTCGGGTCCACGCGCTCCACAACCGCCAGGGGACCTACCTCGGGCGGATCGAGATCTCGATCCAGGACGTGATCGGGTTCATCAGGCTGATCCACCGGCTGACCGGCTGTGACGTCGTCGTCGAGGGGTCGACCGGCCAGGCGATGAGCTCGCTCGCCGCCGCCTCCGGCGTCCGCCTCCCCGACAGGGGGCTGGTCGTCGTCGCGGGTCGCGAGTACACGGTCAGCTCGTTCGCCGAACGAGGCTTCGCCGGCGAACCGCTCCGCGTCTCGATTCTCGACCCGCGGTAGCGCTCCGGTCGGGCCGGTCGGATCGTGGCACCCGCGACGTCCCTAGTACCCTGGATGAGGATGGCCACCGCCCCGACCGCCGAGCCGACTCCGCAGCGCCTTGCTGCCGTCCGCGACCAGCTCAAGCTGCTCGCGGACTATCTTTGACCCGGCCGCACTCGACCGGCGGGTCGCCGAGCTCGAGGCCCAGATGGGCGAGTCGGGCTTCTGGGACGACTCCGACCTGGCCGCGAAGGTCTCCGCCGAGCACGCCCGGACCGCCCGCCGGCTGAAGGCCTTCCGCTCGCTCGAGGAGGACGCCGGCGAGCTGGAGGGGCTGATCGAGCTCGCCGAGGAGGATCCGTCGCTGGCCGAGGAGGTCGAGGCCGACCTGGCGTCGGTCGAGGATCGCCTGCTCGAGCTCGAGGAGGCGCGCCTCTTCTCAGGGCGCTACGACGCCGGTGACGCCCTCGTCACGATCAACGCCGGCGCCGGCGGGACCGACGCCCAGGACTGGGCCGAGATGGTCCTCCGGATGGAGCTCCGCTGGGCTGAGAAGCGAGGCTTCCAGACCGAGCTGCTCGAGGTCAGCGCGGGGGAGGAGGCCGGCATCAAGTCGGCGACCTTCAAGGCCGCCGGCGAGAACGCCTACGGGCTGTATGGGGCCGAGAAGGGAGTCCACCGACTCGTCCGGCTCTCGCCGTTCGACTCTGCCAACCGCCGCCAGACGAGCTTCGCCGGACTCGAGGTCGCCCCGGTCGTCGAGGGGGAGGGCGAGGTCGAGATCAATGACGACGACCTCCAGATCGACACCTACCGGGCGAGCGGGGCCGGCGGCCAGCACGTCAACAAGACCGACTCGGCCGTCCGCATCACCCACCGGCCGTCGGGGATCGTCGTCCAGTGCCAGAACGAGCGGTCCCAGTCGTCGAACAAGGCCACGGCGATGACGATGCTCCGGGCCAAGCTCGCCGAGGCGGAGGAGCGCCGGCGTCAGGCCGAGATCGCCAAGGAGAAGGGCGAGGCCCAGGACGTCAACTTCGGCTCGCAGATCCGCTCGTACGTCCTCCACCCGTACACGATGGTCAAGGATCACAGGACCAACTTCGAGATGGGCGATGCCCAGCGGGCGCTCGACGGCGACCTCGACGGGTTCGTCCGGGCGTACCTGCTCAAGGTTGCCGGGGGCTGACCGCGGCCGGGGAGGGCGGGCCGGGTCGGGCGGGCTGGGTGGGGCCGGCCGGATGGGGCCAGCTGGGAGGAGCGACGCCGGCGGAGGGACGGCAGGGGCGGGACGGGCCAGCTGGGGTGTGCGCGGGAGGGGAGGGGAGGGCAGGGGAGGGCAGGGCAGGGGAGGGCAGGGGAGGGGAGGAGAGGGCAGGGGAGGAGGTAGGTGACATCTTCTTTTCAGAAATCGCTGCCTGAGTCAGTCAACTACGTTTCGCGACACCACACACCGCTACGCTCGTCCGCGTGCCTCCCAGCGAGAACGACGTGCACGCGATGGTCGACGCACTCCTGAGCATCCACGCCGACCTCGACCGGACCCGACGCCAGACGAAGGGCGCGAGCCGTCGCAGGCTGCTCGACGTGATCGGCCAGCACGACGGGATCCGACAGTCGGCGATCGCCGATCGTCTCCAGGTCCACACCGCGCATGTGGCCAGGCAGATTCGCGCATGCATCGACGCGGGGTTCGTGGCGCTCGGCCCCGACCCGGACGACCGACGCTCGTCGCTCGTCACGCTCGAGCCCGCCGGCCACGCCGAGCTGCGGCGTCTCGTCGAACTCAGCCGCGACCCGCTCGCCCGTCTGGTCGACGACTGGGAGCCCGAACAAGTGCGAACGCTGACCGGGTTGCTCGACAAGCTCCGAGCGTCGACCGCCGCGGTCTCCGCGCGGGAGCGGCGTGCCCATCGGCGCCGGCCGGCCCACGGGAGCGGACTGCCGTCCTGGTTCGATGACTGGCTGAGCAGCTGACCGGCCGAGTGCCCCGGCCGCGTCCGGTTGCCCGGCGAGGCGTCCGGCTAGGTGTGGGCGTCGAGCCAGGCGATCATCTCGTCGATCACCTGGGTCCGGTCGGGCTCGGTCTCGTTGAAGATCTCGTGGTAGAGGCCCGGATAGACCTTCAGCGTCTTGTCGGCCGAGCCCGCCCGGTCATAGAGCATCTTCGCGCCCGACGGGGCGACGATCCGATCGGCCCCGGCGGACATGATCAGGAGTGGCAGCTTCAGCTCTGACGCCCGCTTCGGGAAGCGCCTGGTCGCGCGCTGGAGCTCGCCGATCGTCCGTACCGGCAGCTTGGAGTGGAGTACGAGTGGGTCGGTCTCGTAGGCCTTGACCTGCTCGGGATCCCGGCTCACGAGGCTCGGGTCGACCTTTGAGACGCCGAGCCGCGGAGCGATCCGCGTCAGCACGGCGACGACGGCGCGGGCCGGTGGCGTCAGCTGGGGGAGCGAGGCCAGCGGGCTCGAGAGGATCAGGCCGGCGACATTCTCCGGCCAGTGGAGGGCGTAGTCGGTCGCGATCGTCCCGCCCATGCTGTGGCCGAGCAGGAACGGCGGTCGGCCGCCCTGCTTCTGGGCGGCCCCGGCGACCAGCTGATGGAGGTCGACGAGCGCCAGGTCCAGCCGCCTGATCAGAGCCCGTGGTCCGCCGGACCGTCCGTGGCCCTGGTGGTCGAGCGCGTAGACCGCGTAGCCCGCGTCGACCAGACGCCCGGCCACCGACTCGTACCGGCCGCTGTGCTCGCCGGCTCCGTGGGCGATCACGACCGCAGCGCGCGCGTGCCGCGTCTGCTTGGGCAGCCACGCCCGCCAGTAGATCCCCGGCTTCCCGGCCCTGGCCTCCCTGCCCACCTCGCCCGGGTCTCCCGCCTGCATCCCGGGGCACCCTATCCTGATCGGACATGCTCGTCGATCACGAACTCGTCCGCCGGGCTCTGGCTGAGGATCTCGGAACCGGCGACGTCACATCCGAGGCGATCGTCCCGTCCTGGGCCCGCGCCCGGGCGACGATCACCCAGAAGGAGCCGGGTGTCCTGTTCGGATGCGACGTCGCCGAGCTGACCTTCCGGCAGCTCGACCCCGACGTTGTCGTCCGCCACCTCGCGCCCGGCGCGCGCTGGCGCGATCCCGGGCCGGTACTCGAGATCATCGGCTCGGCCCGGGCCCTGCTCGCCGGCGAGCGGACAGCCCTCAACTTCCTCCAGCGGCTCTCCGGCGTCGCCACGCTCGCCGCCCGCTGCGTCGCCGCGGTCGACGGGACCGGCGCCGTCGTCCTCGACACCCGCAAGACGACCCCCGGCCTCCGCCTGCTCGAGAAGGCCGCGGTCGCCGCCGGCGGGGCGACCAACCACCGGGCCGGCCTGTACGACGCGATCCTGATCAAGGAGAACCACATCGCCCTCGCCGGCGGCGTCCGTCCGGCCGTGGCGGCCGCCCGCAGCCACGCGCCCGGGCTCCTCCTCGAGGTCGAGTGCCGGACCACCGCCGAGATCGACGACGCCCTCGGCGCCGGGGCCGACCGGATCCTGCTCGACAACATGACCCCCGACGAGCTCCGCGCCGCCGTCACCCGGGTCGCCGGCCGGGCCAGCCTCGAGGCCAGCGGCGGGGTGACCCTGGAGACGCTCAGGGAGCACGCGGCGACGGGCGTACAATTCGTATCGATGGGCGCCATAACACACTCCGCTCCGGCCCTCGACCTATCCCTCATCCTGACCCTTATGCCTGAGGCGGACGACGCCAGGTGAACCTCCTGCCGATGGCAGCCGACCCCGTCGACGCTCCGCTCACGCAGGCCGAGATCGACAGCCTCTCCGCTGAGATCCGCGAGCTCGCCCGGGCCCGGGATGCTGTCATCCTCGCCCACAACTACCAGGTCCCAGAGGTTCAGGACGTCGCCCACTTCGTCGGCGACTCGCTCGGCCTCTCCCAGCAGGCCGCCGCCGCCCCCGAGCAGACGATCGTCTTCTGCGGCGTCCACTTCATGGCCGAGACGGCGGCCATCCTCTGCCCCGAGAAGACCGTCCTGATCCCCGACCCCGACGCCGGCTGCTCGCTCGCGGAGTCGATCGACGCCGGCCAGCTCGCCGACTGGAAGGCCGACCACCCGGGGGCGATCGTCGTGATGTACGTAAACACGTCAGCCGACGTCAAGGCCCTGACCGACTACTGCTGCACGTCGTCGAACGCCGTCGCCGTCGTCCGCCACATCCTCGCGACAAACGGTCCCGACACGGAGATCCTCTTCGGACCGGACATGTTCCTCGGTGCGTACGTCGAGCACGAGATCGGCCGGCGGATGCACGTCTGGGACGGCGAGTGCCACGTCCACGCGGGGATCCGCCCGTCGGACATCGCCGCGACCCGGGCCGCCCACCCGGACGCCGACTTCCTGATCCACCCCGAATGCGGCTGCTCGACGTCGGTCATGGAGTATGTCGCCGCCGGCGACATCTCCGCCGACGGCGTCCACATGCTCTCGACCGGCGGCATGCTGACCTACGCCGAGCACGCGGCCCCCGGATCGAGCGCGATCGTCGCGACCGAGATCGGCATGCTCCATCCCCTCCGGCTCGCGGCCCCCGACACGGACTTCATCGCCGCCAACGAGAAGGCCAGCTGCCGCTACATGAAGATGATCACCCTCACCAAGCTCCGCGACGCCCTCCGCGACGGCGTCCACGAGGTTCGGGTCGCGCCGGCGACGGCCGACGCCGCCCGAGTCGCGATTCAGCGGATGGTCGCGATCCGCCCCTGACGCACCGCGATCCCGCCGGCGCTCGGCGGATGCTTGTCGACGATCGGACCCGCTCTCCCGGCGCAACGCGCGAGACGCGGTACGGGTAGCCCTACCACGCAGGACTCCGGTTGTCCGGCTGGTCAGCACGCCCCCCAGCCTTCAAGGTCTGGTCGGTGATGAACCGGACCGATCACCGACCACGGCCGCCGGCCACCCGCGCCGTCGACCTGACGAAGACCTACGGCAGGGGCGAGAACGTCGTTCGCGCGCTCGACGGCGTGACCGTCGAGTTCGAACGCGGCCGCTTTACCGCAGTGATGGGCCCGTCCGGGTCGGGCAAGTCGACGCTGATGCACTGCATGGCCGGGCTCGACGCGCCGACGTCGGGCCGGGCCTTCGTCGGCGACCAGGAGATCGGCAAGCTCGACGACGACGCCCTGACCGAACTCCGCCGGGACCGGATCGGCTTCGTCTTCCAGTCGTTCAACCTCGTTCCGACGCTGAGCGCCCGCGAGAACATCACGCTGCCGGTCGACCTCGCCGGGGCCGAGGTCGACCGCGAATGGTTCGACTATCTCGTCCAAGCGCTCGGCATCGCCGACCGCCTGTCGCACCGTCCCGGCGAGATGTCCGGCGGTCAGGCGCAGCGAATCGCCTGTGCCCGGGCGCTGATCCGCCGGCCCGACCTGATCTTCGCCGACGAGCCCACCGGCAACCTCGATTCGAGGGCCTCCGCCGACCTGCTCGGGTTCCTCCGCCGGTCGGTGACCGACCACGGCCAGTCGATCGTGATGGTCACCCACGACCCCCGCGCGGCGGCCTACGCCGACCGGGTCGTCTTCCTCGCGGACGGCAGCCTCGCTGGTGAAGTCGTCTCACCGACGGCCGACTCAGTCGTCGAGCAGATGATGAAGCTCGGCGGGTGACGTGCGCCGCGCGACGGTCAAGGGCCTCCTCGCCCGCAAGCTGCGCCTCGCGCTGACGGCTTCGGCGATCGTCCTCGGCGTGACGTTCGTCACCGGCACGCTCGTCCTGACCGACACGCTCAACAGCACGTTCAAGGCGCTGATCGGCAACGCCTACGCCCACATCGACTTCCAGATCCGCGGGAAGGCGGCCTTCGGCAGCGACACCGCCGCCGCCGTCAACGGGACCGCCGACCGCAAGCCGATCCCGGCGTCGATCGCGACGGCAGTCGCCCGCGTGCCGGGAGTCGCCGACGTCGACGGGTCCGTCGCCGGCTACGCCCAGTTCGTGAGTGGCGGCAACGCGATCGGCGACGCCGCCTCGGCGCTCGGCTTCTCGTTTGACCCCGATACGCAGCTGTCATCCCTGCGCCTGGTCGCCGGCCGGGCGCCGACGACCTCCGACGACGTGGTGATGGACAAGGGCACGGCGACGAAGTACCACTTCGTGGTCGGCGGCAGGGTCCGCATGCTGCTCGGCACCGCGCCGAAGACCTTCACGATCACCGGCATCGTGACCTTCGGGACCGACGACAACCTCGCCGGGACAACGCTCGCCGGCTTCTCCCGCCCGACAGCCGAGGCCCTGTTCAAGTCCCGCGGGCACTACGACACGATCAACGTCCTGGCCAAGCCCGGCGCCGACAACGTCAGCCTCCAACGGGCGATCGCCAGGATCCTCCCGGCGGGCGTCGAGGTCGTCCGGGGTCAGACGGTCGCCAACGAGCTGTCGAGCGCCGTCAGCGACGCGCTTTCGTTCCTTTCGACCGCGCTCCTCGTGTTCGCCCTGATCTCGCTCTTCGTCGGCGGGTTCACGATCTTCAACACGTTCTCGATCACCGTCGGCCAGCGGACCCGCGAGCTCGCCCTGATGCGTGTCGTCGGAGCCAGCCGGCGACAGGTGTTCCGGTCGGTCTTGGGCGAGGCCGCCCTGCTCGGCGTGGTCGCATCACTGGTCGGCCTGGGGCTGGGAGTCGTCGCCGCGGCCGGACTGCGGGCACTGCTGAAGGCGTTCGGCGTCACGCTGCCGTCGGCGCCCCTCGTCTTCGAGGCCCGGACCGTGGTCGTCGCAATCGCCGTCGGGGTCGGCGTGACCGTCGTCTCGGCGATCGGCCCGGCCCGGCGCGCCGTGCGGATCGCACCGGTCGCGGCGCTGGCCGAGAACCGTGAAGACGAAGGCGAGTCGCTCCGTCGGCGGGTGATCGCCGGCAGCGTCGTCGCGATCGGTGGTCTCGCGGCTCTCGCGGTCGGCCTGACCGCGTCGGCGATCGTCCTCGTCGGACTCGGCGCGGTAGCCGTCTTCATCGGTGCCGGCATGCTCGCGCCACTCGCCGCCCGCCCGATGTCGGGCGTCCTCGGCCGGCCGCTGGCCGCCGTGCTCGGCAGCTCGGGAAGACTCGGACGCGAGAACTCGATGCGCAGCCCGCGGCGGACCGCCCAGACCGCGGCCGCCCTGATGGTCGGAATCGCGCTCGTCTCGGCGATCGCCGTACTCGGCTCGTCGCTTTCGGGATCTGCGACGACCAGCGTCGAGCACGCGATCACCGCCGACTACATCATCACCGGCCCGAGCTCCGGCTTCAGCAGCTCGGTGGCCCCCGCCGTCGCCCGGATCCCGGGCGTCGCGACGGTCTCGACGGCATACCGCGGGCAGTTCGAGCTCCGCGGCGCGGTGAACACCCTGACGGGAGTGACGGCGACCGACCTTCCGCGGACGGTCGACCTCGCCGTGACCGCCGGGAGCGGCGCATCCGCCCTGGCCGCCGGCGAGCTGCTCGTCGACACGACGACGGCGAGCGCCAAGCACCTCTCGGTCGGCGCGACAGTCCCGGTCACGTTCGCCCAGACCGGGTCCTCGACGCTCAGGATCGGAGGCATCTTCAAGGCCAACCCGTTGATCGGAAGCTACGTCGTCGGCGCCGGGTTCTTCCTCTCCCACTTCGACAACCCCCTGCCGATCGCGATCCTCGTCAGGACGCTCCCGGGCGCCGGCCACGTCGGGAGCGCCGTCAACGACTACCTCGACGCGTACGCGAACGTCGGCGTCCAGAGCAGGGCACAGTTCGAGCACGCACAGGAGGCGACCGTCAACCAGGAGCTCGGACTCGTCTACGTCCTGCTCGCCCTGGCGGTCGTCGTCGCTCTGATCGGGATCGTCAACACCCTGATGCTGTCGGTCTTCGAGCGGACCCGCGAGCTCGGGCTGCTCCGGGCGGTCGGGATGAAGCGTCGCCAGATCCGCGGGATGATCCGCTCAGAGGCCGTGATCATCGCCGTGTTCGGCGCCGTGATCGGCGTGATCATCGGGACCGGACTCGGCGTTGCGTTCGCCGCGTCACTCAAGCAGCAAGGCATCACCGAGGTCGTGATCCCCTTCGGCCGCCTGGCCGGCTTCCTCGTCCTTTCGGCCCTGCTCGGTCTCGCCGCCGCGAGCTGGCCGGCCCGCCGGGCCGCGAAACTCGACGTCCTGGCCGCGATCGCGGCCGACTGACGCCAGAATCCCCTGCATGAAGGCGAAGCTCTCGGTGATTGCGGGTGTCGGGGGGCTGGCCGGCGTCGGCGCGGTCTGGCTCGCCGCGCACCAGCCTCCGGGCCGTCCGACCGAGCCGGGACCTCTGCTGACGCTGCTCGTCGGCGCCTCCCTGCTCGGCAGCGGCCTCGCCTCCTGGCGAGCCCGACCGGAGAACCGGCTCGGCCGGATCATGGTGTTCACGGGCTTTGCGTGGTTCGCCGCGCAGCTGATCGAGGCCCGCCCACCGTGGTTGAACACGGCCGGCTTGGCCGTCCAGTCGGCCTGGGTGATCGGCCTCGTCTACCTGCTCCTCTCGTTCCCGTCCGGGCGGTTGCACGGTGGACTCGACCGCGCCCTGGTGGGCGCCGGGGCTGTCGCTGCGGTCGGGTTCCAGCTGCTGGCGATGCTCGACGGCAACAAGGCCGGGCTGGACTGCCCAGGCTGCGCCGAGAACCTCCTCCAGGTGGTCCGCGACGATCACAAGGCCCAAGGCTGGCTGGACCTCCAGCGGCTCGTGGGCATCCTGGTGATCGTGACCGTGATCACGCTGCTCGTGCGCCGGTGGCTCGACGCGAGCCCGGGCCGGCGGCGAGCGGTCGCGCCGGTGTTGGTCGCGGGATGCGCCACGCTCGCGGCACTCACGTCGACGATCGTCCTTGACCTGTTCGGGGACCCGCTCGGTGCGCTTCCGGCGAACGTGTACTTCACCCTGATGGCGACCGTCCCGGTCGCCGTCGTGTTCGTCTCCCTACAGCGACGCCTGGCCCGCGGCATGGTCGCCGGTCTCGTCGTCGAGCTCGGCCGACAGCGGGCGCCCGCCGATCTGCGCGAGGCGCTCGCCCGCGCGCTCGGCGACGCGTCGCTCGAGCTCGGGTTCTGGTTCCCGGCCGAGGAGTGCTATGTCGACGGCGACGGTGGTGTCGTGAAGCTCCCGGATGCTGACACGAGGCGGCGGTCGACGTTCGTCGAGCACGACGGCGCTCCGGTTGCCGTGCTGTTGCACGATCCCGTGCTCGAGCACGACGCCGAGCTCGTCCGATCGGTCTGCGCGGCCGCGGGCCTCGCGCTCGAGAACGAGCGCCTCCACGCCGAGCTGCGCGCCCGTCTGGTCGAGCTCGGGGCGTCGCGGGCGAGGCTGGTCGAGGCGACCGACGCCGAGCGGCGACGGATCGAGCGGGACCTGCACGACGGCACGCAGCAGCGGCTCGTGTCGATCGCGATGTCGCTCGGCCTGCTCGAGACGAGGCTGCCCGCGCAGGAGAGCGCGGCGCGACCGATCGTCGTGGAGACGCGCAAGGCGCTCGCGGTCGCGCTCGCCGAGCTGCGGGAACTGACCCACGGCATCAATCCGCCATTGCTCGTCGAGCGTGGCCTGGCGGCGGCGCTCGACGAGCTGTGCCGCCGGGCGGCGCTCCCGACGCGTCTCGACGTGACGCTCGACCGGCGCCTGCCCGACCAGGTCGAGACGGCCGCGTACTTCACCGCGAGCGAGGCCCTGACGAACGCGGCCAAGCACTCACACGGCAGCGAGGTTCGGGTGACGGCGTCCGACACGGGCGAGAGCCTGACGATCGAGGTCGCCGACGACGGGATCGGAGGGGCGACCGCGGCCGGCTCGGGCCTGCGGGGACTCGCCGACCGCGTCGAGGCGCTCGGCGGCCGGTTCACGGTCTCGAGCCCGCCGGGCCGCGGCACGACGCTGCGAGCGGAGATCCCATGCGCGTAGTCGTCGCCGACGACGCCGCCCTCCTGCGGGAGGGTCTGTCGCGCCTGCTCGCGGAAGCAGGCTTCGACGTGGTCGGCTTGGCCAAAGACGCGGATGCCCTGCTCGAGCTCGTCGAGCGGACGCTGCCGGACGTCGCGCTGATCGATATTCGGATGCCACCGACCCACACCGACGAAGGACTGCGCGCGGCGAAGGTGATCCGTGAGCGTTGGCCGGCGATCGGCCTGCTCGTCCTCTCCCAGCATGTCAACGCCCGGTACGCGCTCGAGCTCCTGTCGGCCGGGACCGACGGCGTCGGTTACCTGCTCAAGGAGCGCGTCACCGACCTGGCTGAGCTCGCGGCGAGCGTCAACCGCGTCGGGCAGGGCGGTTCGGTGCTCGACCCGGCAGTCGTCGGCGAGCTCGTCGGTCGGCGCCGGCAGGCCGACAACCCGCTTGAGCACCTGACCGATCGCGAGCGGGAAGTGCTCGCCCTGATGGCCGAGGGCCGCTCGAACCGGGCGATCGCCGAGTGCCTGTTCGTGACCGACCACACCGTCGAGAAGCACGTCAAGAACATCCTCGGCTCGCTGCGCCTGCCGCAGTCGCCCGATGACAACAGACGCGTCCTCGCCGTCGTCACGTACCTCAACTCCCAGTAGTCGGCCGTCGCGACCGGCCGGTGCCCGACCTCCGGCCGCCGGCGCCGTCGAGCCCGGCTCGTAGCGCCGAGCGTGGCCAGAGAGACAACCTCTCGACTCAGAAGTCGCCCTCTTCGTGAGGCCCGACGCACGCCACGGCAAGCTCCTCGCTGATCCCTCGCGCGACGGTCGCCACCTCGTCGAAGGTCACGCTGTCGACCGCCTCGATCGCCCCGTCCGGGTCGATGTCCTCCCCGTAGACGATCGCCTGGTGGGCCGCGTACCTCGCCACGGCGCCCGAGTTCTCGAACGCCAGGACCCGCCGGCCGCCGGCGTACGCCCGTGCCCGCTCGACCTCGGCCTCGGTCGGCCCGTCCGTGCGCAGCTCGTCGACGATCTCCCGCATCCGCGTGTACGCCTCGATGCACTTCGACGAGTCGAGGCCCGACGACAGCTGGAGGATCGGCGCGTCGGCGAACGAGTGGTCGACCGCCGAGACCGAGTAGCACAGGCCCCGCTGCTCGCGGATCTCGTCGAACAGCCGCGACCCCATCGAACCCCCGAGCAGCGTCGAGTAGATCGACAGGGCGGTCCGCTGGCGCTTGTCGGCCACGTCGATCTCCGGCCGGTAGATCATCCGCAGGTGCGACTGCTTGGTCTCCCGCGCCTCGACCAGCGTCCCCGGCGCGAAGGCCGGCGCCGGCTCGAACGGATCGGGCGCCGGCAGGGTCGGAAAGCGGCCGAACCGCTCTGAGAGCTCGGCGTCCTCCGGGAGATGCTCGGTGTTGCCGACCAGGAAGACGCCCCCCCGCTCGCCCGACCAGCGCCGCTCCCGGAAGGCGACGATCGCCTCCCGGCTGAACGACCGGAGGTTCTCCTCAGGACCGAGCACCGTCCGCCCGAGCGGGTGCTCGCCGAAGGCCGCCCGGTCGATCAGGTACTCGGCGACCATCGACGGCTGGTCGTACGCCCGGGCGATCTCCTGGATCACGACACCCCGCTCCCGGTCTAGCTCCTCCGCGTCGAGGCGCGGCCGGCCGACGAAGTCGCTCAGCAGGTCGACCGCCGCTGGCGCGGCCTGGGCCCGCACGGTGATGTGGAAGGCGACGAGGTCGTGGCTCGTGTACGCGTTCAGCATCGCCCCCATCCGCTCGGCCGTCTCGTTGACGTCCCGATACGTCGGGTAAGTCTTCCCGCCCTTGAAGACCAGGTGCTCGAGGAAGTGGGCCATGCCGTTCTCGTCCGGTCGCTCGCTCCGCGCGCCCGCGTCGAACGCCACGAGGATCGTCAGCGCGCGCGTTCCCGACACCGCGATCTTGTGGATCGGCAGGCCGTTCGCGGCTTGAGTCGTCGTGATCTCGGTCATCCGTGCACCCTCGGGGTCGTGTTCTCGGTCATCGTCCAACGGTACTCAATGGCGTGCAAATGCTCTTGCACGAACCGCCAATCAGCACACGGACGGCCTTTTGTGCTTTACGCTCGGCACCGATGGCGACCACTGAGAAGTCCGACCGCCGGTCCCGGCGCGACCGCCCCGACCTCGCCCGCCCGGCTCGCCCCCCACGTCCGGCCCGACCGGCCGCCCGTCCGGTCCCCCGTCCCGCGAGGACTCCGGGGTCCGAGACGATGATCGAGTTCCGGGAGGTCTGCAAGTCGTATGAGAGCGGCGACATCGGCCTCGACGGGGCGAGCTTCGAGATCGAGCGGGGCGAGTGGGTCTTCATCGTCGGGACGACCGGATCCGGCAAGTCGACGATCATGCGGCTCCTGATCAAGGAGCTCGACGCCACGTCCGGCGCGATCGTCGTCGCCGGGCGGAACCTCGCCGACATCGACCGTAAGAAGGTCCCGTCCTACCGTCGCAACCTCGGCGTCGTCTTCCAGGACTTCAAGCTCCTTCCCAACCGGACGGTCTACGACAACGTCGCCTACGCACTCCAGGTGACCGGAGCCGGACGCAAGCAGATCCGCCAGACCGTCCCGGACATCCTCCGGCTGACGGGCCTCTCGACCAAGCTCCACAACTACCCCGACCAGCTCTCCGGCGGCGAGCAGCAGCGCGTGTCGATCGCCCGGGCGTTCATCAACCACCCGGCCGTCCTCCTGGCCGACGAGCCGACCGGCAACCTGGATCCGGAGACGTCGATCGGGATCATGCAGCTCCTCTACCGGATCAACCGGGCCGGGACGACCGTCCTCGTTGCGACCCACGACTCGACGATGGTCGACAAGATGCGCCGCCGGGTCATCGAGGTCCGCGGCGGCCGGGTGATCCGTGACGAGAACGACGGGATGTACAGCCAGCGCGAGCAGTCGACCGACGAGTTCACGGCGATGCTCCGCGACGACAGCACCCGGATCTCCTGGTGAGAATCGGCTTCTTCCTCCGCGAGTCGCTCCGCGCGCTTCGCCGCAACGCCGTTCCCAGCTTCGCCGCCCTCGCGACCGTCCTCGTCACGGTCCTCGTGCTCGGCGTCTTCATCCCCGTCGTCCAGGTCACGACCGGCGCGGCGAACGACGTCCGCAAGCGGGTGATCGTCGGCGTCTACCTCAAGAGTGGGGTCACTCCCGCGCAGATCGCCCAGGTCGGCGGCGTCCTGCGCCGGACCGACCACGTCAAGGCCGTCCAGTTCGTCTCCAAGGCGTCGGCCTTCGCCCAGCAGAAGAAGGCCGATCCGGCTGCCTACGCGATCGTCGACACCAACCCCCTCCCCGACTCCTACCGGGTCACGCCGGACAACCCGTCGAACGTCAACCTCGTCAGCGCGGCCCTCGTCAAGAACGGCAAGCCGATCAACCCGGCAATCGACACGGTCAACAACCGTCGGGACGACGCCCAGAAGATCCTCTCGGCGACCAGCCTCGTCAAGGCGACGATGGGCATCCTCGCCGTCCTCCTCGTGATCGCGTCGATCCTCCTGATCTCGAACACGATCCGCCTGTCCCTGTTCGCCCGCCGCCGTGAGGTCGAGGTGATGAAGCTGGTCGGCGCGACCGACTGGTTCATCCGCTGGCCGTTCGTCCTCGAGGGGATCCTCCTCGGTGCGATCGGCGGCGTCCTGGCGATCGCGATGCTCCTGATCGCGAAGTTCGCCGTCGTCGACTCGATCGTCTCCGAGTTCTCGGTGATCGGCCGGCCGAACACGATCGACTTCCCGTTGCTCGCGGTCGTCCTGATGTGCTGTGCCGTCGCCGTCTCCGCCGCCGGCTCCGGACTCTCGCTCCGCCGCTTCCTCCGCGTCTGACCTGCCTGCCGGTGGCCCCGGGTATCTAGCGGGGCCGGGCCCGGGGCCGGGGGCGGGGCGGGCGCGGGCGGGCGCGGGCGGGCGCGGGCGGAGGGCGAGGAGGAGTGTCGGGAGTCCTCTATGGAAAATAGCTGCCTGAGGCAGGCAACTTGTTTTCAGGAGACAGCACACACCTGACCCCGACCGTCGGCCCCGCCGGTACGCTCTCCGGGTGATGACGCGAAACGGGACAACGGCGCGACCTCCACTCAGGTCGGCCGGCGTCCGACGCATTTGATGCTGGCCGACGCCCGGGCCCGCTCGGCAGCCGCACTCGCCGCCCTGATGGTGATCGTCGTCCTCCTCCTCGGCATCTACCTCGGCGGCCACCCGAACGATCTCCCGGGGTTCCTGCGCAACGTCAGCGGCGCCCAGGGCACGGTGGTCGACCAGGCGGTCGACGAGGTGCTCCACGACTACTACGTTCCTCTGAAGCGGTCGACTCTCGACGACAACTCGCTGTCCGGCCTGGTCGCCGGCCTCGACGACCGGTTCTCGTCGTACCTGACGCCGCAGGAGTACCACGACTTCACGACATCGGCGGCCCAGCAGTTCCAGGGCGTCGGGGTCACGGTCCTGTCGAACAAGCTCGGCCTCGAGATCACCCAGGTCTTCCCCGGGTCACCGGCCGCGAAGGCGAGGATCGAAGCCGGGGACGTGATCGTCTCGGCCGCCGGCAAGTCGCTCGCCGGCAAGTCCGAGGAGGCCGGGTCGGCCCTGATCAAGGGGAAGGCCGGGACGGCCGTCGTCCTGGGCATCCGCCACGACGGACGCGACCGGCAGGTCAGCGTGACACGGGCGGAGGTCGTGATCCCGGTCGTCGCGTCGGCGATGCGGACGTACGCCGGGAAGAAGATCGCCGACGTCGCCCTCGCGACGTTCAGCTCGGGCGCCCACGCGGAGGTTCGCGCGGCGATCGACAAGCTGCTCAAGCAGGGAGCTAAGGGGATCGTCTTCGACCTGCGCCACAACGGCGGCGGCCTCGTCGTCGAGGCCCGGCTGATCGCGAGCATCTTCCTCCCCGACGGGCCGATCGTGACGACGCGGGGCCGGACCCAGCCGACCGTCACGCTGACCGCCGTCGGCGACGCGATTCCCACGTCGATCCCCGTCGCCGTGCTCGTCGACAAGGACACGGCCTCGGCCGCGGAGATCGTCTCCGGCGCCCTCCAGGACCGTCACCGGGCGACGATCGTCGGGACCCACACGTTCGGGAAGGGCGTCTTCCAGGAGGTCAGCCCCCTGTCCAACGGCGGCGCCCTCGACATCACGGTCGGCGAGTACTTCCTTCCGAGCGGTCGCAACCTCGGCGGCGGCGGAATCAAGCAGGGCGCCGGAATCACGCCGGACGTGCCGGTCTCGGCCCAGCCGACCGCGAAGACCGATCCGGCCCTGACGGCCGGGCTGCGGGTGGTCGCGGCCAAGCTGAAGTGATCACCCGCGCGTGCGTGCTCGAGCGGCGCGGACGGTTCACGGTCGCCCGCCCGCTGTTCGCACGCCCCCGCGGCGAGGATGACCTCGCGAGCGGGCCGCTGACCGTCGACCCCGGCAGGGCCCGGGTCGGTGACCTCGTTCTCGTCTCGGTCAAAGCCGGGTCGCGCGGCGCCCGGGGGAAGGTGATCCGCAAACTCGGGAAGCCTGACGTCGCACGCGACGTGATCGAAGCGCTGATGCTCGACCGCGGACTCCGGCGGCGGTTCGACCCGGTCCACGAGCGCTCAGCGCTCGAGTCGGTCGAGGCGGTCGGCGGTGCGGCGGCCGACGGTCCGCTTGGTGGGCAGGACAGCCGGGGTGGGCCGCGCCGCGACCTGCGGGACCTGGCGACGTTCACGATCGATCCGCGGGGGGCCAAGGACTTCGACGACGCGATCTCGGCGACCCGGCTGGAGGACGGTGGCGTCCGGGTCTGGGTCCACATCGCCGACGTCTCGGCGTTCGTCGCGCCGGGGTCGCCGATCGACCGGGAGGCCCGGCGGCGGGCGACGAGCGTGTACGTTCCGGGTGCGGTCGAGCCGATGCTCCCGCCGGCGCTGTCCAACGACGCGTGCTCGCTGGTCCCCGGCAGGGATCGGTTGGTCGTGACCGCGGAGCTCGAGTTCGACGGGCCGCGCGTGCGCCGGGCGTCGTTCTACCGGGCGGTGATCTGCTCGGACGAGCGACTCGACTACGACCGGGTCGACCGGATCTTCGCCGGGCGGGAGGAGGCCGTCGAGCCGTGGGCGGCTCCACTCGACGCGGCCCGGGCGGCGGCTCGGGAGCTCGCGGGCGAGCGGGCAGGGCGGGGGGCGCTCGAGATCGTCAGCGGCGAGCCGGAGTTCGCCTTCTCGCGGGAGGGCCACGTCGTCGACATCCGGTTCACCGAGCAGACCGAGTCGCACGGGCTGATCGAGCATCTGATGATCGCCTGCAACGAGGAGGTCGCCAAGCTGCTGTCGACGCGCAAGCTGCCAACCCTCTACCGGGTCCACGAGGCGCCCGAGCCGGCCCGCGTCGAGCGGCTGGTCGCCCAGCTGGCATCGCTCGACGTGCCGACGCCGCCGATCCCGAAGGTGATCGCCCAAGCTCAGGCGGCCGAGCTGGTCGGGGAGATCTCGCGTGCGGTCGACCGCCACGTCCGCAAGACGGGCCACGGCCGGATGGCCCTGACGTCGCTGGTCCTCCGGTCCCTCAAGCAGGCCTACTACTCACCGCGGAACCTCGGCCACTCGGGACTCCGGTCGACCGGCTACTGCCACTTCACGTCGCCGATCCGCCGCTACCCGGACCTCGTCTGCCATCGGGCGCTGCTCGCGGCGATCGGCGCCGGCGAGGAGCTCCCGTCGACCGGCGGCCTTGGCGAGCTCGGCGAGTGGACGTCCCAGCGGGAGCGGGCGGCGATGGAGATCGAGCGGGCGGCCGACGACGTCGCCCGTTGCTTCGCCCTCGTCCACGAGGACCGGGACGCCGAGTGGGACGGGGAGATCGTCGGTCTGATCGGAGCTGGCGCGTTCGTCGCGTTCGGCGGCCGGTACGAGGGGATGCTGGCGGTCCGGCGGATGCGCGGCGACTGGTGGGAGCTCAACGAGGAGGGGACGATCCTCCACGGCGAGCGGCGTGGCGGACTGCTCCGGCTGGGGGACCCCGTCGCGGTTCGGGTCCACGCGATCGACGCGCCCCGCGGGCGTGTGGACCTCGAGCTCGCGTAGGCGCGGCGGCGGGTGGACGTCGGGCTCGCGTAGTCTGGGTCGTCATGGCCAAGAAGAGCAAGCGGAAGATCTCGGCGGGCGACGTCGCGTCGAACAGGTACGCGTCATACCGGTACAACCTGCTCGAGCGCTTCGAGTGCGGGGTCGTCCTCCAGGGGACGGAGGTCAAGTCCCTGCGGACGGGCGGGGCCCAGCTCAAGGACGGGTTCGCGGCGCTCAAGGACGGGGAGCTGTGGCTGCGCAACGTCCACGTCCCGCCGTATGCCCCGGCCAGCCGGGAGAACCACGAGCCCGAGCGTGACCGGAAGCTCCTGCTCAACCGGCGGGAGATCGAGCGGATCGAGGCGCGGGTGGCCGAGCGGGGGTGGACGCTCGTGCCGACGCGGATCTACTTCAAGGGCCGCCACGCGAAGGTCGAGATCGCCCTGGCGAGGGGCAAGGACCTCCACGACAAGCGCGAGTCGATGAAGGAGCGGGATTCCAAGCGCGAGATGGACCGGGCGCTTCGTGAGGTGAATTTCTAGGGCCGCGTCCCGGCGGGTGGGGCCGGCCGGGACCGGTGCGGGTCGGGCGGGGGTCGGGCGGGCCGAGTCGAGCCTGGCTCGGGCGTCGGCCTAGTACCGGCCGAAGCCGACCGAGTGGGGGACGTAGGTCGCCCACATGGCGAGCGCGAGGGTGAACATCAGGCCGACGTAGACGCCGCCGACGGCCAGGCGGGCGCGGGGGGAGACTCTGTAGTAGGCGGCCGTGACGAGCGAGCGCTGGCGGATCAGCTTCCAGCGGCGCCAGCTCTCGAAGCCGCCGATCGCGGCGAACACGAAGAGAATCGGGTTGCCGCTGACGAAGCCGAGGGCGAGCATGCCGAGGAAGCCGACGAGCCACATCGCCGGGGACATCGCGGCCATCGCCCGGCCGCCGTCGAGCGGGACGACGGGGATCAGATTGAAGAGGTTGAGGAAGAAGCCGGTGTAGGCCAGTGCCTGGAGCAGGTCGCTGCCGGTCGCGATGCCGATCAGGGCGCACGCGGCGGCGCCGACCGAGCCGAGGATCGGCCCGGCGAGGCCGACTCGGGCCTCGGCGAGGGCGTTGTCGCCGAGCGTGCGGGCGGTGATCACGGCGCCGAGGAAGGGGATGAACATCGGCGCGCTGGCGGGGATCCCCTCGCGGCGGAGGGCGATCACGTGGCCCATCTCGTGGATGAAGAGGAGGACGACGAAGCCGACGGCGAACCACCAGCCGAAGAAGAGGCTGTAGGCGACGACGGAGACGATCGCCGTGCTGGCGGTGGTGAGGAGCTTGATCTTCGGGAGGATCAGGAGGATCGCCTTGAACTTGGCGATGATCGCGATCACGCCGGCGCCGATCGCACTGGCCCGCTCGCGTATCCGCGACCGTTTGGGCGGACGGGGAATCGGCCGGCCGAAGGGGTCGACCGTCCCGGCGGGGCCGACCGCGACGGGCGGCCCGATCCAGGCCTGGTGGGCCGGATCCTGGGAGGCGGCCGGCGTATGGACGGACGCGGCGGGCGCGGGCTCGGGCGGGGGTGATGCGAGCGAGGTTGGAGGCTCGGGCATGTGACCCGTGATTGTCGCAGGCGTAGCTTCCGGGCCGGTAAACCCGGGACGAAACGCCGGCGGGGTCGCGTTGACATTTTCTTCGCATTTTGCGGATCTTTGTGTCGATCGGCACTTGCACGGGGCGACGGGCGGGCGGTACATTGGCGCCAGACGCGGACCTGAGACACGAAAGAGCGAGGCCACCGAGGTGCAAGGCCCTGCCACCCAGAAACCGAAGGCCCTCGCGGGCTGCCGGACGAGGGTTCCTCAACGTGGCTCGGTCCGCGTTGTTTTCGTTCCGGGGTGGGCGACCGCCGGGACCGGCTAGGATTGGTGTGCATCCCCGGGGACGACAGGCTTCGACGTGGTCGGCTCGTGGGGGTGGTTGCGAGTCGAGGTCCCGGGCGGCCTCGTTAAACACCCGGGAAAAACAATAAGTGCGGACTCACATGAGTACGCCCTCGCTGCCTAGATAATCCTAGGCGAGTGAGGTCTCGGTCCCCGCAGCCTGCGGCGGGGTTCGCCGGGATCAGATAGCAGGCTCACCCGGGGAGGCCCGCCTTCGCCGAACCGGGAAAATCTCCAGAAGGCTGGTCCCTCGCAACCCAGCCGGCAAGGCTAGCGGGGGATGAGACCAGAGCGCCGGCTACGCTCGTAGACGCCACCTTTCACGCGATCGCGGACGTGGGTTCGATTCCCACCGTCTCCATCGGACCGGGAGGTCGCCCACTTGGGCGGCCTCTGCAGGAGCCAGCGGCGCGATCGCGATCGTGCCGACGCCGGCCCAAGTCGACCTCTTCGTGCATTGGAGCCAGGCGGCGCGACGGGAGGCCGCCGCCGCCGACCCGTCGCTCTCGGCGGAGCAGGGCCTCGCCGAGGTTGAGCGTGCTCGCGAGCCAGTTGGGGGACGTCGCGCCGCGGACGCCCGGCGCCGATGTTCGACCCGGCTGAGCGGGCGACAGCCCCTCACGCGGGCGACTTCCCGACGGGAGCACGAGCTACACAGGCTCCGCGCAGATAATCAGGCAAGCTCCTCCAACAGCGCCGGGGCAACCAACTCCTCTTCGATGCGCCGCCCCGTTTCGCGCATCGCCGCTCCGCGCTTTTGATCCCAACTCGCCGAGGTCGGGGACACCTTCAAAGGCGCGGAACGCGGGTGCGACTCGACGGCTCGCAGATACGCGTCGCGGTCGAACTGCCAGGACTCAACGGGAAGCCGTCGGTGGAGCAGATTGCCGATGGTGAGGCCGGCCTAGTCGTAGTCGCCGTGGTGGCGTATCGATAATTCCTCGAACGCTCCGGGCCACCGACTGGATCCCGGTCACGGGACTCCGTCGGCCTGACCATTGCTCCCAGGGTCGCGAGCACGCGTTGGCCGCGTTCGCGCACGCGCCCTCCGCGACGCGAGGCATCCAGCGGCGGTCGGGCCGTTCCTGCGGCTTCGCGTATTCCCGGCCGGCGTACGATAAGCTCCGCAGAGACGGATCGGAGAAATCGATGACGGATGCAATACGCACTGTGGTGATCGCCAGTCGGGACTTCGCGCTTCGAGCAAGCACGGTCGAACACCATTTGTTGGCGGTGCTTCCCGAGCCCGTTAGGGACCACTTCGTCGTAATCAACCGTCGACGTTATCCTCCCAAGCAAGTGGTGAGCGTGATCACTGGCTTGGACCGAGCCGAGTTCACGTCGCATCACGCGCGGCGCATTCTTACCGGCCTTGGCTTTCCGGCGGGACGGCGTGCTGGCGGCCAGGCCGGGTCCGACGGCGTCGAAGCGCGCCCGGCCCGACCAGAGAAGGAACCCCGTTCGTTGAGCGCAACCTCGCGCCCGAGTGCCGAGACCCTTGAACCGTTCGCGGGGTTGTGGGTGGCTACCCAAGGCCCGGAGATCCTCGTCGCGACGGCTACGCCTCACGAGGTCGTGGCGTGGCTGGCGGAGCACCGGCAGCAGGCCGACAGCATGTTTCGCGTTCCCGCCGACGAATTCCAGGCGGGTGGAGTCGCTCCGCGGTGAGACACTCGTTTCAGCCGCTCCCGACGTTCGCGGGTCGATCGCGTCCCGTTGTCGATCTCGTAGTCGAGGGTCTCGAGCTTGCGCCGCAAGCGTGTCTGCTGGACACCGGCGCTACTGCGGTCCGGATGGGCGGTCACGTGGCCGATCTCGCCGGGATCGAGCTTGATCGCTCGATGACCGAGGAGATCGCTCTTGGCGGTCTACGGACGACCGGTAGTGCCGCGACCGTGCAGCTCGAGCTTCGTCAAGGTCACAACTCCCACGTCTGGAGCCCGACCGTGTACTTCTGCGATCCGTGGCCATGGGCGTTTGGCCTGCTCGGGCTCGCCGGCCTCGATCCCTTCGTCGTCACGATCGACAGCTACGAGGAGTGGTCTGAGCTCCGGCCACGTCGCGAGTGAGTGGACGCACCGTAGGGGGACGGGGGGATCCCCCGTCGGTTTCAGGGCGCACGCGCCGATGACGCGGGGGTTCCCCTTCCCCGGTGAAGCCCGGCGACGAGTGGTCACGTCCGGCGCGGCCGCAACGCGTCGAGCAATGCCTCGACGCGTTCTCGATGGTTTGGTCTTGTTCCCCGTCCGTCCACATTTGGTCGCACCGAGCACGGCGGGGTCGCTAGTCCCGACCCCGCCGTTACGTATCCTCAGGGCATGCCCGACCGGCGCGAAATCGAGTTCGTCTTCGAGCCGCAGGATGAGGGCGGCTACTACGTGTACGCCCCTGACCTGCCCGGGCTGCACACGCAGGGCGAGGACCTCGAAGACGCGACCGAGAGCGCCCGCGAGGCGCTGGCCCTCTACGTCGAGGGGCTGCGCGAGGACGGACGGAGCGTCGAGACCGGCGTCGTCCGTCGCGCGCTCGCGATTCCTGCGCGACCGAGGGCCTGCCGGTCGTTCCGGCGCGCAGCTGATCAAGGCGCTCGAGCTGGCGCCGGTTGCGCTTCCGGGCGGCTCGCTGGGACTTGCGCTGCGTAGTCTGCTTCCCGCGTTTGGTGTCTGGCGGTTGCGCCCCGGACCGGCCTCCGGCGAGCATTCGATCGCACGCCTCCTCGAGCACGTCGAGCGGTTCGCCCGAGAGGCTGTCGCGGTCGTCGAGGAACCGCAGGAAGGCGATCGCGCAATCGACGACGTCTCCGAGCATCTCCTCCTGAACGGAGACCTTGCGTGGAAACCACTCGAGCAGGAACTCCGCCAGGTCGATGCGCGTCCACCGCCCGAGATACCCGTCCGCGTAGCCGCCCTTCCAGTCGAGCATCGTCGAGCCGACGAAGTCACCCGCTCCGCCAGACCGGCCCATCCGGCTGACACGTGGGCTTCGCCCACTCGGCCAGCTCATCGAGCAGGCGCTCGGTGACCTCGTGGTAGCCCTCCTCGTCCTCGGCTGCATCGACGACCAGTTCCTCGTCATCGCCCTCCCATGGAGGGACCGTCTCCGGTCGTTGGAGCCCACCGGGATCGCCGGTCAAGGCCCGCGAGATGATCGGCAGGGCGATCGCCGCCTCGTGACCGAGCGCGATGTCGGGTCGACGGCCCGCTGAGCTGCCGAGACGGCGCGCGCCACGAGCTCGTCGACTTCCAGCCGCTCCGACCGGTAGCCGTCCTCCGTCTGGTCGAGCAGCGACCGAGCCTCGGCCGCCGGCATCGGCGGGGACAGCATGCACTCGACCAGTGCGCCCCCGGTGTCCTCGTGCTCGACCCCGAGCACCGCCACCTGGAGACGACGAGACTTCGGGCGCTCGAGCAGCGCGACCAGCAACTCGGCGTCACCGTCGCCGAGACGCCCGGCTTCTCGGACCGTCGCCGCCCCCACCCTCCCGGCCGCCGGCGACCTGACGCCGTCAACCGCGAGTCGCTCGACGCCCGCCAGCGCAGCGACCGCCGCATTCCCGGTTGCCAGCACGGCGAGCGCGGCGAGGGCGCCGGCAGCATCCTGATCGCCGCGCTTCTCGATCTCCCCGAGGAAGGCCGTGGTGACGGCCGCCGGCATGTCCGGGAGCTCGAGCGGCACGAGCAGACTTGCCGCGAGCAGCTCCAGTTCGGCCGGATCGGTCGGAAATTGCTCGTCCCCGATGATCGCGCGGAACGCCGGGACGAGCTGTTGCTCGAGAATCGCCTGCTCTTCGGCTTAGAGCGTCATCGACATCCCGGATACGGTAACCCGGCCGGCGGCGGAACGAGTCGAGCGTGATCGCCGCCGTTCCGACCGCCGCCAATTCGTCCCGCCGCCTGCCCGCCCGGCCCGGACGTCCGGACCTCGTAGCATCCGGTGATGCCGAGTGGCCATCCCGACGCCGGCCGCGCTCCTGGTTCGGGCGACTGCCGCCCGGCGCTCCGACCGCTGCTCGGCATCGCCGCCGTCGTCACCCTCGTGCTGATCGTCCTGGCCGGCGGCTACGGCTACCACCGTGACGAGCTCTACTTCCTCGTCGCCGGCCGCCACCTCGCCTGGAGCTATCCCGACCAGGGGCCGCTGACCCCGCTGATCGCTCGCCTGATGGACTCGATCGCGCCCGGATCCCTGACCGTCCTGCGGATTCCCTCGGCTCTGATGGCCGGGGGCACGGTCCTCGTCACCGGCCTCACCGCCTTCGAGCTCGGCGCGACGCGTCGGGCCCAGCTGATCGGTGCGGGGTGCACCGCGGCCGGAGCGGTCGTCCTGGCAACCGGCCATCTGCTGAGCACGTCGACCTTCGATCTGCTCGCCTGGGCCGTCGTCATCTGGCTCTTCGCCCGGGCGATCCGGACCGGCGAGGACCGGCTCTGGATCGCGACCGGCGCCGTCACCGGGCTCGCCCTGCTCAACAAGCCGCTGATCCCATTCCTGCTGGTCGGGCTCGGCGCCGGTCTCCTGATCGTCGGTTCCCGCCGCCTGCTCCGGAGTCGCTGGCTCTGGGCCGGGCTCGTGATCGCACTCGTGATGTGGTCGCCCTGGCTGGTCTGGCAGAACGCCCACGACTGGCCCCAGCTCAAGGTCTCCTCGTCGATCGCCCACGGCGGCTCGGGCAGCTCGCAGCCCCGCTGGGCACTCATCCCGTTCCAGTTCCTCCTCGTCAGCCCCGTCCTCTCGCCCGTCTGGGTCGCAGGTCTCCTCGCCCTCGTCAGGCGCCAGAGCCTGCGGCCGTTCCGGCTCTTCGCGGTCGCCTGGGTCGTCCTTGTCGTGATCTTCCTCGCGGCCGGCGGCAAGCCCTACTACCTGGCCGGCATGTTTCCGGTCCTGCTCGGCGCCGGGGCGATCGAGGTCGACGGCTGGCTCGAGCGCGGCTCCCGGCGGCTGCGGCGCGGTCTGCTCGCCGCGGCGATCGTCTCGGGTGGCCTGGTCTCCGCGGTGATCGCCCTTCCGGTCCTCCCGCGGGATCAGACCGGCCCGGTGCTGGCCGCCGACAGCGATGTCGGGGAGACGATCGGCTGGCCGGACTTCGCCCGGACCGTCGCCGGCGTCTACCGGCAGGCCGGCCGGCCTGCCGTGGTCTTCACGTCGAACTACGGCGAGGCCGGCGCGGTCGACCGCTACGGGCCGGCGCTCGGGCTGCCGGCCGCCTACAGCGGCCACAACGGCTTTGGCGAGTGGGGGCCGCCTCCGGATCGTCGCGGCCCGGTCGTCGTCGTCGGCCTCGACGACACGGAGCTCGCCGGCCATTTCGTGGGCTGTCGTATTGCGGCCCGGGTCACGAACGCGGCGAACGTCGACAACGACGAACGCGGCGCGCCGGTCGATCTGTGCGCCGGGACACGCCGAGCTTGGTCGCAGATCTGGACGGGCCTCCGGCACCTCGGCTGACGCCGATCCGGCCGTCGGGCCGGGCGACGCCGGGCGTTGCGCCGGCGCCCGTGTCTGGATATCGTGGCTCGCGCGGCGGCGTCTCCTCGGAGACCTTCGCCGTCGCGTTCCGACCACCGGCCCGTCGACGTCCTCGGCGAGCCATCAAGTAGATGGGGGACACGATGAACCACTTCACCAGGCGGGCGACCCCGCTCGTCGCGATGCTGATCGGTATGGCGAGCCTCGCGCTCACGACGGCGCCGGCGAGTGCCAAGACGACGACGTTGCACTTCTTCCAGAAGGAGACGAGCCAGACCTTCACCGGACCTGACGGGAAGTCGATCCCGCCTCCCGGCCCGTCTAACCTCCCGGTCGTCGGTGAACAGTTCATCTCGACCGACGACGACTACGTCGGAGATCACAAGCACCACGCCAAGAAGGCGACTGCCAGCGACCACCTCGTGTGCACCCTGACGACCACGACGGGAATGGCGACCTGCGACGGCGAGATCGCGATCGGCGGCTCGATGCTGCTGGCCGAGAACGTCGCCCTCAACCTCGCGCAGAGCCCGATCGTGCCGCTCACCGGTGGCACGGGCGTCTACAAGCACGCCCACGGCACCGCGACGACCGTCAGCATCGGCACGTCGAACAACTCCGACTTCACGGTCAAGTTCACGACCTGACCGTGACGCGCCGGGCGCGACCCGAGCCCGCCCGAAAGCGATCGGGATGGGGTCGCGCCTACGCGCCTCGACGGGTCTTCGGGAGATCGAGCAGGAGGGCGAGCGTCGGACACGAGTCGGCCGCTCGCCGCGCCAAGCCCTCGAGCTCCCGGGGGACGGGTCTGCCGTCGATGATCGGGTAGCCCCACTCGTCGAGCGTCACCCGCTCGGGGAGCATCTCCGCGCACAGGCCGTGCGCCTCGCAGGTGATCGGGTTGACCCGGATCCGCATCGGCTCAGCCTGCCAGCGCGAACCGCTCGGGCAGTCGGAGCACCGGCCGTCGCGCGCAGGCCGTGCAGCGGCCGTAGTGCGCGTGGTCGGCGAACTCGTCCGCGAAGACCCGGAGTGCGCTGGCCACGAAGCGGGCGACCCCGTCGGGGTGGGCACAGGCGCCGCGGCGGGTGACCAGCTCGGCCCATCGCCCGAGCCGCCCGCCGGCCTCGGGCCCGCCGCGGCCGTCGGCGACATCGGCCAGCGTCCGGGCGATCGCCGCGAGCCCGTGGACGCACGGGCCACACTGGCCGGCGCTCTCGCCTGCGAGCCACGTCGCCACGCGGACGGTCTCGGCGACCGGGCAGGCGCTCTCCGGGAGGGCGATGATGACCCCTGGTCCGAGCGACGCGCCGACCACCCGAAGCGGCTCCGCGGCGAGCCGCAGCCCGATCGCCCCGGCGGAGTCGACCCAGGTCCCGCCATAGCCTCCGAGCAGGACCGCCCGGATCGGTGAGACGGTCCCCCCGGCGGCGGCGATCAGCGAATCGAGCGTCGACCCGTATTCGATCTCGAAGACTCCCGGCTCGGCGATCGCCCCAGTCAGCGTGACGAGAGCCGAGCCCGGCTGGTCCTGGGTGCCGAGCCGGCGGAACCAGTCAGCCCCGCAGCGCGCGATCAGCCCGACCTGGGCGACCGTCTCGGCGTTGTTGACGAGCGTCGGCCGTCGGCCGACGCCTCGCTCGAAGACCATCGGCGGGACGGCGGTCGGCTTCGGGATGCCGCGGTTGACGAAGTTGACGATCGCGCTCTCCTGACCGCTCACGTACCCCGGCGGTATCGCCACGACCGTCGTGTCCAGACCCCGGCGGCCGGTGTCCGGACGCTCGGCGAGAGCCGCCTGGACCGCCCAGCGGGCGGTCGGCGCGTCGGCGTCGACCGCAAAGATGATCTGGTCAGCATCGACCGCGCGCGCGCAGGCGACCGCCCCGTCGATCACGAGGTGTGGTGTGCGCTCGAGCAGCAGACGGTCCTTCTCGCTGGCCGGCTCGCCCTCGCAGCCGTTAACCACGATGACCGGTCGGCCCCGGGCGGCGAGCACGGCGCCGAGCTTCTGGGCGGTCGGGAACCCGGCCCCCCCGCGTCCGCTCAGGCCGCTGCGGCCGAGCTCCTCGATCAGCGCAGGAGCATCCTGCCGGCGTCCGGCCGTCGACGGCGGAAGCTCTCCGTGGACGGCGACGTGCGCGTCCAGCGGCAGGGCTCCGGCCGGGTCGAGGCCGGCCAGCAGGCGCGGAAGGCTCACGCCGAGCGCCCCCGGCCGCCCGACCCGCCGATGACCGCGGCGGGCGTGGTGCTCGCGCTGGGCGACGGACTCAGCAGCGACGCCGGCGTCCCGGCGCGGCGTGCCCAATGCGCTCCGAGGGGTCCGGCCGGCAGCCAGAGGACGAGGGCCGCGGCGAACGCGACGGCGGCGCCGAGGGCCGTCAGCCGCAGCCGGACGTGCTCGGGCCAACCGACGATCGCCCGCGCGGCGACGGCGCCGAGGACGACGAGGACGCAGCCGGCGTTGATCCACTCGAGCCACGCCTGTGTCACGTCGCTTCCCGTGCCCAGTCCATGGACGAGGGCGATCGGCCAGCACGCGTAGGCGAGCCAGTGGGTCATACGCCACGCCCGGTGGCCGAGGCGACGCCGGCCGATGCTGGTCAGGGTCACGGCCACGAGCAGGTCGGTGGCGAGCGCTCCGAAGCCGAGCCACAGCGGCCTGTAGGTCCCGGTGAACGGGACGAACGCGTTGATCACGGAGATCGGCGCGAAGCTGTCGAGCACGGCGGTCAGGATGTGGACGCCAAGAAAGACGACGGCGAGCAGGGAGACCGTCCGATGAACGCCGTCGACGACGAAGCGCGGCCACCGGCGCCCACCGACCCGGGCGACGTCGAGCACGCCGACGGCAACCGAGACGGTCAGCAGGACGAGCGCGACGATCCCGCTCGACCGGGTCAGGTACCAGTAGGCGCTCGGTCCGACGGTCGAGTTCATCCCAGGGCCTCCTCGGCCGGCCAGGCCCCGACCGTCTCGACCCTTCCGTCCCGCGCGACCAGCCTGGCCGGGAGGCCCCGCTCGGCCAGCCAGCCGGACGCCGCCGACCCGAGGACGATCGCCGCCGTCGAGGCGATGTTCGCGTCGACGCAGCTCGCCGCCGCCACACTCGCGGTCCGCCAGGCCCGCTCGACCGGCTGGCCGTCGCGCGGATCCAGGATGTGGTGCATCGGGCGGCCGGCGTGGACCCATCGGCGGACGGTCGTGCTCGACGTCGCCAGGCCTCCCGAGTGGATCCGCACAGTCTGCCCCGGAGCGTCCGGGCTCGACCGGTGATCGTCGGTCACGTGTACCAGCCATCCCGACGCCGGTGAAGCACCGGCGGTCGCGATGTCGCCGCCGAGGCTGACGAGGATCCCGCCGACAGTCTCCTCGGCGGCGGCCCTGGCCGCCCGGTCGGCTGCCAGCGCCTTTGCGCTCGCCCCGAGATCGACTCGTACGCCGCCCCGCAGACGGGCGGCAGGCGGATCCCGGTGCAGCTCGATGTCCTCCCACGCGCGCGCAGGCCGCGCGCGCACGACCGGTCGCGGCCGTCTCTCCGTCGACCGGCCGCGCTCCGGGGCTTCCAGCTCGCGCCAGTCGCTCGCATAGCCGGCGAGGATCAGCGCTTCGCCCAGCGTCGGGTCGACCGCTCCAGCGGTCACGACCGCGGCCCGGATCCCGGTCTCGAGGGCGTCCAGAAGCAGCGGGCTCACAGCGACCAGGCGACCGCCGGCGCGGTTCAGCCGCTCGAGGTCGGAGTCGGTCCGGAAGCGGCTCGCCGCCGCGTCGATCGCCCGGAGCTCGGCCTCGACGGCCGCCCGGGCCGCCCCGAGTGAGCCCGGGTCGGTCACCTGGAGGACGACGCCGGTCCCGAGTGCCTCCCACCGGGCGCTGCGTCGATCCGCGGCGGGCCGGAGCTCGGTAGACGCGAGCATGGCTACGAACCGCCTGAGACGACTGGCGCCGGAACGACGGCCACCGGCGTCGGCGTGCTCTGTTGGACCGGGGCGCTCTGTTGGACGGGGGCGCTCTGCTGGGTCGGGGCGCTCTCCTGAGACGACGTGCTCGGCTGGGTCGGGGCGCTCTCCTGAGACGACGTGCTCGGCTGGGTCGTGGTGCTACCACCGGCCGAGGAGGACGTCGGAGCGGTCGCCGGCGCCTGCAGCGGGGCGGCCTTCGCCCGGTGGGCGTGGCGGGTGTGACGGACGGACTTCGTCCGGGTGGCGCTTGAGGCGAGCGCCGTCGAGCCTGAGGCTCGCTTGATCGTGTGTCCGGGGAAGGCGTGGGCGGCGACCTCGGTGAGGACGGCGGCGCCGGCGACCGCGACCGCGACCAGACCGCGGTTGATGCGCCGGAGGCGGAGGATCGCGGCGTCCCTGCGGGCGGGCGTGTGGTGGCGGGTCGGGCGCATCAGTGGTGGCGGAACGCCGTCACCGACGTCCAGGATGCGAAGTCCGGGATCAGGACGGCGGCGATCAGGAGGCCGGCGAGGAGACCGCCGGCGAGGGCGAGCGTCCGTCCGGCTGCGCCCGAGTGCGTCGCCGCAGCGCGCAGGGCGCGTGGCATCTGCCGGAGGTGGCCGAGCACGTGGGCGGCGAGGAGGACGCCCCAGACGATGAAGCTCACCTTGTGGATCTCCAGCCACCTACCCTGCCGGGCGGGCCCGTCGAGCATCAGCACGATCCCGCTGGCGAGGACGGCGAGCGTCGTCAGGATCAGGCCGGGCCCGAGCACGCGGAGGACGAGCTCGGGCGGCCCCTTGCGGCGGTAGGCCGGATCGTGGGTGTAGTAGCGCACGAACCGGTACCCGGTGCTCCCGAGCTTGACGGCGACCGGGCCGATCAGGGCGAGTCCGACGAACAGGTGGACCCAGATCAGCTGGTGCATCCGCAGGAGCGTGACGCCGAGCACGGCGAGGATGACGACGAGCGCTGCCCCGACGGCGGCCGTCAGCTGCTCGTTGCCGTCGGTCCCGCCGCCGGTCAGCCTGCCTCCGGCGGGAGGCCGGCCGTTTCGCCGCTGTATGCCGACCGCCATGGGACGAGTGTCTCCGTGCCTGCTAAAGGCTCGCTCACACCCGCATGAGAAAGCTCGCAGAGAGCGGCATCCGGATACGAGTGGGACCTATCATCGGCGAGTGCCCCAGATCGTCCTGATCGAGGACGAGCCCGGGATCGTCGACTTCGTCGAGCGGGGCCTGCGGGCGGCTGGTTTCGAGATCGGGTCGGCGCTCGATGGCGAGGACGGACTCGGTCTCGCGCTGGCCGACGGCGTCGAGCTGGTCGTGCTCGACCTGATGCTGCCGGGGCGCAGCGGGCTCGAGGTGCTCGCGGTCCTGCGCCGCCACCGCCCGGGGCTGCCGGTGATCGTGCTGACTGCCCGGGGCGAGCTCGACGACCGCGTCGGCGGCCTCGACGCCGGGGCGGTCGACTACCTGGTGAAGCCGTTCTCCCTGGCCGAGCTGGCCGCGCGCATCCGCGCGCATCTGAGGGTCGCCCGCCAGAGCCCGTCGACGACGCTCCGGTGCGGCCAGCTCGAGCTCGACCTGCTGACCCGGGACGTCCGCCACGGCGGCGTCGGGGTGCACCTGTCGACGACGGAGTTCGAGCTGCTCGCCTACCTCCTCCACAACAGCGGCCAGGTCCTCTCGCGGGAGCAGATCCTCCGGGCGGTCTGGGGCTACGAGCACGACCCGGGAACGAACGTCGTCGACGTCTACGTCGGCTACCTCCGCCGCAAGCTCGGCCGGGCCGGGCGGCCCGCGCCGATCGCGACGGTCCGGTCGGTCGGCTACCGGCTGGACGAGCCCGGATGAGGGGTCCGGCGAGCATCCGCTGGCGGTTCGCCGGATGGGTCGCCGGCGTTCTGATCGCGATGTCCGCCGTGACCTTCGTCGTCGTCTACCGGGAGACCGGGAGCGAGCTCCGCAGGGAGATCGATCGGGACGTCACCGGGGATGTGGGCGCGCTCTCGCAGACGATGCGCGCGCTCCCGGCCAGCTCGCATGGGGAGGTCCTGAGCGCCGCACGGCGGTACATCGACACCCAGCCGTTCAGCGGGACGTCGTCGCTCCTCTTCGTGATCGTCCCGGGGACCGGAAGCGTCAGCAACCATCCGGAGGTCTTCGGCGGGACGGGCCCCGACGACGGTGAGACGCCGGCCGAGCAGCGGGAGGAGAACGACCTCGGGCGAAAGCTGCTGGTCGAGCACGACGGGTTCTCGACGCCGGTCGTCCCCGACGTCGGGTCGATGCGCGTGGCCGAGCGGCCGGTCGTGGTGCACGGACTCAAGGTCGTGGTCGGCGCGGGCGAGCCCCTGGAGATCGTCACGCGGGCCGAGCACGGGATCGCCGGGGCGTTCGTGCTCGCCGGGGCCGTCGCCCTCGGCCTCGCGCTGATCGCGTCGTACCTAGCGGGCGCGGTCTTCTCCCGCCCACTGCGGCGGATGTCGGCCGTGGCGGCCCGCGTCGACGACGGGGACCTTCACCCGCGGATGACGGTGTCGGCATCGGCGAGCCGGGAGGTTCGGGTCCTGGCCGAGTCGTTCAACCACATGCTCGATCGTCTGGCCACGGCGTTCGCCGCCCAGCGCGACTTCGTCGCCGATGCGTCCCACGAGCTGCGGACGCCGCTCACGGTGATCGCCGGACAGCTCGAGGTTCTCGCCGGCCAGGAGCATCCGGACGCCGAGGAGGTCCGCCGGGTCGAGCGTCTCGTGGGTGCGGAGATCGCCAGGACGGCCCGGCTGGTCGACGACATGCTGCTGCTCGCCCAGTCCGACCGGGGAGACTTCCTCAGGCTCGCCGAGATCGACCTCCGGCGGTTCGTGGGGGACCTCTGGCAGAGCGTCGGCCATCTCGCTGACCGGCGCTTCGAGCTCGGCAGGATTCCCGACGGCCGGCTGACCGCCGATCCGGACCGCCTGGCGCAGGCGCTGCGCAACCTCGTGCGCAACGCGATCGAGCACACGAGCGCACCCGACGGAATCGTCTCACTCGAGGTCGACGCCCTCCCGGACGGGCGGGTCAGGTTCGCCGTCGCCGACGACGGCCCGGGCATTCCGGCCGACGAGCGCGACGACGTGTTCGACCGCTTCCACCGCGTCGACGCCGCCCGCTCGCGGGCTCGCGGCGGCAGCGGCCTGGGCCTGGCGATCGTGAAGGCGATCGCCGCCGCCCACGACGGCGCGGTGAGCGCCGGGTCGGGCGAGCGGTTGGGCGGCGCGGTCGTCTCGATCGAGCTTCCCGGCCTGACCCGGCCGGCGGCCGGGACATGAGCCGGCGAGCGCCGGACGCGTTCGTCGACCAGGCTTCGTCCCGCCGGCGGCTGGCCGTCGGTATGGGTGGCGATGAAGAAGATCGCCTGGTGCCTGTTCGGTGGTTTCGGAGCGGTTTCCGGCCTTCTGCTGGGTCTCGGCGTGATCGTGATCCTCTCGCATGCTCGGCCGGCTGCGGCGGCCTGTACGGCCGGGCAGGAGACGACGCTGCCGGTCGGCTCGGGGGTCGTCGTCGCGGCGACGGTCTACGACGGAGGTGGCGCCGGCGCCTACGGGCTGGGGCTCGCGGGCCACTACCCGTTCGCCGAGCTCGGGCTGCATTCGGCGGCTGACACCGATCAGGCGGACGCCGACGCGATCGGCGTCGCGCTGGGACTCGGGCATGCCCTCGCCCCGCTGACGACGCTCCGGATCACCGGACCCGGAGGCAGGAGCGTGGTCGCGCAGAAGCGCGACATCGGTCTCGGCGGCCCGCCGATCGACGGCCGTCCCCGGGCGATCGATCTCTGGAGCGCGACCCGCGAAGCGCTCGGGTTGGGCCCTGACTGGTCGGGGCTGGTCAAGGTCTCGTCCGGTCCGGGTGGGGTGCTCAGCGCACAGACCAGCGCCGACGCCAATGCACCGCCGGTCGCCAGTGGCCTCGGCTGCCCGGGCGGCGGGGATGGTGGGGACGGCGGGGCCGAGATCGCGGCCGACGCGGGTTCGGTCATCGCGATCGCCCAGAGCCAGCTCGGCGTCCAGGCGACCGGCGACTGTCAGCCGTACGGGCCGTGCGAGGAGTGGTGCTCGCTCTTTGCGTCCTGGGTCTGGCGCCACGCCGGCATCCGGGTCCCGTCGATCGGGTTCTCCGGCGGGTTGTACGACTGGGCGGCGTCCCACACGGCGGTCTACCCGCCGGACGCGACACCCCAACCGGGTTGGGCCGTCTTCTTCGGGACCGGGCCGGCCGACACGAGCACGTCAGTCCACGTCGCCCTCGTCGAGTCGGTCCTCCCGGACGGGGAGATCACGATCATCAACGGGAACTTCGCCGGCCGGGTGATGCGGACCGGCCCGTGTCAACCGGCGGCCGCCGAGCAGGGCTGTCAGGCGCCGGCCCCGATCTACGGGTATGCGGCCCCGGCATGAGTCGCCGGCCGTCAGATCTTCGGCTGTTCGTGTTCGGTGGGCTCGTCCTCGTCGTGGCGATGTCTGTCCTCGTCCTCCGCACCCACCCGTCCGGAGGCCGGCGGGACCCGGGCGGACGATCCACGCCGGCCGGGTCGTCGGTTCCGGCACCGCAGGCGACGATCGACCGCACCGATGCACCGCCCGCGGGCATCGAGTCGCCGGCCCCCCGGGTCAAGGCGCCGGCGGTTCCCGTCCAGGCGGATCCCGAGGCGGTCGACCCGGGCCTGCGCCGGGAGCACGACCGCCTGCTTCGCGACCGACCGGCCTTCCAACACCTGCCGTACCGCGACACGGAGATCGGCGTCGACTTCGACCGGGTGGTCGGGGGTGGGAGGCTCGAGCTGCTCGTGACCTACCTCGGCAGCCGGGCTCGCGCCGCCCGGGACGTCCACCGCCTGCTGGCTCGGTATGGCGACCCGGGAACCGCCTATGTCGAGCGCTATCAGCGCGTCTTCTGAGTCAGCGGCCGCTCAGGCGTCGGCGGATGTGTCTGCGCCGGGCGCCCGCGGAGGCTCGGGCCGCCGTCGATCGAACCACTCGCTGTGGGCGACGACGATCTGCGAGAGGTGGGCCGCGCCGAACAGGGCGCACTCGACCCCGTGCTCGGGGTTCGCCTTGGCCCAACGCTCCTCTGACTCGAACGCCGTCTTGGCCGGGTCCTCGTGGTCGAAGACGCGAATGCTGCGCACGCCGCGCTCGGTGCGCGTCACGAGGAACCACCGGACCTCGACGCCCGCCTGGGTCGCCGGGCTGAGGTGGTTGCGCAGCTCGCCGAGCATGCCGGCCACCTGCGCGTCGATCTCCTCGACCTCCCAGCCCGCCGCGATCAGCCCGGCCGCCTCCCACTCACCGAGCTCGGCGCGGACATGGGGAAGACCGGGGTCGGTCACCGGCGCCTTGGCTTCGGACTCGGCTCGCCGGCCGGGGCGTCGCATGCGGCCTTCACACCGAGACCCGCGAGCGCGCCTCGCCGGCGGCGGGCGGACGGAGCGCCGGGTCGTCGAACCCGAGGACGTCGTGGGTCTCGTCGCCGGAGAACACGAAGCTCAGCGCCCCGGGGCTCGGGCGGCTCGCGGAAATCGAGGTCATCACGCCTGACGCTATCACCGGCCGCCGGTAGGCTGGCCTGCTTGGTCGAGGACTCCTCCCAACCGGGCGGCCCGAGCACCCCGCCGGCGCGGGGTGCGTCGGCCTACAGCGCGGCCGGCGTCGACTACGCCGCGCTCGACGCCGGCAAGCGGCTCGCCCTGACCGAGGCGCTCGCCACGTCCCACCTGCTCGGAGCCCGGTCTGGGTCGGCGCTCGACGCGTCCCGGGGAGAGCCGGCCTTCGTCTTCGAGCTCGGCGGCCAGACGCTGGCCTTCGTGCTCGAGGGACTCGGTACGAAGTCGGTCATCGCTCGCCAGGTCCTCGACGAGCTCGGCGTGAACCGCTTCGCCGATGTCGCCTACGACACGGTCGGCGCGATCGTCAACGATCTCTGCTGCGTCGGCGCCGTCCCGCTCGTCGTCAACGCGTACTTCGCGACCGGTGGGTCGGACTGGTATCGCCGGCTCGACCGTCAGGAGGCCCTGCTCGCCGGCTGGCGAAGGGCCTGCGAGGACGCGGGGGCCGTCTGGGGCGGCGGGGAGTCGCCGTCGCTCGCGGGACTCGTCAGCGAGTCGGACATCGAGCTGGCCGGGAGCGCCGTCGGCGCCGTCCCCGCCGGACGACGGGCGATTCTCGGGGCCGAGCTCGAGCCGGGCGACGAGATCGTCTTCGTCGCGAGCAGCGGACTGCACGCCAACGGGGCATCGCTGGCCCGGCTGATCGCGTCCGAGCTGCCCGACGGCTACGCGACCCGGCTGCCCAGCGGGCGGACCTACGGGGAGGCGCTGCTCGACCCGACGATCATCTACGCGCGGCTGGTCGAGGCGCTCGTGACCAGCGAGATCCCGATCCACTACCTGAGCCACATCACCGGCCACGGAATGCTCAAGCTGATGCGTCCCGCCCGCGAGCTCGCCTACCGGATCACCGCGCTGCCGCCGGTTCCCGAGGTGCTCGGGTTTCTCGTGCAGCGGACGGAGATGTCGAGCGCGGTCGCCTATTCGACGTTCAACATGGGCGCCGGCTACGCCGTCTACTGCGCGGCCGGCTCCGCCCCGAAGGTGGTCGCCGCGGCTTCCGAGCTCGGCTACGACGCCCGGCTGGCCGGCGTCGTCGAGGCCGGCCCCCGGCGGGTGATCCTCGAGCCGAACGGCGTCGTCTTCGAGAGTGGCGACATGGACCTCACGCCACAGCGCTGACCCGTCCGGCCACCGTCGCCCCGGGGTCGGTCGGCGGATGCCGGACGCGGGATGCCGGACGCGGTCAGTCTTCGGCCGGGCTCGCGTCGACCGGTCCGGCAGCGCCGGCGCCGCTCTCGACGCTGTTCTTCAGCTCGTCGAGCGTGGCTTGGAGCTGGTCGATCCGGAGCACCAGCCGGCCGATCGCCTGGCCGCCGAGCTTGGCGACGTCCGGCGCGATCGTGCCGACGTCGCCGCGGATCTCGGTTGTCGTCGCCTGGATCCGCCCGACGCTCTGATCGATCGTCTTGAGGTCGTCGTCGAGGCGTCCGATCGCTGCTTCGAGCGGTCCGACGGTCCGCCCGAGAGACTTGACCCGCCGCTCGAGGCCGTCGACCGATTCGCCGAGTCCGATCACATGCCGGTCGACCCGCTCGACCGATTTGGCGAGCTCGGGGAGGACGCTCAACAGGCCGAGGCTCTCGTCGATTCGCTCGAGGCCGACATCGATCGAGATCAGCCGGTCGAGCGCCCGCTCGACGAGCTCGGGAATCCTCGCGGCGGCCGACGGCGCGCCGACGAGGCCGCCGATCGCCCGGCGCGAGAGGCCTGTCAGGTCTGGACGGTCCATGGTCAGCTCCTGGCGAGCTCGCGCTCGGTCGCTTGGATTACGGTCGCCCGCTTCTTCCGGGTCCGCTCGTAGCTGCGGGTTCGCCTGACCCTCGCCGCGCTCGCCCCGTCGAGCGCGGCGATGATCTCGACGGCCGTGAGCCGGTCGTAGCCGGCCCACGGCTCGGCGCTCGCAGGCGCGTTCGCCGAGCTCCGGGCCCGGCGGGCGGCTGCGCTGGCCGCAGCCGCGGCGCCGCTGACCCTGTTGATCGGCCGGTCGGTCTGACGGGCGGCGGTGTCGGGATCGACGACGGCCGGCGAGCCGCCGTTGGACCCGTGGGCCGCCCCGGTTCCCGCGGTCCGGGCGATCGCCTTCGGCGGGACGACCTCGAAGGACGCTCGGGCGACGGTGTCGGTGAGCCCGGGGATCTCGGCGAGGATCTTCTTCAGCATGGCCTCCTCGTCAGCCCGGATCCACGCGGCCAGCTTCGCGGTTCGCCGGTCGTCAGCGTCCTTCGCAAGGCGCTCGAGCGCCGTGTACGTCGCGATCTCGGCGGCCTCGGCCGCGCACGAGTCCCGCGCACTTCGAAGCGTCCGGTCCTCGCCGCCCGGCCCGCGGACCAGGTCGAACGGGGCCTTACCGATGTTCAGGAGCTGGGCGGCCAGCGACGTCGCCGTGCCGATCCCGACCTGGAGCGGGCTGCGCCACTCGCCGAGCTCGGCCAGACGTTCGGCCAGGCGCTCGGCGTGGCGGACGGTCTCCCTGAGGTGGCGCTCGAGAGCCGTCCGGTAGCGCCCCGGCGGAGTCGTCGCGATCTGGGCCTGGATGTCGCGCCGGTGCACGAGCTCCGCGGCGTGCGCCTCGTTCAGATACTGGACGATCTTGCGTGCCGACCGACTCAATGCCGCCTCGTCGCCTCGCTTGCCCACCGGCGTGGCTCCACCAACCTGCGGCGCGATCATAACGCGGCCGTCGCACCGCCTCTCGGCCCGGGTCAGACGACGACCGCCCAACGCGAAGTCCCGGGCGACGCGCCCGGACCCGGCCGCGGTGGGTCGACCGGGCCCGTCAGGGCGAGACGCCGACCGCCGCGAGCGCCTCGGCCCGGTCCTGATAGATCGTCGACCGGGTCACCAGGCCGCCGTCGAGCTCGTAGACGAGGGCGCCGCGGGCCTGCGTGGTGACGCCGCCGCGTCCGCGGGCCTCGACGAGATGCGGCACGACGACGAGGTCGCCGGCCTCGATGTACTCCTCCGGGAGGAGGCGAATCGATTCGAAGACGTCCCAGAACACCATCCAATGGTCGCGGATCTCGGCGTGCCCGTCGAAGATGCCCTGCATCGGTCCGATCGACCGTGACCAGTCCTCGACGGCGTCCTCGGCGAGGAATTCAAGGGCGCCGTCGGCGTCGCGCCGATTCCAGGCTTCGAGCATCTCGCGCACGACCTTGGTGTTCTCGAACATCATCTGCCCGCGCAGCCTACCGCCGCGTCGGGTGGCCTTCGGTCACAAATCCGGCCGATCTGACAATCACTTGACATGGACGCGAATGATCTGCGCTGCGACGGGGACCTGCTCGTCGCGGCCCGCTCGGACCCCGAGGCCTTCGCCGTCTTCTACCGCCGCCACGCCCGCGGCCTGCTGAGGTTCTTTCGCCGGCGGGTCGCAACCGCCGAGGAGGCCTTCGACCTGACGGCCGAGACGATGGCCGCCGCGCTGGCCGGCGTGCCCCGCTACGAGCCGCGACCCGAGCCGGCCAGGGTCTGGCTCTACGGAATCGCCCACAACAAGCTCAGCGAGGCGTTCCGGTCGGGGCGGATCGCCGACCGCGCCCGGCAGGCGCTCGCGATGGAGCCGATCGAGCTCGACGAGATCGGCATCGACCGGCTCGAGGGTCAGGCGGCGACGCCGGCGCTCGATCTGCTCGCCGTGCTCCCCGGCGAGCAGCAGGATGCGATCCGGGCCCGCCACATCGACGAGCGCGACTACGCGGAGATCGCCCGGGACCTGCGGCTGTCCGAGTCGGTCGTCCGCAAACGCGTCAGCCGCGGCCTGCGGACGATGCGCAGCAGCCTGAAGGAGGCCACCGATGATCAGTGATCCGCTCCACGACCTCGAGCTGGAGCTGGTCAGGGCGGCCGAGCGCCAGGTGCTCGTGCTCAGCCTGCCGCGTCGCCGGCAGCCGCGTCGCCGGATGGCGGTCGCCCTGGCCGCCGTCCTATCGGCGTTGGCGCTGGCCGCGGCCGCGCTTGCGGCCAGCGGGCTGCTGAGCGGCGGCGCGCCGGTCGCGCTGCCGCCCGGCGTCCCGCTGAACCCGTCGAGCGGCCTGGGTGTCGTGAAGCTCGCGAGCGTGCGCCTCCTGCCGATCGCCGTGGCCGACCCGAACGGCGGACCCCCGTGGGGCCTGCGGTACGTCGCGACATCCCGTGGGCTCGGCTGCCTTCAGACCGGTCGGCTGGTCCGCGGAGTGCTCGGTGTGATCGGCGAGGACGACGCCTTCGGCGACGACGGCCGCTTCCACGCCCTGCCGACCAACCTGCTCAGCGGCAGCCCGTTCCCGTGCGGCTCCCTCGACGCCCACGGCCACGCGTTCGCCGGTGTGGCGATCTACGCCCTTCCGGCGAGCGGCCTGCTCACGCCATCGCGCGCCGAGCCCGGCTGCGGCCGTCCGAACCCGCCTCCGCCGCCCGGCGCCCACTTTCCCGCCCCCCGCCGCCCCCGGCCGTTGATCTGTCCGCCGGCGGACGAGCGCACCGCGTACCTCGGCATGGCGGGTCCCGACGCGAAGAGCGTCACCTACGTGGACGGCGGCCACCTGCACACGGTGGCGACGGTCGGCGACCAGGGCGCCTACCTGATCGTCCTCGCGACCCCCGGCGCCGGCCAGAACGGCTACTCGCCCCTCCCGGGCGCCGGCGGCGGGCCGATCCGCCGGATCGACTACCGGAACGGGTACGTGTGCGTGATCTCGCAGAAGTCGTTGCGCTCGCAGACCTGCCCGCATGTCGGCCAGGTTCCGGTCAGGCGTCCGCGCCTGAGCTCGGCCGACGTGGCCTCGCCGGTCGCTGTGAGCGTCGGCGGCGGGACCCATGGGAAGACGCTCCACGTCCGCTTCACCGCGCGCGTAGCCGTCACCGACGCGAGCTCTGCGTACATGATCAGCATCCGCTTTCCGGCGCCGTGTCACGCGATCATGACCGGCCCGTTGATCGCCGACAACGCGAAGGGGCAGCCCGAGCATTTCGACCAGTCGGTCGGCCGGTGTCGCGGGACGTTCCACGGCGCGGTCTACTACCGCTACGGCGAGGACACCGACGGCGAGCCGTTCGACATCGTCGGCCGGACGCTGACCGTCGGGCGCTTCGCGGTCAACGTCCCGTAGGTCAGCCGACGAGCTCCGCGGCGAGCAGGTCCATCAGCAGGCCGTCATGCCAGCCGGGGCCGTCGACGTCCCGCTCGTAGTCGCGGAGGATCCCGACCGGGCGAAAGCCGACCGCCGAGTAGCAGCGGATCGCGCGCTCGTTGTCGGCGGCCGGGTCGATCGTCAGGCGATGGTGGCCGCGGTCGTCGACGAGATACCGTGCGAGCCGGGCGATCGCCCGGCGGCCGTGGCCGCGTCCGTGGACGGCTGGGTCGAGGAAGATGTCGATCGACGCGAACCTGTACATCGGCCCGGTCTCCTCGCCGTATTGGATCAGCCCGCGGACGTCGTCGCCGATCAGGATCGCGAACGGTGTCGCCCACGGATCCTCGAGCGGCCATTCCGGGTCCCTGACCTCCTCCTCGCCCCACCGCCGCCTGACCTCCGGCGTGGCGACGATCCGCCGGAGCTCCGCGACATGCTCTGCTCCCACGGGCACGAGGACGACGCCCTCGCCGTTCAGCACTGGGCCGGCGGTCACCCCGGCATCCCATCACAGATCGCCGGCCGACTCCCGCCGCGTCGCTGGACCGTGACCGGCCCGCGGCCGCCGGGTACCGCTCCGAAAATGAACCGTCCCAGGTGACAGGATTGGCCGATGCCAGCCGACCTACCCGAGCTGATCCTCGCGGACGTCGCCGCCTGGCGGGCCTGGCTGGGCGAGCATCACGCCGAGCCGGCCGGCGTCTGGCTGGTCCTCGCCAGGAAGGGGACGACCCGGCCGACGAGCCTCGGCTACGACGAGGCGGTCGAGGAGGCGGTCGCACACGGCTGGATCGACGGGCGCAACCGCCGGCGCGACGCGACGACCTACGCCCAGCGGTTCACGCCCCGGCGGGCCGGGAGCAACTGGTCGCAGAGCAACGTCCGCCGGGTCGAGCGGCTGACCGCCGGCGGCCGCATGCACCCGGCCGGTCTCGCCGAGGTGCAGCGGGCCCGGGCCGCCGGCCGCTGGCCGTCGCTCACGGCCGGACGTGGGTGATCCGGACGCCGTGCTCGGCGGCCAGACGCTCGGCGATGATCGATCGATGGCAGGCCTCGGGGTCCCGCTCGACGCAGAGCAGCCCGAAGACCTCCCGGTCGGGCAGCCCGTCCAGGAGCGCGCCGAGGTCGACCCGGTCGAGGATCTCGTGGGTGTAGCGCTCCCGGTACTCGGCCGCCAGCTCGACCCGTGAGCGCTTGCCGACCCCCTGACGGGCGTCCTCCCGGTACTGGACCTGCCGGAGCTCGGTGGTCGGGGCGAGCTCCGCGTGGTGGCCATAGGCGATGCCGGCCTGCGCCAGAGCCGCCTGGAGGCGGAGCGAGTTGGCCCAGGCGTACTCGGTCCCCCTGACGCCCCGCCGCTGGCGAACGTCGACGATCCGGCGGATGCCGGCTTCTCCGAGTGCGTCGAGGAAGCCGTCG
>Ga0208480_1000013_pt1 | contig 83346 bp, 73 predicted proteins | sample NGESurshal092012_4_FD_184485 | JGI IMG/M metagenome (GOLD analysis project Ga0208480, IMG submission 184485) | Arctic peat soil microbial communities from Barrow, Alaska - NGEE Surface sample F53-1 shallow-092012 (SPAdes) | ecosystem: Environmental > Terrestrial > Soil > Wetlands > Peat ... | reverse complement strand
GGACCGGACGAGCTCGGGCGGCTGGCGACGTCGTTCAACTCGATGCTCGACGTCCTCGCCGGGACGATGGCCGCACTCGACGAGTCGGCGCGGGCCCAGCGCCAGCTGGTGGCCGACGCGTCGCACGAGTTGCGCACGCCGGTCACGAGCCTGCGGACGAACATCGAGATCCTCGAGCAGGCCGATCAGCTCGAGGAGGGCGATCGGCGGCGGCTGATCGCCGACGTGGTCGAGCAGCTCGAGGAGCTCAGCGCCCTGGTCGGCGACCTGATCGAGCTCGCGCGGGACGAGACGCGCCACGAGGCCCCCGAGGAGATCCGCCTGGACACGCTGATCAGCGAGGCGATCGCCCGAGCCGTGCTCCACGCGCCGACCGCTCGATTCGACGTCGAGCTCGAGGAGACGATCGTCAGCGGCGTGCCGTCCCGCCTGGATCGGGCGATCAACAACGTGCTCGACAACGCGGTCAAGTTCGCCGGCACCGAGCAGCCGATCGAGGTCCGCCTCGCCGGTGGGGAGCTGACCGTCCGCGACCACGGCCCGGGCATCGACGCGACCGAGTTGCCCCACGTCTTCGATCGCTTCTACCGGGGCGCCAAGGCCCGGGCTCTGCCGGGCAGCGGGCTGGGCCTGGCGATCGTCAGGCAGGTGATCGACCTCCACGGGGGGAGCGTCGCGATCGAGCGGGCCGTCGGCGGGGGGACGTTGGCCCGGGTTCGCCTGCCGACCGCGTAGGGCGGCTGCGGCGTTCGAGCGAAGCGCGGTCGGCGGCGGGGCGGCGGCGGCGGGGCGGCGGCGGCGAGGCGGCCTACGGCCGGCAGGCCGACAGGCCGGCCCGGCGGAGGGCGAGGCCGGCCTGTCCGAGCAGCTGCGGCCGGAAGCCGAGCGGGTCGCGCTCGGCTGCGGCGAGCGCGGCGTCGAGCTGCCCGTAGATCGCCTCGAGGCGGAGGCGCTGGCCGGGCGGTAGCCGATCGCCCGGAGGTTGGCCAGCTCGAGTCGCAGCTCGGCGACATAGTCGTCGACGTATCCGGCGTAGTCCTCGGGCGCGGCGGTCGGCGGTGTTCGCGGGGCTGCGAGGTCGCTGATCCGCTTGGCCGAGGCGGCGCAGACGGAGTTGCCGCGGGCGAGGAACTCGCGCGCGGGGACGGTCTGGCCTCGACAGCCGAAGAGGCCGAGGCCGGCGGCCGCGAGGACCATCGCCAGCCGCCGCATCACTCGCTGCCTCCCGGCGGTTCCTGCTCGATCTCGTCGACCTTCGGGGACGGGCGGGACGGCCGCGTGAAGGCGACGATCGCGACGACGACGAGGACTAGGGCCGCCGGGGCGACGAACGTGACGAACGCCGAGCTGCCGGTGCTCGCGGCCCCGCCCGCCGGGATCGGGGGGAGCACGATCGGGTGACCGGAGGCTGCCGCCAGCAGGCCGACCGCCTTGATCGCGGCCGTGGCCAGCCCGTCGGACCCACGTTCGGTCGGAATGCGCAGACCCGCGAGCGCACTCGACGGGCCGCTGTTGGCGAGGCCGAAGCCGGACTGCATCACGACGAGGAGCACCGGCCTCGAGTTGAACGAGATCTCCCTCTCGAGAAAGTTCGCGTAGTCCTGGGGCTTGGCGAAGAGGTCGGGCACCGCGCCGAGATCGACCGGCGTCGCGATGATCGCCACCCTGATCGGGAACTTCGCGGCGTGCGCTCGAGCGGTGGCGGTGTTGAGCGCGGCGATCAGGTCGTTTGAGACGGTCTGCTGGTAGGGGTAGAAGACGTTCGAGACGAGCAGGACATCGCTCGCCGGATCCCCGTCGGCCGTTGCCTGGACCGGAGCGGCGAGCAGGGCGAGCCCGGCAACCAGACCCACGAGATGGGCGAAGCGCATGGCCGGCATCTTGGCGGCACCCTAGCTCCCGGTCGGCGGACGAGTAGCGCGCTGTGTCACGACCGGCGGCCGGCGGCGGTCGGCAGGGCGGCGACACACTTCGGCAGACGCGGTCAGAGACCGCCGGCGAACTGATAGGACGCGTGCGGCACGACGGATCCCGACGTTTCGAGCACGACCTCGTCGTGTCGACGCAGCCGGATCGCCGCGGGATCGCCGGGGACGGCGCGGCCGTCGACGAACGCGCGAACCCGGTGGCCGGCGAACCCGGCCAGACGGGTCGAGCTGAGCCGCTGGCCCCAGAGCTCGAAGAGCGTGCCGAGCGTGACGGGGTCGTCGAAGACGGCGATCTCGACGACGCCGGTCGGGTCGAGCGTGACGAGCGGGTAGTAGCAGCGGCCGGCGCGGACGAACGCGCCCGCGAGGAGCGGCCTGAAGACGCCGATGCCCGCGGGGATCACGACGACGTGCCGGTTGGCGAAGAGCTCGACGTGCACACCGAAGCGCGGGCCGAGCGCGGGTTCGCATGGGAGACCGTCTCCCCGCAGCGCGGCGGCCTCAAGGACGGCAGACCTCGGGTGGACGCCGGGCCGGTAGCGGGGGCCGTGGCCGACGCTCAGCGGGATGTAGCTGGCCGGGAGCCGGGCGGCGGCAGGGAACCGGGCGGCTCCCGCGGGCCGGGGGGCGTCCGCGGGCCGGGGGGCGTCCGCGGGCCGGGCGGGGTCGTCAACCCGGCTGGCAGGTCGACCGCAACCGCAGAGACCGACGACGGCGGCCACGGCCAGGAGGCCACGCGGGCTGGGCTTCCAGGGCGGGCCGCAGCGAGCAATCGTCAGGGATGGGCGAATGTGCGGGTCACGGTCTCGGCGCGGAGATGCTTGTCGCCAGCGAAGGTAACCGTGAGGCGCTCGGCATGCCCGCCTCGTGGCTGGACGAGCCCCGTCGAGAAATGGCCGGCGGCCGCCGTGGCAGTTCGCCGGATGGTGTGGAGGACGCGCCCGACGAGGCAGCGCTCGGTCACGTGCACGTGACCGTGAAGCGCGCGGCTGGCGGTGCCGGTGACCCGGAGTGTCCGGCTGACGAGCTTCACGGCGGTGAGGCGCAGAAGCGGGCTGGCGCGTGCGGTCGGGGTCCCTGACGACCCGCCGGCGTGGGGGTAGTTGAGCGTCGTGGACCTGGCAGCGCTCCGGCTCGTGTTTCCGGCGGCGTCCTCGAGCCATGCGGCGACCACGTAGCGACCGCGGGGCGCGGATCTGAAGGTCGGGTTGGTCGCCGGGTCGAAGCCGAACGCATCGCCCGAGACGTTCTTCGCGGCCGTGCACTTGCCGGCGGTCCGGCATGCGACCCAGTTGACGCTGGAGATCGGGGCGACGTGCGGTCCGGGGGTCGCCCTGATCATGAACGACCTCCCGGTCGAGCTGGGGGTCGCCTTGAGCGTGGAAGGCGGGCCGGGGCTGGTGTTGTCGAAGCCGAAGCTCGCCCGGCCGGCGCTCGCCGGGTTCACATCCCCGGAGCTGTCGATCAGCCAGACGAACACGGTGTAGCTGCCTGGAACCTGGCCTGCGAAGGCCGGTTCGGTGCGAGGGTCCTCGGTGAGGGAGGTCAGCGGGGTTGCCTGGGAGTGAACCGAGCCGCAACCCGACGCGGGGATGCTCGAGTCGACGCCGCGACAGGCGACCCAGCCGACCGCGGCGAGCGGCAGGCCGGCGCCCTGGGCGGGGTTCTTCCAGGTGATCGTCGCCGCGTGGTTGATCCACCCGGTCGGGGAGTTCGCGACGCCAACAGCGGTCGGCGCGCCAGGCGGGTGGTTGGCGACCAGGAGCGGCAGGGCCGGGCCCCGGGTCTCGTTCCCGGCCGCGTCGGTCACGGCCGCCTGGACCTGGTGGGGGCCGTCGGCGAGACGCGTCGTGTCGAGGCTCAGGGTTGGACTCGTCGCGGTGGCCGGGCACGGCTGGGCGTAGGTGTAGTCGCAGTTGAACGCCGACTGCGCGACGGGGTTGCCGTCGACGTAGACCCTGACGCTGGAGACGCCGCTGTCGTCGGATCCGGCAATCGTCCCGGTGAGGACGCCGTGCTGGTAGCCGGACGGGCTGAAGAGGGCGCCGGTGGCCGCGGTGACGGTCGGGGGCTGGTTGTCGGTGACGGTGACGGTCGCGGCATTGAGCTCAACGCGAGCCCGATGCTCAGGCTGTCCGCCGCTGCAGCTCGTTTGTGCCGCCGGCGCAGGGTCACACACCACCTGGATAGCTAGAGAGGTCGTGTCCAGAGCGGCGTGGCTCGTGGTTCCCTGCACCTCGCAGCCCGACTGGTCGAAGTCAAAGACGCACGCCTCGCCGGGTAGCGGCGTGCCTGTTGCATCGACAACCTCGGCAAGCCAGCCCGGAGCGAGCGTAAAAAATAGGTCTCGATCGAGGATGATGCCGCTGACCGCGTCTCCCGCCGGAGCCGTGAAGCGCCAGCCCGCGCTCTCGCCCCCTGGAACGGTCGTCGGTGACCCAGGCGCGTCCGATGCTGCCAGGCCCGATGTCGCGGAGCTCAGGCCGGTCACGTCTGGCAGGCCGCACGCAGTCGACGTCTGCAGCTCCGCCGGATCCACGTTGAACGGCACCCACGCATTGTCGACTGAGCCCGGTGCAGCCGAGCACGACCGGACCACGTACGTCCCCGCCTGCGCAGTTGGCGGCCAGTTTGCCGTTACGAACGCCAACACGACGACGATGAAGATCCTGCGTTGTGGTTGGCTCATCCGTGCACGGCTCGTCGACCGTTCGCGGCGCTCGCCGCCCCCGACACCCGGACCAACCTGCTGCCCCGAGGAACCGTCAATACGCCGGACCGCCGGCTGCCCTTCACGAAGAGGACCGCGAGTCGGTCCCAGTGACGAATCGCGACCGTCACGAACCGCCCTCCGGAGGTCGTGCTGGCGACCGTCTTGTAGCGGTCGTCGCCGGTTCCGCGTTGAGCGTCGACGCGTAGTCGTGCACCGCGCGGCACGCTCTCCACTGCAACTACCACACCGTCACGCCGAGACCGGACGCTGACCACCCGCGGACGGACCGTCCATGGCTTAAGGGCGCCGGGAGATTTGGGCAGCGTCGTTTTGATCGGTGGCACAGCCGCCGGAGGCGGGACCTGACCTGCTTGAGTAGAGGCTGGCGGGGTTGCGATTGCGGCCTCGTACGCAGCCATGCCCTCGCTCACCACTATTCCGACGCCGCATGCGCGAAAGGCCGCAGCAGCGTCGAGGTTCCCGCCACTGACCACCGTGGATGTCAGGCAAGCTTCGGCCTCCGCTGCGGTCAGATTCGGGTCGTAAGCCCGCAGGCTCGCGAGAACGGCAGACACAACGGCGGCTGCCTCGCTCGTACCTGATGCCCACGCGGGCGTCCCGTCGTCAGAAAACGCCGCGTCGATGCCGTCGCCTCCCCCGCCGGCTTCGCTCTGTGTTCCGCATCCGGGCGCCAGCAGTCCCAGAGCAGGACCGCGGTCACTCGACGCGCAGAACACACCCAGGTTGGCCGGGTTAGCGTCCGTTGCTCCCACAGCAAGGACTCCGTCGGTGGCAGCCGGAAACGCCACAGCGCCTCCCCCGTTGCCGGCGGCGCCAACAACGTCCACTCCGCGACCTCGGACGTCGGCAACGGCAAACGCCAGCGCTTCAGCGTCGACCTGACTCGGTTGGTCATCTGAACCCAGACTGAGATTTACGACAGACATACCAGTGACGCCGGTCGGACCATCAATGCAGTGTTCGATCGAGTTGGCATATTCCGCGAACGCAAATGTGCTCTGTCCAGCGCCTAGGACCTTCAGGTTGAAGACCTTGACGCTCGTCGGCGCGATGCCGACCATTCCCCATCCGTTTACGGGCGCAGCCATGACCATGGCCATGTAGGTTCCGTGGCCGTCCGGGTGAGTCCCCGGCTGCAATGGTGGGGTGACCCTCGACAACTCGTCGGCCGTGTCTGTTCCCGGCTGTGTCGCGTAGGACCCGGCCAGGATCGGCGTCGTGTCCGGGTTTGGGTCCACCCCAGAGTCGACAAGGCAGACGATCCCCGGAGTAGCGGGTGGGGGCGCGTACTCGAGGAACTGGGCGTCGGCCGCGATCGCCTGGACCGTCGCCCCCGGAGCACCGACCTCGGCTCCGGCAGGTGACGTTGCCCACCACGGGCCAGCCGCCACGACGGCCAAGGCCCCGACTCCCAGGGTTCGACGGCGGATCATCGACTCGTCCTACGTCCTACGGGTCCACCCGGACCGATCTCGATCGGCTGGCCGCCGCTTCATACGGGTAGCCCTTCACCCCAGCCGCAGGGATCGCGACCCGGAACTTGTAGATGATCGGGATTGTCGTGCGCTTCAGCGTGTACCGGTACACAAAGCTTCCGCTCTTGCCTCGAGCCCGTGTCTGGTCGAACGCACGCCATCGGCTGCCGTCCCGGTACTCCACATTCAGGAGCAGCCCGTTGGCCGGGATATATCCCCCGTAGACCCGCCCCCGGTAGGTGATCGTGTGGCCGTTTCGCGTCCGCGTCGGCAGCACGGTCAGCGAGACCGAGGCCGCCACCAGAAGGTCGGCGCTCGCGCTCGCCGCCGGCGCCGCGTCGTCGGAGAACGCCTGATACGACAGCTTGATCGCCCGCGACGGGCCGGCCCCGAACGCATAGGAGAACGACCCGTCCGCCGCCGTCCGGACCGAAGCCGATGTCGATCCGCGACCCCCGCCCTCCGGGGCGATCGCGAGTCCGATCAGCGCGTTCCCCACTCCGTGTCCGGCACACGTCAACGTGCCCGTGATCGTCGCGCCCTTGTTGAGCCCGACATGGATCGCCGTCGACTTGCCGAAGTCCGCGGCAAGCGTCGCGCTCTCGCAGGCGCCCGTTCCGTTCGGGAGGTGTCCCGCGGTCGGTCCGGTCGCACCCGTCGGACCTGTCGCACCCGTCGCCGGCGGCGTCGCCCCGGTCAGGCCGCCGCCCTGCGCCGAGATCGGGGCCACCGCGTTATGGGTCGTGATCGTTCCGCTGTAGACCGTCGCCGCGTTCCCGGCCGCGTCGTCGATCACGACCCGCATCGAATGGCTCCCGTCGGTCAGCTTGGTCGTGTCCAGGCTGACGTCGCCGGTCAGCGCCGTCTTGCACGGAACCTGGTAGAGGAAGTCTCGGAGACCGTCGGTCGCCTGACCGACCGTCTGGCAGTGACCCCCGTTCTGATCGAGGACCGCGCCGTAGACCTGCGACCCGTCGACGAGCACCGACGCCGAGTAGATCCCGCTTCCGGTGTCGGCCGCGTCGAACACGATGTCCTGTGCGCCGCTCAGCGTCCCGCCGGCCACCAGCGGCCCGCGGACGTTCGAAACCGTCGGATCCGTGTCGTCCTCGAGGGTCAGGTCTGCCGCGTAGAGATCCGCCTCGGCCGCGTAGCCCGGGTAGGCCGGACACGACGCTCCCGGAGCCCCGCCGCAGTCGGCCGACATGTAGAGATGGCTCGACCCGCTGATGTGGCCGGCCGGGACGTTCTCGTGGTTGCTCGCGCTGAACCCGCCGTTGTTCGTCCCGACCTGGCTGCACCCCAGCAGGGCCTGGCAGTCGTCGAAGACGTCGCCCGCGTCGTAGAGGAAGTTCGGCGCGTAGAGCGCCGTCACATAGCCCGAGTTGGCTCCCACCCCACCCGGCGTCCCCTCGTGCCGGTAGAGCGACGCCGACCCAATCGTCAGACCCGGGGCCACGCTGAACGACCACAGCGCGTAGTCGGTGTCCGCCGCGTGGGGGATCTGGCCGTTGAGGCCGGCGGTCAGCGCGTAGGTCGTCGTTCCCGCGCAGTCGTTGATCGCGTCCGCGTCCGGACCGCTCGCCGACCCGGTCCAACCGTCGGTCGGCGCGACGTTCCCGTTCGGTGTGTGACACGAGTACGCATGAAAGCTCCCCGCCGCCGCCAGAGCCGGTGAGAAGCCGATCCCGAGCCCCAGCCCGATGCCGACCAGCACGGCCGCTCGCCTTTCTCGCTGCATCGACATCCGGGTTCCTCCTCGGTTCGGCTCACGCCGCTGAGTCTCCGGCGGACACTTCGGGCCGCCGCTGCATGTGTCTCCGACCCCGTCCGCCGGACGGGACACGCCCACTCAAACTTTTTTGAGCATAGCCCGGTTCTGCGCCCGTCGAACCGGATTCGCCGTCCAGCAGAGATCACGCGTACCCGCGCGCTCCACTCAGCCGGGATCACGCGTATCGTCGGGCTACGCGCTCCACCGATGACGCGTAGCCGCCGCCGAACAGGACGGCGTGGACGAGCAGCGGGAAGAGCTGCCACAGCCCGACCCGCTCGTCCCATCCGTCGGCCGGCGGCCAGACCTCGGAGTAGGCGTCGAGGAACCGCGGGCCGGGCCCCCCGAACAGGGCGAGCATCGCCAGATCGACCTCGCGGTGCCCGCCGTAGGCCGCCGGGTCGATCAGCCACGGCCGGCCGTCGCGGCCGGCGAGCACGTTGCCCGACCAGAGATCCCCGTGGAGCCGGGCGACCGGCTCGCTCGGCCCGGCGAGCTCGTCGATCCGGTCGCAGACCCGCTCGACCGCACGCGCTCCGCTCCCCGAAAGCCCGGCCCGGCCGATCAGCGGGCGCAGGCGCCGCTCGGCGTAGAAGGCGCCCCAGCCGTCGGACGGGTCGTTCGACAGGCTGATCGAACCGATCCGCAGCGGCTGGGGTCCGCCGAAGTCCTCGGCGCCGGCCCGGTGGACACCCGCCAACCCCCGTCCGAGCTCCTCCTCCCCGGCCCGGTCGAGCCGGCCGGCGGCAATCCACTCGAGGGCGAGGAAGTCCTCCCCGACCCCGACCACCTCCGGAACCCGGAGCCCGCCGGGCTCCCCGAGCCACCGAAGGCCGCCGGCCTCCGTCGCGTACTCGCCGTCCCCCGGGTTCCTACGCGTCTTGACGAAGACGTCCCGGCCACCGTCGAGCCTGACCCGCCACGCCTCGTTGATGTCACCACCGCCGACCCGCTCGGCCGAGCCGACCTTCCCGCCGAGTCGGCGGAGGATCTCAGGCGACAGGCTCACGCCGGCGCAACTCGTCGATCAGCCCTCTGCAGGCGGCCTCGATCAGCTCGAGCGCGTGGCTGAAGCCCCGCGGGCCTCCCTCGTAGGGATCCGGCACATCCAGGTTCCATTCGGCCGAGCTGGCCGGGTCGAACTCCCGCAGCAGGCGCACCTTCTCGGCCGCGGCACCACCCGGGGCCATCCCGAGGAGCTCGGACGCGTTGAAGCGATCCATCGCGAGGATCATGTCGAAGTCGTCGAAATCCGCGCCGGTGACCTGGCGGGCCCTGCCCGACAGCTCGAACCCGCCCTTGAGGGCCGCAGCCGTAGCCCGGGGATCCGGCTTTGCCCCGACGTGCCACGCTCCGGTCCCGGCGCTGTCGAGCTCGATCCGGTCGGCGAGGCCAGCCTCGCCGACCAGCTTTCGCATCACGCCCTCGGCCGTCGGCGACCGGCAGATGTTTCCGAGGCAGACGAACAGCACGCGCACCGGGCCGACCCTACAGCCCGGTGCGCGCTGACATCTCTCAGACCGGGCTCTTGACCGCCGTCAGGCGCCCCGGCTGGACGATCACCTGGCGGTTGCCGCCGGCATCCGTCACCTGGACATCGATGTCGACCGGCACGCTCTTGAGCTGCTCGATCCGCGTCAGCTTCTCCGGCGACAGCTGGCCGATCGCCACGCCCAGCTTGCCCTTGGCCAGCTGGTAGGCGAACGTGATGAACGTCACCCGGGCCAGCGTCGCGTGCTTGCCCAACGTCGACGGGTTGATCTTGTTGATCGTCCGCAGCTTCACCGTCCCGGCGCAGTCCTGCCCGGTGATCGACTTGCAGAAGATCGACAGGCGCACCTGGCCCTTGCGCCGACCCGTGGTCCCGACCTGGACGTTCGTGGTCGAGATCCGCAGCAGCCCCTTGCTGCTGCCGTTCTGGATGATCACCGTCGTCGGTGCCTTGCTCGCAGCCGTCACCGGACCGGGAGGGCCGGTCGCCCCAGCCGCACCAGCCGCGCCCGCCGGACCAACCGCCCCAGCCGCGCCCGCCGGACCAACCGGACCAGCCGCGCCCGCGGCACCGGGAGCGCCCGTAGGACCGGTCAGGCCGACAGGTCCGACCGGACCTGTCGGGCCGGGCCCGCTCTGGGGCGGCGTCGTGAACGTGACCACCCCGCCGAGCGTCGTGCCGAGGGCGTTGTTGGCGACCAGCTGGACGAAGTACGTCGTCGATGGCGTCAGGCCTCCGACCGGCTCGGTCAACGGCTGGACCGCCATGTCACCGTCGCCGGCCGACCGAGTCGTGCTCACGGTGAGCGACGTCGCGCTTGTCCCGTACTCGTAGAAGTACGTCGTCGCCGGCCCGTTCGGTGTGACCGAGCCGTTGAGGTCGGCCGTCGTCGCGCTGATCGGACCGACTGGGAGCGTCGTCGCCGACGGCGCGCAATTGGTGTTGAAGGTCGCGTCATCCCCGTGGGCACCGCCCGACGAGTTCGACGCGAAGATCCGGAAGTGGTAGGTCGTGCAGGCGGCAAGACCCGTGACCGGAACGAAGACCTCGACCGGAATCGACCCGGATCCCGCCGGTGCGTCCGGGATCGGCACGGTCGTCCCGTAGGCGGTCGTCGTGCCGAAGTCGAAGTGATAGGTCGTCGGCAGCCCTTCCGGGTTGACGAGAGCGTTGATCTCGGCCTTGTTGCTGGTGATCCCGTCCGCCTCGAGCGTCTCGACCTGCGGCGGGCCGCCGGTCGGCGTGCCGTCGGCGATCTTCAGGCCGACGTTGTCGTAGTTGACGGTGACCGACCCGAGCGCCGCCTGGAGCAGGGTCGACGTGAAGACCGTCGTCAGGTCGATGTGGTAGGAGTGGCCGGCGATCACGTCACCGGTCGGGACGATCGACGCGTGGGTCGTAAAGCCCGTGGCGCAGGTCTTCGTGACGAGGAACAGCGGTCCGCAGCTGAGCGTCTCGTTGTAGAGCTGGGTCGTCGTGCTCGTCGTCTCGTCGATCAGGTTCGCGGTCGTCGTCGCGGAGCCGCCGATGTCGAGCAGGGCGGCGATCTGGGCCTGGTCGTCAAGCGTGAAGCTGGCCGCCGCGACCGGTCCGGTGACCGTGAACGAAGGGGAGCTGAAGGTGCTCGTGCCCGTGGCGAGGTCCAGCACGTTGGCTGCCGTCTCGTAGGTCGACTCGAGCGACCCGGCCGGGTTGCCGGTCGTCGCGTCGACGCCGTTGGTGATCGTGCAGAGGGCGTTCGGCAGGATGAAGAGCAGCGTGCACGAGTGGTTCGTATCGGTCCAGCCTTCGGACCCGCCGCTGAACTGGCTCGGCAGCGCGCCGCCTCCGGGGTACGTCGTATCGGCGCTCGCAGCGGCTGGCATCATCAGCAGCGCCCCCGCGATCACGCCCAGGACAAGTCTCAACGATCCCTGTTTCGACATGCTTCTCCACCCTCTCGTAACCGATTCCCAGTGATCCGACCGCCTCCCATGAGACGCACGGCGGCCGAAGATCGCGTATTGAAACACAACGGACGAGCTTCGTAAAGGCCTTCAGCGGTCACCGAGCTCGAGCACGGCGAGAAAGGCCTCCTGCGGGACCTCGACGCGGCCGATCTGCTTCATCCGCTTCTTGCCCTCCTTCTGCTTGGAGAGGAGCTTCTTCTTGCGGCTGATGTCCCCGCCGTAGCACTTGGCGATGACGTCCTTGCGGTAGGCCTTGACCGTCTCCCGGGCGATCACGTGCGCGCCGATCGCCGCCTGGATCGGGACGTCGTACTGCTGGCGGGGGATCTTCTTGCGCAGCCGCTCGGTCAGCATCCGCCCGAGGTCGTAGGCCTTGTCCCTGTGCGTGATCATCGACAGCGCGTCGACCTGGTCGCCGGCCAGCAGGACGTCGAGGCGGACGAGATTCGACGGGTGCATCCCGGTCAGGTCGTAGTCGAGCGACGCGTAGCCACGCGTGCGGGACTTCAGCTGGTCGAAGAAGTCGAGCACGATCTCGGCGAGCGGGAGGTCATAGGTCAGCTGGACGCGATCTGACGAGAGGAAGTGCATGTCGACGTGGGTGCCCCGCCGGTCGAGGCAGAGCTCCATGATCACGCCGATGTACTCCTTCGGCGTGATGATCGTCGCCCGGATGTACGGCTCGCGGATCTCGGCGATCCGCATCGGGTCGGGCATGTCTGAGGGGTTGTGGACCTCGAGCTCGTCGCCGTTGGTCAGGGTGACCTCGAAGCCGACCGACGGCATCGTCGTCAACAGCTCGAGGTCGTACTCCCGCTCGAGCCGCTCCCGGACGATGTCCATGTGCAGCAGACCGAGGAAACCCGCCCGAAAGCCGAACCCCAGCGCGTCAGACGTCTCCGGCTCCCAGGAGAGCGCGGCATCATTCAAAGTCAATTTCTCGAGGGCGTCGCGCAACTCCGGGAAGCGCTCGGAGTCGATCGGGAAGAGGCCGCAGAAGACCATCGGCTTGACCTCCCGGTAGCCGGGCAGGGCCTCGGTTGCCGGGTTCGCCTTCGTCGTCAGGGTGTCGCCGACCCGCAGCTGGGTGACGTCCTTGATCCCCGTGATCAGGTAGCCGACCTCGCCGGCGGCGAGCTGACCTGAGGAGACCATCTGCGGCGAGAAGAAGCCGACGTCGTCGATCTCGGCCTGCGTCCCCCCCGCCATCGCCCGGATCGCCGCGCCCTTCCGAAAGACGCCGTCGACGACGCGGATGTACGCGACGACGCCGCGGTACTGGTCGAACTCCGAGTCGAAGATCAGGGCCCTCGCCGGCGCGTCGAGGTCGCCGGCGGGCGGCGGGATCCGCTCGACGACGCGCTCGAGGATCTCCGCGACGCCGGCGCCGGTCTTGCCCGAGATCCGCAGGATCTCCTCGCCGGGATCGCCGAGCAGGTCGTGGATCTCCTCGGCGACGCGCTCGGGCTCGGCCCCGGGCAGATCGATCTTGTTGAGGCAGGGGATCAGCTCGAGCCCGGCCTCGACGGCCATGTACGTGTTCGCGAGGGTCTGGGCCTCGACGCCCTGGGAGGCGTCGACGACCAGCACGGCGCCCTCGCAGGCGGCGAGCGAGCGGGAGACCTCGTAGGTGAAGTCGACGTGGCCGGGCGTGTCGATCAGCTGGAGCTGGTAGGCCTGGCCATCCCTCGCCGTGTAGTTGACCCTTACGGCTTGGGCCTTGATCGTGATCCCCCGCTCGCGCTCGAGGTCCATCGAGTCGAGCACCTGCGCGCGCATCGCCCGGGCATCGACCGTGTGGGTCAGCTCGAGGATCCGGTCGGCCAGCGTCGACTTCCCGTGGTCGATGTGGGCGATGATCGAGAAGTTGCGGATGTGTGCTTGATCGGCCATTTTTCGGAGCACTTTCGGAGAGTTCGGCCATGCAAGCGGTTCCGCTGGACGTCAAGCGGGAGTCGAGCGAGGCGAGGCATACAGGGTAGGCGGTCTGGTGGCAGGATCTCCGTCCGCGACCGGCCCGGGCGCCCGGCCTGGGTCGACTGGTGCGCTACGAGCGCTCGCGCACCCGCGGCGCACCGAGCGACGCGCGTGCGGCCGACGCGAGCCCGCCGTCGGCAGTCATCAGGAGCGGGTCATCCAAGGCCTCGGCGAGCGCGAGGTAGGCGGCGTCATAGGCCGTGAGGTTGTGCCGGAGTTGCCACACCCGGGCGCGTAGAGGTGCGTGCGGATAGCGGATCACGCGGGCGTCGGCGAGGTCGCTGGCCGCCTCGGTAGCCCGTTGGTCGCTGACCACGCCGGCGCGCGCGAGCCGCCGCAGCGCATTCAGTGTCTCGAGCTCGATCAGCTCCGGAGCGTGGAGCGGCGCCTGGTCGGCGATCGCAAGCTCCGACTCCAGCGCGGCGACGGTCGCCTCCCGGCCGAGCAGGAAAGTCGGTCAGGACGCTCGCGTCCAGCACGATCACCGGGCGTCGCGCTCCGCGCGGATCACGACAGCGCTGGATGGTCCGCCGTAGGGCGCCCGGGCGCGAATGCGAGCGGCGAGCTCCGGCACGGTCGGGAGACTGGCTACGTCGCGCAGGCGTGCCAGATGGACGTCTTCGGGGACTCCGCGAACCTGAACTCTGGACACCCGCAAGACGGTAGCGATTGCATGGCAGGGCCGCATTTCCCATGCACCCGGCGCGGCACCGGGGTAGGCCGTCGGCCTCGCCCAGGACAGCCTTCCCACGGAGGCTGTGAACCCGACTTCAGATCCGCCGAGCCGCTCCCCGACGACCACCGGTGATCCTGCTGGACGCCAACCTCCTGCTCTACGCGCACAACACCGACAGCCCGGCCCACGCGGCGGCGACCGACTGGCTCGACGCGCAGCTCAGCGGGACGACTCGGGTCGGCCTCCCGTGGCCGACGCTGCTGGCGTTCCTGCGGATCGCCTCCAATCCTCGGGTGTTCGCACGGCCCGTCTCGGTCGCCGGCGCCTGGGCCCAGGTCGAGCGGTGGCTCTCGGCACCGGTCGCCTGGATTCCCCTGCCGAGCGCTCGCCACCCCGAAGCCCTGGCGTCGATGCTCGCGGCCACGCCGGGCGCAGACCACGTCCCGGACGCGCATCTCGCGGCCCTCGCCGTCGAGCACGGTCTCGAGCTCTGCACCTGCGACCGCGGCTTCGCCCGGTTCCCGGGACTTCGCTGGCGGGATCCGCTCACGTGAGCCGGACCGACTGGCTGGTTGCCCCGGGTGGGTTGCCGGCGATGGTCACCCGACCACGCCTGCAACTACTGACCGAGTGGGTCTCCTCAGCACCCCTCCGCCGCCACCTGCCTGGCTGTCGAAACGCGATGCGGGCGTACGCCGCGCGCGACTGACCCACGGTCGCGCGAGAAATGTTCGTGGTCGCGACCACGACGACATCCCCCACCGAATGCAGCATTCTCGCGGTCGTTGCCGGGGAATCCTGATCGAGGGGGAAGCGTCATGGGAGTGGAAGCGCGCTGCGCCGGACGTCACGGTCCAGACTGTGTGTACCTCTGTATCGTCGTCCTGATCTGCGCGGCGGCGCTGAGCTACGCCCCAAGCACGGCGGGTGCGGCAGACTTTTCATGGTCGGCGCCGTCACCGTTCGGCGCGTTCGACTACGGGCTGGCATGCCCGTCCGTCTCGCAGTGCACGGCCGTCGGCTTCAACGCGGCCGGTCAAGGGGTGGCCGGGGCGTCAGAGGAGACGTTCAACCCAGCGGCACCCGGTCTCCCGACGCCCGCGATCGTTGACCCAGATCACACGACCGTCATCGACGTCGCATGCCCGTCGACAAACCAGTGCACGGCGGTCGCGGGCGCCGAGGAAGTCACGTTCAATCCGACTGCGCCTGGGAACCCGACGCCAGTCGCAATCGACGACAACGACAACTACGCGGCGATGGATGCCGTAGCGTGCCCGTCGTTGACCTTATGCGTCACCGTCGGTGACGCTGGACAGGTGGAAGACGGTAGCGGCAATCAGGTTCTCGTCATGGGACAGGAGGAGACGTTCAACCCGGAGTCCCCCGGCCCGGCAGTCGCGACCACGCCGATCGACCCTGCGTATAGCCTGGGGTCGGTGGCGTGCCCGTCGGTGTCGGAATGCGTGGCCGTCGGCGACTCCGGCCAGGTGGTGGTCTTCGATCCGTCCTCTGCGGCCAGCAGTGCGTCGGTCTCGACGATCGGGACGATCGGCAGCGGCGGCCTATTTGGGCTGGCGTGCCCGTCGACAAGCCAGTGCACCGCGTTCGTCGGTGACGCCCAGGGGGTCAGCCAGGAGGTCACGTTCAACCCATCCTCGCCTGGTGCGCCGTCGCCCTTCACGATCGACCCCGGGCTCGTCAACAACTCGACCGAATCCAACTCCCTGCGTGATCTGGCGTGCCCGTCGACCACCGAGTGCGTCGCGGTCGACACGATGGGCCAGGCCGTCAAAGGCGATCCGACGAGCTCCGCGCCCTGGACGGTCGAGCCGGTAACGACGCCAGACCCAAACAGCGACGCGGGCCACTTGGACAGTATCGCCTGCCCGTCTGTGACTGAGTGCGCGGCACTGGATGGCGTGGGCCGTGAGTTCACGGGCACGATCGGCGGGGCGCCCGCGCCGTCTCCGGCGAACACGGCGGCGCCGACGATCGCGGGCTCGACGGTTCAGGGCCAGGTGTTGACGGAGTCGCGCGGTTCGTGGACGAACAGTCCGACTTCTTATGCCTACCAGTGGTTTGATTGTGACGGTGCGGGTAGCGCCTGCACGGCGATCAGGGGCGCGACTGGGCAGTCGTACACGCTGACCGCTGCTGATGTGGGGCACACGATCCGGGTTCAAGAGACCGCTTCAAACGCGAGTGGCGGCGGCGCGCCGGCGACCTCGACTACGACTGCAGTCGTGGGCGGCGCGCCGCCCACGACCCCCCCGCCGGCTAACACCACGCCGCCTGCGGTGACGGGCACGGCTACGGTCGGCCGGTCGGTCGGCTGCTCAAGCGTCTGGACCGGGACACCGCCGCTGAGCTTCGCCTATCAGTGGCTGCGTGACGGCGTCGCGATCCCGGGCGCCACCGGCTCGAACTACGCGATCGTCGCCGCCGACGCCGGGAAGCACCTCTCGTGCAGGGTCACCGCGAGCAACGCCGCGGGCAGCGCCACCGCAACGAGCGCGGCGGTCGGCGTGACGATCATCGCCGCCGACACCGTCTCCGTGTCCCGAGCTTCGACAAGCGGAAGCACCGCTGCCGTGAGCGCGGCGTGCAGCGGAAGCGACACGGCCGGCTGCGACCTATCGCTGGCCCTGTCGGCCACCGAGACGATACGGGGCGGCAAGCTGGTTGCGCTCGCGGCGGCCGCCGCCGAGACCAAGCACAAGGTCCTCTCGCTCGGCTCCGCCAGAGCGACGATCTCAGCCGGCAGGCATGAGGTGGTTCATGTCAAGCTGAACGCCACCGGCCGGCGACTGCTCGCTTCACACCACCACCTCAAGGCCACGCTCAAGATCGTCCGGATCAGCCCCGGCGGGTCGAGACACGCCGTGTCCGGGCGGAAGCTCACGTTCACGGAGTAGCTCGCAAGCCGGTCAACGCTCACGCCTGCCCCAATCCTCGGACTGCCCGCACGTGGAACCACAACCCGGCCGCGGCCGCCCGCCGACGAGATGATCTGGCGGACGCCGAACGGCCGAGGACGTCGTCGAGGCTACGAGCGTCCCGAGCGACGAAGTTGATCAGCAGGCCGACATGGGGTGCGGCCGCGGTACGATCGGGCCGACGGCACGAACCGCAACCGAACCGCCAGGGGACCCGCATGAGCGCCACGCCCAAACCGCTGCCCGCGTCCGCCGCACTGCAGGCCAAGGACGGCGCCAAGTTCGAGCCGGGGAGCGGTCTGATCGCGCGGGGCGACGGGACGCCGGTGACGATGATCAACTTCATGCTCGGCGATCTCGCCGTCTTCTTCCGCGAGGGTGAGATCGCCCCGTCGCTGATGACGTCGAACAGCGTCCAGCGGTTCACCCAGCGCGACCACGCCCACGAATGCCTCGTGGCCCTCCACCGGATGACGACTCTGTCGATCGTCGACACGATGTTCGGGTACGACGACGACGAGCTCGACCAGCTGATCCGGGACAAGCTCGACGACGAGCACATCTTCGTCCAGCTGAGCCTCGACCGCTCGCAGAGCGGCGGCGCGCACGAGAAGGACATCCTTGCGAAGTGGAGCGGCGACGCCCACGCGAACTCGGTCGCGGTCGCGATCGGAACATCGGCGGCCGGGGCGATCGCCCATATGAAGGCCGGCGTGCTGGACGGGCGGATCGTCTTCGACGGCTCGACGAACTGGTCGCCGTCGGGCGAGGGCGAGGCGGGCGCGAAGGCGCAGAACAACAGCCTGGTCGTCTTCGACTCTCACCCGGTCGCCGCCCGCTACCGGACGCAGCTGGACATCGACCACGACACGATGCTCAAGCAGATGGCCAAGCGCGCGGCCGCAGGCCCTTCCGCGACTCCGGCCGGGGCTGGCGACGCGGCGGCCGAGACGGCGTGATCGATCGCGAGCAGGCCTGGGCGCTGCTGAGGGAGTGGGTCGAGTCCGAGTCACTCCGCCGGCACTGCCTGGCGGTCGAGGCCGCGCTCCGGGCGTACGCCGTGCGAGACGGGGCCGACGAGGAGCTGTGGGGCGTGACGGGTCTGCTCCACGACGCCGACTACGAGCGGTATCCGGACCTCGAGACGGGCCACCCGCGGATCATCATGGCCGAGCTCGAGCGCCGCGGCGCGCCGCCGGAGATGGTCCGGGCGATCGCCTGCCACGCCGAGTACCTCGGCGTGCAGGCGCAGGCTCCGCTCGAGCGGACGTTGCTTGCGGTCGACGAGCTCTGCGGATTCCTGATCGCCTGCGCGGTCGTCCGGCCAACCGGCATCCACGGACTCCAGCCGAAGTCCGTCAAGAAGAAGCTCAAGCAGCCGTCGTTCGCGGCGGCCGTCAACCGGGCGGACGTCCAGCGGGGAGCCGACGAGCTGGGGATCGACTTCGACGAGCACGTCGCCTTCGTGATCGCCGCGCTCGCACCCCACGCGGCGGAGCTGGGCGTCGACGGGTCGTCGGCGGCGTGAGCGCCTTCCACGCGTCATCACCCGCGCGCGCTCGTCCCCGCGGACTGAAGGCGCTGCCGGCGGCCGCGGGCGGCGACGCCGTCGCAGCAGCCCGCACCCAACTGCACGTCGGCAGCCGACCCCCGCCTGGCGGGGCCGACCACGACGCGATGCCGGGTCTGCCGGGACATCATCGCTACGACCGTCGCCGACCTACCAAGAGCCTCGTGAATGTCATGTTTTCGCCAACCAGATGAAGGCCCGAAAGGACACCGCGCCCGGCTCGACTCGAACCGGGAACAGCACGCCGCTGGCAACGAGGGACTAGGCCATCGTCCTGGCCGGGCTTCGATGATCGCGGCATTCGCAGCCGTCGCGGTCGCCGTGATCGCCACGGGACTCGTGGGCAAGGCCGACCAGACGGCGTAGAGCGGCGCGCGCTCTCGGGACCAGCGCCGGCGGCGCTCAGGCCCCGACCGCCGGAAGCTCATCCGCGCCGAGCACGCGTGTCAACTCGTCGCGTCGGCGGATGTCGAGTTTGCGATAGGTACTCGTCAGATGCGTCTCCACGGTCCGCAGCGTGACGTACAGCGCTTGCGCGATCTCGGCGTTGCTCGCTCCCCCGGCCGCCAGCTCGGCGACCCGCCGCTCCGCCGCCGTCAGCGACTCCGGACCGTCGAGGCGCTCTCGTCGCGGCCGTCCGCCGACGACCTTCAGCTCGGCGCGCGCCGTCAGGGCAAGCGCCGTCGCCCCGCACTGGGCCGCGCGATCGAGCCCGTGGCGCAGCAGTCCAGCGGCCGTGCTGCGGTTCCCGAGGCGGCGATTGAGCGCCCCGAGCGCGACGAGAGCCCGTGCGTACTCGATCCGCGCCGAGCTCGCCGCGAGGACCTCGACCGCTTCGACCAGCGCGGGGAGCGCGACATCCGGCGCGTTGACCGCTGCCGTCGCCAGCAGCGAGAGCCCGATTGCCCGCGGCGCACCGAACGCCCGGGCTCGCTCGACGTCCTCCGCCGCAAGCGCCCGACCCTGCCGATCGTCGCCGAGCGCATACAGCACGACCGCCAGCTGCGGCCGCCAACCTGTCGCTGCCGGGCACTGGAACCCGCGCTCGACAACTTCCCGTTGCAGCAGCTCCAGGTCGGTGCGCGCCTCCGCCAGCCGCCCCTGCGCGATCCGCAGGCGCGAGCGCGCGTCGAGGAACATCAGGTAGACGACTTGGTCCTCGTCGGTGTGGGGCGGCGACCCCTCGAGCAGCGCTTCGGCCTCAGCCAGGGCTCCCCTGGCGAGCAGCGGGTCGAGACGCAACCCGGTCACGAGAGCTCGGTGGGTATCGTCGAGGTCCTCGTAGATCTGCGTCGCAAGGGCAGCGTCCGCCTCGGCCTCGGCGACCAGTCCCTGCCGCATTCTTCCGTATGACCTCCAGCCCACCGCGAGGGCGACGTCCAGCGTTGCTCCGCGACCACGGCCGCGCTCGATCACGGCGTCGAGGAACGCGTCCCGGCGGGTATACGCCTCACACCAGGCGAGTCCCGCCATCGCCCAGGCGAGGTCGGGCGTCCACTCGATGGATGCCCGATCGCCGAACGGCTCGGCGGCCAGTGCCGTCTCGAACAATGCCGAGCACCGGTCGGCCGGGTTGCCCATCCAGACCGCCACGATCCCCATCAATCCGAGCGCCGCACGGTGTGCCGACCCAGGCGCCTCCGTCACCGGGCCCATCGCATCCGCGACCGCCGCGACCGCGCGGCCCGCCTCGTCGCGCAGCGCGAGCGCCGCGAGTGCCCGCTGAGCCAGCAGCTCGATCCGAGTCGGCTGATCGAGCCCGCCGAGCGCGGAGAGGCCCTGCTCGTAGACCTCGACCGCCTGCTGTGGCCGACCGACCGCCATCAGCGCACGACCGACCTCGAGCGCCACGCCCGCACGTTCCGCGCCGTCGGGCGTCTCCTCGAGCGCGCGGCCGAGCGCGATCAGACCGGCGACCCGGCCCGCGAGCAGGAGGGCTCGACCGTGATCGAGGCACACCCGGTGGCGAGGCTCCCCCGGCACGGGCTCGTCCAACGCTCGACCGAAGAACGACGCGGCGCTCTCGTACGCCGCCCGTCCCATCGCCCGGTGGCCGGCTGCGACGAGGAGACTCCCGGCCCAACCCTGACCGACGGGCTCGGCCGCCAAGAGGTGGACGGCAGCCTCGACCGGATCGACGTCGGTACTCGCGAGCATCCGGGCGGCCCGGCGTCGCAACTCGTCGGCGCGGGCAGCGCCGAGGCAACCCGTGACCGCCTCGCGGACCAAGGGGTGCGCGAAGTTCAGCGGCAGGCCGTCCGCGAACAGCCCCGCGCCAACCAGTCGCTCGGCGGCCGTCGCTGCGGCCGACCGCTCGATCCCGGCGACCTCGGCAGCGTGGCGCATCGCCGTGTCGACGCCAAGCACGGCGACGGCGTCGCACACGGCTCGCGCCGCCTCTCCGACGCGGGCAAGTCGCGGCATCACGAAAGCAGCCAGGCCCGCCGGGCGCGCCCGCCGCACGGTCGTGGCGCTGACCGGGCCCGAGCCCAGATGGCGTAGGAGCTCCCCGATCAACAGGGGGTTTCCGCCGGTGACCTCGTGAACGGCGACGCTGGTCGAACGTTCGGCCGAGCCGCCGAGTGACACGCGAACCATCTCCGCCGTCGCTTCAGCCGACAGCGGCGCTGGCCGCAGGGTTGCCGTCGCCGACAAACCGAGTTGCGCGAGGAAATCAGCCGCGCCGCCATAGTCGGGGTCAGCAGGACGAAACGCGACGATCAGGAGCACGGGTATGCGGACGGCCCGGGCCGCGAGATGGCAGAGCCAGCGAAGCGAAGGAAGGTCTGCCCAGTGCGCGTCATCGACGACCAAGGCGATCGGCTGGTCAGCCGCCAGCCGCGCCACAAGGACCGTGAGCGATGCAACGATCGCAGCCTGCCGACCCGATGCAAGACGCGCCGCGTCGTCGAGCAACTCGTCCTCCTCGAGAACCGTGGCCGCAGCCCGCGCCCGTCCCGACAACAAGGCCCGCCGACGATCGAGGTCGCACCCAGTCAGCAGATCTTCCAACACCTCCACCGCAACGCCCCACCCGAGATCCTGTTCGAGCTCCCCGCCGCGCGAGCGCGCGACCCTGAAACCGCTGAGTGCCGCGGTGTCGATCGCCGCGTCCAGCAGTCGGGTCTTGCCGAGTCCGGCCGCCCCGGTCACCGCCACGACGCCGCCGTTCCCGGTCGCCGCAGCCCACGCGATCGACTCCACGGCCGCGAGCTCGTCCGCCCGTTCCAGAAGCATCGGCATCGCCACGAGCATATGACAGGCAGGCGGCGCCGCAAAACCTGCGCTCGACGGACCGCCAGTCGCCTGCCACCAGCTTCTTTCGGAACTTGTCACGAGTGCGCCGGCGCTCCCCTCCTCTCCGGACTGGCTCCAACTCGGGCCGGCCGGCGAACGCGATGCCTCCAGCTGCACCCGGCCGCCCTCCGGCTGACCTTTTTCCACATCGTCGTCGCCGTGGTCGGCCTCAGCGTGCTACCGAGAAGCTCGTCGATCCTGAGTCGACGGTGAGGAAGATCGTCACGCTGACGACAGTGCCGACCGCCGTCACGATCGCCTCGATCTCGTCGGTGCCGACGAACGCCTTGGCGACCGTGCCATGGTGGTGATGTTCACCAATCATCCGACCAGCGGTCGTGGTGTGTGTGAGACCGGTCACACAGCCGGTCACGCGCGCCCCAGCCTCGCTCGGACGAGCCGCTCGACCTGCCGGGCCTCGGGCACGCGCATCCGCAGCACGGCCCGGATGTAGAGCCACAAGCCGGCCGAGGCGGCACCGCCGACCGAGATGATCTGGGCGGGGACCGACCGGCCGAGGATGTCGTCGAGGATCCTCCAGACGATCCACGAACCGATCCCCAGGACTACGGAGGCGGCGGTGATCCGGGCGGTGATCATCATCGTCTGGTGGCCGTCGAGGTCGCCGTCGAGCTCACGGCGCAGGTAGCTGGCCTGGAGCCAGGTCATCACCGCGGAGGCGGCCGCCGTCCCGATCACGAGGCCGGCGATCCCGAACGGCTTGTAGAGGGCGACCGAGACGATCACGTCGACGACCATGTTCATCGCCGCGAGCTTGGTCGGCAGCCAGGGCTTCTGGAGTGAGAAGAACGTCCGCGTGAGGAGGAGGTTGAGGCCGGAGAACGGGAGGCTGAAGGCGAACCAGAAGAGCGCGAGCGAGACCTCGTTGGTCGACGTCGAGTTGAACGACCCGTGCTGGAAGACGAGCCGGACGATCGGCGTCGCGAGCACGAGCGTGAACGCGGTCGCCGGGATCAGGAGCAGGTTGATCTGGCGGAGGCCTGTGCTCAACGTCGAGCGGAGCCCGTCGATCTCGCCGCGGGCGGCGAACGCGCTCAGGGCCGGGAAGAGGACCGTGGCGACGGCGACGCTGAACATCCCCTGGGGGAGCATGTAGATCCTGAAGGCCTGGTTGATCGCGACCGGCGCGGCCTGGGAGACGAGCGTCCCGAGCGAGGAGTTGATCAGCAGGTCGAAGTTGATGATCCCGAGCGCGAGGGTGACCGGGATCATCAGGAGCATCACCTGCTTGACGCGGGGGTCGCGCCAGTCGAAGTGGAACGACAGGCGGAAGTCGATTCTCCGCAGGGCGGAGACGGCCATCCCGAGCTGGACGGCGGTCCCGACGAGGACGCCGATCGCGTACGCGTAGAGCTGGTCCCCCCCGCGGAAGTGGCTCTTCAGGCCGATCAGCACGACGAGGATCACGATGTTCCAGACGACCGGCGAGATCGACGCGACGCCGAAGCGGTCGTAGACCTGGAGGATCCCGACCAGGAGACCGTTGATCCCGAGCAGGATCACGATCGGGAAGAGGACCTGGGAGAGCCCGATCGTCAGCGCGGTGTCCGCGCTCGTGAAGGCCTCGCCGGGCGTGAAGATCGGCATGATGACCCCGGCCGCGAGGATGAAGAACGCCGTGATCGCCGTGAGGGCGATCAGCATCACGAAGAACAGCGTCGACGCGAGCTCGAACGCCTCCCGCTTGCGCTTCTCCTCGAGCAGCTCTGTGAAGACCGGCACGAAGGCCGCCGAGAGGGCGGCGTCGGCGAACAGCGAGCGGACGAGGTTGGGAACCTGGAAGGCGATCGTGAAGGCCGAGAACGAGCCGCTCGTCCCGAAGAAGCTCGCGGCTACGATCTCCCGTACGAGGCCGACGACCCGGGAGAGACCGGTGAAAACCGAGAAGATCGCCGTGTTGCGGGCGATCCGCCTGCCCCCGCTCTGCGGCGGATGTTCTCGGAGGGCCACAGGCCGCTATAGTACGGGGCGCTGCCGGGCTCCGGGCTGGGCAGATTCCTCATGGCGAACATTCATTCTCAGAAGAAGCGGATCCTTCGGGCAGAGCGCGAGCGGCTCGAGAATCGCCGCTACACGTCGGCGATCAAGACCTACTTCCGCCGCCTCGAGACGGCCGTCGCCGCCGGCGATACGGACCTCATCGCCAGCGAGCACCGGACCCTTGTCTCGAAGATCGACAAGGCAGTCAAGACGGGCGCCCTCCACTCGAACACCGGCGCCCGCCGGAAGTCCCGCGCGGCGCGCGTCGCCAGCGCAGCAGCGCCTGAGTAGGCCGGGCCTCCCAGCCTGCGCTACGCATGCCTGCGCTACGCCGGATGTGCGGATAGCCGGGCGCGTTCGCTGACCCGACGCACGGGCATGACGGCTGCCAGGGCGTACCCTGAGACGGCGACGACGGCGCCCTCGACGAACAGCGCGGCGACGCCCAGCGGATCCGACCAGTTGCCGATGTCATCCCCGGCGCGCGGCAGACCCACCGTGCGGCTGTAGACGTAGACGACGATCGCCCCGGCGGCCAGCCCGCCGGCGGCGCTCCAGACTGCGCGCGAAGGGCCTCGCACGAGGCATCCGGCGAGGGTCACCGAGCAGACGATCAGGGCGATGTACAGCCAGCCCTCGTAGGCGACCTCCGAGAACGTTGGGATCGCGTCGAGGATGTGGACCAGAGCGATCCCGAGCAGGCCGATCGCCGCCAGGCCGCGGGTCAGGACATCCCGGGACGCTGCTTCGAGGCTCTCTGTAGTGGTCATCTCGTGGCTCCTGGGTCGGGTTACGGTGTACGACTTAAGACCACCGATCCGACCCGATCCTTCCCTGACCCCTCGGCGTCGACTTCGACTTCGACCTCGATCCGGCCCCGGTCCTCGGCCTCGGTCGGGCGGCGGCGGCTCCATTGGCGCCGGACCGCCCGATCGGGAAACCGTGGTCGACCCGCCTACAGGGCGACGACGACCGACTTCGTCTCCTGGTAGGCGTTGAGAACCTCTTCGCCCATCTCACGGCCCCAGCCACTCTGCTTGTAGCCGCCGAACGGGAGGGCGGCGTCATAGATGTGGTAGGTGTTGATGTGGATCGTGCCCGCCTTGATCCGCTTGGCGAGCTTGTGGGCCTTGGAGATGTCACGGGTCCAGACGCCGGCGGCCAGGCCGTAGACGGAGTCGTTGGCCTGGGCGGCGAGATCGTCGACGTCGGCGAACGGCATCGCCGCGACGACCGGCCCGAAGATCTCCTCCTGGATGATCCGGTGGTCGGATGTCGCGTCGACGAGAACGGTCGGCTGGACGAAGAAGCCCGGCCCGTCGATCGCGTGACCGCCGGTCGTGGCGCGCGCGCCCTGGTCGATGCCGATCTTCAGGTAACCGGTGACCCGATCGAACTGCTCGGAGCTGACCAGCGGGCCCATCTCGGTGTCGGGGCTCATCCCGTGACCGACCTTGATCGCCTCGGCCGCCCGGCTGACGCCTTCGACGACCTCGTCGAAGAGGTCGTTGTGGATGTAGAGCCGGCTCCCCGCAGTGCAGACCTCACCCTGGTTGAAGAAGATCCCCATCGCCGCGCCGGCGATCGCCGCGCCGACGTCGGCATCGTCGAGCACGATGTTCGGGCTCTTGCCGCCGAGCTCGAGCGACACGCGCTTGAGGTTGGTGCGACCGGCCGCCTGGGCGATCAGCTTGCCGACCTCGGTGCTGCCGGTGAACGCGACCTTGTCGACGTCGCCGTGCTCGGCCAGGGCGGCACCGGCGTCGCCGTAACCGGTGACCACGTTGAGCACGCCGGGCGGGATGCCGGCCTCGAGGGCGAGCTCGCCGAGGCGAAGCGCGCTGAGCGGGGTCTGCTCGGCCGGCTTGACGGGCCGACCTTCCACGCGGCCATCAGGAGGGGGAAGTTCCACGGGATGATCTGGGCGACGACACCGATCGGCTCCTTGACCGTGTATGCGTGGAACTCGGCACCCGGCATGTACGGGAGCGACGGGGTCACCGTCGACCCGCGGAGCTTGGTCGCCCAGCCGGACATGTACCAGAAGAGGTCGGCGGCGAGCGGGACGTCGGCCGCGGCGGCGACGGCCTTGGCCTTGCCGTTGTCGAGCGAGTCGAGCTCGGCCAGCTCTTCGAGGTTCTCGGCGATCAGGTCGCCCAGGCGGTGGATCACGCGACCGCGCTCGGACGGCGTCATCTTCGACCACGGGCCCTCGAAGGCCTTGCGGGCGGCGCGGACGGCGCGGTCGACGTCCTCGGCCTTGCCCTGGGCGACGGTCGTGAGAACCTCACCCGTGCCGGGATCGGTGGTCTCGAACGTGGCGCCGTCGGCGGCGTCGACCCACTCACCACCGATCAGGAGCTGGCGCGGCTGGGAGATGAAGCGACGCGTCGCCTCGGCGATCGGAACGGGGGTGGCAATGGCCATGAAATGTCTCCTTCAAGTCTTTGACCGGACCTACCGAGGATAGGACTCGAGGCGTTGCCGACAGGTTGCCTCGAAGCAATGTTGCAAGCACGTTGCACGCCACCCGGCTGCCCGGCCCACGGGCACGGCGGCGGGGGATAGCATCAGCAGACGAGGGAAATGCGCGTCGAGCAGACGAACCCGTGGCTCGCGGTCAGACCGGTCGGTGATCGGCTGGAACAGGCGCGCGCCCTGCGCCGCCTCCACGAGGCATTCCAGTCAGGCAAGGACGTCGGCGGCCGCGTGCGGGCCGTCGTGATGCGCTCATGGGCCCGCTCGGCCGACGCCGGCATCGACCCGTCGGGCCACCTCGCCCGGATCGTGATGGACGACCGCGAGATCGAGGAGCGCTGGTCGCGCCATCCGCTCTACCCGGTCCTGCCGATGCTCCGGGACCTGCTCAGCGGGGCGACGAGCGAGTCGTCGCACATGCTGGTGATCTCCGACGCGAAGGGCGTCCTGATGTGGATCGAAGGCCACCACCGGGTGATCGAGGCGACCCACGACATGCACTTCGTCTGCGGGGCCGACTGGAGCGAGTCCGGAGCCGGGACGAACGCCCTGGGCACGGCGATCGCCGTCGACCACCCGGTCCAGATCTTCAGTGCCGAGCACTTCAACCGGATCGTCCACCCGTGGCAGTGCTCGGGCGCGCCGATCCACGACCCCGCGACCGGGGAGATCCTCGGCGTCGTCGATCTGACCGGCCACCTGCGCACAGCCCACCCCCACACGCTGGCACTCGTGACGGCAGCCGCCGGGATGGCCGAGGCCTACCTGCGCCACGACCAGCTGCGCCGCGACCAGGCGGTGCGGGAGGCCTACGTCGAACGGATCGCCGGGGTGACGCAGCCGACGGCGCTGGTCCGGCCAACCGGCCAGGTGATCGCGGCGGTCCCGCACGGCTGGGTGGGCGCCGGGGTCGGAACCGTCGAGCCGGGGGCCGAGCTGACCCTCGCGGACGGCACGATCGCCGATGTCGAGGCCCTCGATGGCCTCGGGGCGTTCGTCGTCTGGGGCCGGAAGACCGGAGAGCGACGGCCGCAGGCGCCGGCCGGCGTGCGACTCGAGCTGCTGAGCGACCGGCCGCGGATCCTCCTGCCGAGCGGCCCGCTCGAGCTCTCGGCCCGGCACGCTGAGATCCTCGCCGTCCTGATGCTGGCCGGCCGGGGACTGACCTCGGAGGAGCTGACGCTCGAGGTCTACGGGGAGACGGGCAAGCCGGTCACCCTGCGGGCTGAGCTGAGCCGCCTACGTCGGGACCTCGGCGGCCTGCTGAGAGCAAGGCCGTACGCGCTGGCTGCGCCGGTCACGAGCGACCTCCACGACGCCGAGCGGCTACTGACCGACGATCGCCTGGCCGACGCGCTCACGCTGACCGGCCAGGGTGTGCTGCCGCGGTCGCGGGCACCGCTGATCGTCGAGGCCCGCGAGAGCCTCGAGTCCGGCCTGCGGGACGCGATCATGCGGGCCGGAGATCCCGACCTGCTGGCCGCCTGGTGCCGCAGTTCGCTCGGGGCCGACGACGCGCCCGCGGCGAGGGCGCTGGTCGCGATCCTCCCGCCACAGGACGGTCGGGCCGCACCCGCCCGAGCTCACGTCGCCAGGCTCGTTCGCCAGTTGCGCAGCTGAGCGACCTGCCGCGGCCATCGCATCCTCGGCGGGCGTAGTCTGGAACCGTGGGCGCTTGGGGAACGGGCATCTTCGATGACGACCTCGCCGCCGATATCAGGGGCGAGACGGCCGCCGCGAGAGACCGAGTGCTGGCGGCCCTGGGCGACAGGCTTGCCCGGCCGGCGCCAGGCCGCGGAGCCGAGGTCCGGTCGTCTAACCGCGCGGCCGCCGCCGACCGGCGCCGGCGTCCACAGGTCGGGGACGTCTTCGCCCTCAGCCTGCGGTCGGGACGGTTGGCCTACGTGCAGTACGCGACACGGTCTCGTGACGCCGAGGTGCTCAGGGGTGCTGCCCGGCGGATTCGAGACCGGCGTCGAAGGTGAAGCACTTGCGCAGGTGGTGGCCGCCCGCGAGTCGTGGAGGTGCTCACCGAGGCCGATTTCGCGCAGCGGTTCCACGGGGTCGACCCGGCTCGCCTGCCGCCCCGTGAAGTGCCGTCCGCTGCGAAGCTCGCCCGGATGATCGACCTCGGGTGGGATCCGACGTGGGCCAGGGACCGGACGCTCGGCCTGCCGGCAGTCGGACCTGCGAGGTCCCAACCGGATGAGCGGGCGGTCGTGAGCGGCTTCCGATCAGAAGCTGAGACGTCGAGGCCGGCGTCGCCAGAGCTATCCAGCGGGCGCGCGTCGAAGCGGACGGGGACCAGCTGCTCGAGGATGTGACCGACCGCTGAGCGTGTCAGCCGGCGATCTGTGAGATCGCCCGCAGGGCGAGCGTGTCGGCCGCCAGCTCGGACCCGCCGCGCGTGTTGAGCTCGAGGTCGGCGAGCGCGACGACGGCCAACCGCAGGCGGCGGGAGTCGGTCCGGCGGACGTCTGCGATGAAGCGATCGGCGGCCTTCGGCGGCATCCGCAGACCCCGCTTGACCACGGCCGGGGCGTCGCCCGCCTCGAGGCTCAAAGAGACCCCCAAGGCCTCGCGGACGCGCTTGGTCATCCAGTAGGCGATCGACTCGACCCGCTCGCCCTGGGCGCGCAGCCGCAGGAAGAGGCGGGCGGCTGCGCGACCGTCGCCGGCGACGAGGGCGTCGGCGAGAACCCAGAGCTTGCGCTCGGCCCCGCCGGCCGCGAGCTCGGCGATCTCCTCGGAGTCGAGCTGACCGCCGGGGCCCAGGCAGACGGCGATCTTCTCGAGCTCGCGGGCGAGGCGCTGCTGGCGCTCGCCGACCTGGAGCACGAGCGTCCGGGCGGCCGCGGCGTCAAGCTCGAGCCCGAGCCCCCGGGCGTGGGCCTGCGCCCACTTGGGGAGGTCCCAGGCCTTCAGGGTGGCCTGCTCGGAGATGTCGCCGCCGGCCCGCTTGACGGCGGCGTGGAGGGCGGCCGGCGCCTTGGCGCGGCCGTCCTCGCGGGCGAAGAAGGCGACCGTCGTCTCGTCGGGCATGTCGCCGAGCACGCCCGCGAGATGGGCGGTCACATCGGCGTCGCGCCAGCGCTCGACGCCGTCGACGATCAGGAAGCGCCGGCCGACGGCGAAGGTCATCGTGCAGAGGGCCGAGGCGACGTACTCGGGCGTGGCGGCGTCCCCCTCGATCACCTCGACCCCGCCGGCGTCGCTCTGCTGGTCTGCGAGCGCCCGCAGCCGGGCCCGCCGCTCGCCGACCCGGGGGTGGTCGTTGCCGTGGATCAGATAGGCCGACTTGAACGCTGGCAAGGGATCTCCCCGGAGGCCTGGATCTCGACTCGGAGGTCTCGCGCGCGGTCGGCCGGGCTCAGCGGACGACGACGTTGACGAGCTTGCCGGGGACGACGACGACCTTGACGATCTCGCGGCCGGCGATGTGATGCACGACGTTGGGCGCGGCGAGCGCCAACGCCTCGAGCTCGTCCGAGCTGGCCGAGCTCGACGCCTGGACGCGATCGCGGAGCTTGCCCATCACCTGGCAGACCAGCTCGAACGTGTCGGTCTCGAGCATCCGGGGGTCGGCCACCGGCCAGGGCTCCTCCCAGACGCGGCGGCCGGTCAGCAGGTGATACGCGTCGGTCCCGGTGTGCGGGGCGAACGGGAAGACGAGTGAGGCGGCGGTGGCCAGGGCGAAGCGGAGCGCCGGGCCGGAGGCTGAGTCGCGCAGGCGGGAGCAGTCGTTGATCAGCTCCATGACTGCGGCGATTGCCGTGTTGAACGCGAACCGGCCGTCCATGTCGTGGGTGACCTTGTCGATCGCCCAGTGCGCCTTGCGCACCAGCTCGAGATCCGGCCCCTGCGGCGCCGACGGGGCCTCGCCCGCGGCGCTGCCCGAGTCACCGCTCGCCGGCGCGGCGCTCGCCGTCTCGGCCGCCAACCTCCACAACCGGCCCAGAAATCGGTGGACTCCCTCCAACCCCTCATCAGACCAGTCGGCGTCCTGGTCGGGCGGACCGATGAAGAGGATGTACGCGCGGGCGGTGTCGACCCCGTAGCGGGCGACGAGCGGCCCCGGCGAGACGACGTTGCCCTTGGACTTGGACATCTTGTGGCCGTCGCGGGTGATCATCCCCTGGGTGAAGAGGGCGGCGAACGGCTCCTGGAAGTCGAGGTGGCCGAGGTCGGCGAGCGCCTTGGTGAAGAAGCGGGCGTACATCAGGTGGAGGATCGCGTGCTCGATCCCGCCGATGTACTGGTCGACCGGCATCCACCGCTTGACGGCCGCCGGATCCCACGCGGCCTCGTCGTTGTGGGGGTCGCAGTAGCGCAGGAAGTACCAGGACGAGTCGACGAACGTGTCCATCGTGTCGGTCTCCCGCCGGGCCGGCCCACCGCAGGTCGGGCAGGTCGTGGCGACCCAGTCCTCGGCGGCGGCGAGCGGCGACCGGCCGTGGGGCGCGTAGTCCTCGATGTCGGGAAGCAGCACGGGAAGCTGGTCGGCCGGGACCGCAACGAGCCCGCAGGTCTCGCAGTAGACAACCGGGATCGGGCAGCCCCAGTAGCGCTGGCGGGACACCAGCCAGTCGCGCAGGCGATAGTTGATCGACCGCTCGCCGCGCCCATCCTCGGCCAGCCAGGCGACGATGCGGGTCAGCGCCTCGCGGTTCTGGAGGCCGTCGAAGTCGGCGTGGGAGTTGACGAGCGGGCCGTCGCCGGTGTACGGCAGCTGCCCGTCGCCGCCGTCGATCACCCGGCGGATCGGGAGGTCGTAGACGGTGGCGAAGGCGTGGTCGCGGTCGTCGTGCCCGGGGACGGCCATGATCGCGCCGGTCCCGTAGGAGATCAGGACGTAGTCGGCGACCCAGATCGGGATCGGCTCGCCGTTGACCGGGTTGATCACGTTGCGCCCGAGCGGGACGCCGGTCTTCGGGCGCTCGGCGGCAGAGCGCTCGTCGTTGGGCGCCGCGTGGGCCGCGTCGACGTACGCGCGGACCTCCGCCTCGTGCGGCCCGCCGGCGGCGAGCTTGAGGACGTCGGGGTGCTCGGGCGCCATCACGAAGAAGGTCGCGCCGAAGAGGGTGTCCGGGCGGGTCGTGAAGACCTCGTAGCCGACGTCGGGATCGTCTTCGGAGCGGAACGTGACGAGGGCGCCGTCGGACCGGCCGATCCAGTTGCGCTGCATCGTCTTGACGTGGTCGGGCCAGTCGATCAGGTCGAGGTCGTCGAGCAGACGCTGGGCGTAGGCGGTCGTCTTGAACAGCCACTGCTCGAGCTGGCGGGTCTCGACCAGCGATCCGCAGCGGTCGCAGCGGCCGTCGATGACCTGTTCGTTGGCGAGCACGGTCGCGTCGACCGGGCACCAGTTGACGGCTGCGTTCTTCCTGTAGGCGAGGCCGGCCCCCAGCAGCTCGAGGAAGATCCACTGGGTCCAGCGGTAGTAGGCCGGGTCGTTGGTCGCGAGCTCGCGCGACCAGTCGATCGAGACGCCCCAGCGGCGGAACTCCCGCCGGAAGGCGGCGATCGACGCGCCGGTCGAGTCGCGGGGGTGGACGCCGGTCGCGATCGCGTGGTTCTCGGCCGGCAGGCCGAACGCGTCGTAGCCCATCGGGTTGAGCACCCGCTCGCCCTGGCGGCGGTGGAAGTGGGCGATCGCGTCGCCGACCGTGTAGACCTTCAGATGGCCGATGTGGGGCTCGCCGCTCGGGTAGGGCAGCATCACGAGGATGTAGGCCGACTCGCCGTCGAACGGGTCGTTGGTCACCTCCCAGGTCTTCTCCTGGGCCCAGACCGCCTGCCAGCGAGGCTCGATCTCCTGGGGGTCGTAGCGGTGGTCGGCCATCGGCCGATCAGGTTAGTCGACGGGGTCGGCGGATCCGGACCGCGCGATCGGGCCGGGGCGAGGCCGGGGAGAGGGCCGGGCCGGCAGCACGATTGGGTCGCAGGCGGGGGCTAAGGTGGGCGGGAGGATGAGCTCGACGTGCGTTGTCTGGTTTCGCCGGGACCTCCGGGTGAGCGACCATCCGGCGCTGTGCGCGGCGGTCGAGCGGGCCGACCGGGTGGTCGGCGTGTTCTGCGTCGACGACCGGCTGCTGCGCAGCCGGAGGGCGTCGGGCCCGCGGACGCAGTTCATGCTCGAATGCCTCGCCGACGTCGACCGGTCGCTGCGGGAGCGGGGGTCGGGGCTGGTGATCCGGCGGGGGCGTCCCGAGCGGGAGATCCCCGACCTGGCCGGGGCGGTCGGAGCCGGGGAGATCCACTTCACGCAGGACGCGACGCCGTACGCGCGAGCACGGGATCGGCGGGTCGCGGCGGCGTGCGAGGCGTCGGGCATCCGCGTGATCGGTCACCCGGGACTCTGGGCGGTCGACGACCCGGCGGGGCTGGTGACCGGGGCGGGGACGGCCTACCAGGTCTTCAGGCCGTTCCACCGCCGGTGGCTGGCCGAGCCCCGCCGGTCGGTCCGCGCGGCACCGGCGAGCCTCGGCGGGTGGGATGGCGGGCTCGACACCGGACGGATCCCGAGCCTGGGCGAGCTCGGCCTGGAGCAGTGCGTTGGCCAACCGATCCCGGGCGGCGAGCGGGCGGCGTGGAGGCGCTTGGACGAGTTCCGGACGGGCGGGGTCGCCGGGTATGCGAGCGGGGGCCACGACGGGTTGGCCGAGGAGGGGACGTCGCGGTTGTCGGCGTACCTGCGGTTCGGGTGCATCTCGCCGCGGCAGATCGAGGCCGGACTCGACGGCGGGGAGGGGGCCGAGGCGTTCAGACGGCAGCTGTGCTGGCGTGACTTCTACCTCGACCTGCTCCGCCGTCATCCGGAGAACGCGGGCCTCGAGCAGCAGGTGGAGCGGCGGGGCATCGCGTGGCGGGACGCGCCGGAGGATCTCGAGCGGTGGAAGGAGGGCCTGACCGGGTATCCGCTGGTCGACGCGGGCATGCGCCAGCTGAGGGCGGAGGGGTTCATGCACAATCGGACGCGGATGGTCGTCGGATCGTTCCTGACCAAGCACCTGGGGATCGACTGGCGGGAGGGCGAGCGGTGGTTCATGGGCCTGCTGCTGGACGGGGACCCGGCCGTGAACAACGGGAACTGGCAGTGGATCGCGTCGGTCGGATCAGACCCCCAGCCGGTCGGACGCCGGCTGCTCAGCCCGACCCGCCAGCAGGAGCGCTTCGACCCGGACGGGGTCTACGTCCGCCGGTGGGTGCGAGAGCTCCGGGGCGTGCCGAACGCGCACCTGGCCGAGCCGTGGCGGATGCCGCACGACCTGGCCCTGGAGTGCAGGTGCGTGGTCGGGCGGGACTACCCGTGGCCGATCGTCGACCACGCGAGCGCCCGGCGGGAGGCCCTCGCGCGGTACGCGGCAGCCGGCGGCTGACGAAGCCGGCCGGCCGGCGGAGCGGGTCTTGATGGGTCGCGCTGCTGGCGAGTGGGGCCTGCGGGGTGGTCTGACGCGGATCCACCGGGGCGCGGCGCGCGGCCGGCGGACGGCGCGGGCGGGGCGGCGTGGAGGCTGGCCGCGTGATCGGCGGGGCATGCGACCGGGGCGGGCCGAGGGGACGTCGGGTGTTAAGATGGGCGTGCAGCACGCCCTGGGGCTATAGCTCAGCTGGGAGAGCGCCGGTATGGCATACCGGAGGTCGAGGGTTCGAGCCCCTCTAGCTCCACTCGGTCCCTGAGGTCGGCGGTCGCGCCGCCGACAAGGTCAGCCGGTCGCCTGATTTGGGTTCGCGATCTCGAAGTCGAGCTTGACGCGTCGGCTGCCGCGCGAGAACGTGATCCGGCCGGCCGGACGGTGGGCGCCGCAGTCCAGCGCGAACTCGTGGCTGCGGCCGGCCGGCCTGCCGTCGAGCTTGCAGCTCAGCGTGACGATCACGCCACCGTCGCCCCGCCAGTCGGCTGCGGCGCTGAGCTCGGCGCCTGCCGTGTTCGAGAAGGCGTGGATCCGGCCGGTCGTACACGCCCCCGGCGGACCTGCGGGTAGCGAGATCAGAAACCTCGTGTCAGTGACGTGCTTGCTCAGGGGGTTCCAGCCGCATTTGACGGTCATCGTTCCCTCGATCACCAGCGGCCGGCCCGGCGGGGTCCGGGGCCCCGGGCGGAGGTCGAGCGCGCCGACCTCCAGGACGGTGATGCCGCCCGTCGCAGGTGGAATCGTCGGCGCGGCGGCGGGCGCATCGTCATCCCCTCCGTCGACGGGCGGCCACTCGGGCATCGGCACGGCGTGGTCGCGGGGGCTCGCGTAGACGAGCGGCTCGAAGTACCCGAGGCTTCCGCCCTGCTCCGGACCGCTCCAGGCGAGCAGGTCGTCCGGGCTGACCGCTCTGGCGTCTCCGGGCTTGCTCCAGGCCATCGAGTCGTTGTCCGGTTCGGTGTCGTCGTCGACGAACGCGTTGCTGTTCTGGTTTGCTAGTCGTTCGGGCACACGCTTCCATTTGAGAATCGGCCCGACCACCCACCGCTGGATACCCCGAGCCCGACGCGGGGCCAGCTCCCGGACCTCGCGCTCGATCTGCCCGTGAAGCCAGTCCACGGCTGTCTCGCGGTCGGCCGCGGCGTAGTCGGCCAGCCCGTCGGCGCCGGGCGCGAGCGCGCCGTTGCGTTTCATCATCAACCAGATGAACGACGAGCAGCAGGCTGGGAACGTCCCGGCGGCCCATCCCTTGTCCGGCCGGGCGACCCAGGCGGGGTCGGCCCCGATCCGGGGCTCGGTGAACGTGTAGAAGCGGTAGTGGGCACGTCCGGTGTTGGCGCAGGCGTCGTCGGCCACCGTCACCAGCTGCCTCCTCACGGCCGGGGTCTCGCGCATCGGGTCGGGCTTGACGACGAGGGGCGGGACCAGCATGAAGACGCCTGCGGGTACCGGGCTCGGCGGGAGCACGCTGAAGTCCTGTTCGAGCCGGTACCAGAGGCCGTTGTCCTGGGCGCGCAGGTCCTGCTGGGCGACGGCCTGCTCGACGGTCTGCGTCACGGCCCCTGGCCAGCCGTACTTGACCGCGTCCGACTCGAAGCCGTGGATCGGCTGGTTCGCGGCGATCACCGGCCAGCCGATCGGGTGGTCCTCAAGCCACTCCTGAGACGCCGTACAGTGGGTCAGCTGGTCATGGCTTGCTGTGACGATCCCGCAGTGGCTGAAGTTCTGCGGCGGAGACACCTGGGTCAACAGTCCGCCGACGAACGCGTTTCCGCCGGCCGAGAGGATCACATCGCCCCGGCGCGCGTTGACGAACAGCCCTGCCGTCCGCGGGCTCTCTACGCCCTCGGCTCCGCAGTCCTGCGTCCGCTCGAGGCGATGCTCGGGAGCGAGCAGGAAGTGGGCCGTGGCGCGGAGCTTCAAAGCGGCGAACCCGCCGAGCACCGGAGCGTCCGCCGCCTTCGCGTCGTGCTGGGTGAGGATCACCGAGAAGCCGATCGCGTCGCGGCCGATGAGGTCAATCGGAGCGCTCACCTGGATCGTGACCGTCCCGCCCGCCGGCACGGTGATCGGCCCGCCGAGGGGCGCGAGCGGCGTCGGGCTCGTCAGCCCGGTCCCGCCGGTGTGTATCGGAACCAGCTGGCAGGAGCGCAGGATGATCGGGTCCGTAGCCTCAGGATTCGCGATCTCCGCAGTACCCTCGAGCGCTCCACCCGTCTCCAGCGCCCAGCCGCCGACCCTGACCGGCGGCACGACATATCCCCGCTGCTTGGCTGCCACGTACATGTTCATCACCGACACCGTGCGCTTGTAGGTCGGCTCTCCGGGCGCTCGGCGGTCCTTCACGCTGACGTGGAACGCCTGGTAGGGCGTCGCGGCGTCGATCGCCGGGCCGAAGTCGTGGTCGATGACCGGGGTCGCCGTGTAGAGCACGTCGGCCGGGTGCCCGAAGCACCAGGCGTAGCGCGCGGCCGGGTCGGTCGACGCGAGCAGGCCGGAGTTGACCGTTCCCCCGCGGAGGCGGTTGCGCTCGTCGGTGACGCTGACGACCGGCGGCTGCGCCAGGAGGACGGAGAGCGGCTGGAGGGCGAAGGTCGCGCCATAGACGCACTCGCCGGGGATGTTGCTCGCGATCGTCAGGACCTGCGTATCCGCCGCTGGGTGGGGACCGGTCTCCGTGGTCGAGATCGGCGCGTCGAGAACACTGACGACGGCGCTGGCGTACTCGAGCTTGCCGTCGGGACCGAGCGCGGTGATTGCGAGCGGGTTGGTGCCCGACGATGTGAACTGGAGGTATTGGCAGGATGCGACGACGCCGTCGATCGTCACGTAGTCCGTCGCCGCGAATCCGCTGCCGTCGGGTCTCAGCACCGTGACCTTGACCGACTCCCCGATCACAGGGTGCTCCGGCTCCCAGACGACGCTGCCTATGACTGGCATCAGCGGGCTCGCCAGGGTCGGGTGACGATGACGAGTCGTGACTCACGCACACCGCGGGGCCGCGTGGCGGCGCGCGTCACGCGGCGCCGCCGGCGGGCTCGGGCGGGGGGGCGCCGGCCTCGAGCCCCAGATGAGCACGCCAGTAGTCGTTGAGGAAGATCCCAGCCGGATCGCGCTCTGCCCGGAGCTTGAGAAAGCACTCCCAGCGTGGATACTGACGCTTCAGGAATGCGGCCCCTCCGTATTCGTCATCGGCTTCGGGGAGGAACTTTCCCCAATGGAAGCGCAGCGGAATGCCTGCGCCGGAGAGGAGCTTCCAGAACTGCGGGTAGAACGACGTCGCAGGGTCGGCTGCGTTGTAGGCGAACCAGTAGATGTCGACCCGGAACGCACCATCCCGCCACGCGTCCGTGTCGTCCGCATGGTCCGCGTACGCCGGGTTCAGCCAGAATGAGCTGGGCGGGGCGGCGTAGAGTTCGAACGCGAATGTGCCGGTACGTGCATAGGCTTCCGGTCCATCCGGTCCGGCCTGGAAGTGGTTGTCGAGCAGGCGCATGACGGTCTCGGCCTCCGACAGCGGAACCCAGATCTCGGTGAACTGGACCGGGATCTCGACGTCGCTCGCCTCGTTGTCCATCGGCAGGCCACTCCATGCCCAATCGTGGAACAGCTGCGGGCCACCCTTCCCGTCCGCTTGAACGGGCTTGTCGAACGGCAGGAACTCGTCGAGCAGCTTCGGGAAGAAGTCCGGGAGCCTGTCCAGGATGAACGGCCCGAGCTCCAAGTGCTCCAGGTCGTCGAGGGCTTGGTCGACGCCGATCCGCAGAACGTCGCCGACGAAGTGGGCCAGCAGGTGTCCGGGCGCGCCCAGTAGACGGGCCGCCGCGCGGATCTTCTCTGCGACGCTGAGGGTGACGTCGTCAAAGACCGGCCCAAGCTTCGCCTTTGCGGCTGACGGGTGATCGAGATTTCCGAGCAGCGTGAAGAGGATGCAGATCACGAACTCGGCGACGCCGGGATGTGCCGTGAACTGCCGGTAGGGCTGCGGCCTGAAGCCGGCCTTGGGAGCGGCTTGCCAGGCCTTCCATACGACCACGCGCTCGCAGTGACGCTGCGGCCACCATTCGACCCGCGCGAACTGGGTCTTCCGGAGGAAGCACGCGAGCGAGGGCCGCGGGTCGTCGTCCGCCCCGAAGAGGTTGATCTCGCAGCTCGCACGACTCGTGATCGCCTGCTCGCCGCTGATCGTGAACGTGTCGACGCAACGGAACGTGATCGTCGATACGACGCCGACGAGCCCGAGATGCGGCGCCATCGCAAAGGCCGGATCGGCGGCGGTGGCCGCAGCTGCGGGCTGCGGTGGGACGACGACGTCGTGCGTGTTGCCGGCTGCGTCGATCAGCCGGAATGAGTGGAGGTTCTGGTTGGCCGAGAACTGAACCGAGCCTCCGGCCGACCCGGTGCCGACGAAGCCGCTGACGGTCTGACGGCTGATGCCACCCGTGTCGGAGAGCATCCAGCCGTGCTCGCTCCACAGCCGCCATAGGAGGCTGCACTCGAGTGGGACTTCGCCGGGGACCTCGCCGAGGTGCATACCTGCCTGCACGCAGACCAGATGGTCCTCGTCCGGCACGACTGTGTAGTCGGCGTACTTGTCGAGCCAGACGTTGAAGTTGCTCTCCGGCGCACCGACGACTCCGGCGCCCGCCGGCTGGACGTGACTGTGGATCCGCGGATCGACGTCATCGGCGCCGGTCGGATCGAGGTCGCCGGTCGGCGCTGCGATCCCGGTGGGCGGATCGGTGTAGATCGCCTGCGCCACCGAGTGCCCGGCGCCCCGCACCCGAAGCCTCCGATTGTGGCGGCCTGCCCGGAGCACGAGATCGATCAGGTCTTCCTCGTTGGCCGGGTGATAGAAGCCGTCGCTCGCTGCGTCTATGCTCATCGGCCGTTCCTCTGGGACGCGTGCGTGTCGGTTGGCGTTCCGTGGATCGTGAGTCCGCGGACTGGGCGTGCCGTAGTTTCACACCCAGGTCGCGGCCGGTGCTCCCGAGCTGCGGTGGCGAGCTCGTCGGCTGGGTCGGTCAACGCGCACACCCCGCGAGCATACGGCCGCGGTGAGGCCACATGCCGGCGGCAGCGCCGGATGCGCTCCGGTCGGTGGGAGGGCGTTCACGAGGTGGCATCGACAGGCGACAGCCGGCTGGTTGCGGCTCAGGACCCCGACGGGGTCGCCGGAACGGGACCGGTGTTGCGCAGCCCGGCCAGCTTCCCGAGCGCGTCGAACCAGAACGGAGCGCCGAGTGAGAGCGCCAGGAAGGTCAGGAGCCAGCCGCCAACGGTCCGCCAGAAGTGGTGGGCGAGGTCGGCACGTGCCGAGTCGGCGTTGGACTTGTTCCAGCCGATCGGCAGGCCGAGCGCCTGGACGCCGTTGATCGCCGTCACCGCCTCACCGGGTTTCGCCGACGGAAGGACCGACACCTTGGTCGCTTGGGCGACGACGGCGGCGCGCAGTGCATCGTCGCGTACGAGCCGGTCGGCGATCCCGATCGTGTTGACGTTCAGGCCGACGGTGACCACCAGGGCCAGCCCGCAGACGATCAGCCGAGCCTCTCGCGTGTACCACCCCGAGACGCGGGCCATCGCGCCATCGAACCACTGCTCGACGAGCCGTTGCAGCCGTTTGCGGTCGTCGCCCGCGCTCTGGGCCAGCGCCACCAGGGCGTGCTTGGTGCCAGCGGGAATGCTCACGTCAGCAGCGATCGCCGCTCCCGCAGGCGGAGCGTCGGGTTCGGCCGGCGTTGCCGGCGCCACGATGTCGAGCAACGCTATGGCGAACGTGCGCGGCGGGAGGTAGGAAGGACCTCGCCGGCGGCGGCGCGCGACTGTCGAGGCCTTGTACTGGGTGCGGATCAAGCCATGAGCCAGCACACGGTCGGTCAACGACCCGGGCGAAGTCGCGGCCGACTGGATGACGGCCGGGGTGGCCGCAGCCGGAGGGACGGGGATCGGCGCGCCGGAGGTGGCCTCTCCCCGATCGTCGAGAAGGTTCGCCAGTCCCTTCTCGAGCGTCCTTGCGCGCAGGTCGAGGACCCCGGCGATTGCCTCCTGAACGGCCGAACAGAACACGCTGAACAACAGGTAGACAAACCCCAGTCCGAGTGCCACGTCGAGCGCGGTGTTTCCCGTCAGATCGGGCATCGTCCATCTCCAGAGTCGGCTTGACCGTTGTTCGTGTACGTCGTCGACCGTCCGCCCGCCGACCGGAGGAGCACCCAAGTGGGGCGGCCGGCGTGACCTGCGGTGATCGACTGACTGGGCACGTGGCGATCATCGGCGAGGGCCCCGTCGTTGGCATCGTGGTCGCTACCACGAACTTTGCGCGAGCCGCGCGGGGACCACCGGCTCCGACCGGGCAGGCGACCGGTGTCACCAGCACGCGGCGTAGGTCAGCTCTCGAGCAACCGGGCGCTGCCGTGATCGTCGGGGACCGCGTTGTTCGACCCTCGTGAGCGCGGCGAACGCTCCGTTGGCGGACGCCAGCGCCGTCCCTCGGCGGGCGGCGCCGGCCGAGGGGCGATCCGTGGACGATCAAGCGCGTCGTCCGCGCGGCTCGTCAAGCTCAGCGCGTAGCTCAGCCGGGGGCGACCTCGACCCGGCGTGCCTCGCCGACGCTGGTGAGCTTGAGCTCGGGAACCTCGCCCCAGAGCCGCTCGAGACTGTAGAAGTCGCGGACCTCGGGGGTGAAGAGGTGGACGACGACGTCCAGGTAGTCGAGCAGGACCCAACCCGCCTCGCGGAGGCCCTCGACCCGGCGGGGCAGCACACCGTGCTCGTTCTTCATGCCGATCTGGATCCCGTCATGGATCGACTTGACCTGGCGCTCGGTGTTGCCCGAGCAGACGATGAAGAAGTCGGTGTAGTCGAGCACGCCACGAAGATCGAGCGCGACGATGTCGATCGCCTTCTTGTCGTCGGCGTAGGCCGCGATGGTGCGGGCGAGTTCTTCGGATGTCATGCGTAGAGCCTCCGCTGCTCGATGTAGTCGGCAACTGCGTTGGGGACGAGATCACGAATCTGCTGGCCGTCGGCGACCCGCCGGCGGACCAGCGACGACGAGACGTCAAGCCGTGGCATGTCTAGGAAGCGGACCCGCTCGCCGCCGGTCAGGCTCCGCAGCTGGTCGACCACCTCCGCGCGCCGCATGCCCGACCGCTCGGCCACCGCGACCGACGCCAGACCGAGGATCGCCTCGGGTTGGTGCCAGGTCGGAAGGCTGAAGGCCATATCGCCTCCGACGATCAAGGTCAGCTCGTCACCCGGTTGGCCCGCATGGATCTCCCTGAGGGTAGTGATCGTGTAAGACGGTCCCTCCCGGCGCACCTCCAGCTCGCAGATCTCGAGCCAGGTCTCGGCGTCCGCGAGCAGACGAGCCATCGCCAACCTGTGGCCGACGCCCGGGTCGTCGGGGATCTCCTTGTGGGGCGGGACGGCCGCGACGACGATCAGCACACGGTCGAGCCCGAGCTCCGCTTGGGCCTGCCTCGCACACTGGAGATGGCCGAGATGTGGCGGGTTGAAGGTCCCACCGAGGATGCCGACGCGACTCACACAAACGGTGGGTCTTCGCGCCGGTCAGGGACGTACGTGACCGTCGCCCTCGATCAGGTACTTGGTCGTGCAGAGTTCGCGCATGCCGATCGGCCCGCGGGCGTGGAGCTTCTGGGTCGAGTTGCCGATCTCCGCGCCCATCCCGAACTCTCCGCCGTCGGTGAAGCGGGTCGACGCGTTGACGTAGACGCAGGCCGCGTCGATGTCCCGCTGGAACCGCCGGGCGGCCTCCGTGTCGCGCGTGACGATCGCCTCGGAGTGTCCACTCCCGTAGCGGCCGATGTGGTCGATCGCCTCGTCGATCGACTCGACGACGCGCACGGCGAGCACCGGCGCGAGGAACTCGGTCGCCCAGTCGGACTCCTCGGCCGGGATGACGTCGAGCGCACCGGCGAGCTCGCGGGTCCGCGCGTCACCGCGCAGCTCGACACGCGAGCCCGCAAGGACGCGCAGCGCCTGGGGCAGGAAGGCCTCGGCGATCGCTGCGTGGACGAGGAGCGTCTCGGCCGCGTTGCAGACGCTCGGCTTCTGGACCTTCCCGTTGACGATGATCGCCGTGGCCGCGTCGATGCCGGCCGACGCGTCGACGTAGACGTGGCAGTTGCCCGACGCCGCGTAGATCACCGGGACGCGGGCGACCGCCTGGAGCGCCCTCTTGAGGCCCTCGCCCCCACGCGGGATGATCAGATCGACGAGACCCTCCTGGCCGGCCAGCTCGGCGAGCTCCTCCCGCCCGCCGCCGGCGACCAGGCCGATCGCCCCGTCGGGGACGCCGGCTGAGCAGGCCGCGTCGATCGCCAGGCCGGCGAGGATCGCGTTCGAATGCGCGGCCGTGCTCGATCCGCGCAGGACGATCGCGTTGCCCGACTTCAGACAGAGGGCGGCAGCGTCGATCGTGACGTTCGGCCGGGCCTCGTAGACGACCGCGATCACGCCGAGCGGGACCCGGACGTGCCGGATGTCGAGGCCGTTCGGCGCCCGGAAGCCCGAGATCACCTCGCCGACGGGATCCGCGAGACCGGCGATCTGGCGAACACCGGCGGCGATCCCGGCGATCCGGGTGGGATCGAGCGTCAGCCGGTCGATCAGGGTCGGGCGCAGGCCGGCGGCGGTGGCCGCGTCGACATCGAGCGCGTTGGCTTCGACGATCTCGTCGGTCCGGTCGACCAGGGCCAGGGCGATCGCCTCGAGCGCGGCATTCTTGATGCCGGTCTCCAGGCTCGCGAGCGCACGCGAAGCCCGCCTGGCCACGCGGCAGAGGTCGGTCGCCCTTGCGGTCGTGGTTGCCATCACCCGAAAATGGTACTCGTCGTCTCAGGCGAGCACGAAGTAGTCGCGGTGGACGGCCTCCTCGGCGGCACGCGGCAGGACACCGTGGACGGCCGCGGACTTCATGCCCATCACCTGGCGCAGCTCGCCGGCCGAATAGTTGCTGATCCCCTTGCCGATCACGTCCTCCCCGGCGGCGACCTCGACCGCATCGCCGGCTCCGAACGCACCGCTGACACCGGTCACACCGACCGGCAGGAGGCTCGTCCCCGCGCCGGTCAGGGCTCGGGCGGCGCCGGGGTCGACGAACACCGTCCCACGACTCGGCTTGGCGTACTTGAGCCAGAGCTTGAAGCTCGAATAGCGGATCTCCCGGGCGGCGAAGCGCGTCCCCTCGGCCTCACCGGCGAGGACCCGCTCCAGCGCCCCCGGGCGACGGCCGCTGCAGATCGTCGTGACGATGCCGGCCGCCGTCGCCATGTCGGCTGCGACCACCTTCGAGCGCATCCCCCCCGACCCGAGCGGCGACTTCGTCTGGCTGATCTCGAAGGCCTCGAGCAGCTCGAAGTCCTCGACCGTCTCGACGAGCGGGGCGCCCGGGACGACCCGGGGATCGGCGGTGTGCAGGCCGTCGGCGTCGGTCAGGATGATCAGCTGGTCGGCGCCGATCAGGATCGCGACCTGAGCCGAGAGGAAGTCGTTGTCGCCGAAGGAGATCTCGTCGGTCGTCGTCGTGTCGTTCTCGTTGACGACCGGCACGACGTTCCAGTCGAGCAGCTGGCGAAGCGTCCGGCGGACGTTCAGGTAGTGGGTCCGGGCGCTGACGTCGAAGAAGGTCAGGAGGACCTGGGCCGAGACGACGCCGCGCTCGTGGAGCAACTCGTCATACGCGCGGTAGAGCTTGCCCTGGCCGATCGCGCTGGCGGCCTGGAGCTCCTCGATCTGAGTCGGCCGGCCCGGCAGGCCCATCTCGCGCATTCCCCGGGCGATCGCCCCGCTCGTCACGAGGACGACCTCGTCGCCGGCGGCGCGCAGGCCGGCGGCGGCGTCGCAGACCCGGGCGAGCACGTCGGTTCGCGGCTCGCCGCGGGCGTCGGCGACGATCGCCGTGCCCAGCTTGATCACGACCCGGCGCATTACTCGGGGTCCAGCTCGAAGACGATCCCGGCGATCTCGACCTCGTCGCCGGCGGTGAACCCCTGGTCCTCGAGCGCCCGGATCACGCCGATCCGCCGCAGGCGGGACTCGACGTGTAGCATCGCCTCCTCGTTGTCGAGGTCGTGGCGCGCGATCAGACGGTCGACGCCCTCGCCGACGACGCGGAAGCTCTCCGGCGACGTCCGCTCGACGTGGAACCCACGGCGGGCCGCCGGGCGGAAGGTCAGGTGCTCGGCGAGCTCGGGCTCGGCCGCGCCGACCGGGTCGGACGGGACGCTTCGCAGCAGCTCGGCAGCGAGCACGGAAAGGCCGACGCGGGTCACGCTCGACGTGACGATGACGGGAACCTGCGGGCCGAGCAGCTCCCGCCACTCGTCGGCGGCGGCGACCGCGATCTCCGACGAGACGAGGTCGCTCTTGGAGAGGGCGAGGACCCGCGGGAGGTCGGCCAGCCGGGGGTCGTGGCTGGCGAGCTCGTGCTCGATCGTCCGATGGTTCTCGACCGGGACCGACCCGTCGAGCGGGGCGAGGTCGAGCACGTGGACGAGCAGGCGGGTCCGCTCGACGTGGGCGAGGAAGTCGTGACCAAGGCCGGCCCCGTCGCTCGCGCCCTCGATCAGCCCGGGAATGTCGGCCAGGATCAGCTGGCGACTCTCGCCGTCAAGCGTCCCGAGCACCGGCTCGAGCGTGGTGAACGGATACGCGGCGATCTTGGGCGTGGCCCGGGTGATCCGCGAGAGCAGCGACGACTTGCCGGCGTTCGGGAGGCCGATCAGGCCAACGTCGGCCAGAAGTTTGAGGCGCAGCTCGATCCAGCCCTCGCCCCCCGGGAGGCCGCGTTCGGCGAACTGCGGCGCCTGGCGGGTCGGCGTGGTGTAGCGCTTGTTCCCGCGGCCACCGGACCCCCCGGCCATGATCACGACCCGCTGACCCGGCCGGACGAGGTCGTGGACGTCGCCGTCCTCGGTCGCGACCTGCGTGCCCGGCGGGACGCCGACGACCAACGACTCACCGTTGGCTCCATGACTGAGCGATCCCCCGCCGTTCCCGCCGGCCGGGGCTCGGTAGTGAGCCCGTCGGCGGAACGAGGAGAGGTCGCGGAGCGACTGGTCGCACTCGATCACGACATCCCCGCCCCGCCCGCCGTCACCACCGTCGGGACCACCCCGGGGGACGTGGGCCTCGCGGCGAAACGAGAGCGACCCGTGGCCGCCGGCGCCGGCCGCTGCGAAGATCCTTGCCTTGTCGTTGAGCATCAGTCAGTCATCCTCGCAGCAAGAAAGGCCAGACATGAACCCAACGTCCAAGGTCATGCTGATCACCGGCGCCTCGACCGGGATTGGCGCGGCCACCGCCCGCCTGCTCGCCGAGCACGGCTGGCGGCTCGCACTGGCCGCCCGCTCGACCGACCGGCTCGACGCGCTGGCGACCGAGCTCGGCGGTCCGGACCGCGCCCTGGCGGTCGGCTGCGACGTCACCGAGTGGTCCCAGCAGGAGGCGATGGTCGCGACGACACTCGAGCATTTCGGCCAGATCGACGCGGTCATGGCGAACGCCGGTTTCGGCGCGAAGCGGGGCTTCCTCGAGGAGACGCCCGAGCTCTGGAGGGACATGGTCCTGACCAACGTGCTCGGTGCCGCCTACACGATCCGGGCGTCGATCCCCGCGCTGAGCTCGAGCCGCGGCCACCTCGTCCTGACCAGCTCGGTCGCCGGCCGCCGGGCCCTCAAGGGCTCGCTGTACTCGGCGACGAAGTTCGCCGTCACCGCGATGGGCGAGGCCGCCCGCCAGGACCTCCATGGGACCGGCGTCCGGGTCACGGTGATCGAGCCGGGGATGACCGACACGCCGTTCTTCGACGACCGACCGGCCGACGCCCTCGAGTCAGCGGACATCGCCCGGGCAGTCGACTTCGCGGTCAGCCAGCCAGCCCACGTCGACGTCAACGAGATCCTGATCCGGCCGACCGCCCAGCGCGGGTGATCGGCCTGACGAAGGAGTCGGGCGACGGCGCGGCCCGATGGCCGGGGGGTCGGCCGGCGGGAAACATGAAGGGGAGGGCGGGGGCGGGGGCGGGGGCGGGTCGGCGCCGGGGATGCGGGATCTGATCGACCGGGCTCCTCCCCGGCGGCCGAGTGGATGTTGAGACCTTCATCGCGAAATGGTTGCCTGACTCAGGCAGCTACTTTCATTGGAGAGTCTCCTTCGTTCTCCACCACCCAGTCCCCCGGCGGAGAGCGCCGCCTGACCTCCCGAGCCCGGGCAACCATCCTCGACGACATGCTCGCCAAGTCCCCCGCCGCGGTGAGCACCGCCGCCGCGGAAGCTCACCCGGACCGGGCCTATCCGCCAGCGAAAATCCGACGTCGGGCGCGCATCGGCGCTCGCCGGCACAAACCACGAAGCCGACAGACTCGATCAACGACTTTCGCTGACGTGCACACCCAGCCCGGCCGCCGGCACGAAACGCGCCGCTCAGGCCCGGCCCGCCGACGAAGAATCGGCGGACCCAGGAGGCCCAGGCCGAAGCCCGGGCGGCTAAGCCGCCGCGGGGGCCTGCTCCGCGCCTGGGGCTGCCGCGACAGCCGCGGCGGCGGTGGCAGCGGCGGCGGCGGCGGCGGCGGCAAGACCGTCGGCAAACGTGAACCCGGCCGCCGCGGAGCCCCCGGCGAGCGCGGTCACCCCGACGACGCCGTGGAGCGGGAGGTCGCCGATCGCGAGCAGCGTGACGAGGGCGTCGACCGCGTCGATCGCCGCGCACGTCCGCTGCCACCGCGGCCCGACCTGGGGGTTCTTGAGAGTGTGGAGGGCGATCATCCCGATCACCAGGTCACGCGCGCCCATCGACCGCAGCAGGGCCTGCGTGCCACGCTGCCTGGCGGCCCTCCGGCCGACCCAGGCCGTCCCGGCCCGACGAGGACGCAGGAGAAGGCCGGCGCCGATCGCGATCCGCCCGATCGCCAGCGCCCTGGCGCCGGCTTGGGGGCTGATCGGGAGACCGGCGAGCTTGCCGGAGACGTTCGGCAGTCCGGCCGGAAGGCTCGGCAGCCTGCCCGTGATGTCCTTGACGTTCACGAGGCGACCTCGGCGACCGGCTCGACCGAGACGACCCGTCCCCGCCAGCCGACGTTGAACTTGACGATGCCTGCCGACCGGGCGTAGAGCGTGTCGTCCTTGCCCATGCCGACGCCCTCGCCGGCCTTGAAGCGGCTGCCCCGCTGGCGGACGATGATCTCGCCACCGGTCACCGTCTGGCCTGCGAACGTCTTCACTCCGAGCCGCTGGGCGTTCGAGTCCCGGCCGTTGCGGCTGGACCCGAGGCCTTTCTTATGAGCCATCTGCTTCCTCCTTGGCCACGGCCTGCTCCGCCTTGGACGTCCGGCCGACGGCCGCCGCGAGGGCGATGTCCGTGACCTCGATGCGGGTCAGCTCCTGACGGTGGCCGTTACGCCGCTTGTAGCCGCGCTTGGGCTTGAACTTGAAGACGCGAAGCTTCTCGCCACGCTCGTGGGCGAGAATCCTGGCCTCGACCTTGACCCGGTCGAGCGAGTCGGTGTCGAACACCGTCTCCTCCGAGCGGAGCAGCAGCGCCTTCAGCGCGACGGTCGCCCCCTCGGCTTCGGGCAGGCGCTCGACGAGCAGGGTCTGACCCTTCTCGACCCGGTACTGCTTGCCCCCGGTCTTGACGATTGCGTACATGTGACTAGACCTCTTCTGGCGCCGCCGGCGCCGTTGCCGTTGCGGCGGTGCGACGCCGGCCGCCTCTGCGGCCGCGGCGCCTGGTCGGCGATTGTACGTCATCGGGCTCGGCGTCGTCCGGCCCGTCCGCGCGGTCGCTGCCGATCAGCGACGCGACCGCAGCCGTGCGGCCGACCTCCTCGATGCGGACCATCAGCTTCTGGCCGACGTGAGCTCCGCCGTCGGTCACCGAGATGATGTACCCGTCGATCTTCGCGACCGCGTCATCGACGTTGTACATGTGCGGCTCGACGATCTCGACGAGCACCTCCTCGCCCGGACGGAACGGCACGGCCCGCTCCTCGACCTCCTCGCGGCTGCCCTCGAGCGTGACCGCCAGGTGGTTGAGGGCGAGACCCTCCGAACCCTCGAAATGGAAGAACTTCCCGGTCTGGGCCTCGAGCGCCCGCAGGACCCGGGCGCCATGGCCGGTGAACTGGACTGTCACGCGGGGGTTCATCTGGACGAGGAACGCCTCGACGTCGGGCTTGGCCGCCGCGATCTCCCGCAGACGCCGTTCGAACTCGATCGAGATCGTCTCCTCCGACCGGATCACGCCCTCTCCGTCGCAGGTCGGGCACGGCCGGCTCATGATCTCCCGCACGCCCTCGGTCACATTCTGCCGGGTCATCTCGACCAGCCCGAGCTTGGAGATCTCGGCCGTGAAGGTCTTCGTCCGGTCCTCGTCGAGCGCCGCCCGCAAGGTCTTCATCACGGCGTCCCGATTGCGGGCCCGCGACATGTCGATGAAGTCGATCACGATGATCCCGCCGATGTCCCGCAGCCGGAGCTGGTTGACGACCTCCTCGGCCGCCTCGAGGTTCGTCTTGGTGATCGTGTCCTCCAGCCGAGCCCCCTTCCCCCGGCCGATGAACGACCCGGAGTTGACGTCGATCACGGTCAGCGCCTCGGCCATGTCGATCATCAGGTAGCCGCCGCTCGGCAGGTCGACCCGCCGGTTCATGACCCCGTCGAGCACCTCGTCCACGCCATAGGAGTCGAACAGCGGCTTGTCGCCGTCCCAGAGCTCGACCCGATCGACCAGCTCGGGCGCCGTCCGCGAGAAGAACGAGACCAGCCGGTGGTGCTGCTGCTCGTCGTCGACGACGGCCCGCTCGAAGTGGGCCGAGAAGATGTCGCGCACGACGCGGACCGAGAGGTCGGCCTCCTGGAAGACGAGCGCCGGCGACGCCGTCTCGGCGACGCGCTTCTCGAGGACCTCGTGCAGCTTGAAGAGGTACTGGAGCTCGCGCTCGAAGTCGGCCCGGGTCGCCCCGTGGGCCGCCGTCCGGACGATCGCCCCGCCGCCGCGCAGGTCGAGCTTCGCCGTCTCCTTGCGCAGCCGCTCGCGCTCCTTGTCCTCGAGTCGCCGCGACACGCCGACGCCTTCGCCGCTCGGCGCGTAGACCATGTACCGGCCGGCGATCGTCAGCTCCATCGACAGGCGGGCGCCCTTCGTCTTGAGCGGGTCCTTGACGACCTGGACGACGACCTCCTGGCCCGGCTTGAGCAGGTCGGAGATGTTCTGGCCGTCGCGGGCCGCGCCCCGGCCACGCCGGGGGGCCTCGACGCCGGGCAGGATGATCTCGTCGACGTGGAGGAAGCCGTTCTTCTCGAGGCCGATGTCCACGAACGCGGCCTCCAGGCCGCCGAGCACGTTGTCGACGACCCCCTTGTAGATATTGCCGACGATCGACCGGGCTCCCCGGCGTTCGAGGTAGAGCTCGGCGACCCGGTAGCCCTTGGCCGCATCGGCCGGGCGGGCCCGTTTGGTGCCGGTCTGCTTGCGTGACGCCGCGGGAGTTCCGCTCGCCTCGAGCAGCGCGACCCGCGTCTCACCGCGGTCGACGCTGACAAGTACTTGTTTCTTCACGAGACATATCCGTTCTGGTTAGAAGCGCAGCACACGGCCCTTGAGCGCAGCCGACGTGCGTGCCTGCACGTAGATCGACTGCAGGAGACCGAGTGCCAGGAATGTGGTGAGCACGGATGAGCCGCCGTAGCTCAGCAGGGGCAGCGTCACGCCGGTGATGGGCATGATGCCCACCGTCATGCCGACGTTGACGAACACCTGAAACATGAACATCGCGACGATTCCGCCGGCGATCAGCGCGCCAAAGAGGTTCTTGGCGATCGTCAATATTCGAAGCGTGCGCCAGATCAACAGCGCGTACAGCGAAAGTACGAGGGCAGCGCCGACGAAGCCGTACTGCTCGCCGATCACGGCGAAGATGAAGTCGGTCTGGTCCTCGGGGACAAATTTGAGCTTCGTCTGCGTGGCCGCGTTCCCCCGGCCGGTCTTCTGACCCGAGCCGATCGCGATCTTTGACTGGATCTGCTGATAACCCTGTTGAGCCGGGTTGTCGGTCGGGTGCAGGAAGGCCGTCAGCCGATCGACCTGGTACGGCTTGAGCACGTGGACGCCGGCCGCCGGCGCGGCCACCAGGACCAGCGCGATCGCGACGATCCCGAGCGTGATCAGCGCGGCGAAGTGCTTCCACGACGTCCCCGCGACGAAGAGGATCGCCAGGGCGACGACGACGTAGACCATTCCCGAGCCGAGATCCGGCTGGGCGATCACGAGCATCGCCGGACCGAGCGCGAGCAGCATCACCCGCGCGGTCGTCTCCCGCTGGGAGAGCCGGCGGGAGCGGTCGACGACGGCCGAGGCGAGGAAGACGATCAGCAGCACCTTGCCGAGCTCGGACGCCTGGAAGGAGAAGAACGGAAGCGAGATCTCCCGCGTCGCCCCGAGCGTCGAGCGCCCGAGTCCGAGTACGAGCACGATCGACCCGATCAGGATCGCGTAGAGGCCGTACTTCAGCTCACGCAGACGGGAGTAGTCGATCCGCGCGAGAGCGACCATCAGGGCGACCCCGACAGCGAAGTAGATCCCCTGGCGCTCGGTGTAGTAGTGGCCGGCCGTCGCTCCACCGAGGCAGACCAGCGAGCAGACGGCCAGACCGAGCGCGGCGACCATCAGCAGCGGATCGAACGGCAGCGCGATCGACCGCGGCCTGGCGATCGTCGGCATCTCGCCGGATTGGATTGGCGTTGTGTTCATCAGAGCGTCTGCGAGCTTCCCTTGACGACCTTCTTCGTGATGCCGAACCACTGTGACAGCATCAGCCGCACCGCCGGCGCCGCCGACTGGTCTCCGAAGCCGCCCTTCTCGATCGTCATCGCGATCACGATCGGCCGTTTCGGGTCCGGCGCGTAGGCCACGTACCACGCCTGGTCGTTGGACCCGACCGCGTGCTGCGCCGTGCCGGTCTTTCCGTAGACGGTCTTCGGAAAGCTCCCGAACACATCGTAGGAGGTACCGCCTGGTGCCTGTGCCGCCTCGTGGAGTCCCTGCTCGATGACCTGCTGGTTGGCCTGGCTGAACTTGATCGTCCGCGCCGCCGGCGGGTCGATCTTCTGGATCAGCCGGCCGTCGTTGTCGTCGATCGCGAGCCCCAGGTGCGGCGTCGGGACGCGGCCGTTCTCGAACAGCGTCGAGTAGGCCACGGCCAGCTGGAGCGGCGTCGCCAGGAAGTCGCCCTGGCCGATCGCGAAGTGCATGTTGTCGCCCGTCACCCAGGTCCGCGTCGGATCCGAGATGTAGCCGCAGATCTGCGGACCCCGCTTGCCGTACTTCTTCAGGCAGCCGTACTGCTGCGCCTCGACGGTCTTCAGCCACGCCGCGTCCGGGACGACGCCCGCGAACTCGCCCGGCAGGTCGATTCCCGTCGAGCGCCCGAAGCCGAACTTCCGCGCCCACGACTGGATGATCGGCCCCTGCGGGTTGGCCTCCTCGCCGAGCGTGAAGAAGTACAGGTCCGAGGACTCCTGGATCGCCGTCGGCATCGTCAGCTCGCCGAGCACCTCGGGGGGATTGCCAGAGTTGCAGAAGGGCTCGTGGTCACGGCCGACCTTGATGCAGCCGGTGTCGTTGAACGGCGTCGTGGCCGTCGTCAGCCCGTCCTGGAGCGCGGCCATCGCGGTCACCAGCTTGAACGTCGAGCCGGTCGGATAGGCGCCGTCGGTCGCCCGGTTGAGCAGCGGCGCGGTCGTCGAGGTGAGCTCCTTCTCCTCCGCCGGGGTCACCGGGTGCGTGTAGATCGACGGGTTGTAGCTCGGCAGCGAGCCCATTGCCAGCACCTGCCCGTTGCGCGGGTCGAGCGCGACGAAGGCGCCGGCGTCGCCCGCGTTGCCGTTGCCCTGGGCCAGGCCCTCGCCGGTCTGCAGGGCCTGGTAGCCCTCCTGCTCGAGGCCGAGGTCGAGCGAGAGCTTCAGCTCGTGCCCGGGCGTCGGCAGCGTCTCGTGCAGCGGCGCCCCAGTCGGCAGACCCTCCGAGTCGACCTGGACCCGCTGGACGCCGTCCTTGCCGCGCAGGAACTGGTCGTACTCGAGCTCGAGGCCACCCTGGCCGACGACGCCGGTCTCCGGCACACCCTTGAAACGTGGGTCCTTGAGCTGGCTCGGGCTGATCGACCCGACGTTGCCGAGCACCTGGGCGGCGAGATCGCCGTACTTGTAGGACCGCACGTAGACCGGCGTGATGGCCACGCTCGGAAACTCGTTCTGGTTCTCCTTGAGCTGTACGAGCGCCTTCTCGCCGGCGTCCACCTTGATCGTCACGTTGGCGTACGGAACGTTCGTGTTGCTGTGCATGATCTTGCGGATCGCCGGCGCCGACATCCCGATCACCTTGCCCAGCCGCGTGTAGAGCGCCGCGCGCGCGGCCTTCCCCGCCGGAAGCTCGCTCTGGTCGATCTGGACAGCGACGGCCTGCCGGCTGCCGACGATCTGGTTGCCGTCGCGGTCGACGACGTCCCCCCGCGGCGCCTGGATCGGAACGTCGCGGACGCGGTTGATGTTCGCCAGCTGGACGTACTGCGGACCCGAGAGGACCTGGAGATACCAGAGCCGGAAGAGGATGATCGCGAACAGGATCAGGGCAACGCCGCCGATCGTCGCGACGCGGATCGCCAGCTGCGGTGACATCGGTGTGCGGTCGAGGGGATCCATCACTGGCGCGAGAGCGGGCTGAGCCCGCCGGTCGTGTAGGCCCGTCGCCGCCGGCGGCGCGGGTCCTCGGGGAGCGCCGGGCGCAGCCAGCGGCGGACGCCCGCGTAGACGGGGAGCGAGATCAGCGTGTTGAGGATGATCGTCGCGAGGATCTGGCGAACCAGCAGGAAGCTGACCGGAGCGTCGACGCCGAGCAGAAACTCGAGCAGCGAGTAGCCGATCGTCGCGACCGCCGTCGCCGCCGCGCCGAGGCCGAGCGGCGTGAACGTCGCCTGCGGCGCGCGGAGCTCCCGCAACCGGCCGGCCCCGAAGCCGATCAGCGTGTACACGAGCGCCGAGACGCCCAGCGTCTGGACGAGCAGCATGTCGATCAGCAGGCCCATCGAGAAGCCGACGATCGAGCCGGCCACCGGACCCGTGAGGAGACCGGCCGAGCCGACAACGAGCGGGGTGATGTCGGCGTTGACGCCGAACACGGTGAACTGGGAGACGACGGCGATCTGGATGATCACCGCGCCGAGCGTGAGGGCCGCCAGGCGGAGACCGAGGTGGGTCTCCTCGCTCACGCGCCAGGCACCTTGGTGAGGATCTGCACGACGTCGATGTCGTGCAACTTTGCCATCGGCGCCAGATGGACCCCGGCGCCCGGGTCGTTCGAATCGACGCTCGTCACACGGCCGATCGGGATGTTCGGCGGGAAATGCGACACCGCGAGACCAGTCGATGTCGAAACGGTGCCCGCAGTCACGATCATGTCGCCCTGCTTGACGATGTCGCCGGCGCCGAGGTAGGCCATCGTCAGGGTGTCGGGATCGCCGTCGGTCGGATCGACGATGCCGACCGCACCGGTCGTGTTGTCGGTCGCCGAGACGCCGCTCGTGCTGTCGTTGATCAGCGTTATGAACGCCTCGTTCGACGTCGCCGTGGCCACCTTGCCGACCAAGCCGTCGCCGTCGACGACCGGGTCGCCCTGCGCGATGCCAGAGCTCGTCCCCCTGCCGACGCCGACCTCCTCGTTGAAGAGATCCGGCGAGCGGACGTTCACGGTCGCGGTGACCGGCCCGTCGCTGGCCAGGTTGTAGGTCTGGTCGACGCCGAGCGTCGCCGCGGCCTGGGCGTTGACGCGGACCGCCGCGTTCGCCTGGATCAAAGCCGCCTGCGTGACCTGGAGCTGCTTGCGGTACTTGTCGCGCTGAGACTTCGCGTTGATCGTGTCGCCGATCCAGCCGAACAGGTCGTGAACCGGCTTGAGTGCACGGCTCGCGCCGTCCTCGATCGGCGAGAGCACCGTCAGGAAGCCACGCTGCACGGAGTGCAGCCCACCGCCCGTCCGGTCACCGAACGACTCGGTGAGCAGGATCAGAGAGAGGGCGACGAGCAGGCCGAGGACTGCGCGACGCCTGCGAACGGTCTTGTCGTACACGTGGAAGGGGGGGTCGCGGAGTAGCTTACGCAGAGCTGGCGACGTCTCGTCGCACCCCAGATCTGGGGACACGCAGCCCGGCGGTCGCCGAAAGTGATCGTCGTAAGCGGGTGCCGCGGGCCGATGCTCGGGTTCATCGGCGCCGCCTGTTGCGCGAGTTGCGGTTCGACCGGCTGGACCGGTGGATGACCTCGAACTCCTCGAGCGACCGGCCCGAGCCGACCGCGACGCAGGTCAGGGGCGACTCGGCGAGATGCGCCGGCATCTGCGTCTCCTCGCGCAGCCGCTCGTCGAGGCCTTGGAGCAGGGCGCCGCCGCCGGCGAGCATGATCCCCCGGTCCATGATGTCCGACGCGAGCTCCGGCGGCGTCCGGTCGAGCGTCTCCTTGACGGCGTCGATGATCGCCGCCAGCGGCTCCTCGAGCGCCGCGCGGATCTCCTCGCTCGTCAGGACGACCGTCTTCGGCAGGCCGGAGACCATGTCCCGGCCGCGGATCTCGGCCTGCATCTCCTCGGCCATCGGGTAGGCCGAGCCGATCTCGAGCTTGAGCTCCTCGGCCGTCTGCTGGCCGATCAGGAGCTTGTACTCGCGCTTGGCGTAGTTGATGATCGCCTCGTCGAGCTCGTCCCCGCCGATCCGGATCGACTGGGAGACGACGATCCCGCCGAGCGAGATCACGGCGACCTCGGACGTCCCGCCGCCGATGTCGACGACCATCGATCCGGTCGGCTCCCCGACCGGCAGGCCGGCGCCGATCGCCGCGGCCATCGGCTCCTCGATCAGGTAGGCGGTCCGCGCGCCGGCCGACAGGCAGGCCTCCTCGACCGCGCGCTTCTCCACGCCGGTCACCCCCGACGGGACGCAGACGACGACGCGGGGATGCGCCCAGCGGTTCTGGTGGACCTTCTGGATGAAGTGGCGGAGCATCTGCTCGGTCACGTCGAAGTCGGCGATCACGCCGTCCTTGAGCGGGCGGATCGCCGAGATCGTCCCCGGCGTCCGGCCGAGCATCCGCTTGGCCTCGATGCCGACGGCGTGGACCTCGCCGGTGCGCGAGTCGATCGCCACGACGCTCGGCTCCGACAGCACGATGCCGCGACCGCGGACATATACGAGCGTATTGGCCGTGCCCAAGTCGACAGCCATGTCACGGCCGCCGAAACCCGTTAGGTAGGTGAACAAGCCCATCGTCAGATGCGTACAGAGAAAAAGCGGCTGGTCGCCGCCGCGGAGCGCACTACCAGGCACGGCGCTCCGTCGGAGATGGACGTCAAGCCCTGCCTTGAACGCCACAGTGTAGCGACTCGCCCCCACGCCCCGCCCCCCGTCAGCCCCCTTCGAAGGCTGAAAAGCGCTGCAAAAACAGACCTTGCGGGTGCAATTTCCCTGTCAGGGGATGAGCAGGTCGGGCCACAGCCCGAGCAGCCCCGGCACAGGCAGGCCGACGACGTTCGAATAGTCGCCGTCGATCCCGGCGACCAGGGCGACCCCCCGCCCCTGGATCGCGTAGCCGCCGGCCCGTCCGCGCCACTCGCCACCCGCCACGTACCAGTCGATCGTCGCCGTGTCGAGCTCGCGGATCCGCACGCTCGTGGCGACCGTCGCGCTCCGCGCCGGCCGGCCGGGCGCGAGCACGGCGACTCCGCTGATCACGACGTGCGTCCTCCCGCTGAGCGCCTCGAGCGTCGCCCGCGCCGAAGGCTCGTCGGTCGGCTTGCCGTAGATCCTCCAGCTTCCACCGGCCGGCGACTCGAGGGCGACCAACGTGTCGACCCCGAGCACCGGCAGCGAGCCGGCGCCCGGCCCTCCCGCACCCGCGACGACGCGGGCGGCGACGGCCTGCGCCTTGCGGACGGCGTTCTCCAACGCCACGCCCGCCGGCTCGCCCGTGTCGAGCTCGGCCACGCCCGAGGCGCAGGTCACGAAGTCGACGCCGAGCGTCTCGAGAATCGCGCGTCGCTGGGGCGATCCGCTCGCCAGGACCAGGCGGGGTCCACCCGTCATCGGTCGACGACGACGCCCGGCCGAGTCAAGCTAGGCCAGATCGGGGAAGAAGATCGCGGCCTCGCGGGCCGCGGCCTCGGGTCCGTCGGACCCGTGGACCAGATTGGCCGCGGTCACTGTCGCAAGATCGCCCCGGATCGATCCGGGCGCGGCCGCGAGCGGGTCGGTCGCGCCGATCAGCTGCCGGGCGGCGGCGATCGCCGACGGCCCCTCGAGGACGAGCGCGACCAGCGGGCCGGACGTGATGAACCTGGCGAGGCCGTCGAAGAACGGCGCCCCGATGTGCTCCACGTAATGATCGTCGGCCATCTCGGGCGTCATCGTGAGGACCCGCGCGGCGATCGGCCGGAGGCCCTTGCGCTCGAACCGCGAGATGATCTCCCCGGTCAGCCCGCGGGCGTAGGCGTCGGGTTTGACGAGAACCAGCGTGCGCTCCATCAGTCGGGCGTTCTCCTTCTTGGCTGCGGGCGCGGCGTCCTGCGCGGTGAGGGGCATCGGTCAATCCATCCTTGGGAGAAGATTTGCGAGAGTCGAGATCAGTGGCCCGTCGGCGGCGCTTCGCCGCCGACCGGCTCTCCCGGCACGGTGCGCCTGCGGCGCGTCCGGCGGGGCGGCTCGAGTGCCTCGGGCACCGGAGTCTCGCAGTATGGACACAGGCCCCACGCCTGCTCAAGCGGTTTGCCGCAGTTTCGGCAAGGTGTCTTCAGTCGGTGGTAGCAGTTCGGGCAGACCAGGAAGTCCGGCTGCACGTCGTGGTCGCAGTGGCGGCAGAGCAGCTGGACCGCCGCGAGCCGGGCCTCCGAGGCCTGCATCTCGAGCTCCCGCTCGCGGACATCCTCGAGGTACTCTGGCGGCCGGACGACCATGTAGATCACGGTCCCCAGGAACGGGAAGACCGAGGCGACGACGGCGCAGGTCACGAGCCACGGGTCCGCGATCCGCCGTCGGGCATCCGCGTAGGTCCAGTAGATCAGGGCGGCGTAGATGACCACGACGAACAGGACCACCAGGTTGATGGCCAGGTTGATTCCGTCGTTGTTGATCCCGAAGTACCCGAGAAGCGGCATTTCGGCGAGTGTAACGCTCGCGCCAGTCGACGGCGCACGGACGCGTGTTCGGGCGAGAAGTTGCGCCGCGGGTCAGAGGAACAGCCGGCCGAACAGATAACCGATCCCGAAGAAGACGAGGATCACGAGCGCGACGATCGCCGCGACCGCCCCGATCATCGCGGCCACCGACGGGCCGTTGCGATCCCTCACAGGGTCGACCCCCGCCGGGAACCCCGGACGACGTCCGAGATCAGGTAGATCGAGCCGGTCACGAGAACGACGCCGCCCGGCACGCGTTCCCGGCCGAGCGCCACCGCCCGGCGCGGGTCCGGCTGGACCTCGATCGCCGTGGCAGACGACCCGGCGACATCGCGCGCCACCCCAGCCAGCGCGTCGGCCGGGACCGCTCGCGGATTGGACGCGGTCGTGCAGATCACCCGTGCACAGAGTGGCAGGAGGGCGGTGAGCATGCTCCGGGAGTCCTTGTCCTCGAGAATCGAGACCACCGCGCAGAGCCGGCGGCCGGCGAGGAAGCCCGGCAGCGACTCGACCAACGCGTCGATCCCGGCCGGGTTGTGGGCCCCGTCGAGCAGCGTCACCGCTGCCCGCCCGCTTGGGCCTCCCCCTGGCGGTCGACCGCGACCGCGCCCGAGGACCTCGAAGCGACCGGCGACGACCAGCTCGGCCGCCGCCCGCCCAACCGCCTGCGCGTCGAGCGGGCCCTCGACGTGGGCCTCGGCGGCGGCCATCGCCAGCGCGAAGTTCCGTCGCTGATAGTCGCCCCGGGCACGGAGCCGGAACTCCGGCGCGAGCGTTGCCTGCGCCTCGACGATGCGCGCGCCCCGCTCGGCCGCGACAGCCCGGGCCACCGCCAGGGCGTCGGGGTGAAGGCCGGCGCCGAGCACGAGAACACCCCCCGCCGCGACGACGGCCAGCTTCTCGCCGGCGATCTCCGCGATCGTCTCGCCCAGCCAGGCCGTGTGCTCGAGCCCGATGTTCGTCAGCACGGTCACTCGCGGGTCGATCACGCTGGTTGCGTCGTAGCGCGCGCCCAAGCCCGCCTCGATCACCCCGACGTCGACTCCCGCGGCCGCCAGCTCGCCGTAGGCCGCGGCCGTCAGTGCCTCGAACTGGGTCACCGGATCGCCGTCCACGCCGGTCGCCGCGTCGATGACCGCGGCCGCCCGGGCGACGCGCTCGACCGCCGGACCGAAGCGCCGGTCGGCCAGGTCGCGGCCGGCGACCTGGATGCGCTCGGCGAAGGACACGAGATGCGGCGAGGTGTACGAACCGGTCCGCTGCCCCTGCCGCTCGAGGATCGCCGCGATCATCCGCGTCGTCGACGACTTCCCGTTCGTCCCGACGACGTGGATCGAGGCGAACCGCTCGTGGGGCGAGTCGAGCTCTCCCATCAGCCGGCGCATCTTCTCCAGGCCGAAGTGCATCCCGAACCGCTCGAGGCCGAGCAGATACCGCTCGGCCCGCCGCGCGCTCCACGGCTCCCCGGCGACCGACGCCTGATCTGGTGGCGAGCCGAGCACCGCCTCCCCGACTTCGCTCACAGCGCCTTCAGCTCGGCCTCGAGGGCCGCCAGCTTCTCCCGGGTGGCCGCGACGACCGCGGGCGGGGCCTTCTCGACGAATGCCGCGTTCTCGAGCTTGCGTCGCACGCCCGCGATCTCGGCCTCGAGCGCCGCCCGCCGCTTGGCCAACCGTTCCGCGTGCGCCCCGAGGTCAACGCCCTCGCCGGCGAGCACGTCGACCGTCCCCCCGGGCACGGCGACGCTCGCCACCGTGTCGGCCTCGGGGCCCGCCGCGCCGGCCGCGCCGCCGTCGTCGAGGCGCAGCCGCGCCATCCGGGCGACCAGACCGACGACCTCGGCGTGCCCGCCGACCGCGATCCGCACCGGCACCACGACCTTTGGCTTGATGCCGACCTCGTCGCGCCAGCCGCGCACCGCCTGGGTAGCGGCGATCGCCCAGTCGAGCTCGGCCTCGGCGGTCGGGTCGACGCGCGACTGGTCAGCCACCGGGAAGGGCATCCCGGCGAGCAGGCCCTCGTCCGGGCGACGGACGTACGACCAGACCTCCTCGGTCACGAACGGGATCATCGGATGGGCGAGCGCCAGGGTCTCGCGGAGCACGAAGAGCAGCGTCGAGGACACCGCCGCCCGGTCGCCGGCCCCTTCGGCCGCGTCGCCCGCGAGGCGGCCCTTGACGAGCTCGAGGTACCAGTCGCAGAGCTCCCCGTAGACGAAGTCGTACAGGCCGAGGGCGGCGTGGGCGAAATCGAACTGCTCCAGGCGCCGGGTGACATCGCCCTCGATCCGCGTGAGGCGCGAGAGGATCCAGCGGTCCTCGATCGCGACCGGGCGCGGCTCGGCCGGCGCATCCGGATCGATGCTGAGCAGAACGAAGCGCGACGCGTTGAACAGCTTGTTGGCCAGACCCTGGCCCTGGGCGACCTTCTCGGCGCTGTAGCGGACGTCCTGCGTCGAGGACATCGCCAGCATCCCGAAGCGGACCGCGTCAGCCCCGCGCTGGTCGATCTCCGCCACCGGGTCGATTCCCGTGCCCAGCGACTTCGACATCCGCCGGCCGTCGGGTGCCTGGATGATCGATGTGATGTAGACGTCCGAGAACGGCTGCGTTGCGCAGAACTCGATTCCCATCATGATCATCCGCGCGACCCAGAGGAAGATGATGTCGCGCCCGGTGACGAGCACGTCGGTCGGGTAGAACGCCCGGAGCTCGGGGGTCTCCGCCGGCCAGCCGATCGTCGCAAACGGCCACAGGGCGCTCGAGAACCACGTGTCGAGGACGTCCTCGTCCTGGCGCAGCGGCCCGTCGCAGACGCCGCAGCGCTCGGGCGGCGTTGCCGAGACGTAGGTCTCCTCGCAGGCATCGCAGTAGTACACCGGGAGCCGGTGCCCCCACCACAGCTGCCGCGAGATGCACCACGGCCGGATGTTGTCCATCCAATCGCGGTAGACCCGCCCCCACCGCTCGGGATGGAAGCGAACCCGCCCGTCGACCACGACGTCGGTCGCCGGCCGGGCGAGCTCGTCCATGCGCATGAACCACTGCAGCGAGATCAGCGGCTCGATCCGCTCGCCCGAGCGGTGCGAGAACGGCACGACGTGGGTGTACGGGTCGCTCGCCCGGAGCGCACCCTCCGCGGCGAGCTCCGCGACGACCGCCGCGCGCGCGTCGGGGACCGACAGGCCGGCGAAGCGCGGACCCGCGGCCTCGTTCATCCGACCGTCCTCGCCGATCACCGAGATCTCCTCGAGGCCGTGCCTGCGGCCGATCTCGAAGTCGTTCGGGTCATGACCCGGCGTGATCTTCAGCGCGCCCGTGCCGAACTCCGGCTTGACGTAGTCATCGGCGATCAACCGAAGGCGCCGCCCGACCAGCGGCAGCACGACGTCCCGCCCGACCAGGTGGCTGTAGCGAATGTCGTCCGGATGGACGGCGACGGCCGTGTCGGCGAGCATCGTCTCCGGGCGCACCGTCGCCACGACGAGCTCGCCGCTCCCGTCGGCGAGCGGGTAGGCGATCGAGTAGAGCGTGTCTGAGACCTCGCGCTCCTCGACCTCGAGATCGGAGATCGCCGACCGGCTGCCCGGATCCCAGTTGACCATGTAGTTGTCGCGGTAGATCAGACCCTTGTCGAACAGGCTCACGAAGACGTGCACGACCGCGGCGGCATAGTCCTCGTCGAGGGTGAAGCGCTCCTCGGAGTAGTCGAACGACGCGCCCAGGCGCTTGAGCTGGTCGATGATGTTCGACCCATGGAGCTCCCGCCACGCCCAGATCCGCTCGAGGAAGGCCTCCCGGCCGATCGCCTCCCGCGAGGTCCCCTCGCGGGCGAGCTGCTTCTCGACCTGGATCTGCGTGCCGATCCCGGCGTGGTCGGTGCCGAGGATGAACTTCGTCCGCCGCCCGAGCATCCGGTGATAGCGGATCAGCGTGTCCTGGGTCGACGCCTGCAGGGCGTGGCCCATGTGGAGGTCGCCGGTGACGTTCGGCGGCGGGAAGGCGATCGAGTAGTTCTCCTCGGCGCTACCCTCGGCCTCCGGGTGGAACAGCCCGCTCTCCAGCCACGCCGTGAGGATCCGCGGCTCGACCTCGGCCGGGTCGAAGCGGGTCCGGTCCTTCATGGTCGCTCGTCGGTCTCAGACATCGGGCGGGGAAGGCTACCGTCCGCGGCCGACCACCTTCGGGACGATCTCCCGCGCGACTCGGTGGAGGTCGACCTTCGTGACGATCCGCTTGACCTCCGCCCGCTCCCGCCGCGAGAGGTTCGACGGCCAGCCCCGTGACTTGCCGAGCAGACGGGTGAGCCTGGCACGCTCCGCGGCGCTCAGACCGCGCCACTCGGCGCTCGCGACACTCGCCAGCTCGTAGAGCAACACCCACGGCAGGACACGCGAACGCAGCCTCCCCATCTCAGCTCCCCACGCCCGCCCGGCCGACCACTCAGCCGGCCTCTTCGCGGAGCTCGCGCTGCGGCTCCTCGCGTGCGGCCTCGGTCACCAGCGTCGGAGTCAGGCCCTTCTCGATCGTCTCCTTGGTCACGACGCACTTCTTCACGTCGCGCCGCGACGGCAACTCGAACTGGACGTCCAGGAGAACCTCCTCGATGATCGACCGCAGGCCCCGGGCCCCCGTCTCCCGCTTGAGCGCCCGGTCGGCGATCGAGACGAGCGCCTCCTCGGAGAAGACGAGCTCGATCCCGTCGAAGGAGAAGAAACGCTGAAACTGCTTGACCAGGGCGTTGCGCGGCTCGGTCAGGATCGAGACGAGGTCCGGATGGGTCAGCTGGTGGACGGCCGACATCACCGGGAGGCGGCCGATGAACTCGGGGATCAGGCCGTACTGGATCAGGTCCTCCGGCAGGCAGCGCTCGAAGACCGCGCCGGTGTCCTTGTCCGCGGCGCTCTCGATCGCCGCTCCGAATCCGATCCCGTTGTTGCCGATCCGCCGCTCGATCACCTTGTCGAGATTGGCGAACGCCCCACCGCAGATGAAGAGGATGTTCGTCGTGTCGATCGACAGGAACTCCTGGTGGGGATGCTTGCGCCCGCCCTGCGGCGGAACCGAGGCTGACGTGCCCTCGAGGATCTTCAGCAGCGCCTGCTGGACGCCCTCGCCGGAGACGTCCCGCGTGATCGACGGGTTGTCGGCCTTGCGGGCGATCTTGTCGACCTCGTCGATGTAGATGATCCCCGTCTCGGCCTTCTTGACGTCGTAGTCGGCCGCCTGGATCAGCTTGAGCAGGATGTTCTCGACGTCCTCGCCGACGTACCCGGCCTCGGTCAGGGCGGTCGCGTCGGCGATCGCGAACGGGACGTTGAGGATCCTGGCGAGCGTCTGTGCGAGCAGCGTCTTGCCGCAGCCGGTCGGCCCGAGCAGCAGGATGTTCGACTTCTGCAGCTCGATCTCCGCGTCCTCGACCGCCATCATCTGGACGCGCTTGTAGTGGTTGTAGACCGCCACCGACAAGGTCCGCTTCGCATTGTCCTGGCCGACGACGTACTCGTCGAGCACGTCGTAGATCTCCCGCGGCTTCGGGAGGTTCTCGATGTCAAAGCTCGGCGGGGCGGTCAGCTCCTCGTCGATGATCTCGTTGCAGAGATCGATGCACTCGTCGCAGATGTACACGCCCGGGCCGGCGATCAGCTTCTTGACCTGCCGCTGCGACTTGCCGCAGAAGCTGCAGAGGAGCTGCTCGTTGGAGTCGGTCGGCCGGGCCATCCGCTAGAACGCTGTCCCGCGCATCTCGGAGCTAATGCTCCGAGATAACGCGATCGACGATGCCGTACGCCTTTGCTTCCTCAGAGCTCATGAAGTAGTCACGATCGGTGTCCTTCTTGACGTCGTCGACATCCTTGCCCGTGTGGAAGGCGATGATCTCGTCCAGGCGGCGGCGTACGTCGATGATCTCCTTCGCGTGAATCTCGATGTCCGTCGCCTGCCCCTGGAAGCTCGAACTGACCTGATGGATCAGGACCTTCGCGTTCGGCAGCGCCATCCGCTTGCCGTGCGCCCCCGCGCTCAGCAGGAGTGCGCCCATCGACATCGCGATCCCGACGCAGATCGTCGAGACATCCGGCTTGATGAACTGCATCGTGTCGTAGATCGCGAGGCCCGCGTAGACCGACCCGCCCGGCGAGTTGATGTAGAGCGAGATGTCCTTGTCGGGATCCTCGCTCTCGAGGTGGAGCAGCTGCGCGACGATCAGATTGGCGATCTGGTCATCGACCGGCGTGCCGAGAAAAACGATCCGCTCGTTGAGCAGTCGGCTGTAGATGTCGAACGCACGTTCGCCTCGCGACGTCTGCTCGACCACCATCGGGATCAGTGGGCTCATGGTCCTCGCTTTGTTTCGCTTGCCCGGCTCGATTCCTCCCGGCAAGTACCTGTGCCCCTAATGGGGTGCTGGAGAGTTTCGCCACACCGGCCTCTCGGATCGAGTCTACCAACCCGGCCGGGGGCGTCCCCCAGGGCCCGGCCTACTCGGCGGGTGTGGGCTCGGCGGCCGACTCCGCAGACGGCTGCTCGTCCCCGGCGTCGGCTGCGCCCTCCGGGGCGGGCTCCTCGGAATCGGACGGCTGATCGCCGGTCGCCGGCACGCCTGCCGCCTTGGCGGGTGCCTGCGCGGGGATCGTGACCGCCGCGTCGACGAGCACGTCGACCGCCTTGCGGGCCGCGACGTTCTCGATCAGGTCGGTGATCCGCCCGCTCTTGCGGAGCTTCTCGAGCAGTTCCTCGGGTTCGGGGATCTTGCCGCTCTCGTCCGGCGCGACGTGCTCCTGGAGCGCCTCGACCAGCTCCCACTCGGTCGGCTCGATGCCCTCGGCCTCGATCAGCGCAACGATCGTCGCCTCTCGGCGCAGCGCCTCGAGCGCGTCCGGCCTGGCCTCCTCGCGGACCTGCTCCTCAGGCTTCTGGGCCAGCTGGAGGTAGGCCTCCTTGGTGATGCCCTGGTCGGCAAGTGATCGAAGCATCCGCTCCCACGCCTCGTCGGCGCGCGCCTGGACGAGGATCTCGGGCACGTCGAGCTCGGTGTTCGCCGCGGCCGCCGCGACGACGGCCTCCCGATACTCGCGCTCGGCCCGCCGCTCGTCCTGCTCGAGCAGCTCCTTGGAGATCTCCTCGCGCAGCTCGTCGAGCGTCTCGTAGCCGCCCGCCTCGTTGGCGAAGTCGTCGTCGAGATCCGGGAGGATCTTCGCCCGGACGTCCTTGACGTCCACGGTGAACTCGGCGACCTCGCCCCGCAGATCTGGATTCCCGTAGTTGTCGGGGAAGGTCAACCCGAGCACTCGCTGCTCACCGGCCCGCGCTCCGAGCAGGCCCGACTCGAAGCCCGGGATCAGCTTGCCCGAGCCGAGCTCGAGCGGGTAGGCCCTGGCAATCCCGCCATCGACGGCCTTTCCGTCGATCCGGCCCTCGAAGTCGATCACCACGAAGTCGCCGGTCTCGGCTGCCCGATCCGGGAGATTCTCGAGCCGGCCGTGGCGCTCCCGGAGCGTCTCGAGACGGTGGTCGAGCTCCTTCGGGTTGACCTTCGCCGCCCGCCGCTCGACCTCGAGCCCACGCCACTCGCCGAGCTTGGCCTTCGGGCGAACGCCGATCTCGATCGTGAAGTGCAGGGACTCCCCCGCCTCCGGCAGCTCGCCGCGGTTGATCTCCGGGTCGCCGATGATCGCCAGACGGGCCGCGTCGATCGCATCCGAGTACCAGAACGGAAGCTGCTCGCGGACGGCTTCGTCGAGCAGGGACGCCCGCCCGACCCTCCGGATCACGACCGGCGCCGGGATCTTGCCTTTGCGGAATCCCGGCACCTTCAGGTCGCGGCCGACCTTTCTGGCGAGGTCGGTGAGTGACCGCTCGATCTCCTCGGGGACCACCTCGACCTCGAGGCGGACCCGCGACTCGGGAAGCTCAGTGACGTTTGTCTTGATGGTTTGAGTGCTCATCGCGAGACCGAACGATACCGTCAGCGCGTGCCGACCCTCCGCCTCCGTCCCTCCGAGCGCGTCCTCGCGTGGCTCGTGACCGGTCCGATCGGCCATCTCCTGGCCGGTCTGGCCGACTGCGCCGTCCTCATCGCGCGCCTTGCCCGAGCCCGCATCGCCGGCCGCCGCCGCTGACCAGGGGCCGGCCGAGCAGCCGTAGGTTCGACGCCGCCCTCGATCTCCTCGGGGCCGTACCGGCCCCCACGGCGGCTCCGCGGACCAGTGGTAGATTGGCCGCGTGGATCCGATCCCCCGGGACTCGGCGGTGTCGTGGCCGTAACGCTCTCCCTCCTGCGGACCTTCGTAACCGTCGTGCGGACCGGCTCAGTGACCCGGGCCAGCGAAGAGCTCGTCGTCACCCAGTCGTCGGTCTCCGGCGCCCTCGCCGCCCTCTCCAAGGAGATGGGCGAGCGCCTCGTCGAGCGCGACGGCCGCGGCCTGCGCCCGACTCCAGCCGGGGCGGCCTTCCTCCCCCACGCCGAACGCGTCCTCGCCACCCTCGAGGACGCCGCCGCCGCCGTCCGCGAGGCGGCCGACCCGACCCGACTGCGCCTGCGACTCGCCGCCACCCCGACCGCCGCCGAGCATCTCGTGCCAACGCTGTGGAAGGCCTTTCGCCAACGCCACGCGGATGTCGAGGTCTCACTCGAGGTCGGCAACCGCGCCGCCGTCAACCGCCTCCTCGACCAGCACCAGGCCGACATCGGGATCGGCGGCCGACCCGTCGAGAAGCGGCTCCGCGGGCTGCCGTTCCTCGAGAACGAGTTCGTCCTCGTCACCTCCCCCGAGGATCCCCGTGTCCGCCGCGGCCCGCTCGTGATCGAGGAGCTCGCCAACACGACCTGGCTCGTTCGCGAGCCAGGCAGCGGGACCCGCGAGGTCAGCACCGAGCTGTTCGCCTCGGCCGGATTCGCCCGTCCCCGCCTTGCGACGATCGGCTCCGACGCGGCGATCAAACGCTCCGCCGCGCTCGGCCTCGGCGTCGCCCTGATCTCACGTCGGGCCGTCGACGCCGACCTCGACGACGGGTCGCTCGCCCTGCTCAACCTCGTCGGCGGAACTCCGATCCGGTCCTGGCACGCCCTGTTTGCCGCCGACGCCCCACGGCGGACCGCCGCGGAGGCCTTTCTCGCGTTCGTCCGCCGCGGCGAGGCCGCCCATGCCCTGGAGGACCGCCACCCCCCGCCAGGCGATCCACCGCCACCCGCCGCCGCCGACGCCACCCCCTGACCCGGCTCGCCGGGCCGGGACGCGGCGCGCGCGGTCTCACGCACGCCACGCGGGTTGCCTCTCGAGCCCTTCGCCCCGCGGATCGAACGCGGCTTCAAGAGGCCGGCGGCGGTCGTGGCGATCGGCCTACGCGCCGCCAGCCGCCGGCCGCCGGCCGCCTGGGGCCAGCCCGTCAGGCCAGGCGCCGGCCGCGACCAACCGCTGTCCGCCGCCCACTCAACGGCGTTGGACCTAGCTGGCGTGAAAGGTATCGGTGACCTGATCGAACAGCGGTGCGAGCCTGACCAGCGTCGCCGCTGCGGCGGTCTGGTAGACCAGCGTGTACATCCGCTTGCCGGAGAACAGCGTGATCTGCGAGTGCGCCGACTTCGCGTGCGTCGCCGGGTCGATGAAGCTGTAGATGTACAGGAAGCCCGGCAGGTTGTTGACGCTCAAGAGCTTCGGCCCGGCCACGATCGTGACGCCCTGCTGGGCCCGGAGCTTCTGGCCGGTCAAGGCCTCCACCTCGTCGAGCGTCCGGCCGTTCACCGTCACGCCGAGCGTCGCCAGGCGCACCAGGAGCGATGCGCCGTCCGGACCGCTGGCCAGCAGCCGAACTCCGGCGTCCTTGGACGTCAGCCGAGTCCAGCCCTTCGGGTAGGACATGTAGAAGCCGCCGGCCCGGTCGGTGAACGCCGTCAACGGAGCGTGCGAGTCCGGCGCGCCGTTGGCTGACGCTGATGCAGCCCCGCCGCCCCCGGAGGTCGTCGCCCCGGTCGCCGGCGTCGAAGCGCCGGCTCCGGCGGTGGTCCCGGCCCCAGTCGCCCCCGCCGGCGTCGCACCCTGTGATGCGGTGCTGACCGGCGTCGGGCTGCTGTGACTGGGGATGAGGATCTGGCCGGCGAGATAGCCGACCACCAAAGCAGCAACGGCGGCGGTCGCACCTATTGCGATCCGCCGCCGGCTGAGATTCACTCGTGGAGCTGAACTCGACGTCACTACTTCCTTACTTCTTGCAGCCCGATGTCGTCCCGACCGTGTTGAAGATGGCAGCACAGTCGATCGAGTTCGCGTGAGCGTTGATCGTCTGCTCGCCCATCACGCCGCCATCGTTCCCGACCAACCCATTGATGCTGTTGAAGTCGTTGAAGATGTTGTTCGTGTTGGACGTGGTATCGACGGCCGCGTTCACGGAGTCGACGTCGCCATTGATCGTGATGATGAGACTGTGGATGCTGTTGACGCTACCGAGGATCGTGGCCGCCCGGCTGTGGATTGAGACCACGGTCGAGTGGATCGTCGAAACGTCATTTCCAACTGTGTGCAGGTCCGGCGTGATCGATCCCGTCACGTCGCTGTTGATCGACAGCACGGTCTGATGGATCGGAGTCACCGTGGCGCCGATTCCCTTGACCTTCGTGTTGATCTTCTGTGCCGTCGACAGGATGTGCGTGACGGTGTTGTTGATGTCGATCACTGAATTGTTGATCTTCGTGAACCCGCCCGACAGAGACGCCGCGGCGTCAAGGATGTTGTGCGAGATCCCGACCGTCTTGCCAGCCAGCGCGATGTCAGCCGTATCGGCGTTGATCGGCGCGAGCTGACTGTCGATGTAGAGCACCCGGCGGTCGATCTCCCGGGCGTTGATGATCGTTCCTGTCAACAGGAGGACCGCTGTCAACGCCCAGGCGATCAGGATCGTCAGGACAACCTGGGGCAATCCCTTGCTTGTGTTCTTGAATATTCCCATTGTCCTGCGTCCCTATGGTCCGCAGGGAGTGTTGGTCTGGAGGAGCTTGACCAGGCTGGTCAGAGTCCCGACGAGCTGCTGCGTCAGCAACGGTGCGTTGCAGATGCTCGAGAGGTGCTTCTGAGCCGACTGGAGCCCTTGGTTGATCTGGAACGCGTTGTTCTGGATCGAGTCGAGTGCGTTGTTGGCCGCGGTCACCCGGGGGACAACACCAGCGGTACCTGGGGTGCTCGCGCTACGGACTTCCTTGAGCACGCCGAGGATCGTCACGAGTTGACTCCGGACGGTCTTCAGGATGCCGGACGTCGAGATCAGCGACGTTGCGATGCCGCTCGCGGTTCCGGAAGTCGAAACCAGTGAGTCAGACGTCGTGACGAGCTTGTTCGACGTGTCGACCAGCGCGTTGGATGTTGGCGAGAGAGATGCCAGCGTGCTCTTCAGCGATGAGTCGACCGTTGTGAGGTTGCCCTTGACCGAGACCAGCCCGGCGATGATCGAGGAAGCACCCGCCGGAATCGGCTTCAGCGCCGTGTCGATCGAGGTCAGGTTGCCGTTGATGTCCTGGATGTAGCCGGACAGCGGTACGGCGTGACCACCGATGCTCACCACGGCCGATGTTGCCGTCCCGAGGTGCCCGTCGATGGAGTCCAGCGAGTGCACGATCCCGAGGAGGAAGCCGATGACGACGACGACCACCAGTGCCAGGATCGTTACCCAGGTGTACAACCAGCGTGCGATTGTTGCTTCTTGTTGAGTCATCTAGCTAGCCTCCCGCTCGCTTGTCGCCCTGGAGTCGAAAGCCGCTCCGTTGCTAGTTGTGGCAGTCACCGTTGCTCCCATCTGCGCCGAACACCTTGTCGTCGATGCACGCGGCATTCGTCCTGATCTGGCCAGCATCACCGAGGATGTTGGTCGAGTCCGTATCGATCGCCTGAGCCACGGAGATCGTGTGGTTGATCGTCGCGTTGATCGAGATCGCGTCGCCCCTGATCGTCTTGGCGATGCTGTCGATGCCGACCGCCGGGGTGAGAATCCCCTTGGCCGTCGAGTTGATCGCGCCGGCCGTGCCGAGAATGCTGTTGGCCGAGCCGTTGATGCTCTGAGCGCTGCTGAGAATCTTCGTAGCCGTTCCGTTGATCGTGGTCGCGCTGCCCTGCACCGTAATGGCCGCCGAGTTGATTCCGGTCGCCGTGCCGTTGATCGAGTGGGCAAGCCCGTCGATCGATTGTGCGAGCCCGACCAGCGTGTTCACGTCGGGGGCAAGCGGCTTGGCGGTATGAAGAATCGACGTAGCGGTCTTGTTGGTGCGCGCAAGCTGCACGATCGAGTCCGTGTTGCCGTTGATTCCGCGGCCCGTTTGGGCAATCGTGGCGGCCTTGACGTCAATGCTCTGCGCAGCGCGCACCACCATCGACAGCTGCACGACGGCGGTTACGAGGATTGCGACGACGACCACGAGGACAAGGGTGCTCGTCCGGTTGAATCCGCGCACATCACCCTCCCAGGGTAAGTAACAAGTCAATTTTCCACCGAGCAGGAGATCGACCGGACCGGCATTCGCATGCCCTCCGACCCGCCTCCGCCAGCTCGACTCGGGGATGATTATCCGCTGGTAGGGGTGATTGCAAGATTATTGGCGAATGTCGACAGGCATTGGCGATTGCCGATGTGTCGCCCGCGGTGGGTCACATAACCAAGTTCAGGGGCCGTCCGGGACCCCAGCCGCGACCTCGGCTCGGCCTCCGCCGGCCCCCGCGGCGACCCAGTTCGGCGCGGCGATCGACCGCCCGACTCGGGCCGGACGCCGCCCGGCTCTCAAGCTGGATGGGCCGCTCGGAGGGCCGCCGCAGCGGCCCTCGCGTGCGTCAGTGGATGCGGCCGCCCTTGGCCTCACAGAGGCGGCCGCCGCTGCGGCCGTAGCGCACGGCGACAAGCTCGGCCATGATCGACAGGGCGACCTCCTCGTTGGACTTGGCCCCCAGGTCGAGGCCGACCGGCGCGCTGATCCGCTTCAGCTCGGATTCGTCGACCCCGGCGCTGAGCAGGCGCTCGCGCCGCTCCGCCTGCGCCCGCTTGGAGCCCATCGCGCCGATGTAGGCAGGCTCGTTGCCGAGTGCGAGGACGAGAACCTCGTCGTCGATCTTCGGGTCGTGCGTCAGCACCGCCAGGTACGTCGCCTTGTCGATCGCCCCGAGCTGCTCGACGGCCGCCTTCGGCCACTTGGCGACGACCTCGACGGCCTCGGGGAACCGTTGGGGGGTCGCGAACTGGGCTCGCGGGTCGATCACGTACGGCCGCCAGTGGGTCTCCCGGGCGAAACGGCTCAGGTGATTGGCGTACTCGACCGCACCGAAGATCAAAAGGCGCGGGTCGGGGGCGGTCACGTCGATGAACAGGTCGCCTCGCTGCTCGGAGCGCTCGGCCCACATCAGCTCCTCGGCGTGCCCGACCGCCTCGGCGTCGAGCTCGGCGTCGCCGAGCGTCCCCTCGCGTGAGCCGTCGGCCATCACCAGCAGCCGTCCGCCGGCGTGGGGGCCCGAGATCGCCGTGACCTGCGCCGCCCGTCCGTCCTGGCGCGCGACCTCCGCGAAGGAGCCTTGGACGCTCATCGCTCGAACCGCTCGACCCAGACGTCGATCTCTCCGCCGCACGGCAGGCCGACATCCCAGGCCTCGTTGTCGGAGATCCCGAAATGGTGCAGCTGCGGCGGCGCCCCGTCGAGAACCTCGCCGGCGATCTCGACGACCGCGCCCTCGACGCATCCACCGGAGATCGCCCCGTGAACCTCGCCGAGCGAGTTGACCGCCATCTTCGCGCCGATCGGCCGCGGCGCCGACCGCCGGATCCCGACGATCGTGGCCAGGGCGACCTGGTCACCCCGGTCGAGCCACTCGTCGACCTGTTCGATTACATCCTTCATCGCATCGCTCCTTGGAGAGAAATCTGGGGAGAATCCGGCAGTCTGGACGGCCCGCCAATCGAACCAACAAGGCTATACGGCCCGTCGGGACCACCCGGATCACCAGGATGTCGAACGCGGGGAGGGTCCGGTCGATCCCCGGGGACGGCCATCTGCCGTGCGCCCAGCCATAATGTCTTGCCGCGTCAGGCAAGCACCCGACGCATCCGGAGCCCGCGCGTCCCTCCAGCGGCTCCTGGACAAAAACTCTGTCAAGCCCTACACAAGGGGATTCGCTCATGGCCATTCCGGCAGGCACCCACAAGCTCGGACCCGACAACGCCACGCTCAGCGTCAAGACCGGACGCACCGGTCCAGCCGCGCCGGCCGGCCACAATCTCGTGATCCACGTGACCGCGTGGGAGGCGACCCTGGTGATCGGCGCCGACCCGGCCGACTCGACGATGACCCTGACCGCCGACGGCGGCTCCCTGCAGGTCCAGTCGGGCGAGGGCGGAGCGAAGGGCCTCAGCGACAAGGACAAGAAGAACATCGAGGGATCGATCGACAAGGACGTCCTCAAGAAGGGCAGCGTCGAGTTCGCGTCGACGTCGGTCACTCCGACCGACGGCGGCCTCGCCGTCACCGGCGACCTGACGCTGAACGGCAAGCCCAAGCCGATCAGCTTCGAGCTGACGCTCGGCGACGACGGCACGCTCAGCGCAAGCGCGCCTGTCACCCAGACCGACCACGGAATGAAGGTCTTCTCGGCCATGTTCGGCGCCCTCAAGGTCACCGACGAGGTCGAGGTCGTGATCGAGGGCAGCGTCGCCTAGCAAGACGCTCGCCCGCACCGGGCGTGGCTGCGGGCCCGCCCGGGCCGCGGACGCCCGGCGCGAGGGATCAGTCGACGCGACGGGTCGCCGCTTGACGGCGGGTCGCCGCTTGTCGACGGGTCGCCGCTGACGACGGGTCGCCGCTTGACGCGCGATCCGCCTAAGGGCCCGGGGCGCGCGATCGGCGCGCCCCGGACGGCGAGATCTCTACATCGAGGGGAGCTTTGCAGCGAACTCGGTGATCAGCCCGTCCAGCACGCCGCGCACCGTGCCCTCGCCCATCGACGCGGCCTTCCCGGTGACCTGCGCGCTCGTGTGGATCGTGCCGGGACCGAACGTGACGGTCGCGTTCGCGTTCCCCTGACCGCCGGCCTCCCTCGCCTTGACCTGCATCTTGGCGCTCGAAGCCGTCTTCTCGATGATCTTTACGGTCCCTGTGAAGGTCATCCCCATCGCGCCCATGTTGACCTTGATCTCAGCCTTGGCCTCGTCCGGGCTGACCATCGAGATGACGCGGCCGCCGGGGACGCACGGGACCAGCTTTTCGAGGTTCAGGATCGACGAGAAGTTTCCAACGCTGTACGAGTGATCGAACTCCATAGGTGATTCTCTCCCTTAGCTTGTGATGAGGACGTGGATCTGTCGGCGATCGCCTCGGCGCCTCTCGAGGGCTTTCCGGCCATGCCGCTCTCCAGCGCCGGGTAGTCTGCCAGAGCCGTCGATGCGCCGAGCGCCCGCGTTTCCGGGGTGGGTACCCGTCCTGCGCCATCCCGACACGCGAAACCGCCCGCCAGACCCGGCGAGACCGCAGTCGCAGCAGATCCGCCGGCCGGTCCCGCGTGCGATGATCCGGGCGATGGCGAACGTCCGGATAGACGAGATCGACGGCCTTGACGTCGCCGCGGTGACCCACGCCAAGCTGAGCACGATTCCGGCGAGTGCGACCGTCGCCGAGGCCCGTGCCTACTTCGCGGCCAGCACGAGCCGGCGGCTCGCCTTCGTTGTCGACGACGATGGCCGGTACGTCGGGTCGCTGACCCCGAACGACCTCCCCGTCGAACGATCGGCCGAAGACCCCGTGATGCCGCTCGCCCGCGTCGGACCGACCGTCGGGTCGGGCGAACCCGCGACGATCGGCCGAGACCTGGCGCTGGCGTCCGATTCCCTCCGCGTGCCGGTGATCGACGGAGCCGACCGGCTGCTCGGGGTGGTCGCGGTCAACCGAACGCGTGAGTGGTTCTGCGGGACCGGTTGACCAACCCCGCCGGCGCGTGAGTCGGCGCCCGGCGGCTCGGGGACGTCCCCGAGCCGCCTCGCGCTTCCTGGGAGGACTAGCGGTAGACGGCCTGCGCGTCCAAGCCGCCGTCGACGCCCGGCGGCAGGTCCCCGGCCCCGAAGGCGTAGAGCGACAGATCCTCGATCGTGCGGCCCTGCTTGGGGTCGCGTGAAAGGTACCAGCGTCCGTCGCCCCACTTGAGGTTCGACGGAGGCGTGCCAAGCGCCATCCCCGCGAGGAGCTGGCACTTCTCACGGATCCTGCCGGCCACCGTGGCGACCGCGGCCGCCGTCGTCGGCGACGGGGACGTGTTGAACGTGTGTCCGACGCCGAAGCGGTCGGTATCCGCACCGACGACCTTGCAGTCGAGAGTCGGAATCCCGAGCTCCCGGGACACGATCGCCGCGAACTCCGCCTCCTGACCGTTCGCGGTCGTGGTCAGGCTGAGCACGCCCTTACCCGTAGGGTGCATGCGCAGGAAAACGGCTCGATAAGCCTCATTAGCCAAGGCGAGATCTCCTTCCGAAAGTATCTACGCGGTCGCTGTAAGCACCGCTCCGCAGCGCGCGCAGTATGACAGTTAGTCCGCCTCCGGCCCGAAAGTCGAGCTGTTCATGCGGGGCACTACCTTTGATACGTCCTGGGGTCATCGTCGACTCCGGGAAACTTGCTCTGATCGGGCGCCGCTCAGCCGGCCTGCGAGCCGGTCGAAGCCGCGTCCTCCTCCACGTCCGTCGCCTGACGCGCACGATGTGTGCTCGCCGCGTTGTGCTCCTCGAGGTCGCAGAAATGCGGGCGCGGCCCGCCAAGCTCGTGTCGCGGAACCCGCGGCCGATCGCACCCCGGGAAGATGCAGGTCTCGTCTTCGTCGGTGGTCTCAGTCATCTTCGGTTCTCCTTTTCGATCCATCACGTCAAATCTTGCGTCCGGGGGTCGTCTTGCCCTTCTTCGGGAACGCCCCGCTCGGCATCGCCACTGAGCTGCCGAGGACCGGCGTCGAGCTGCCCCACGCCTCGTCCTCGTCGAAGTCGGCGTCGATCACAACCTCCGGCGGACGCCAGCTCGCCCTCCCGTTGATCTCGCTCGCCCGGTCGGCGCCGATCGCGTCGATGACCTCCTCGAGCGCCTTCAGGCTGTGACCGCTGACCAGCGCGTCGCAGTACGGGAGCGCGGCAACCAGGCCGGCGGCCTGGGGTGAGAAGCCCTCCGCGCTGACGCGCGGATTGACCCAGACGATTCGGTAGGACAGGCGCGCCAGGCGCTGCATCTCCTGGCCGAGCAGCTCGGGGTCGGCACGCTCCCAGCCGTCTGAGAGGATCACGATCACCGCGCCGCGGGCCATGCCCCGGCGTCCATGGCGATCGTTGAACGTCTTCAGGGCGTCGCCGATCCGCGTCCCGCTCGACCAGTCGGGCGCCGCTGCGGCCGCCCGCTGGATCGCCCGTTCAGGGTTGCGGCCGGCGAGCGCCCGCGTCAGCCGGGTCAGCCGCGTCGCGAAGACGAAGGCCTCGCTGTTCGGACCGCTCCCCGCGGCCGAGGTCACGAACTGCAGGTAGGCACGGGCGTACGCCTCCATCGAGCCGGAGATGTCGCACAACAGGACCAGCCGGCGCGGCTCGATCCGCCGTTGGCGGCGCGCCAGCCTGATCGGGTCGCCGCCGGTTCGCAGGCTCGCGCGCAGCGTCCGGCGCATGTCCATGTGCTCGCCGTGACGGGCCTTCTTCGTCCGCCGCATCTTGCGCTTGGGCGTCGCCAGCTTGAGCTTGTTCATCATCTTGTACAGGGCCGAGAGCTCGTGTGGCTCGAGCGCGTCGAAGCGCTTCTGGGCCAGCAGCTCCTCTTCGCTGGCCTGGGCGATCGGGATCTCGAGCTCCTCGCCGTCATCCTCGTCCTCGTCCTCGTCGTCGTCGTCGCCCGGCGGCGCCGTCGACACCTCCATCTCACTCGGATCGGACTCCGCGTCCGACGATTTATTCGTCTTCGTCTCAGGCGTCGGCGCCTCGTCGGCCTGCTTGTCGATCGTGATGACGTCGTCCGGGTCGAAGTCGTTCGGAACCGCGCCGACCCCGAACACCTCGAAGAAGACCTTGTCGAAGATCGACACCTGGAGCGGACCCGTGACGAACACGGCTCGCGCCAACCAGTAGAGCTCGCGCCGATCCTCGGGCTTCATCAGCGACAGCGCGGCCACCAGATGGGCCGCGCGCTCCGGGGTTACCGGCAGCCCGGCCGCGTGGCAGCGCTGGCTGAACGCGCCGACCACCGCCGGGAGGTCGAGCTCGATCGTCTCGACCCGGAAAACCCCATCATCCACCGTCCCGGCGCCTGCCTGCCCGCCGTTGGCCTCCTGCTCACTCACTGCGATCCCCGACGAGCGCTTCGAGCCCACCCGCGCGGATCACCTCCTGGTCCTCGCTGTACTTCAACACCGACCCGAGCGTGAGATCGATCGCGTCGGAGTCCAGTGCCTCGATGCCGAGCAGGTCGAGTGCCGCGAGCCAGTCGATCGCCTCGGCAACGCCGGGCGGCTTCTGGATGTCGCTCTTGCGCATCCTCGAGACCGCATCGGCGACCTGCACGGCCAACGTGGCCGAAGCGCCCTTGACCCGACGCCGGACGATGTCGACCTCTCGCTCGGGGCTGGGGTAGTCGATCCACTGGTAGAGGCACCGGCGCTTGACCGCGTCGTGGAGATCCCGCGTCCGATTCGAGGTCAGGATGATCACCGGTGGATGGGTCGCGGTGATCGTCCCGATCTCCGGGATCGTCACCGTCGCCTCCGCCAGGAGCTCGAGCAGGAACGCCTCGAAGTCGTCATCAGCCCGATCGATCTCGTCGATCAGGAGGACTGCCGGCCGCGGACCCGGATGCTCGAGCGCGCGGAGCAGCGGCCGGCGGATCAGGTAGTCGGGGCCGAACAGCGCTTCCTCGCCGAGCTTCTCGCCCGACGAGTCGGCCAGACGGATGCTGAGCAGCTGCTTGGGATAGTTCCACTCGTACAGGGCCTCTGCCGCGTCGATGCCCTCGTAGCACTGCAGGCGGATCAGCGGCGTGTCGAGCACGGCCGCGATCGCCTTGGCCGCCTCCGTCTTGCCGACGCCGGCCTCGCCCTCGAGGAGCAGCGGCTGCGGGAGACGTAGCGCCAGGAAGATCGACGTCGCGAGGGCCTTGTCGGCCAGGTAGTCGATGTCGGCCAGGCGGCCGGTCAGGTAGGCGACATCCGGAATGAGCTCCTTGATCTCGTCGGCCGACTCGCCCGTGACGCTGACCGGGCTCATGCGTGCACCGCGCTGAAGCCGGCCTCGGCCAGGACGGCCTCGTAGTCCTCCATCGTGTCGACATCCCGCGGGATGCGGCCCGCGATCGGGACGTCGACGACCTCGCCGGCGCGCTGGTCGAGCAGACGCCAGACGCCCTTGTCGCCGTGCAGAACGGCGAGCTCGGGGAACACGCTGCGGGCGAAGGCGATCGGGTGGCCGCGTCCGTCCTCGTATCTGCACACCGCCAGCGGCGCGTCGCCCTGTCCAGCCAGCAGCGTCCGAATGATCTCCGGCGTCACGCCCGGCTGATCGCCGAGCATCAGGACGAGAACCTCGCACTTCGGGTCGACCGCTCCGAGGGCGGCCGCGATCGACGACGAGCAGCCGTCGCCGAACGCGTAGTTGACGACGACCTCGGCTCCCGTGAAGTCGACGGTCTCCCGGACGGCATCGGCCGCGCCGCCGATCGGGCAGATCAGCTGATCGAAGCCACAGGCCCGGGCAGTCCCGAGCGTGTGGTCGAGGAGCACCCCGTCGCCATAGGGAAGGAGCTGCTTGGGGCGCCCCAGGCGCTTGGAACCACCGGCCCCGAGCACGAGCCCGGTGACGAAGCCCTCAGTGTGCGGCAACCGCATGTAGATGCTCCTTCTCGAATTTGGTCCGGCAGCCGGCGCAACAGAAATAGACCGTCTGGCCGTCGTGCTCGACACGCGGCGTGTCGGCGTCAACGACAACGGTCATCCCGCAGATCGGATCGATCGCGGTGGTTGGCACCGGGGCCGGCGTGGTCGACGCCGCGCTCGGGCTCGCCTGAGAGCCTTGCAGCGACTTCTCGTACTCGTCCTTGCAGCCGACTCGGCAGAAATAGACGGTCTCGCCGTCATGCTCCACCTTCGGCGTCTCCGGACCCGGAATCACGGTCATCCCGCAGACGGGGTCGATCGCCGTGGCGGGAGCCGCGGCCGCCGTGTCGTAGGCCGGCGTGTAACTGCCGCCCCGGCGGATCTGGACAATCCGGGCAAGCAGCGAGAGGCCGATCTCGGCCGGGGTGACCGCGCCGATCTCGATCCCCGCGGGAAAGTCGATCTGCTCGAGAAGCTCCTCGGACACGCCGTCGGCCCGCAGCTCCTCGACCAGGCCGTTACCCCGCTTTGGACTCGCGACGAGCCCGACGTAGGGCAGGCCGGCCTCGAGGCCGCGACGGATCGTCGGCAGCTCGTCGCGCCCGTGGGCGGCGACGACAAGGCCAAGGTCGCCTGCAGCCGGCTCGAGATGGTCGCCTTCGACGCGCTCGATCTTCAGTCCGAGCTCCGGCGCGAGGCGGGCAACAGCCTCCGCGATCGGGGTGTGGCCGACCAGAAGCACGCGGGGCTGGGGGAGAACCGGCTCGAGGAACACCTCGATGGCACCTCCTGAGAGACACGGGTTCTGGACTGTGATCGATCCCTCTTCCCGGCCGGTCTCGTAGCCCGCACCCTCTTCGATGTCCTTGGGTCCGTCGGGGAGGATCTTGAGCAGGAGAGCCTCGCCAGACTCGAGGACCTTCAACGAATAGAGGCGAACGCTGTGTTCGGCGCAGACGCCGCCGACGAAGCCCTGGATCGCGCCATCAGTGGTTACGAGCGCGACGTTCCCGGCCTGCACGCTCGTCGGGCGCTGAGCGCGCACGACAGTGGCGGTCACGAACGGCGCGCCCTGCGCTGCGAGCTCTTCAGCTCGCAGCGCAAGGGCGTCCGTGATCACTGTGGTGGCTCTGCGCGACCCTGCATGGCCGCCCATACCCGAGCCGGGAAGCACGGGATGTCCATGTGCTTGACACCGAGCGGCAGTAGCGCGTCGATCACGGCATTCGCGATCGCCGGCACCGAGCCGACGTTCGGCGACTCGCCGACGCCCTTGGCCCCGATCGGGTGGTGCGGGCACGGCGTGACCGTCTCGCCGAGCTCCCAGTCCGGGCACTCGAGAGCGGTCGGGATCAGGTAGTCCATGAAATTCCCGTTGAGGCAGTTGCCTTCCTCGTCGAAGGTGATGACCTCCATCAACGCGATACCGAGACCCTCGGCCAGTCCACCATGGATCTGCCCGTCGACCACCATCGGGTTGATCCGCACGCCGCAGTCATCAACCGCGATGAACCGCCGGCAGTGGACATATCCCGTGTCAGGGTCGACATCGACGACGGCGATGTAAGCGCCGTACGGGTACGTCAGGTTCGGCGGGTCGTACATCGACTGAGCGTCGAGTCCGCCCTCCAGCCCCTGGGGCATCGGAGCGCCGCTGTAGGCGCGCGCCGCGATGTCCTCGATCATGGCGCCCCGCTCTGGGTCACCCCGCATGTACCAGCGACCCTTCTCCCAGGCGAGGTCCTCGGGCCTGGCCTCGAGCATCGTCGCTGCGATCAGACGCGCCTTGTCGCGCACTCGGCGGGCAACGATCGCAACCGCGCCGCCGGAGACCGGCGTCGACCGGCTCCCGTAGGTACCGAGTCCGTACGGGCTCTTGTCGGTATCGCCGTGGCGCACCGTGATGTCCTCCGGCGGGATGCCGAGCTCCTCGGCGACGATCTGCGCGAACGTCGTCTCGTGGCCCTGACCCTGCGTCTGCGCGCTGATCGAGACGACGGCCTTGCCGTCGCCGTGGACCCGAAGGTCCGCCCCGTCGTTCATCGCGAGTCCGAGGATGTCCATGTGCTTACGCGGTCCGGCACCGACGCCCTCGGTGAAGAACGCGACGCCGATGCCCATCAGCTCGCCCTTGGCACGCCGCTCGACCTGCTCCTTGCGGAGGTCGTCGTAACCGGCGATGTCCATCGCGACCTGCATCGTCTTCGCGTAGTTGCCCGAGTCGTACGTCCAGCCCGTGGTCGTCTCGTACGGGAACTGCTCCGGGCGGATGAAGCTCCGCATCCGCAACTCGACCGGGTCGACTCGCATCTCGATGGCCAGCGCGTCGACCATTCGCTCAACGAGGTAGACGGCCTCGGTGATCCGGAACGAACACCGATACGCGACCCCGCCCGGGGCCTTGTTCGTGTAGACGGCCTTGACCGTCACGTGTGAGGCCTCGAGCGTGTACGAGCCGCAGACGATGTGGAAGAACCCGGCCGGGAACTTCGTCGCCTGCGCGGTCGAGTCGAATGCGCCGTGGTCGGCGATCACGTCAACCCGAAGGCCGGTGATCTTCCCGTTCTTCGAGCACATCTCGCTCCGCATGATGTAGTCGCGGGCGAAGCTGTCGCAGATCAGGTTCTCCGACCGATCTTCCATCCACTTGACCGGGCAACCGGCCACGATCGAACCGGCGATCGCGCAGACGTAGCCCGGGTAGACCGGCACCTTGCCGCCGAACCCGCCGCCGATGTCCTGGCACATGATCCGAATCATGTGCTCGGCGAGACCCGCCACCTGCGCGTACACCGTGCGGTGTGCGTGCGGCGCCTGGTTGCCGTTGTAGATGTTCAGCTGACCGGTCGCCGGGTTCATGTCGGCGACCATGCCGCAGGTCTCCAGCGGAGCCGGGTGGCAGCGCGGGTAGATGATGTCCCGCACGGCGACCGTGTCCGCCTGAGCGAAGACCCGATCGGTCGCGGCCTTGTCGCCGGCCTCCCAGGTCGGGCTCGCAAGGTTGTCGCGCTGACCGACCTTGTCGTCACGGATCAGAACGGTGCCCGGATCGAGCGCCTTGCGGGCGTTGACGACGACGGGGAGCGGCTCGTAGTCGACGTCGATCAGCGTGATCGCGTCGCGCGCCGAGTAGGCGTCGAGCGCGATCACGAAGGCGACCTCCTGGTGCTGGAAGCGGACCTTGTCGCCCGCGAGCACGGCCTGCGTGTCGTAGGAGATCGTCGGCATCCAGGCCAGTCCGAGCGTCTCGAGGTCCTTCGCCGTGATGACGGCCGCGACCTTCGGGTGCGCGAGTGCCGCCGACGTGTCGATCGAGAGGATCTTCGCGTGGGCGTACGGGCTGTGGAGGAATGCTCCGAAGACCATTCCCGGAAGACGTAGGTCATCGAGGTAGTTGCCCTGACCCCGGATGAATCGCGCGTCCTCCTTGCGCTTCAGGCGGCCATAGCCGATCGGCCGCTCCTCTGTTGCGCTCGGAAGGTTCGGCGCGTGGTCCTCAACTGTTGCCATGCTCAGCTCCCTTGGGTTGCGGCGGCTTCGAAGTCAGCCGCCCAACGAACGGCGTTGACGATGTTCTTGTAGCCGGTGCACCGGCAGATCGCACCTGAAATAGCCGTACGGATCTCGAGCTCGGTTGGATCAGGATTCTCGTCGAGCAGGGCCCGCGTCGTCATCAGCATGCCCGGCGTGCAGAACCCGCAGTGCAGCGCATGCTGCTCGTGGAAGCCGGCCTGGATCGGATCCAGTTGACCGTCGACCTCGAGGCACTCGACCGTGCGGATCTCGTGGCCCTCGCACATCGCCGCGAGGATCGTGCACGACTTGACGGGCATCCCGTCGTACTGGATGACGCAGGCTCCGCAGTTGGACGTGTCGCAGCCCCAGTGCGTCCCATGGAGCTCCGCGACCTCGCGGATGAAGTGCAGCAGGAGCAGTCGCGGCTCGACGTCGCCGCTGTACGGCTTGCCGTTGATGTTGATCGTGACTTGCATGTTCTCAGGCCTCCTGACCCAGTGCGCGGGCCGCGGCGCGGCGGAGGGCGCGCTTGCTGAGCGCCGATGCGAGATGGCGCTTGTAGTCGACCGGGCCCCGGCTGTCGGCGCTCGGATTGCAGTCGGTCGAAGCCATCTGGCCGGCCTGGGCGAAGAGCGCCTCCGACGGCGCCTTGCCGCGCATCAGGTCCTCTGCCCGACCGACATGGACGGTTGTCGGACCGACCGCGCTGCACGCCAGTCCGGCGTCGGCGATCACGCCGCCGTCGATCCAGAGCGCCGCCGAGACGGCGCAGATCGCCCAGTCGCCCGCCCGCCGCTCGCACTTCTCGTGCGCGCTGCCGTGGTTCGGACGCACCGGAATGCGGATCTCGGTGACCATCTCGTCGGCGCCGACAGCCGTCGTGTACGGCCCGATGTGGAACGCCTCCATGTCGACGAGGCGCTCGCCGCTGCCGCCGCGAACGACCGCGATCGCCTTGACCGCCGAGCAGACCGCCGAGAGGTCCTCGGCCGGGTCGGCCTGGCAGAGCGAGCCGCCGATCGTCCCGCGATTGCGCACGACCGGATCCGCGATGACCATCTCGGCGTCGTGGAAGAGCGGGAAGTACTTGGCCAGCAGCGGGGACTTCAGGAGGTCAACGTGCCGGGTGAGCGCGCCGATCCTGATCTCGTCGCCTTCCTCGCGGATGTACTCGAGCTCCGTCAGATCGTTGATGTCGATCAGGCAGCCTGGATTCGCGAGGCGAAGCTTCATCATCGGCAGCAGGCTGTGCCCACCGGCGACGATTCGCGCGTCTCCGCCACGCTTGGCGAGAGACGCGATGGCCCCCTCGACGCTCGTCGCGCGCTCGTAGTCAAATGAAGCCGGGGTCTGCAAGTGCTACTCCTTCCGTCGGGGAGCCTTCCAGATCCATAGTCGCATGTCGCGCTTCGCAGAGTCAAGCCGGCCGGCCCAGACCCCCCTTGGCCCGATATCCGGGCTCCTAGACGGTCGGCAGCGTCCCGGCGACCCACTCGGGTGGACCGTCCTCGGGGTGCTCGCGCTTCCAGATCGGAGCCTGGGCCTTGACGGCGTCGAGCAACTGGCGGGCCCCGGCGAAGGCCTGTCCCCGATGCGCGGCCGACGCCGCCACGACGATGCTCGGCTCGCCGAGCGCCACGGTGCCGGTCCGATGCGAGACCGCCACAGCCGCCAGATCGTGGTCGGCGACGACCGCCGCCGCGAGCAGGGCGATCTGGTCGCGCGCCATGTCCGCGTACGCTTCGTACTCGAGGCTCGGTACGTCGCGGGTCGTGCCGACGAAGACGACGGTACCCCCGGCGCTCGGGTCTCCCACCAGCCGGCGGACGGCGTCGACGTCGAGGTCCTCGCCCGTCACCTCGGCCAGGCGCACCCGGTCGTGCGCCCCTCCGCTGACCGGCGGAACCAGCGCGAGCTCGTCGCCGTCCTCGAGGACGCGGTCGCGCTTGGAGTACTCCCGGCCGACGGCCGCCACGAACTGCGCGGCCTCCGGCAGCCCGCTCAGGGCTCCTGCGCGCAGATCGGCGATCGCGTCGTCGACCGTGGCGCCCTCGGGGAGCTCGAGGCTGACGGTGCCGGCACCGGCGTGCTCACGCAGGCTGGCGAAGAGTCGAACCGAAATATCCACGTCAATATGCTACGACCATGGACACCGAACTGCTGACCCACCTCGACGAGCAGGGCCGAGCGCGGATGGTCGATGTCGGCGCCAAGCCCGTGACCGAGCGGGTCGCGGTCGCGCGCGCGATCGTCCGCATGACGCCCCAGACCGCGGCGGCGGTCGCCGCCGGGAACGCCCCGAAGGGCGACGTGATCTGCATCGCGCGGCTCGCGGCGATCCAGGCAGCCAAGCGGACGGACGAGTGGATCCCGCTGGCCCATACGCTCCCGCTCGACTCCGTCGACGTCGATGTCGACGTCGATGTCGACGCCGGGACGATCACCCTGACGACCACGGCTCGGGTCCTCGCCCGGACCGGAGTCGAGATGGAGGCGATGGTCGGCTGCGCGGCCGGCGCGCTCTGCGTCTACGACATGGTCAAGGGAATCGAGCGCGGCGTCGTCCTCGAGCGCGTCGAGCTGCTCGAGAAGCGCGGTGGCCGCTCAGGCCACTGGCGCCGCGACCCCGCCGGCTGAGCCGCCCCTGGCGCCAGGGCTCCCGCGCCGGAGAATCGTCTCCCCGCGCTTGGGAGTCCCGGTCACTCGGGTTTCGCGGTTTGCGGCCGGCGGCGACCCGGGCGTCTCGGACGCCTGCGATTTCGCTGGTCCTGGGGTCGGGTCCCCGTTCCGGGTGATGCTCCGCGGCCGGGCGGTGCTCACGCGGCGGGAGGGCTTGGCGAGCATGCCGTCGAGGATCATTCGGGCCGGGCTCGGGCGCTCAGAGCCGGGCGAGCTCTCCGCGCGACCGGGTCGTGGGAGCAGTGGACTCTCCAACGAAAGTAGTTGACTGACTCAGTCAACTACTTTCGCGACGAAGGTCTCCCATCCACCTCCACCGCCCGGGAGCAGCCCGGTCGATCACATCCCACACCCCCGCGCCCCC